>Ga0310344_10000306_pt1 | contig 39747 bp, 39 predicted proteins | sample HC15DNA20200_MG_FD_203801 | JGI IMG/M metagenome (GOLD analysis project Ga0310344, IMG submission 203801) | Marine microbial communities from station ALOHA, North Pacific Subtropical Gyre - HC15-DNA-20-200_MG | ecosystem: Environmental > Aquatic > Marine > Oceanic | place: Pacific Ocean: North...
CCAAATACCACCGTGTCCCCTTAGTATGGTGCCGACCATCCTCTCCAAGTCCTCAGTGCGGGCCTGAATGGTCAGGAGGTCACCCTGGGCACGTGATTCTAGTTTGTCTATACCCAGTACAATTGAGTCACTAGCATCCTCCAATGAGGCCGTCGATGGAACGGATTGAAAGTCCCCCCCAGAAATCTCAACTATGCGTTGGGCTTCGGTTCTTTCTGCCTCGGATTCAGTTGCAGGAACCTGGAATATCGGAGTCTGGATTCCATTTCTCCTCAGGCTCCTCTTTATCCTCCCCCACCCGTTTAATTGGCTGGTAAGGACACCTGCAACCCTGCCCATCAAAACGGTCCGATTACCAGTCAAATCAAGTTCTAGGTTCTTGCACATCTCGTGCAAGTCATCCCTACTCATTTCCGCGAGATACTCTATTGTGAGCCGTCTGGAGTCGAAGTTCAGGTGGAGCCAGAGCCGCTGCCTTCTCTCCTTGTGGGAGCCAGAAGACTTGATTCCAAACACTTTGAGGACCCCTCCGATCTCCTTGTGGGACATAGACTGGATGCCCTCCCAGGAGAGATCCAAGTCCTGAAGGATTTCCTCACAAATCAACTTCGCCCTAAGGACCTCTACTGAACCGGTCTTCGGTATCCCACATTCCTCGGCCCTGAGCCTGAGGTTTTGCAGCCTCCCAGTGTATATTGTGCTGAGCAATTCGGAGTCGACTCTCATGGGACCAGCGAGTCTCGCGTGCTGGTGCATTAGTTATCGCTTGCCCTAATATATTGGGTTTAATTGCCGATTTTGGACAATGTGGAGGCAAACGGCTACAATCTCATGAATGAGGGGGCATCTTCGTCGGATGGGTGGTCCTTGGGGACTGGCCGGGTCGCCTCTGTGATCATCGAGCTCCAATCTCTTGAGAGGGTGATAATGGCATGCTGGTAGTCTGCGTATGAAACCATCCTGTCCAAAGCTAGCGTCCTTCGGCCATCCTCCGATAGAGTCTCCATTCTGACTTCCACCCTAACTTCCTCTTCGATGATTTCGCCTTCTGGGTTGCTGCACGCTTGCAAAAGAACCAGGTCCTTCTCATCCTCTGCCTGTCTGAGCAGAGAACCCACCTGCCGATGTCGAACTTGAAGGCCCAGAACTCCGTGAGGCGTTTCCTCCAGCTCATGCAGAACCCGGCTTTGCACCCAGAGGGCCGTGTTTCCTTCTGACTCCGTGATTTGTTCGGCGATCCTGTTAGGGAATCCCGTCCTGGTCACGAAGACGACTAAGTTGGAATATGGAGGAGGTAGGAAGTGTGGGCCGCCCCTGTCCTTCGGGAATGGCATCAGAGTATGCCTCCTCTCGGTCTGTTCGGAGTTCTCGTATTCCGCCCTCGATATGACGAAGCCATCGATAGAGCCTTCGCTTAGTTCCGAGCCCAGCCAACGCGCCCTATCCAATCTGCCTTCAGGGACTGCGTCCCCTATCCCTAGTCTATGCAGAGTCTGGGTCGAAGACACCTGTAGATCCGGTCTGGCCCTCAGTAGCTGTCTGCTGACTAGTTCGGACTCAGTGACGATTATTGCTCCATGTGGCTGGTAGAAGAGTCGATTGGGGGAAACCAGAACCAAGTTGGGCCTCCTTGGCGTAATGGCCCCTATAACCTGGCAACCCGAGGCGCTGATTTCTTGCTCCTTGCCGAACATCGTGGTCGCGGTCAGCGCGACGATGTCGGCATCTCCGGAGGATAGGCTTTGCAGGCCGTCTGCTAGGTTCTTCACTCGGACCAATGACGTTTCGTGTTCCCTCATATCGGACGATTGGAGCAATTTCTCCACTTGGGAGTGGATCTGGCAATCGTCCGTTTCCAGGGCCCCCACAACTATCCGGTCATTCATCGCATCCACCTCTAGGGAGGGGGCACGCCTCGTGCCCGAGTCAACGGCGTGCACACCTGTTGATATATGCGACCCTCGTGTTCGATTCTCATGGGCGTCCTCAAAGACCAATCTCGGACCTTGGAATCATACAAGGACATTTTCGAGGATTCCCTGGAGCAAATGGTTCTCCAGAGGATGAGTTCGAATGCAGATCGTCCTGCCATGTCTATTGCAAAAGATGTCCTGCTTGCGGGGGGCAAGAGGTACAGGCCGATAATGAGCATGCTTGGCTTCAAGGCCGCCGGTGGCGGGGACCTCGCAGAAATCATCGACTTCGCGATTTCAGCAGAGTTGCTTCACACGGCCACGCTGGTGCATGACGATGTCTACGACCAGGCGAAGATTCGTAGGGGCAAACCCACCATACACATGACCCATGGGATTTCCCATGCCATCATTGCGGGGGACTACCTGTTCGCATTGGGGTACGAGATGGGTTCTAGGTTCGGTTCTGAGATTATCGACAGGGTTGGAGCGTCATGTTCTAGGATGGCATCATCAGAAATTCTCCAGTTCAAGCACATAAATGACCTGAGCACTAGACCAGAGGATTACTATGACATCATCGACGGTAAGACAGCGGGTCCATTCGCCACGGGAGGGTCGTCAGCAGCTATTATCGCAGGAGCCGATAGGGAGATTGTAGATTCCGTGTGGGGCTTTGGAATGGAGATAGGCAGGGCCTTCCAACTAGTCGATGACCTATTGGATATAATAGGAGACGAAGGGATAGGAAAGCCAAGAGGAACTGATGTTCACGAAGGGAAAATGACCCTGCCCATAATTTACGCTTTGACAATGCTCCGCGGTACCGAAAGGGCTGAGCTAGCAGACGTAGTGACTAACTTCAGTGATGAGAGGCTGGAGGAGCTGACCAGACTTCTGGAGAAGGCAGGGTCATTCGAATATACGAGGTTGCTAATTTCGAACCATATCGACAGGGCATTGGAGCATTCGGAGGTCTTGCCCGAAACCAATGCCAAGCTACTTCTGATCGAGATTGCAGAATTGTCCCGATCTAGGACATCCTAACCAGGGGGATTTGGATGCCTGAGGATGGTCCCTGGGACGTAATCATCGTTGGTGGGGGACCAGCAGGAAGCACGACCGCCCGATATGCTGCCGAGGGTGGCCTGAGTGTTCTCGTTGTTGACGGCAGGAACCCGATTGGCTCGCCCCTCCAGTGCGGTGAACTAGTCCCTACAAATGAAGAAATGTCCAGGCTCTGCCCGGATGTCCCAGAAATTGATGATCTGTTCAGAACTCCCGAGCATGCGATTTCCAGAATCACTGACAAGATGAAGATTGTTACCCCCAGTGGAAAGTCTCTGGAGTACGAATTCGGTGGAATGGTTCTAGACAGAGTCGCGCATGACGAAGCCCTGGTCGAACTGGCTTCATCGGCAGGCGTCGAGTACCTGCTAGACTCATGGGTGGAAAATGTCGATGGCAGTACTGTTTTACTCAGAGGAGGAAAGAGATTAGAAGGCAGAGTTATCGTTGGAGCGGGTGGGCACAACGACCCAATCAGAAAGCTCCATTGGGAGGAGGAGTCGCTGAATATTCCGGTCAAGTTTGTCCTTATGGAAGCCTCGTCTTCCGAATCGGTTGAGCTGCACTTTGGTTCAGTTGCACCGGGAGGGTACGCTTGGGTTTTCCCGAAGGAGGGCCAGACTAACATCGGACTTGGGATTCAGAGGAAGATGGCAGGCAGTAGAAGCCTGAACCAGTATGCGGAGGACTTCATCTCCAGGTTCGAAGGAGAGGTTTCGTTCAGAGGGGCAGGATCCCTTCCAATGTCCGGGACGATCAAATCTTTCGTCAAAGATAACTACCTTCTGGTTGGGGATGCGGCTGGCATGGTCCTACCTTCAAATGGGGCAGGAATCACAATTGCGATGATTGGAGGAAGAATCGCTGGACAGGTCATCGTTGAGCATCTCAGAGAAGGGCTCCCGCTCGTGGACTATGAGATTCGCTGGGAGGAGCAGATGGGAGAGGTCATGAGGAACTCGAAAAGGGCATTTCGAATAGGCAGCCTTGTGTTCAAGCTGCCCGATTGGATTCTGAATGTCGGTTTCAACCGGTTCACCAAGGGAATAATCTGGAGAGCGGTGACCTGCAGGAAGATGTTCTGGCTAGTCTGAATCGGGAGCCTGGCCACTCCAGACTGTGGCCATGCCCGGGAATAGAACCCTTGACCTGACATTCTCGAAGCCAACTTCTTCTAGCATTCGGACGTAATCCCTTGTTGTCCCGAATGCAGAATAGGTCTTGGTTAGCCACTTCCATGGATGGTCCCTCTTTCCACATACAAATCTGGCATACGCCCCGACCCAAATCTTCATCCACAGGACACCCATCAATCCGTGAACCCGATTCACCTTTGCAGGATCAATAATTACCATTTTGGCACCGGGCCTCAGGACCCTTAGGGACTCCTGGAGTCCGGCCCTCTTGTCGAACCAGTCCCTGAACGAGAATAGCGTGCATATCGAGTCAAACGAGTTATCTTCGAACGGTAGATTCTCAGCAGTGCCCTCTACAAAGGTAGCTGGAGGGTCGCCTCGTCTTTCTCTTTCAGCATTCACCCTAAGCCTAGCGACTTCGATCATTTCTGGGATTGGGTCCAAGCACACCAATTCCCTGCCTTCGACGCCTTCGGCAAAACTACCGGGCCCGCACCCTATTTCCAAAAGTCGGCCTTGGGGTAGCAACGACCTAACGATGCGCCTCCACCTGCCGACCTGTCCGAGAGTAGCGAAACGATTGACACGGTCGTAAACAGGAATGGTTTCGGTGAGGTTTTTCTGTAGCTCATTCCACTCTTCCTCCCCGATTGTCTGAGTGTCCATGGGTCCCTCCCGAAGAGACCCGTATTTGGAAGATTCCCGCGTAGGATTGCGTTGCTGTCTTCGGGGACAGTGGGACTCGCAAGGTTATCATCATAAACTCCTCATTGGTCGCCGAATGCACCGTAGGTGCATAGAATGGGTCGTGAAGAAGTTCTACGAGCAATTAGAGACGCAGAGAAAGAAGCGAAGATTACTGTGGCCAATGCGGAGTCCCAGGCCTCGGAGATAATTTCTAAGGCCCGACTTGCGGCAACAGAGATAATCCAAGCCGGAAGATCTGATTCGGAGGAATCGACGCAAAACATGATCTCCGAGGCAAGGCAAGCGGCCGAGGGAGAGGCGAAAAAGGTCTCCAAGGAGGGAGACTCGTCAATCGATTCAATCCAGCAAAGCAGTGAAGGCAAGAGAAAAGAAGCTGTGGATACAGTACTGAACGCATTCCGTTCATAGATCGGTGGTTATTCCATGTCACAAGTTAACACTCAACAAATGGGGAGACTGGTTGCGGCAGGAAACAAGGATAGGCTTGACGATGCCATAGGGATTCTCGCAAGGCTAGAGGCATTGCACATTATCGACTACGATGGGGGAGAAGACGGATTCTCCTTGGGCACCCCGAACCCAAAATCCGAATCTGTGGGAAGGGACCTAGTAAAGGCGAGGGCGGCTGCTTCCATAGTCGGAGCCTCGGGACCGGATAGCCCAGTTCCTGCGGCGCCAGTTAGGGACGCCCTGGAATCGGGCCTTCCTTCCAAGATTGAGTCTCTTCTCGCCGACAGTGCTCGGGCAGACGACCTCGAAAATGAGATTTCCGCGCTTAGCGAAGAGGAGTTTTTCCTTTCTATGGTCGCCCCACTTGGAATAAACATCGAACTTTTGGGCGGTTTCGAATCCCTTGCCTCTTTCATTGGGACAGTGGATAGTATCTCGGAGGCAAGGGAGGCTGCTACTGGGGGTTTGATTTTCGAGGGCAAGAATGGAATTGTGGCAATTTTCGTGAGAAGTGAGTCTGCTGCAACTACTGCAGCTTCTTTGGAGAAGGCTGGATTCGAGTCTATACAAGTCCCGGAAGGAGAAGGATCGGCAGACCGGAGACTGACAGAAGTTAGGAAGGCAAAGGGATCCCTACAGGGCGAGAAGTTGGACTTAGATGCGCGAATAGAGGGGTGGAAGAATGCCAATGGACAAGACCTGGCATGTGGGCTTGAGGTCCTCGAGAGGGACCATGACGTTCTCACTGCCCCAGTTCGGGTGGCTGTCTCAGAGCACGCGTTCTTAATCGACGGTTGGCTTGTTCTTGAGAGGTCGCAGGAAGTTCTGGAAGGACTATCTGAAGTCTGCATCTTCACAGAAATTACACCCTTCGAAATAGAGTCTGGTGGAGGGGGGCACGGTCACTCGGATCATCATCACCATCAGGAAATGCCACCAATTGCATTCCAAGAAAGGAGCTCGAGCAAGCCCATGGAACTGCTTACGGATGCAGTTGGGAGGCCAGCCTATGGTAGGATCGACCCGACCATCTTCATGTTCGTGACATACCCAATTTTCTTCGGAATAATGCTTGGCGACATGGCCTATGGCCTGGTGACCATGGCTCTTGGACTGTTGTTGGTTAGTCGTTCGGGGACCAATGAGATGCTGAACCTAGGAGGTAAGTTCCTGATGTACATAGGCGTGGGAACTGTCGTTTTTGGATACCTGTATGCCGAATTCGCGGGATGGGAGATATTCCCCCACCATGCACACAACCCGGCGGAGGCACTGCAGATACTATACCCGGTTATTCCCGAGGGTTCCTACCACGTATGGCATGCTTCGCTGCCTCTTGGAATTGAGCTGGCCTTCCCATTCCATCGAGTAGTAATGGTGGACGACCATGGGAATCTTGAACACTTGATTCTACTTACCATTTATCTCGGTGTAATCCACGTATTCCTAGGTCTGGCCATTGGCTTCAGGGACATTTTGCTATTTGGGAATGGGCACGGTGGCTTCGGACTAGTGTGCGCCTTCTTTGAGAAGGGGACGTGGATGGTTCTGCTAATTGGTGGCTTCATGTTCGCTTACGGATTCATCGGACCTGACGAAGCAGAAGGAATGATGATACCCGGAGCCGGTATCGCAATCTCGGCAACGGTGATGCTAATGTGGACGCTATACAGATACCATGGCGTTCCATTTCCGATCAATATAGGCCTGGCCCCGATTGAGGCAGTAGGGATGATGCCCACAGTGATCTCCTACGTGCGACTTTTCGCGGTCGGGGTAGTCGGGGTAAAGATTGCAGAGACGGGGAACGAGATGCTATTCGCCAATATCAGCATCGAAGACCCGCTAATGGCTGCAATATTGGTAGTTGGCTGGCTGGCCGTTCAGTTCTTCGCCTGGGGCCTGGGAGTGTTCAGCCCTAACATTCACGCTGCTCGTCTTCACTTCGTAGAGTGGATGAGGCAGTACTACGATTCGAGCGGTGAGGCTTTCGCGCCTTTCGGCATGCGTTCACGATACGTGGAGGTTGATTAATCAGATTCCAAGCCTAGGCTTGACAAAAAAATATGGAGGAAAAAAGGATGAACAAGAGAAAAATGGTACAAGGACTGAGCACCCTGGCTGTCCTGTTCGCAATCGCACTAGTGGCGACGAGCGTGCAGGCCCAGGATGATACACAAGAAGGCGACGCCACTGGCTACCACTTCGAGGCCGCAAAGCTGGGCGCTGGAATTGCGCTTGGACTGTGCGGGGTCGGGACTGGACTTAGCCAGGGGCCAATCGGGGCTGCTGCTGTCGGAATGATTGCAGAGGACTCGAGCAAGTTCGTAACCGGGCTGATTTTCACAGCTCTACCAGAGACCATCGTGCTGTTCGGATTCCTCGCACTGTTCCTGCTCTAGGCAGGCTGCGAGACCGACGACGGAATAGGAAAGAGGTGAGATGATGACACTGGATGCCCTAGCGGCCGAAATCGCCAGCCAGGCGGATGCGGAAGCTAGGTCAATAATTGAGGAAGCCAAAGCTGAGGCTGCAAGAATAGAGGATGAGGCCCGGAATCAGGCCTCAGAGACTGCTTCCGCGGCAGATGCTCGTGCTTCCAGGGAAAGCCAACAGCTCTCTGTTGAGGTTGTGGCTTCTGCAAGGCAGGCTAACCAGAAGAGAGCCCTGATTGCCAAGAGGAGCGAACTTGATCTCACGTGGGAATCAGTGAAGGAAGAGGTTTCCTCATCCAAGCTAAAGGGGCGAAAAGATATCCTTGACGCCTTGCTTAAGGATGCTGGGGATTCGAAAGATGGCGTGATCCTTCGTCCTGTGAAAACGGATAGGGGCACCCTTTCAAAGAGTGGTTTCAAGATAGGCGATGACATAGAAGGAATGGGGGGTTTCGTTCTCGAGTCGAAGGACGGGACTACTGTCCTTGACTACCGTTTCGACTATCAATTGGAAGAAGCTTGGAAGGCAAGCCTAGGCGAAGTAAACAGGATACTATTCGGAGAATGAGAAGGTGAAATGATGGCTAGAGTTGCCAATGGTCGTTCCAATATTTACAACGCCTCAGCACGGGCGAAGGCCCGCAAGGCGGCACTAATCGATACGACAAGAATGCGGCAACTCATCCAACAGGGAACTGATTCGATCGGAGTCAGTATCGGTGAGCTCGGCTATAGGAGCGAGATGGACCTGTATGCTACTAGGATGGATGGTGCGGATGCGATCGAAGCAGCCCTATTCCACAATCTGGATAACGACCTGGCTCAAGTAATGGGATTCTGCCAAGGTCACCTAAAATCATTGGTGGCGATATACGTTGAGAGGTTTGACTATGAAAAGGCGAAGACTGTTCTTCGAGCAATAAACGGAGGAGCATCGGATGAAATTATTGAAAGTCAAATCCTCCCTTCGGAGAATCCAAGGAACGCGACCTGGCTGAACATCGTTAGATCCACAGAAGGGCTGCAGGAGGCGGTTGACGCGATGTCTGGTACTCCCTGGGGCAGGACGCTTGCCAATCTAGAGGGTGATCCCGAACTTGAGGAAATGGAAAATGCACTTGACATGCAGTACTTCTCTGATGCCTTGAAAGCAGTCAGGGGACGAGATGGTGGGCCAAGGCTACTTCGCTACCTTAGAATGGAGATAGATCATCGGAATATAATCAACGAATTCAGAGCAATCAGAATGGAAATGGCATTCGAAAAGAGGGTGTCCATGATCATCCCGGGTGGTAAGATAGACGTTGGAACAATGCGGCAATCAGCACAAGCTGAGAGCGATGAGGAGTTGATAGAGGCACTTCGCAGAAGTGGGTCGTTCGACGACACTGGATTCGATGAGGCTATGGCTGAGTCGAAGAGGATGGGTAGTTTAGACCCATATGCGGAATTGCTCTCCCACCAGAGGCATGCTATCCTCAAGAGGTTCGCTTACCTCAGTCCAGTTTCCCCGTTCCCCATAATTTACTACATCGAGCGAAAGTCACTCGAAGTTCGAAACCTCCGCCTACTAGTGCGTGGCAAGGCGGTTGGCCTCCCAGACGAGGTATTGGAAGCGCACATGGATTACTGAGGTGAGATAGTGGAAATAGCAGTTGTTGGGCCACTGGAATTCACACTTGGTTTCCAACTAGCAGGGGTTGAGAATCTATTCAACCCCAAAGATGACGAGGAGATGGCTGAGACGCTGCGCTCCTTACTGAATCAGAATGAGGTCGGAGTTGTCGTTGTGGATAACATTGACCTAATGAGGCTGCCAGAGAGGCTAAGGCAACAACTCTCGGACAGCGTAACGCCCACGGTACTGGGCATAGGGACTCAGGAGGATAACACCCTCAGAGAGTCAATCAAGTCGGCACTAGGTGTCGATCTATGGAAGTAGAATAAAGGAGAAAGGAAGTGAAAAAATGAGTAAAGAAAATGGAGTAATCTACCGGATTTCCGGGCCAGTTGTAACAGCGATAGGAATCTCACCTAGAATGTACGAAGTCGTACGAGTAGGGGACGAGGGACTGATGGGGGAGGTTATCGAGCTTCACGGAGATCAGTCAGTAATTCAGGTCTATGAAGAGACCTCGGGAATAAGGCCCGGTGAACCAGTGGTGAGGACAGGCCAGACCCTGTCCGTACAACTTGGACCGGGACTTCTAACACAGATCTACGATGGAATACAGAGGCCCCTGCCAAAACTAGAGGAGACGATGGGAGTTTTCATCACGAGAGGCGTTGACGCAGACGGCCTTGACCTGGAAAGGGAGTGGGAATTCAAGCCAAGCGTGAAGGCGGGTGACGAAATCGTCGCTGGACAGGTCATTGGAATTGTCCAAGAAACCGAGACAATCGAACACAGAGTGATGGTTCCGCCCACATCCGGAGGTGTTGTGAAGAGCATAGAGTCTGGTTCATTCAACATTACCCAAACGATCTGCACCCTCGATGACGGAACCGAAGTCGCGATGATGCAGGAGTGGCCAGTCCGGCACCCACGACCATTCGTCCAGAAGTACGCCCCGGACGTCCCCCTAATGACGGGACAGAGGATCCTGGACTTCCTATTCCCACTTGCAAAGGGCGGTACGGCGGGCATCCCTGGTCCATTCGGATCTGGCAAGACGGTCACTCAGCAGCAACTCGCAAAGTGGTCTGATGCAGAGATTGTCGTCTACATCGGATGTGGAGAGAGGGGCAACGAAATGACGGAGGTCCTAGACGAGTTCCCCCACTTGATCGATCCTAACACAAACAAACCCCTGATGAATAGGACCGTGATGATTGCAAATACATCCAACATGCCTGTCGCAGCCCGGGAGGCTTCCGTTTACACGGGAGTTACCATCGCTGAGTACTTCAGAGACATGGGCTACAATGTAGCCCTTATGGCGGACTCAACCAGCAGATGGGCAGAGGCGATGAGGGAGATTTCATCGAGGCTAGAGGAGATGCCGGGGGAGGAGGGTTATCCGGCCTACCTTTCCAGCAGACTTGCAGAATTCTACGAGAGAGCGGGTAGGGTGAAAACCCTGTCCGGAGATGATGGATCAGTTTCAGTTATCGGAGCCGTCTCCCCTCCCGGCGGCGACATCTCAGAGCCAGTGAGCCAAGGCACTTTGCGTATCGTAAAGGTGTTCTGGGGACTTGATGCGGGTCTAGCTAGGCAGAGGCACTTCCCCGCAATCAACTGGTTAAGCTCATACAGCCTTTACCCTCAGTCTCTGGACCAATGGTATCGGGACAACATTGCATCGGACTTCCCAGAAGTCAGAACCGAGATAAGCACGCTATTGCAAGTTGAGGCAGAGCTCCAGGAAATCGTCCAGTTGGTCGGTTCTGATGCACTACCTATAGACCAGCAACTGACCTTGGAGGTTGCTAGGATGATTAGGGAATTCTTCCTTCAGCAGAATGCATTCCATGATGTGGATACTTACAGTGATCTGAAATTGCAATACGATATGGCGAAGGCAATTCTGGCATTCCAGGAAGAGGCGAAGAAGGCCATAGCTGGGGGAGCCCAACTAGAAGAAGTTGTGAACGTCCCTGCAAGGACTGACCTCATGAGAGGGAGGTTCGAGGATAGCTACGATGAAAGGATTGGCGAACTTGTTTCGGAGATGGGTAAGCAAATATCGGCAAGCATGGAGGCCAATTGAGGTGATACAATGAGTGGAAAGGAATACAGAACAATTACTGATGTCAAGGGACCTCTGGTGTTCCTAAACAAGACTGAGCCAGTGTCCTATGGAGAAATTGTGCAACTTAGGTTGAGCGATGGTTCAATGAAGAACGGGCAGGTTCTCGATACCTCGGACGATCAGGTTATCGTCCAAGTATTCGAGGGAACCGCTTCGGTCGACAGGCAGACCGGAGTGAAGTTCCTAGGGGACGTATTCAAGCTCCCCGTCAGCAAGGGACTAATCGGCCGAATTCTGGACGGAGCAGGTAGGCCTAGGGACGGGGGGCCCGAGATAGTCGCCGACGAGATGGCTGACATCATCGGTGCAGCCATCAATCCCTATTCGAGACAGAGTCCAGAGGCATTCATCCAAACAGGAATCTCGGCAATCGACGCCTGTACCTCCCTAGTAAGGGGGCAGAAGCTACCGATTTTCAGTGCAAGTGGCCTTCCTCACAACGACATCGCTCTGCAGATTGCAAGGCAGGCCAAGCTTGTAGACAGCGACGACGATTTCGTCGTTGTGTTCTGCGCGATGGGGATAACGGCAGAGGAGTACAACTTCTTCGTTCACGATCTAGAGCGAACAGGGGCCCTAGAGAACGCCGTTCTTTTCGTCAATCTAGCAGATGATCCGGCAGTTGAGCGGCTTATCACACCGAGGCTGGCCCTAACTGCAGCTGAGTACCTGGCATTCGAGCATGATTACCACGTTCTTGTAATCTATACTGACATGACGAACTACTGTGAGTCGTTGAGGCAGATTGGAGCAGCCCGAGAAGAGGTCCCAGGGAGGCGTGGATACCCCGGATACATGTACACTGACCTTGCGATGCTTTACGAAAGGGCAGGACTGGTTAAGGGGAAGAAAGGTTCAATCACACAATTCCCAATTCTAACGATGCCGGGTGATGACATCACGCATCCGATTCCAGATCTCTCAGGTTACATCACAGAAGGCCAAATTGTCATCTCAAGAGAGCTTCACCAAAAGGGAATATACCCGCCGATTAACGTACTCCCATCCCTATCCAGGCTGATGAACGCGGGAATTGGGCCAGACAAGACTAGGGAAGACCACAAGTCCGTTTCTGACCAATTATACGCTGCATATGCCCAGGGAAGGGAGTTGCGTGGGCTGGTTGCAATCGTTGGAGAGGACGCACTCAACGAAAGAGATCTGCAACTGCTGAAATTCTCAGACATCTTCGAGGATCAGTTCCTCAGGCAAAGCAGGGATGAGGACAGGTCAATCAAGGAAGGGACGCTCGATCTGGCATGGAACCTACTATCCAACATAGACACAAAATTCCTCGTTAGGCTGGACCAGAAATGGATCGATAAGTACCACCCGAGCGAGAAGAAGAGCTAGTTGACGTAATTGGAGAGGATTGAATGGCACTCGACATCAAACCAACTAGGTCTGAGTTGATTAACCTAAAGAGGCGAATCAAGCAGACCTCGAGTGGCTACAACCTTCTCAAAATGAAGAGGGATGGGCTTTTTCACGAGTTCAGAACCCTTCTTTCAGAGATGATCGAGGCCCGTGAAGAGCTTGTTGTTACCTACAGAGAGGCACTCCAGGCGATCAACCTTGCATCTTCGATAGAAGGAGGGTTGTCCGTAAAGAGTGCTGCAATTGCCTCATCCAAGCACCCTGAAGTGACTGTATCGAAGAGGAACATCATGGGAGTTGTGGTTCCACAGGTCGATGGTCAGAATCTGAAGTTATCCGCAGAAGACAGGGGCCTTGGCATGGTAGGTGGCTCCCCATACATCGATGAGGCTGCGGACTCGTACTCACTGCTCGTTGAGAAAGTGGTCAAGGCAGCCGAGATGGAAGCCACACTGAAGAGGCTTCTAGAAGAGATTGAAGCCACAAAGAGGAGGGTCAATGCCCTAGAATTCAAGGTTATTCCCGAGATGAAAGAGGCACAGACTTTCATTCAGCTAAGACTTGAAGAAATGGAGAGGGAGGAGACCTTCCGCCTTAAGAGATTCAAGAATAAGTGAGCTATGACTGCCTGTCTATCGGAGCGAGGGGTCAAATCCGACAACCGGCAGGATGGGTTCGGGGCGGTCCAGTGGATTCTAGGGAAAGCATCGTTGTGGACTCAGAGACATGGGGTGCAATGGAGCTCTTTGAGGTAATATCTTCTCGATACTTCGAACTAGGAAATGAAGGCCCTATACCCCCTTCCTGGGAGGTTAATGGAAAGGACGGCAGTCTTCCAGGAGAGCAACTGGTTGTCCTGAACAGGCACCTTGCCCCTATGGGGATGGTCGGTACCCTGGAGGACTCTAACCCCCCGGTATTGTCGATCTCCAGCCTACCTAGTGGACAGGTAGTTCTGAGGAATTGGCAGCAGGCACTGGTCTGGATTGCAATGGCAGGACTCTTGACGATTATCGGAGCACAATGGGTGAGTCGTTATGGCCACGGAAGTAATCCACTGGGAGTCGGGACATGGGGCCAATCGGCCCTTTACTTCACCCTCCCGATGGTGGCATCTGTTATCGGTGCAAGCGTACTAAGGAAAAAGGTAGCCAGTAGTCTTGGAGTCGAAAGTGGCCACATCATCCCCATTGTCTTGCCAATCTCCACCTGGTGGCCATTTGGGATAATTGGAACACTAGGTCAGAGGCGTAGCGACCTAGTCCCGGTTCCTGACAGGAGGTCGCTAGGGATAATCGAGACAATTATTCCAATGGCCCTTTTCACCTTCGGTAGCATTCTAACCTTTGTCGGACTATTACTGACGCCAGAGGATCCTCCAGAGCTTGATGGGGCCCCGGTAGTTTTCCAGACCAGCTTGCTAGTGGAGGCGGTATCGGAGACTTGGCTAGGCCAGGGACTTGGGCTCAGACTCCAATGGTTGCACCCAACAGGAATTGCCGGGATAGGGCTATCGATTATTGGATGGGGCCTGATACTACCCATTCCCGGCTTCCCCGGAGATCGGGCGATGCACGCGATCGTTGGTCCATCCAAAATGAGAGAGGGAAGCTTCCAGACGTCGATTTTCGTTGCATTCCTTGGCATTCTCGTGATAGTCTTCGCCACTTCGGACTACTCCCCCTGGATTTTCCTAGCTGCCATAGGGGTGTGGCAGAGGTTCTATCCAGACAGCATTCCGCATCCGATAGTGCTCGACGAGCACTCTGGCCTAGATGAGAGGAATAGTGCAAGAATAACCTCTGTTGTATTGATAATTCTCATTGCCGGGTTCCCAGGAGCGACGCCTTCCCTAGAGCTAGATGGCTACGACGCTGGGCTTTCGACAGAAGAATGGCCAGGAGAGTTGGAAATTGCGCCTGGGACCTCGGTAGAATTCGAGCTCGGACTGGAGCCAATGGGAGTGATGCCGATTTCAGGATGGCTACAATTCAGAGTAGAGGGAGCAGAATCCGAACTATGGTCCATATCCCCTTCGTGCCCCGAAGAATCGGGAATTTGCGAATTCGAAGACGTGACACAATCCAACACAGATTCCGTAAGCATTTTCCTGGGGGCACCTGATGGGGAAATCTCCCCACACACGCTCAGGATATTGATTGACGTCCAAGGCAAAGAGTCTGAGCACGAAATCAAACTTTTCAACTCGAGCACTGAAGGACCGGAGATTCCGCTTTGGGAAATGACGGAGGATTCGGGTAGTACGATAATCTGTACTTCCCTAACAATATCTGATGAGGGTGGTAACGTTAGCTCCGATGATCCGTACTGGTACTTCGCCAACTCAACCGAGCTTAGCGAGGGGAGCAACGAGGTTTGCATGACTGGCCATCCTGGGGCCTTGCATTTCGCGGTAAAACAGGACCATCTAGGTAGGGTCTTCGGCCCCAGGATTGTGATCGAACAGGGTAACTCTACCATGGGCCCATGGGAGTTTCCAATAGGGGGCACTGGGGAAACTCTGCTAGTCTACGATGGCAGATGGGAAGTTCCAACTAGCTTCGCAGAAAGTGGGAGTCTGCTGTATCACGCGGATTCGGGTAGTCCTTTCTGTCCATCGAACAGCGTGGCCCAGGAGGTGGATACCGATGCTTCGAACTGGAGCGTCAACATGGATGATTACTCGGCAATAAGGCTAACAGGTGAATTTGGGGGAAGTGGTTTCTTGCAGATAGATGCTGCAGGTTGGCTGACAGTGTGCTCAGAGTCAAGAATATTGGAATCGTACAACCTAATCGAAGGTGTTGATGTAATATTCCCAAGCAGAATTGCCTTGGAGGGGGGCATGGCCTCGTTCCAAGTAAACAATAGGGGGGAGGAGGCACTCCCAGTTACTTTAGAGTGGTTCGGGAATTCCCCAGAGAGCGGAATATGGAACATCTCCAAGCCCGAAACGATCGGTCCGGGAGAAGAGGGCGACTTCGAAATTGAGGCAACGGGGGATTTGCCACTAGAAAGATCGGTCTGGGTAGCTGTCGATTCGACGGGGATTGTCGTACACCTATCTGCAAGGTGCCCATTGGATGGTTGCTAAATGAGGATAGCCGTACTTGGAGTTGGGTCGGTAGGGGGCATTTTAGTTGGCTCATTGGCGGACACAGATGCACACATCCTATGTGTCTCTAGGGGGCAGACAGCAGCAACTCTGGAGTCGGGCCTCGTATTGAAAACCCCAGAAGGGGCGGTAGAGATGATCCCCAATGGGAGGTTTGCCCTTCACGACAGCGAGAAGGGGCCCGTACCCGGATCTGAGATGGGCTCATACGATGTAGCGATTATCGCTGGAAAGGCATCTTCGACACCCATTCTGGCTTCGATAGCGAAGGACTTGCTATCGCCAGATGGCGTAGCGATGAGCATTCAGAATGGACTGGGTCACGCCGAGAATATTGCTCACGTTGTCGGAAGAGGGAGGATCCTAGCTGGCTCAACGACTCATTCGGCATGGAGGGAGGGCGGTGGAACAGTAAACTGGTCAGGAAGAGGTTCGATTAGCATGGGGAAATTGGATGGTTCTGAGCCATCTGGTACCGCTTCTTCCCTACTCGGATACTTGGAAGATTCTAGACTGAACCCAAATTGGTCTTCCAACATAGAAGGCGTGATTTGGATGAAGTTACTGATCAACGTTGCAATTAATCCGGTTTGTGCGATTGCAGGAGTCAGGAACGGCGCATTGTCTGAGGTTCCTGAACTCTGGGAACAGGCATTGGAGGCAATGAAGGAGGCAGAGGAGGTAGCTATTGCCTCGGGCGTAGAGCTAGGGGATTTTGAGCCGGAGAGCTTTCTTCGAAAGGTGGTTCTAGCGACATCTGGAAATAGAGTTTCGATGCTGCAAGACCTGATGGCGGGAAGGAAGACGGAGGTCGAGGTCCTGTGCGGGGCAGTGGCCTCCAGAGGCGAGGAACTAGGGATTCCCACTCCTAGAAACGAGATGCTGCTCGCCCTAGTAAGGGGAATCGAGATGTCGCAGCACTTCGACTAGCCATCAGTGTACAGGAATGCATAGGATGCCGCACAACCTCCGAGAAGTTGGGGTGCCAAGTGGAGCCACATGTCGGCATAGGCCATCTTCCCCGCGATGGAAAGGGAGAGGGTTACTGCAGGGTTGAACGAAGCAAGGGATATTGTTCCCACGGTCAGGGCCCCGGCAAGGACGACAGAAGCGATGGCAGCCCCATAGTATCCATTTCCCTCAGTGGATTCGGAAGTAGCAACGTTCAGTATGACGTAAACCAATGCGAAAGTGAATAGGAGCTCAGACACCAATATCGGGATGGTCTGGTCCGAGTGAGGGTCGAACATATGCATGGTGAACTCGTCAGCCATTGGGCCGGAGATGATCAGGTTGGCAGTGACGAGTGCGGCAATCGCGCCTGCTGCCATCTGGGAAAGAATGTAAGGGATCAGGTCGGACTTATCGCAAGCACCCCTGATCCATATCGAAATGGTCACTGCGGGGTTGTAGTGTGCCCCCGAGATGTGCCCTCCTGCGTAAATCATGACCATTAGGGTCCCGGCTATCGCGAAGGGGGCAAGATCCCCAGCCACCCCGAAGGCGGCTGCCGTGCAGATGGTCAAGCACAGGAAGAAGGTCCCAATGAACTCGGTGATTATTTTGGCATTCATCTCGTTGTTGTCCGACATGGAACAGATTCAGCCTAGGACGTCCATCAACGTTGGCAGTGCGAGCAGAAGAAGGTCGAGCGGTTAGACTGCACGATTCTCTTCACCACCCCCTCGCAACCCTCTCTTAGGCAAGGCATCCCCTCCCTGCCGTAAACGAGGAAGTTGTGTACGAAGTACCCCATCGCTTCATCGCCGTCGACTCCCCGAAAATCCTGCAATGTGGAGCCCCCGGCGTCTATTGCTTCTGTTATGACGTCATGAGTTGCACCCGTAATCCTAACTATTCTATCAGTGATTCCCGATTTTCCTGCTATGCTATTTGCCGTTCTACGAGGGGAAACCATTGCCCGATGTAGAATCTCGCAGACGTAAATATTGCCTAGTCCTGCCACAATCCTCTGGTCTAGCAGAGCGTTCTTGATTGGCGATCTACGACCCCTGAGCCTCGAAGCCAATTCCTCGGGAGTCAAGTGATTGGGTGTCGGCTCCGGCCCTATGTCACACAGCAACCTGTGACTTCCCTCTTCCTTCGTAGGGAAGCAATCCATGAACCCAAACCTACGATGGTCTGAGTAAACTGCTCTATTTCCATCATCCAAGTGAATAATTACCCAATCATGAGGTCCATCCCCACTGCCAACTGGGGCTCCGTTTGCAAACCTTCCCGGGCGACTCCGTATGTCGTCTCCGATAAGGGTCCACCTTCCACTCATCCCCAGGTGGCATAGCCATGTGAGTCCTTCCTCTAATCGAATTAGGAGGTACTTCGCGCGTCTATCTACGGACAATATCGTCCTTTCTCTCAGATTTGTTTCAAAATCCATGGGAAACGGGAACCTGAGATCTTTACGGCGGAGTTCGACCTCCACAATCTGCCGGCCGAGGATGTGCCTCTCGAGACCAAGGCGGACAGTCTCAACTTCAGGCAATTCCGGCACGAGTTCGGAGAGGTGGGGCTGGGTCATTACTTTTCGTAAATCCAAGCGATATCGTTATCTGAAATGCCTCTGAAGGAACGCCATGGAGGAGGATGCGCCACAGGAAGAAGTGCCGGACTGGGTTGTTGAAGATGGCGGTTCCGAAGAGCCAACCAGTACAACAATCCTGGAAGGTTCGGCGACTTCTTCCCCCGTGGAGAAGGAGAAGTTCTTCGTTCAGGCTGGCCAGCAGGGAGCTGGGGGCATACCTACTACCAACGCTGCGATAGCGTTGGCACTTGGGATAGTGGGGCTTTTCCTGATGTTCTTCACTTGGATTTTCGGAATCTGCTCGAGCATTCCCGGAGTGGTCCTTGCACATGGTGCCATCAATGCAATAGCACAACACCCAGGCCATCCGGACCAAGGAATTGCCAAGGCCGCCTTGGTGATCAACTGGATCGTTATCGGGCTGACTTTGATAAGCATCGTCGGAGTTGGCATATTGGTCGCTATTATTGGCTGGGAACTCAGCACTTGGGCCTAGCATTTGATTTCACATCAAGGCAGAGTGCAGCAGAACGCTACGTGCTGTTCCTCTAGCCCAGAGAGGTCTATTCTTTCCATTAGCACTAGCCTGGAGTCATTCAGAATCCTCTCGGCCTTGGCGAATCTTGAGTTATCGTCTCCGTCGGAATACCTCTCGCTAGCAGCCTTTAGACTCAATATGGCGATTCCCCCCTTGTCTAGGAATGCGGAAGTCATCCTAACGAAGGTCACAGCCTGGTCCGCGATGCTAAGATCCTGGTGCATCCACTGTGCCTTTGACCTCATGAATGGCGCAACTTCGGGGGGACTCCTAGCATCCCCGAGAACTGGGACCAAGCCCTTTCTCTTCTGGGATAGGGAAACTAGGTCTCGAGTCATTCTGGGGGATATCTCAACCGCAACAACTTGTCCTCCGTGATGGTTGTCAGCCCCACAGACCACATCGTGGATGTGACTAACTGTACCCCCACTAGATGCACCTAGGTACAAGCAAGTCGAACCGGGAACAGGTAGTATTTCCGAAGGTTCCCTTTTCGTCCTTAGTAATGCGGCGGCGACCTTGGACTTGCTTGGATCCCATCTCCGCCACTCGATCCGTCCATCCCTCTTCCTCCTCTCGCCCCTGACGGAGACTCCTTTCACGGCATTCCTAGTCCACAGCCCCCTGCCTTCTCTCTTCACTCCCCATCCCATGGGGGTTGCCTTCCGAGGCACCGTGTCACCTCCCCTTGGGGGGACGGGGGAACCTTGATTTGATTGCCTCGACCTCTCGATTTATCTCTTCGATTATTACGGGCCCCCATGGTTCCCCTCCGAAATGATCCACCCTTACTGCTATGCTAGCCTTACCGGCTAGGAACCGGGCAATCTTACCCCTTACCCACCGGGGGGAACGGCTAACTTGGGGCATTGAGAAAAGAACTGCTCCGTGCTTCGGAGGAGGAGCGCCTCGCCTATGGGCGGACATAGCTGCGTGGGCACCGAGTACCTGGAGTGACCCAGAAGGCATTCTAGCAAGCCTCTCCCTTCCTCCAGCCAGAACGACAAGCTTAGCAGCAGAGATGGGTCCCATTAAAGCCCCTAAAGATGGTAAATATGTTGCCGCTATCTCGCGAATTGAGGTCTCATGACCAAGCAGGATTTGCGAGGAGTTGGTGACTCCGGTTGCCAGAGACTTCAATGCCAGCCACTCAGAATCTCCTGGCAAGTGTACGGGTTCGCTGACCCCGAGAATCTTGGCTGCTTCCACGATGGACTCAGAATCAGAAATCGCTTGTGGAATCTGGTGCCTCTGCACATCCAGGTCGGCCTCGGTGATGAATAGGCCGGCCCACTCGACACAACGTGCCTCAGAAGTCGTCCACGATGAACGCAACTCCATTGCAGATGAGACCACCATGTCCAATCGGCGGTCGATGTCACCCGAAGCATTAGCGATCCCTCTCTTTGCCAGTAGTTCCGAAGCACCTTGAAGCAACTGTTCGTCTGTCTCATCCATTGGTGGCCAAGATGGGTCGGAAACCGATGCCATTTGGTCTGGAATTGCATCGGGGAATCTGGCCAGTAGCTCTTTCACTTCCTTCAAGTGCCTACCCTCCTGGATTTTTTGCAGCCTATCTGCTATGCTAGAGTGAGACCTTCGGGCATCCCACACTATCTCATCCACTACATGGCCAGCCTCATCGACAACCCGCGCAAGCCTCCAGTCATAGTGAATCCTCACGTACTCCCGAAGTGGGTTTACGGCTTGAACGGTGCGGAAGGTGGACTTTTCCGTAACGAATAGTTGAATAGTCGGCAGGTCCACCGTGACTCGGTTAGCGCTAATGCGGCAATGGACGTGAAAGCATGTTTTGTCCCGAGTGTGGTTCTCTGTCATATCCCGATAGCAAGGGTTGGATCAAGTGCCCGGACTACAAATGCGGTTACGAGGGACCGCTTTCGGGAACGGATGGGAAAGGATCTGAGTTCACAGACCCAATGACCGGAGAGACAATAGATCTCTCTAAGGCGAGAGCGACCACGGACTCAAAATCCCTGAAGCACCTGACTGAGGTAGTCGAAGAAGAAGGCCCGAGAGGGACCTTGCGAGTAGGCGACTACATCTGTCCGAAGTGCGATGCCAACAGGACTTTCGTTGAGCTCCGCCAAACCAGGTCATCAGATGAGCCGGAAACAAAGATCTGCACATGCGAGACTTGCGGGCACAGATGGAGGGAATATCAGTAATTTCCCTTCGATAACCGTCCAATAAGCATCAAGAGCCTTCAATTATCGACAGGAGTGGTAGAGGGGTTGCGATGTTGAGAATCACGGCAAAGCAGCAACTGATGAAGGATATAGTCGATGTCCTGTCTGTCCTGACAGACGAGGCGAAGCTGGTTTGGGGAGAGAAAGGCCTTGGGGTCAGCGTAGTTGACGGTTCGCATGTAGCGCTCTTGTCGCTGACCATAGCAGACGAGTGCTTCGAGACCTATGAAGTCGAGCCAGTCGAGATTGGCCTAGAACTAGGGAAGATGAGGGACCTACTCAGCCTAGCAGGAGCCAGTGATCTGGTTGAGATGGACTATGACGATGCTGTGGGTGCGATCAACGTCCGAGTAGGGGAGGTCCACAGGATTTTGAGGGGGATAGATACCAATGCCATGGACAACCCCAATCAGCCTAAACTTGAGTTCAAATCCAAGGCAACAATAGATTCTGAAAAGCTGTCCAGGGCTCTGAGGGCAGCTAAGTTCGTAGGAGAGTTAGTCGATCTTAGCATGGACAAGAACCAGATGACTGTATCTGTCACTGTAGAAGCGGGAGAGGGAGTTAATGTAAAATTCGAATCGGGCGAATTGAGTGAGTTGGTTTGCGGTTCACCGACCCATTCTACATACTCTCTGCAGTTCCTAGATCCACTTACTAGGAAACTTGCAGGAGGGATCACGAACGAGATAACTCTAGAGTTCGAGGAGAAGTACCCACTTCGGCTAACCTGGATGAGCAATGACGGGGGGGCGAAGTGGACATACTTCCTGGCCCCTAGAGTAATGAATGACCCGTGAACTCATCAATGAGTTGTCCCTAGGGGTTCTCGTGCCTTGCAGGGTTTGCGTTATTGTCCCCACTGTGGGCAACCCCGAGGAATTAGCAGTCGCATTGGACGGTCTGGGCAATCAGACCTTCGCCGATGTTGAGATTGTTGTAGTTGGACCAGAAAGGGATCCTGGGAGGGATGTAGTTGAACAAAGAGGGATTAGGTATCTGGACGAGGGTAAATCCAAGACCAGGGCAGATGCATGTAATCTAGCAATCGGGGAGACCGAATCGGAGCTTGTCCTATTCACGGATGACGATGTGATAGTACCAAGTGACTGGGTAGCAAATCTCGTCAGATGGTTCGAACGTCCAGAGGTCGCTGGCGTAGGTGGGCCCAACTTCGCCCCTCCGAATATTTCCACGACATGGCAGAAGGCGATTGACGTGGCTTTCTGCAATGAATTCTTCACCGCGGGAACCAACTATGGGAGAATGGCAGGTGGCGAATTGGAAGAAGTAGAGCAGCTTCCGGGGGTCAATTCGGCCTACAGAAGGTTGGTTCTGGAAGAAGTCGGGGGCTTTGACGAAGGGGCTATCGGAGCAGAGGATGTAATGCTGGACCTTAGAATCAAGAAGGCTGGACATAGGCTCTGGTCCGATGGAAGTGCAATCATGTGGCACAGGAGAAGGGGCCTGGGTAGAGTAATGAAGCAGATTAGGAACTATGGGCTAGTTAGAAAACTGGCTGGACATAGATATCCGAGCCTATGGGGGTGGAGCCATTCAATGGTCTCAGTATTCCCTCCACTGATTCTATTATCCATCGCGCTTTTCTCGTGGGGCTCAATAAATGGGGGGATTATGTGGCCTGAGTTCTGGGATATATCGACTAAGGCAGTCCCTATTGGTGCTGAGAGGATTGCCGTGCACCAACTTCCCACGTTGGCTGTTTTGTACAATCTGATGGCTTGGACAGGAGCTGTGAAGGGCAGTTCACCAAACAAGTCAGTGAGTACTGTTTTTCTGTCATCATTCGTATCCTTCTTGCTACACTGGAACTATGGAATTGGTGCAATTAAAGGAAGATTTGCAATAGCAAGAGGCATGAGTCTGTCTCAAATTGATGATCGTGAACGAGAAGCCTAGTGACTAACTTCGCTGCACCATTTCTCCGGATTCGACATGCCATGTGGGCTGCCTTGGACGCCAGAAGATTCCAGTGAAGAGTCCGAAGAAGACTCCACCGAAGACTAGGTTGAACCACCCCTCGGAGATGTATGTAGGGCTGGCGTTGAAAAATGCCCAAGCGAATGAAGGAATGATGCCGAATAATATCGAGATTATCGCCTCCTCTCTGAATATTCGGGAGTTGTCCCGTCTCTTCGGGAGCAGTGGGGGATTGATGGGCCACTCGGTCGAATCGCGGACAACGAGTCGTAATTTGATGCTATTCTCGGAGCTTGGGAGTTTATCTTTGGACATTATCGAAGGTGTCGCTTTACCCGAGCTCCAAACCCTGATTATCCTAGTCCTGGAGCCTTTCTTCACAATGGGTCTGCCATCACATGCCTTTCCCCAGTAGTCATCAGTTGAGTCGGCAAGAGCCTCAACCGGGTCCCCTTCACCTCCAGAAATAAGACCCATGGAGTATGCAAGTTCCCATTCAGATTCCGAAGCGATATCGGCCACCATTGAGTTCAGAATCTCTTCGGCATCTTTGGGTCGGACTGGTTCCATTGAGATCTTATATCGATATCCGATTGACACTTCGTGCCTAGGTCCGATCCCACCAAACAATACTGATCTGTCATCAGAACCCATCAGTACAGAGCCCGGAGAAACTTCTGCCCAAGAAACAGGGGGAATCCCCAATTTTACTCCTCCGACTCTCCAAGTTCACCAGTCTGTATTGACCACTGTGAAGCGTACACATTCTCGTTGTAAAGTAGCTCGTGATGAGTGCCACGCTCAACAATTGCTCCGTCTACCATCGCGATAATCTCATCCGCGTTCCTAATTGTTGCCAGTCGATGGGCCACAGCAATGGTTATCCTTTGCTTGCCGCCATTAGAACCGCCGCCGAATAGTGACTCTTGGATACGCTTCTCGGTCTCGGCGTCCAGTGCAGCACTTGCCTCATCTAGTATCAGTAGGTCGGGGTCATTTAGCAATGCACGAGCAAGGCTAACCCTAGCCCTCTGACCACCAGAGAGCATTACTCCTCTATCTCCTACCATGGTACTAATTCCACTGGACATTTGTGATACGAATTCCCAAGCACCTGCGGCCTCTAGTGCATTTTTGACCTGCTCATCTGTAGCATCGCGGGCATAGGCAACATTGTCTCTGACTGTTCCGAAGAAAAGGAATGGATCCTGAGAAACGAATCCAATTCTGGCTCTGACTGACTCGATTTGGAACTCGTTGATGTCTCGGTCATTGATCATCACCCTACCACTCTGGGGCTCGTAGAATCTCTCGACAAGCTTGAGGATCGTACTCTTTCCAGCTCCGGTGTGGCCCATGACCCCTAGGAAATCGCCTGAAGAAGCAGAGAAGTCAATCTCGTTCAGAACATTGGATTCTGAGGAAGGATATGCAAATGATACATCATCGAATGTTATCGACGAGATAGGTCCGTCCAAGGGAACTGCCCCTTCCTTGTCGAAAATGGAGGGTTCTAGGTCGATAATTGCGAAAACCCTCTTTGATGCGGCTTCGCCCCTCTGAAGCTGGTTGAGCAGCATTCCGAGGATGAACATTGGCATCGTCATTCTAGTGGAGATGAGTAGGAACGTGACAAATTGGCCCACTGTGATTTCTCCCGACTCCATGACCCAACCTCCTGCTGAAACAAGAAGACAGAATGAGATGCCAGCAACTACGTAAATTCCAGGAATGAATCGATTACGAACAAAGGCCGCTTGGATTGCCAGGTTCCTATAATCACCGCTTTGCCCCTCAATTCTGGAGCCTTCGAATCTAGTGGCATTGTATGCTTGTACGACTGTAATGCCAGAGAGAACGTTTTCCAGGATCGCAACAATCCCCCCAGTACTTTCTCTTTGTCTCCTGTATTTCCTCTGAACCCTAGTGGAAAACCATACAACCATGGGGACAATTAGAACAAGTGGTGCGAATAGAATCAATGCAAGTCTTGGAGACATCCAGAACATTATTGCGAACGCTGTGCCGAATGTTGTTGCAATCCTGATCATACTCGTACTTGCATCCGAAATTATGTCCTCTAGTTGCGCAACGTCAGCAGAAAGTACAGACATCAGGTTTCCAGATTGGCGGCTCTCAAAATATGAGGCTTCCATGGCCAATAGTGAGCTTGTTGCGTCCATTCTGATGTCATGTTGTGCCTTGTAGGCTGTTGACTGCCAAAGTTGGTTACTCAAGCCCTGGAAAACGGCCAAAAATGAGAAGGAAATTAGAATGAGAAGTCCAAAGCCGAGCTCGATCGAATTTATTGCGCCAAGGGACGGGATAAATTCAGAACTCACAAATTCCTCAACCCTAGAATCAGTGAATGTCTTGGATTGGTAGTAGTCAGCTGCCATTCCTATTGCTATGAAGGGGATAAGGTCGAAGGCCCGTGCTCCGACATTGGCCAGCACGCCACCTAGCGCTTGCTTCCAGTATCGGGTAACATAGGGAACTATGCGCCAAATCTTTCGACCGACAACTTGCTTATCGTCCGCAAGATCGGACTCATCCTTGCTAATCGAGATGGGACTAATGGCGCCATTGCTTCCCTTTGATGTCACGTTACTTCGTACAGTAGTTGGCGTTTCAATGCTTACCTGAGAAATCTATGGTTTTCGCTATCATATTGTGGTGCGCCCGCCGGGATTTGAACCCGGGACAAGAGGTTGGAAACCTCTGGTGATAACCCCTTCACTACAGGCGCTTGTACTTGGCGGGCTCATGGCATCTCTAAATCGATTCGGTAGACTGAATGATTTGAAAAGTGAGTGCCTAAACGGCTATTCATGATGGTCAGGCAGATTATTGGCATCTTTCTTGTACTGTTCTTTTTCCCGATAAATATACCCTTGTTGAGGATGTTAATGGAATCCCGAGGGATGACGCCATTTGGCGAATTGCAGTTCCTAGGAATATCCCTCACAATGTTCATTGCCGGTTGCCTGATGATATTCACGCCACCAGTAATGAAATTTCACTCGGAATCCAAGCATCCATAGAGTGATTTTGGCCATTCAGAATGGATATTGAGCATCAGGCTCTCCACTCGCTCCTCCGTCCATTGGGCAGCAAGAAGATGCGAACAGAGCTGTTGCGTTCTCTTGGGCACGGTCTTCGGTCCGAGGACTGCCCCTGGCCTCTTGGGATCGTCGAGAAAGTCGGTTTCCATCCCCCAGGGTGCATCAGAATCGGCCAGGGAAGAAGACAATTGTTCGATACTGCCCTTGCCAACGCTAACTGTGGCCGGTAGATCACTAGTGAAATCCGAACTGACATCGGGAGGTGCGAAATGCCTGATTGCGCGTTCAATGGGGAGTCCGGATTTTTTGCAGAGTTCACTTAGTTCCCTGCAAGTCGTCGGACCATTCTCTTCTACATGGAGTTGAATCGCCACTCCTGCCGATGAGGCCATCGACATTACCTCCTGCAGGTTTTCATTGGCTGCTTCCCATGTAGAACCCTGTACTGGATAATGGGGGCGGCCTACCTCCCCCAGGCAATGAGCCTCCCCCGAATCTATGAACTCAATAGCAAGGCTAACTGCTTCCAAGTGCAATTCTGTGGAGGCCTCCAATCCTAAAGTCTCTATCTGTTTCTCCCAGACAACCGGATGGGGGCCCAAGGCGACTCCCACGTCAATTCCAAAAGATTCCCTAACTTCATTAGCCATAGCTATGGTATCCAAGTATGCATCTTTGTACTCATTGGAATCAATGGGTAGTGATTCATAGAATGCGGGTTTGTGAACCAACATCATCCCAGTACCTCCACACTTAACGAAGTCAGAGACCGCCCCCAGGAACCTGTGCCTCCTGTCCAAGTGGATGTGCTGATCAAAAATTGGCCCTGTCCAGACTCCGTCCTCGATCATGGTCTCACGCCAAGGCGCCTTCTCCTTCAAGTTGGGATAACCAATAGTTGGCAGCCATCTCCGCAACCCTACTAGATGATTGGCCCAATACTATCCCCCTGCCATTGTTGAACATTAGAATAGTGCAATTGTGTCTCTTTGCATCTATTCTGAGAGCATCAAGTCTCAAGTCGTGTTCCGCATCAGAGAACCTCTCAGCAGCCAGTCCAATCATTACAGCCCTTCCAATGGAAAAACTAGCGAGAACCTCGCCCTTTTCGACCGTCAATCCTGCTTCTGTCATCCCCATCCTGAGCAATATTTCTTCGGCGATCAAAGTGGCGGCCTCGGAGTTTGAAATTCCATGGATTAGCAATGTTCCCTCTGGTTCGATCACAATCACTGATCTTGGATTTTCGTGCTCTATTACCGCATAGGCCCCATTACTCCTAGCACCACATAGGCTCACTGCATCTTGAAGAGAAACTGGATTCTGGGAGGTCACTCTGAATGATTGTGTTTCTACTGAAATTGTCAAATCTCCGTCAGGCATCACTCTCTCCCCACCTTCTCCAGCGAATCGCAGGTACTTAGGCTACTCTCTAGCGAGTGCAGGTAAGCTTGCTGAACCGGAACAAGAAGAACTGGGGCGTCTGAGTTAGATTCCCTCAGATCTGAGAGCGCACCCCTGAGCCTGGATGAAAGACGGCTATCCCTTTCACGAATTAATGTAGAGGTTAGTCCGATCCTTTCTTCGGCCCACCAAGCGGCACATACCGTAGCTGCTGCACCAAGATCTGCATTGACAGAGTTATGCGGGGATACTCGTTTTATTGCTGATTTTCTTAATCGGGACCATCGCTTTGTTCGGCCCAAAGTTGCTAGTAGATTTCGGAACTTAACCTGTTCATCGGCCCAGCGGGATTGCCAATCTAACCAATCCTGATCGTCAATTCCTGGCTCGATTGCATAAATCGGAAGACCGCCCCGGGAATTCTCGGCATGGCGGATTAGTCGGATTCTCTCAGGATCTGGAATAGAAGGTCCGGCTATTTCCAAAGCCCTGAGATCACGAACCAGCATCCCCAGCGTTGTCCCTGAAGCGGCGGCTGATTCCACATGGACTCCGGGACTATTCTTGTCCTGCCCTTCTTCGTCTCTTATCGCCAAGAGTTCATCGGGTGATGCAATCAATGCTAGTCCATCCCAATTTCTGGGCCTCAGTTCAGAGGGCATCCTAACACATGGAAGATATGGCCAGAGAAGGATTGTCCCTCCCAGAGGGTCTTCGAAAGGCGATGGTTCCCATCTTAGTTCCGGGATGGACACGTACCGCCGAGACGTCTCCCTCGGTTCAATACAACGGTGAAATCACGCATCTGGTTCCCCAATTACTGTAGGATTCAAGGATGATGAGTTTCCGAGGTGTTTCGATGGCAGTTGATGGACCGTTCTCAATTGACCCCGTGGTGCTTCTGAATGAGGTATTCCCTGGGCACACAAACGCATTGAATACCCTGTTTGGTGGTAGGCTGATGTCAATCATGGATACAGCAGCAGGGATGTCTGCATCGAAGTTTGCGCACAGGGAGTTTGTTACAGTCTCAGTAGATGCTTTGAAGTTCAGAAGGCCGGCTTTCCAAGGAGATGTTATTCGAACTACTGCTAGAGTGGTTTGGACGTCCCCCCGAACAGCTGGCATTCACGTTACTTCTTGCAGACTTTCAAGATCAGAATGGGTTGGCGAAGAGATATGTTCAGGATTCTTCTTCATGGTCGCAATCGACTCTTCGATGAAGCCAGTAGAGATTCCTCAGTTTGTCCCAAGTTCTGACAAAGAGAAAGACCTGTGGTCTCAAGCAGAAGCTGCCCGTGAAGCAATGAGATGAGAAGAAAATCAGATTTCTGGAGAAAAAAATCTCGTATGGAAGAAGGCACCTGAGTACAATCAATATCCCATGGACTTATACCCTATGTTGGTCGCTCCGCGCATGGGATGTACTTAGCCGGGCCTAAGGGCCCGATGGAGAAGAGGAATGCTGAGCTTTTTGGTGAACTCAACTTAGTCGGGACAAGAGGGAAGTGTTGCGCCATACTAACAGAGCGTCAGCTAACCATAGAGAGGTTTGACGGCAAGGGACTGAGGCTAGACTTGGCTGCAATAGATAGAATGAGGCATCTGAAGGTTCCAATGTTGCCTTCGGGGACCTATCTCCTTGGTGGGATCGCAATCTATCTTGGAATAACTACGATCATGTCCCCCTTGAGTTGGGTGTCAATCGGAGTAGGTTTTACTGCTATAGTATCGAACTTCATTTCCAGGTACTCGATTCTAGCCATAGAGACTGGTTCAGGTGGAAGGCATCTAGTCTCAGGAAGCGAGGGGAATCTACTGAAGCTTTGTCTGATGGTCGACCGTGTAAGGCACGGAAGTGACTTGGAAGAGGCTCGAATAGGACTGGAAGAGCTGGAAACCGGACTCCCCACATTCCCCTCAATAAGAGATGCAAAGGGGATCCTTGCCACACCTGATAAAAAAAGCAAAACAAATATGGGGATGCTTGGACTTCCATCGGGAATGGCCAGTATTGAGGCATTTGAAGTGGACACGATTATGGATCAAGTTCCGCTAGAGTCGGTGGCAGACAATCGAAACGAAAGGCTGCCAGACAGCCCTAGCATTAGTGATTTCTCGGGCCCAGCAGTGGCGCAGAATGAGCAAAACTCACTAAATGCATACGAAAGAGCCTGGGGGGTAGATAGTACTCCCTCATGGTACAAGGAAAGGGAAATTGCTCAGGCTCCCGAGAACAGAATTGATTCAGCTCTAAGTGATGCATCTCAAGGGATGGACCTCTTCGCTCCTGGTGGGATTTTTGATGCGGCTACGCCAAGCGAGATAGATGAATTCAGAGAAAACGGAAATAGCGATTCTGGTGTGCTCGGAGATTTGTTTGACTCGACAGAGCAGAGGGAGAGAGAACTGTCTAGTTCTCAAATGATAAAGCAGGCCCACAATTCCTTCGGTGCCCCTGAACAGCCGTATGTTCGGCCCATGCTACCTCCTCCGACAGACGAGGCAGTCAGAGAGGAGTGCAGGGCAGGAGTAGTCCGTCGGGCGAGAGCGAAGCAGGAGCTTCGCCTCAACAACATGACTGAGGCGCCAATAAAACCCGCAAATCTAGAAGAGTATCCGGCCCTAAACAAACTAGCCAATTCAATGGGTACCACGAGATTGTCAGTGAACATGGCAGATTCGAAAAAGCCATCGTCGGGTTGGCTAGGAAGGCTTCTAAGGCCAAGTGGTGGAATGGTGGTTAGGGAAGAAAATAGAGGGGTTTCGAATCAAAAATCCGAGGTCGTTTCAGACGAAAAGCCACGCTTCCAGAGTTCCCAGCACATGAGGCTGAGAAGCGACCAGGAACATCAGGCAGAGGTTGGTGCAAGAATCCGAGGAATGAGGAATTCTGCTGAATATTCTTCTGCTAAGGATACACTGGATTCGATAGTATCTAGGATTCAGAGTGGGGAAGAGGAGGCTCCTAGGATGATGGAGGCTCCGAGCAACTCACTGAGATTCGGCCAATTAAGGCCCACCTCCTCTAAAGACGATCCGCATCCGCTCCCTGGTCTTCGAAGACTGGGCTAGTTAGAGGCCCACCATTCTACGATAGCGGTCCATCCTGCCATGGTACATCCCCCTCTCAAGTGACTGCAGATTCTCCGAGCCCAGTCCGCCTAGAGCAAATGAGGAAGTGACTACGGCATGAACCATTGCTGAACGCATCCCCTCTATATCATTCAGTATTCCTTTCCTATCGGACATGTTGGCTAGAAGGGCGCCGGCGAATGAGTCCCCACATCCAGTGGGATCTACGATTTCTTTTACAGGGAAGGCGGGCAGAACAATGGTCCCGCATGGAAGATTGGCTAGGACACCCGAGGATCCCCTCTTCACAATCAGTGCCCTTGGTCCGCTACCCGCTTCCTTCCCACCATGGAGGCAGGCCCCTGACATTATTGGCTGGATTGCCTGGGTGAATACCTGCTCCCCAGATATGGCGCAAACCTCTTCCTCGTTCAATATTGCAATATCTGCCTTCCGAAGAGCTAGGGAGAGGGTCTCGAATTCCTGCTCGATCCAAAGCATGAACGTGTCGATTGCTGAAATCTCAACACTGGGGCACTGGTCGAGAACAGCAACTTGAGAGGAAGGGTGCGTGTTGGCGCAGAAGAGAACGTTTGGATTAATCCAAGGTTGGGGAATCTCGGGTTGAAATTCGTCAAGGACGTTGATTTCCGTTGAAATTGTTTCAACGTTCTCCATCGTTCCCTCATATCTGCCAGACCACCGAAACGTCTTACCATCTAGACGTTGGACCCCAGAAAAGTCAATCCCTAGACCCTCCAGTATCGATTGGTGCGAGTTTGAGAAGTCGTCCCCCACTGGCCCAACAATGCCTACCCTTGATGGCCCTCCTGGAACCTTGGGCAGATGGAATGACGATGCCACTCCCGAATGGATGGCTGAGCCCCCAAGAATGTCTGAACCACTAGCCTCGGGGGTCTCGATATCATCGTATCCTATGCTCCCAACGATTAACATCTCTACCAATCTAATTCCCCCCTGACAATAGCGTGGGATGACTGGTCAAGTAGTCTGTGGTAATCCTTCTTTCTCTGAAATCCTGTTCCTCCAATATGGCTCTGTGTAATGGAATCAAGGTGTCGACACCAAGTAGAATCGTCTCATCTAGTGCAGAGTCCAACTTTTCTATCGCCTCTTCTCTTGTTCCAGCCCATGCAATAATTTTCGCCAATAGTGAGTCAAAAGAGCCAGGCATGTCATATCCAGAATGTGCGTGCGAGTCGACTCTTATTCCAGGCCCACCCGGCCAGTGACATTCCCATATCTTTCCAGGTGATGGTTCCAATGTCATTGGATTCTCGGCATTTATCCTTGCTTGGATTGCATGGCCAGACCATCTAATCTCAGACTGTGAAATGGGAATTGGCTCCCCTGCAGCAATTTGAATTCCAATTGAGACCAGATCCAAACCGGTGATCATCTCTGTTACTGTGTGTTCTACTTGTACTCGAGGGTTTACTTCCATGAAGTAGAATTCGCCATTTGCATTCCTGAGGAACTCAAAGGTTGCAAGGCCGCTGTACCCGATTGCCTCGGCACCAGCAACTACTCTTGAACCAAGTGCTTCCCTTTCCTCTTCACTTAGCCATGGCCCTTCCTCGATTATCTTCTGATGCCTTCTTTGGATAGAGCAGAATCTTTCCCCGATGTGTACTGCCCTTTTTCCGTCCCCAACAACCTGGAACTCGATATGTTCTGCTCTGTCGATGAACTCCTCGATGAATACCCTGTCGTCGCCGAATGCGGATAGAGCTCTGCTTTGGCACATCCTCAATGCAGAGTCGAAATCATCCTTGTCGTGGACCACCTGCATCCCAATACCACCCCCTCCTGATGCGGCCTTAATCATGAGTGGGAATCCGATGGAATTGGCAATTTCTAATGCCTCCCCCGGACTGGTGATTGGTTCGTCAGTCCCTCTTGCTACGGGAATCCCCGCATTGGACATCGCCTTCCTAGCTGCAATTTTGTCCCCCAGAAGGCGTAGTGAATCTGGAGACGGTCCGATGAAAGTAATTCCCTCTTCTGCGAGTCTCTGAGCAAAAGATGGGTTCTCCGACAAGAAGCCGTATCCCGGGTGAACTGCATCAGCACCAGTCTCTTTTGCTGCTGAGACAATTGCTTCTATATCCAAGTAGGATGCAAGTGGGTCATCCCTAGGAATGAAATATCCTTCATCAGCAAGTCTGACTGGAAGAGATAGGCGATCCTCTCTTCCGTGTATCACTACTGATGAGACGCCCATGGAGCTCAGAGAACGTACAATCCGAAGAGCGATCTCCCCTCGATTGGCGACCAAGACGCGGCGGAACACAATGGCTCGCTAGGTACACTTTCGTATCAGTGAATCGGACAGTTAGTATACGTCTCTTAGGTATCTTTTCTCGGTCTTCATGAGGCCCGTCTCAACGAATTCCTTTGCTTCTTCAAGGCTCATTCCACCAAATTCTGAGCATATTCCAATGAGTGTGCTGTGTACATCTTTTGCCATGTACTGTTTATCCCCGCAGACGTAGAAGTATGCCCCGTTATCAATCCAATTCCAAATCTCCTCGCCGCTATTCTTCATCAGATGCTGAACATAGACTTTCTCGGAACCTTGGCGGGACCATGCCAGATCATGTTTTGTGATGAGTCCTTTCTCATTCCATTTCTTCATTTCGTCCCGATATAGGTACTCCCCTTCCTCGGTCCAGTCCCCAAAGAATAACCAGTTCCTACCTGTTGAGCCGTCTATCTCCCTTTGTTGGAGGAAGGCCCGAAACGGAGCTATTCCAGTTCCCGGACCCACCATGATAATGTCCTTTGAGCCGTCTTCTGGCAAAACAAATGACCTCGTAGGTGACATGAAAACTCCCACCTCTGTTGAGTTGGTCTCGCACTCGTCTGCCATGAATCCGGTGCAAAGGCCGGCTCTGCCCCTGCCATGGTGGCTGTATCTGACGATGGCTACTGTTAGGTGCACAGTTCCCTTCTCGAAATCAGGACTGCTAGCTATCGAATATAGCCGGGGTTTCAGACGATCCATTCCGTCTACCAGCTGTTGGGGCGTGAAACCTATTCCGCCAAAGTCTGAGATAGAGTCGATGTAGTCTCTGGACCATATGTAATCCTCCATTGCTTTGGAGTCGGATGTTAGTTCTGATAGTAGAGTGGCATAGCTTTCCCCCACTGGACCCACTTCCACATAACCCTCTGGAAGGTCGCCTTCGCTTCCTGATCCGGCCCAATCTAGAAGCAGTGTACCATCCTTTGAAGAGTATCTCTTCCTACTTGTGATGCTAATCTTTACTTGCGCAGAATCCTCAGGAGCCCTATTTGCAAGGCCCTCGATCCATTTCTTGGAGACTCTATGTATTTCAAATCGGTCAGTTAGTGCATCCCTCAGCATACAGGATCCCAAATGGGTTTCCACTTCCTCATCACCAGAGAAATTTGTAGCCAGCAGTATCTCGTCTGCCAACTCGGGAGGGCATCTTGGGATTACTGCCAATGCGTCTCCAGCCTTGTAATTGAGGCCCGAGTCCTTTAGTTCGAAAACAATGTGTCTAGTTTCCTTTTGTGAACTCTCCCCATTAAGGACAAAGTTTTGTGAAATGGTAGTCATGTATGGATTCTTGGCACTCCAGTCTGACATGCCTATTACCAAGCCATTGGAGTTGTTCATCGCTTAAGAACGAATGTGGAAGTTGAGACTCCCGCAGAAGGAAGCATCAAGTCATGGGTACCCCAACGAGAGTCGTGGCGGAGTTGAGGTTCCTAGGATCAGGAAACGCTTTCTCACCACCTGGAAGGATGCATGCACTGACACTTCTTGATGGTTCGATACTAATTGATGTCCCTCCGACGGTACTTACCCAGATGCGAAATTTTGGAGTTTCGCCATCTCAAATTCGTCACCTCTTGATCACTCATTGGCATGCTGATCATTGTTTCGGATTTCCATTCTTGATGCTGGACAGATGGAAAATGGGAGGGATGGAGGGTCAATTGGAAAAATTACAGATACATTGCAGACCCGGTGGAAGAAAGAGACTGGCAGAACTATGCGAGGTCGGTTTTCCTGGTTCTTTGACTGAAGAGATTGAGGAAAGATGCTCCTGGAACGAGTCTGAGAGTGGAGAGCTCCCCCCTACTGATTGGATTTTCGAGAGGTTCCCCGTCCGGCATACGCCTGAGACAGATCCGCATGGTTACAAATTGGTCCACAAGAGTGGGCTCTCCATATTGCACTGTGGAGATTCGGGGCCTTGCGAAGAAATTGAGCAGAGAGCTCGCAATTCGGACATTGTTATCCTAGAAATGGGAGTTCCTGATTTCGTAAAAAGCCCACATCATCACAACCCATCGGACGTAGTCTCCTTCCAAATGCGGCACCCCCATACTTCGGTGTTAGTAACTCACAACTTCTCAAAGTCTCAAGGTTCCGAAATTGGCTTCGAAATCCCGATATTGCCAGAGGGAATATTACAGATCGAAGATGGGGATTGTCTAGAAATTTCAGAATCGGGACAATTTTCTTTGATAAGAAAATAATATTTTTCTTTACTAGTATATATATTGGAAGAATAAAAATTACTAGTGTGGAAGTGATCAAGTGAATATTTCAATAATTTTTGACGTTTCCAAAAAAGATTTGGAGTGAAATTAAGGCAAGCTCCAAGAATGCTCGTGAGGCAATGGTGAGATGTATTTTTTACACTGGCAATATATTTTCACAAACGGATGACTGGGAGATACTGTGAATGACATCGATTTTAGAAATCACTATTCGAAATTGTAACTCTTTGTACCTGTCAAAACATCAATAATCGGGCTTCTCCCAAGACACTCTTATTACCACTGTCAACCTCGCTTGGTGGCACGCACTTCTAGCAATGAACCCAATGGGGTGGAGGACTGGCGATGAGTGATGAAAATAACAAGGTGAAAAAAAATGGACGGGAATATTTTCGAGAAGATTCTCGGCCAAGATAGTCTATTCACTGACCGTAAGGCATTTGATCATGCGTTCGAACCAAAGAGGCTGCCACACAGGGATCACGAGGTGGATGCTTTGGTCATGAATCTAGTAGACGCCCTGAATGGGCACATACCTTCCAATATGCTACTTTACGGGGTTCCGGGTTCAGGCAAGACCGTAGTAACCAGATACGTATTGGGGCAACTCAGAGAAAAGGGGGCAGAGATGGGTCAGTTAGTGAAAACATACGAGATAAATTGCCGGAATATGGATACAAAGTACAGGGTTGTCCAGTCCATAGCCACCCAACTAGCCCAACGTGGTGATGTCCCTGTCCCATTCACTGGATGGCCAACTGACAGAGTTCTGGAAACATTGGTGGAAAGGATGAGCAGAGCAGGAGGAGTCCACATCATTGTCCTTGACGAAGTGGACAATTTAGTGGACAAGGGAGGAGACGACCTACTGTATGCGCTAACTAGTTTGAATACCCTACTAAGTGATGGGAGATGCTCAATAATTGGGATCAGCAACGACCTAAACTTCACCCAGCACCTTGACCCTAGAGTTAGTTCCCGCCTTAGTCAGGAAGACGTTGTTTTCCACCCGTACGTAGCAACTGAGATACAAAATATTCTGAGTGAGAGAGCTGCAATGGGTATTCGAGAAGAGGTGCTTGAAGAGGGCGTGATAAGGCTCTGTGCAGCCCTAGCTGCACAGGAGCACGGGGATGCCAGGAGGGCGCTTGATCTGCTCAGGATTTCAGTACAGAAGGCCGAACAGAGGGGGCAGGGCAAGGTGAACACAAAGCATGTTAGATTGGCACAGAGTCAACTCGAGTACGATCAGGTGACCCCTGTGGTTAGGACGTTGCCTCTTCATCAGAAATTAGTCCTCTTCTCGATCTGCATAAACGAAGAGAACGGGCTCAGGAACATTTCCACGGGCGAGATATACAGGACTTACTCCGAGGCATGCTCAAAAATAGGTATTGAGCCTCTTACGACCAGAAGGGTCTCGTCACTACTAAATGAGCTAGATACCATTGGCCTAATTATGGCTAGAAATGTAAGCAAGGGCAGGGGTGGGAGAAGCAAGCAGGTTAACTCTGCGATTCCAAAGGCAATAGATGCGATTGCACTAATGAGCGAAAACGAGCCCTTGGTCAATGAGGCTGCTCTGGGCAAGTACAACCTCCAAGGCCAGCTGTAGTTTGAATGCCGACAACGGTTAAACCGAGGCGTCAGGTCGGCGGCTCGATGCCAGAAGGGGAGACAGAGTGGAAGGGCTCGTTGTTGCGGCCCAGTAAGGCCGCTTCGGTTGTAGCGATAATTCTGGGTTCATGGGCCCTATTGTTGAATTTACTGAACATCGTAATTGGGGTACATTCACAAGGTCAAAAGGTTCGCTGGATTGACTTCATCACTAATGGCTCCGATACGGGTCAGGCTCATGAGATAGGAATTCTCTTCCCCGACGATTTGGTTTTTGGCGGTATCGGGGTTGTCATCTTTGTCGCGGGTTTCATTGGAATGGGTAGATCTGTCGAGGGGGGCTTTGCAAAATGGTTCAGTGAACTTCCAAAGAGTGTGATTTTCTCTAGTCTAATCTCGACAGGCGGTGGGGCAAGTAGGACCATAGGCAGTTGGATGATTGCCGCTGGCTTACTATTCTACTTCGTATGGAGTGCGCTGAACACCACTTGGGTTGACCCCGGGGTATACTCAGTGATGATCGCTCTAGTGGCGATTGGCTTTGGAATCCACTCGATCGAAGACTCGGGTTCTATCCAGTAGATTTTTCAAAACCCAGAAGGAGATTCCGGCACCTTTCCTTTGAGTCCTCGTCACACCATCTCAGGACTACGCCCTTCCCAGGTTGACCATACAGGACCGCAGAACCTATTGGAGCAAGTGGATGGATCACCAATGGGGCCAAATCCTCCTCTCCGTGAACCTTAATCAGGTGTTTTGAGCCATTTCTCTTCCACGAGCTAATTGCATCCACACAGGCGTTAATTAGGGATTCAGTTATTGTTCCCGCCGGACTCTCACATTCCATTACTGAATCGTATAGAGAAAATTGGATTTGATCGGCATCGGCCCACTCTTGACGCTTGGTGCGGCCATCAATAAGTGCAATATCGGGAATCTTGCCAACCTTCTGAAGGGTCAGGACAGTAACATCCCCAACTGCAATTATACAACCGGAATCCATTATATCTTCTATTTCCCCCAATGCAGAAGTCATCGCTACCTGGGGTTCTGATTCAGGTCCAGAAAATAGTCTACCAAAGGGTTCCTTCAATTCTTCTTCAACCTTTGACGTAAGCTTTGAAATTCCATCATTAAATTGTGCTGGAATCCAAGGCTGACCAGATCTGTCAATGTGGCCAGATCGAATTCGTGAGCTCGAAATTGGTTTACCATCCCAAGCAAGATCTTTGGCCACAGAAATTATTCGTAGTCCATCTAGTCCCCTTTTTACTCGAATATTGTTAATTTTTTCACATTCGGACATTGTCTCAGAGGTGCACACTATTGCTGTTGCTTGACGGTGGCTTGTCGCAGGTCCGTGTTTATCATCAAGCGAGTGGAATGAAACCCTCGATGAGGAATCTCCGAGAAAATGCTCGACTTCTGAGCATCTTTCTTCCCAATCCTTGATCAGAGAATTCTTGGATTTTGCAATTTCATCGTTAGTTATCCAGACCTCCAATGAGTGGCATTCGGAAAGGCCAATTTCGATAAGTGACTTGTGGCCATCATGAAACCTGTCGAATGTTCCTCCGATTAAGCCGACTTCGTGCATTGGTTTTCCACCATTGGGACTCTGATTTCACTTCTATGGAAAATTGTGTGCCCCGGGGCGTAACGGCAACCTTCACTGCTTGGCTCTGGCGCCTGACCCACCCCGGGACGTCTGTCGGACTGCGTGGTAGTCCCTTGATTCATTCTATTCCGTCCTCAGGGGACCTTCGCAATCCGGCCACCTGATTTGCGCCACAGTTCATCCCGAAAATCGGTCCCAGTGGTCTTCGACAGGTGGTCACCCAATCCGTGGTACCGTGTTTCACCCTCCACCTCCGGCGAGGGGGTTTCGTCCACACGGTGTTGCCGGTTGGGCAATCTCCGCCTCCCAATGGCCCTCATGAACCCAACGGTCGAAGGAAAAATCGAACTTATCGCAAATCAGGATGAAATCCGGACCTTCCGGATGCCAGCCTCTCGGAAATTGGTTCGTCTCCAGCCATAACCATTTTTCTGGTAAAGTTTGGCCACCTTTCCTTGGGTTGGGCCAACCATCCGACAAGATCGTGTGTCCTACCCGACAAAGGTGGAATTCCCTCCTTCGCCGAATTCAAAGAGTCCATGAGATCCAGAATCGGATTGACGTTTTCTTCGGGGAAGTTGACTAGTTCGTTGGAGTTGATTGAATAGTTGAGCCTTTCCAAGATTTGGGGATTACATCCAGGGTGTGTTACATGTTGCATTCCAGGTGACTCGCAAATCTCGCCAATAGGGCGAAGAAGTGCAGCGCTCCAGGGGGTGGACAGAGAAAATAAATCGACCAAATCATCCCCTTCCAATAGCAGCAGAAGCATATCAGAGGAGATTGGGGCCCACCACTCATAAGGCAAGTCGTGCCTAAATCTCTGAACCATAGAAAGGTCAAGTTTGCCATCACTAGCCGAACAATCGTATAGCTTAGACCATGTATTCAACAGGTGACCTTCTTCTAGATTGATGGCCCGATTTCTAATTCGCATAATTGAATCGTGAAATTCGGATTCGGTTGTTTCGGCAATTCTGAGCAACCAAGAGTAACCCATCAGTGCCTCTAGAGATTCTGCTGGGGGCTCGGACAGCCATGCCTCAACCGCCCAGTCAATTATGTCCGGGTGCGACTCCTTCGGAAGCCATGGAGCGTTCAATATGAATTGAGAAGCAAGCCATGCTGCGCCCCTGTTTGCCTTACTTGGATCTATAGCTGGCCAGGAACGTAGTAAGTTATCGGGATCTTCACGAAGCTTAGAGGTGATTTTTGCAGAGTAA
>Ga0310344_10000307_pt1 | contig 39724 bp, 46 predicted proteins | sample HC15DNA20200_MG_FD_203801 | JGI IMG/M metagenome (GOLD analysis project Ga0310344, IMG submission 203801) | Marine microbial communities from station ALOHA, North Pacific Subtropical Gyre - HC15-DNA-20-200_MG | ecosystem: Environmental > Aquatic > Marine > Oceanic | place: Pacific Ocean: North...
GGGACTGATAAATAAACTGTGGGACCGTAAGAGACTCGGTTTACAGATTCAGTCACTACTGGAGGCGCAGGAAATTGGCTTTGCCAAAGGAGAGAAAAACTGAGGTTATCGGTTCGTATCGAACCCATGACTCTGACACAGGATCGCCAGAGGTACAAGTGGCCATTTTGAGTGAAAGAATTGGTGACCTTACTGAACATTTCAAGATTCATGCCAAGGATCATCATTCTCGTCGGGGACTGCTTAAGCTTGTTGGACAACGTCGCCGACTCTTAGACTACCTTAAGGGCAAGGACACAGAACGATACCTAGGTTTAATCAAACGCCTCGGTATCCGTAAGTAAAGGGTGATATCTCTCCTGGTTTTTACCCCCTCCTCCCTCCTCTCTTTATTCTCATTTAAACGGAGATAGATTCATGAATTCAGGCCAGCTGAACGTAGGCCACGAAACTCTAAAAATAGAAACTGGAAAACTGGCCAAACAAGCGGATGGAGCCGTCATTGTTAAATACGGTGATACCGTCGTTTTGGTAACTGCGTGCTATACACCAACTGCACGCGAAGGTATTGACTTCTTGCCATTGACAGTTGATTACAAAGAAAACACCTATGCATCGGGTCGTATACCTGGAGGCTTCTTTAAACGCGAAGGAAAACCAACTGAAAAGGAAGTTCTAACCAGTCGCTTTATTGATCGTCCGATTCGCCCATTATTTTCTCAAGGTTGGAACAGAGAGACACAGGTTATCGCTCTAGTTTTATCAGCTGACAATGAAAACGACCCAGATGTTCTAGCGCTGACCGGAGCATCTGCCGCGTTAGCTATTTCAAAAATACCTACCTTGAAGACTATCGCCGCCGTCCGAGTTGGCTTGATAGATGGAGAATTTATCATCAACCCAACCTACCAGCAACGTGCAGCTAGTCAATTAGATTTAGTGGTCGCTGGAAGCCATGACGCTATAGTAATGGTAGAAGCAGGCGCCGAAGAAGTATCGGAACAAAACATGCTTGAAGCACTGCAAAAAGGTCACGCCGCAATTAAGGAAATCGTCGCAGAAATTGACAAACTCGAAAAATCCGTTGGGAATTCAAAACTAGAAATTGAGACTAAGGAAATTGAGAAAGATTTTTATAAAGAAGTTGAACAGAAAATCATCGATCCATTAACCAAAGCGATGCGCCTGCCGGATAAGCTTGAAAATTACGCGGCAGTAGATCGAGTTCTAGACGAACTTTTGACCTCTATTCCCGAAGACGAAAATGAACGTAAAGCAGACGCAAAGAATATTTTTTCAGAACTAAAAGAAAAAGTTTTGCGCACGGAGGTATTAGAACAAGGCCACAGGCTAGATGGTCGAAAGTTTGATGAAATCAGAGATATCTGGTGCGAAGTTAGCTTATTGCCTCGAGTCCACGGTTCTGCCGTGTTTACGCGTGGGGAAACGCAGGCACTAGTGACGGCCACCCTCGGCACTAAAGACGACCAACAAAAAATTGAACAACTCGGCGGTGAGATTCATAAGCGGTTTATGTTGCATTACAATTTTCCGCCTTTTTCAGTCGGTGAAGTCAAGTTTCTTCGTGGTCCGGGACGACGCGAAATAGGACATGGATTCTTAGCTGAGCGGAGTTTAAGTCCGATGCTTCCAGATGAGGACAAATTTCCGTATACCGTGCGGGTAGTCTCAGACATTCTTGAATCCAACGGTTCTTCGTCAATGGCTACTGTCTGCGGTGGCACCTTAGCACTAATGGATGCTGGTGTTCCCCTCAAAGCACCTATTGCTGGTGTAGCGATGGGGCTCATTATGGATTCTGCCAATAATCGGCACGCGATTTTGTCTGATATTGCCGGAGCAGAAGATCACTACGGCGACATGGACTTTAAGGTGGCCGGTTCTGCCGATGGTATCACTGCCTTGCAGATGGACATCAAAATGGACGGCGTGCCTACAGAAATCATGCAAGAGGCATTAGAGCAGGCTCGCGCAGGAAGATTACATATCCTGAAAAAAATGGAATCAACTATACAAATGCCGCGTGAATCGATCTCTACTCATGCGCCTCGTATCGTGACCATTACAATTCCTGTCGACAAAATTAGAGATGTCATTGGACCTGGAGGTAAAACGATTCGTAGTATCGTAGAACGAACAGGCGTCAAGGTCGACGTCGAAGATGATGGTAGAGTGAATGTTTCTTCTTCGGACGAAGATTCTGCGCAGAAAGCTATCACGATTATTGAAGAACTAACAGCCAGTCCTGAAGTCGATAAAACATATTTAGGTAAAGTCCAACGGATAACTGATTTCGGAGCATTCGTTGAGATAATTCCAGGAATCGACGGCTTACTACATATCTCAGAAATTGCTCATTACAGAGTTGCTAACGTTAAAGATGAACTTGAAGAAGGCGACCAGGTGCTAGTGAAGGTGATAAATGTAGATCCATCCGGAAAGGTTCGTCTAAGTCGAAAAGCTCTTCTTCCCGTTCCTGATTCTGAAAACACTAATACCGGTAAGGATAAGGAAAAATCTCAATCAGGCAGTGGCGGGGACAATAGAGAACGAAAACACTCGACAAAACAAAGAAAAAATCGTGACTAGATAAGTCTATAACGAATGTCTAGCTACTTTCTTCTGAATCATCTTTTAAAAATACGTGCGCTTAAAATTGAGTAGTCTGTTGGTTTTAACTATTAGTTGAGACCAACAGAAATCAATTTCGAAACACCAGGTTCTTCCATGGTAACACCATACAAACGATCGGCAATTTCCATAGTCTTTCGATTATGGGTAACTAGTACAAATTGCGTCTCGTCTTGCATTCCACGAAGCATGGTAATAAATCGACTGATGTTTGCTTCATCAAGTGGAGCATCGATCTCATCAAGCAAACAAAAAGGACTAGGTTTATATTTAAAGATAGCAAACATTAATGCCATAGCCGTCAGAGCCTTTTCTCCACCTGATAACAGTTGAACACTTTGAAGGCGTTTACCGGGCGGCTGAGCAATAATATCGATACCGCTTTCTAATAAATCAGTCTCGTCGATTAATACCAACCCAGCGCGTCCTCCCCCAAATAACGTTGAAAAAGTGTCTTGAAAATGCTCATTAATCGCAGTGAAAGCTGTACGAAATCGCTCCCTGGTAGTCGTATCAATATTCTTGATGGCCGTCATAGTAGATTGAATCGCATCAAGTAAATCTTTACGTTGAACTGTCAAAAAATCGTACCGCTCTTCAAGTTCGTCAAATTGATCAATCGCCATCATGTTAACAGGACCCAATCGCTCGATCCGAAGTCTGATTTCGGAAACCATTCTCTGAGTAGATTGATCATCGATTAAATTGAATTCGGCTTTGCTGTCATCAGTTCGTACATCTTCCAAGTCGTCAGCACTCGAATCACGAACGTCAGGAGACTCAGAACTAGAACCGATTTCCTGAACATCCTCGCCATCTGATTCATCAAGATCTCCAGAACTAGCCTGAGATAAATATTTTTTCATTTCTGTACCACGATCTTGGCTTCGTTCTAACGTTTCAACCTCTGAACGGAGAGCATCTAAATCCATTTGGAAGGTCTCTCTGCTCAATACTGACAAATTACTCTGGTCGGCTTTAGCAGTCGCATGACTCACTTCTAATGCTCGTAATTTGTCACTCACGGAATCAACATCTTGGCGGACTACTTGTACCTCATTTTCTTGTTTCTCAATTTCAAGACGTAACTCCGCAGCTGTCCTTTCACCTTTAAGCAACGTATCACGCAATAAGTCTGACCTCTTTCTCTCCAAATCAAGTCGACGTTCAGACTGACTAATTTCTTCTTTTAATTGAGCTCTCTGCTCTTTAGTCCGTTGATTATCTACCTTCCTTAAATTCAAACGTTGCTCTAAATCATTTAAGGCATCCTCAAGACGTCTAATATCAGCGTTAAAGGCATTGACCCTTTCTTCAAGCGTCACATACGTTGTCTTCGCGTCAATTACGTTCTGACTTAAAAGATCTAAAGACTCTCTGGTCTGACTCAGTTGACGCTGGGCACCAATAAATACCTGATTCGCATTCTGGCGTTCCGCTTCCAACTGTGTAACAGAATTTTGAGCCTCTTCTCTCTTCGATTGAAGAGAAGCCCGTTCTTCAAGAAACGTTCTCCGCTCAGTTTGAATAATATCGTGACGTCGATTCAACCGGTTCAATTCCTGATCGAACTGCTCTGTCTTTAGCTCTGCCTCAATCAACGACTTCTCAAGAGTGTGTTCTGAGCTTTGTAAAGCCTCTAATTTCCCTTTTTCTTGGCTAACCATAAATGCACATTCATTGACATTGTTTTGAAGTTTCTCAAAGACTTGCTTATTGGAAAGTATTTTTACATTTAATTCTTTGACTTCTCCCTTGGTGCCAAGAATCCCACTAGATTCTACTCGTCCACCTCCATATATTATTTCCGACCCTCGATACACGGTTCCCTCAGGAGTAACAATTACTGCATTCGTCCCATTCGTTTTTACGATTTCGTCATCAACGAAATCGGCGAGCCAATATCGCCGTAATAAAGATTGAACCGCTTTCTTAGCGGGTCCCTGGACGCGTACGATATCTTCAAATGACCGTAAGCCTGCAGCTAAAGACAAGCGCGGCGAATTTACATTTAAGTCAAAAAGATCAAGCACCAAAAAACCACAACGACCCGCCTTATGATTTCTGGTCAGTTCAATAGCCAACAGTGCATCTTGCCAACTTTCTACAATCACGTATTGCAATAACTCAGCAAGCCCGGCTTCAACGCAACGTTCGTATTCCCGATCCATATCAAGATGGTCCGCAACTGAACCAAAATGTTTCATAGATTGGTCAGTCTGAGTTAACAGTATCCGAGCCGCATCACTGTAATCTTCTCGGGCTGCAACGATTTCTTTAAGCGACTGAAGTCTGGCAGAAAGAACGTTTAAATCAGTCTCTTTGGCCTGTGCCTCTATTCGTTTTTCATCATGTTGCTCACTGGATTTTTGTAAAGACTGTTCACAGCTCATTCTTGAGAGCCGAGTGCTTTCAAGTGTCTCACGAACATTGGTCACTACATCATTTGCACTCTGGCGGGAATTCTCAAGCTTTCTTTTCTCCGCTAAAGCATCGGTTAACTCAGAATCCAGTTTTTCAATTTCTGCATCAACTCGGCCCCTAGCCTCAACAGCATTACCAATAATTTGCTCAAGTAAAGTCGTAGAATTAACAGCTGAAAACACTTCACCGCGAGAGACTTCCACCCTATCTTCCAGACCTGTAATAGAAGTTTGGGCCTCAGAATAAGAAGACTCCGCATTCTGAAATGTGTTACGCGCTGTTACTAGCTCACTCTCACACTGCCGACATAATTCTTGTTGTTTCTTAAGCTCATCCTGAAGTGGGGCTTTCCGATCACTGAGCGCGCCAACCTCGGTTTCACCAGTTGTCGAAGATTCTGACAAGAATACTTCCTGCTGTTTATCAAACTCTAACTTCTGCTGACTTCGGCCAATGGCAAGCTCGTGAGAATGCATGGCTTCCCGAGCCTCATTTGAAGATTGATCTGCCTCAGATACTTCGATGTTTTTCTTTTTATGATCATCCTCTAGTTGCCGAAGTTGCCCAACTTTTTCCTCTTGCACCAAATTAACGCCACGAAGTTTTTCCTCGGAGAGAGTAACGGCCTGAATGATTTTTTCACTCCTTCGAACAAACTGTATTTTTTCCCAGCACCGAAGATTTTCACGAAATTTCCTATACCGACGCGCCTTTGAAGCTTGTCGCTTAAGAGCATTTCTCTGTTTTTCAACTTCAAAAACAATATCATCAACGCGTGTCAAATTTTGCTGCGCGGCTTCGAGCTTAAGTTCGGCAGAGCGTCTTCGATTTTTGTACTTCGTAACACCGGCCGCTTCTTCTAATAATTGACGGCGCTCCATGGGTCTGGCACCAAGAATTTGTCCTATTTTCCCTTGCTCAATCACTGCATAGGCCTTAATCCCAACACCTGAGTCCATTAGTAGATCTTGAATGTCACGCAATCTACAGATCTTTCCGTCGAGAAGATATTCACTTTCACCAGAACGAAACAATCTTCTTCCAACCTCAATCTGTCGTACAAAATCAGATCCCTGTTCGTCATCACCAATTACCTGAGTTTTTCCATTCTGTGAAATATCAGCAGCAGAACCATCCCCTTCAATTTGCTCAATATCAGCATTTAAGGAATTGGCCTGCTCACTACTTTCTTCAGGTTCAGATTCCTGAATATCCGTTAATTTACTTTTACTTGAAATTGTTAAAGATGCTTTCACTTGTGACAACTGCAATCTGACTTCAGCCGTGGCGGTAGGTCGCCTTGCATCACTGCCACTAAAGATAACGTCTTCCATACGATCGCCACGAAGACTCTTGGCACTTTGCTCTCCAAGAACCCAAGTGATTGCATCGATCACGTTACTCTTCCCACAACCATTTGGTCCGACAATAGCCGTCACGCCAGAATCAAACACAAGTTCCACACGTTCAGGGAAACTTTTGAATCCAGAGATTTCAAGATTACTTAAATGCATGGACTAATTTCCAAAGACTAAGCCAGTACACAAAAAAACCACTCATCCAGGTTTATCCTATCCTCTCCCCGTCGAGCGGCTCGAAGTAACAATATAACTAAAACCAATTAATAATTTTCACGATCATCCATTAATTAATTTTCTAGCGGCTGGCCACGATTGATGCGCTATCGCTACCTTGCAAAAGCAATCTTGCTTCGTCAAACAAGCTAATTGCCTTTTGAATCTGCGGATCAACATTGAACAGATTTCGGCGTGCTTCCTCGACTCCAAATACCGCCTCGTCGATATAAAAATGCATCATTGCGTCTACAAAATCCAGATCATCATTGAAAGCTTCGTCATCAATAGTAAGCCCACGCTCCCGCACGTGCGCCTTGAATTCTTCAAATAATTCGTTATCAATGACAAACCCTGGAGATACCAATTTTCTACCCTTACCTTCATTCGAAACACGCAAATCACCGACTGCCGAAAACCATCGAGCAAAGCTAGCAAATTCCTGGCGCGCTGCAAGTAATCGTCCCAAGCGAGAGGGATCAAAACCCTCAAACGGACCAGATAGCCGATGATCGGGCTCAATACCGCCACCACTGTAAACCACGCGTCCGCCATCCGTGTACTTTCGGTCTGCTGGAGAGTGCTCCGGTGGAGATTGATCTCTCATTGAATAGGTAAGGTACTCATCAAATGTTCCATCCCAAGGACGTTGAATCATTCTGCCACTTGGCGTGTAGTATCTTGCAGTAGTCAACGCAAGACCCGCACCATGACTCACTCTGTAAATCGATTGGACCAAAGCCTTCCCAAATGTGGTCTCACCTACAACTAACCCCCTATCGTGATCCTGAATCGAACCAGCGACTATTTCAGAAGCACTGGCACTATTCCGGTTGACCAAAACTATCAATGGAATATCAGTAAATTCACCTTCCCTGGTTGCGTGATAATCCTGATCAGAATTTTCAACACGACCGCGCGTATAAACAATCAAATCGCCTTTAGGCAAAAACTGGTTGGACACTTTAATCGACTGATCAAGGGGTCCACCAGGATTATTTCTAAGGTCTAAAAGAAGGCGCTTCATGCCTTCACCGCGAAGCATCTTTAAAGCAGCTGTTAAATCTCTATTTGTTGTCTCTGAAAAATCTCCGAGCTTTACGTATCCAACATCATTGTCAGCCAAAAAAGCAGACTCAATGGTAGCTATGGAAATTTCATCCCGCTCAACTGCCATTTCAATAAAATTGTCATATCCAACTCGTCGAAGAGAAATATTTACGGCTGTGCCCTTCGGTCCTCTCAAAAGACTTACAGCTTCTTCACTAGTCATATCTTTTGCACTTTGTCCTGAAATTCTGGCTATTACATCTCCTCGGCGAATCCCGGTTCTATAGGCTGGCGAACCTTCAAACAAACTCATGACCGTAATATCACCGTTGATCACATTGATTGAAATACCCAAACCGTAATAACGACCTTCTTGGCGTTCCCGCATTTGGGCATAAGATTTGGGATCCATAAAGCTGGAATGGGGATCCAAAGTCTGCAACATACCGCCAATGGCCTGATAAACAAGAATCTCGGTATCTACCTCTTCGACATAATTTGATTCGATGGCTGCAAGGGCAGTAGAAAATTGCTCGTAGTACTGGGGGATATTTTCTTGGGTTGCTAAAAGACGCCCCCCAAAAAGACCTCCAAGAAACGCAAACGCGACAATCGTAATTAGTCCAATAGTGACGGTATATTTTGAACGCACGTCGGCATGCTATCAGACATGATCTCTTCTAGCAAAACTTTCGGCATAAACTGACATCAATCAAGGCTTGACCGACCGCCAGAGCATTTCTATAATTCGACTGGGTATACCGTAGATGCCCAAATATTAAGGAGTAATACTATGTTTGGCTCAATCGGCATGCCGGAATTAATTATAATTTTTGTAATTGCATTGATAATTTTTGGTCCAAGGAAACTCCCGGAACTTGGTCGCTCTCTTGGTCGAAGTCTAACCGAATTTAAGCGCGCGTCCAATGATCTTAAGAACACACTAGATGAAGAAATACGAGTAGAAGACACGAAACCTGACGAAACAAACAGAACACCTGAATCGGAACCAGCGACGGAAAGTAGCAACAGCAGCGTCTAATAACTTAAGCTATAAAGTATTGACGAACCTATTCTGCTTCCGGAAACCACAACAGAGCAACCTCAGATTTCTATCTTCAAAATCAGTAAATAATTATGGCGCTCGTCCAACACACTGACTCTGCACCTAAAGACGAAGAAGATATAGGTAACGAAACTAGCGGCAAGATGTCTTTCCTAGACCATCTTGACGAACTACGAAAACGTCTAGTTGCTTCTGTCCTGTCACTGCTAGCAGGTTTTCTAATCGCCTTTGCTTTTATCTCTCCAATTTTTGACTTTATTATGCGCCCCCTTCAGGAGATACTTCCTGGCGATGGTCGCCTTGTCTACACTGAACCGACAGAAGCCTTCTTTCTTTATATAAAGATCGCTGCTTTAGCGGGACTAATTCTGGCAATTCCTGTAATTCTGTACCAATTGTGGCGCTTTGTAGCACCCGGCTTGTACGCAAGAGAGAAAAAATTTGCTATTCCGTTTGTATTTTTTGCCTCTAGTTTCTTTATTTTGGGAGCATTATTTTCTCACTTCCTTCTGTTTCCTTGGGCATGGGCATTCTTTGCGGGATTTACATCAGACTACATGCAATTCTTTCCAAGAATACAGCCAGCTTTTTCGCTATACGTAAAATTATTGCTTGCGTGTGGAGCGGTCTTTCAAATGCCGACGCTTGTATTTTTTCTTGCAAGGGTTGGAGCCGTAACAGCCGGTTTCTTAATTAGAAACACTAAATACGCCATCCTATTGATTTTTATTTTTGCTGCCGTTCTGACACCAACTGGAGATCCCGTAACTCTTACCATGATGGCTGCACCTATGATTGCCCTTTATGGTCTCAGCATCATCATTGCCTGGGTTTGTCAACGAAGAAACACTGCGTAAGTGTCACTTCTTCATACTCTTGAGCAAATTATTACTTTGTTGATCTTGTAAGAGCTCTTTCAGTAAGCCTTAGAAAAACAGGCATCCACGTGCCCGCTTTTGCCACACCAAATACAATTACCGCTAGACGGGCTAGGTTCGAGAGGAAGATTTCGTATTGTCGCTTGTGTCTCTTTTTTGATCGTTGCTTCACATTCTTTATCTCCACACCACGACGCGATCACGAATCCTGGCCGGTCTTCAAATAAATCAATGAATTCTTCTCGTGACTTTATTTGATTTGTGTTTTTTTCACGAAAACTCAAAGCTCTTTCAAGTAGACCATTTTGTATGATCTTTAAAAGATGATTTACCTTTGATTCTAAATCATCAAAACCAACCGCTATTTTTTCTCGAGTATCTCGTCTTGCTAGGATGACCTGAGACTGCTCCAAGTCTTTAGGACCAATCTCCAATCGAAGAGGAACGCCTCGCATTTCCCACTCTGAATATTTCCAACCTGGAGTATAAGCTTCCCGGTCATCGTAAAACACTCTTACCCCAATAGCCCTCAAGGAATCTACTATGCTTTGAGCCTTCACCAATACTGAATCGCCTGCTTTCCCCTTTGCAATAGGTATAACAACTACTTGGTAAGGGGCGATTCGCGGAGGCAATATCAAACCGTCATCGTCACCATGGGTCATAATTACCCCTCCAATCAGCCTAGTAGTCATTCCCCACGAGGTTTGCCACGCATGTTGTACAGACTTATCACGTGCCTGAAAAGTGATGTCGAATACTTTTGAGAAATTTTGTCCGAGCATGTGAGAGGTGCCTGCTTGAAGAGCACGTCCATCACCCATAAGAGCTTCGATAGAGTAGGTAACCTCAGCACCAGCAAATTTTTCGCTTTCCGTTTTTCTACCATCAAGTACCGGCATTGCCAACTCTGTCTCTGTAAACTCTTTATAAACTCCTAACATCCGGAGCGCCTCTTCTTCCGCTTCCTCCTTGGTCTCATGAGCCGTATGCCCCTCTTGCCATAAAAATTCCGTTGTCCTCAGAAACAAACGGGTAACTTTTTCCCAACGTACAACATTAGCCCACTGGTTAATTAGCAGCGGAAGATCGCGCCACGATTGTATCCACTTTGCATACATTGTCCCTATGATTGCTTCCGAGGTCGGCCGCACCACAAGGCGTTCTTCTAGCTCTTCATCCCCACCGTGGGTAACCCAGGCAACTTCAGGAGCGAAACCTTCAACATGAGCAGCCTCCTTACGCAGAAGGCTTTCTGGAATAAAAAGAGGAAAGTACGCATTAACATGACCCGTAGCTTTAAGTCGAGCATCTAAGGAAGCCTGCATGAGCTCCCAAATTGCATATCCATATGGACGAATCACCATACTTCCTTTAACCGGCGAATAATCTGCAAGCTCTGCACGCCGGATGACGTCTGTATACCATCGAGAAAAATCCTCTGAACGAGGAGTAATCTTAGTTACGAATGAATTCTGTTTCGCCGACATCAATCCCTGTCACCTTACCTTTCAACTCTTTAATATGACGAGTCCACTCGGTATCGTTACGTTTTGGAAAATCTGTTCTGAAGTGAGCTCCTCTGCTTTCTTCTCTTCGAAGAGCCGCCCTTGCAATCAACTGTCCGACGGTAACAATGTTCGCCAGACGAACAACCTTTGCGTTCCAAGCACATGAATTAAGCTCAGTCGCCCAATCATCAAGTCGACGAATCGCCTCATTAAGTCCCTTGTTATCACGAAATAAACCGACTTTTTCCCACATGAGTGTCCGAACAACTGTTTCCGAAGCAACCGAAACCTTATGGTCAATACGATTTTTTCCGACATCATCAACAGGCACTACGTTGATCGGGCTCTCACTACCATGTTGTCTCCGCATGGCACGCCCACTTCTTGCCCCAAATACTAACCCTTCTAAGAGAGAATTACTGGCCAATCGATTAGCTCCATGTAAGCCTGAACAAGCTACTTCTCCCGCGGCAAACAAACCTAATACCGATGTCTGTCCATCAAGATCTACGTCCACACCACCCATAATGTAATGCGCAGCCGGACCAACAGGAATACGATCCCGCGCCAAATCCAGACCTACACTACGGCAGGCTTGTGTTATTACAGGAAATCGACTTCGGACAAAATGAGGGTCAAGAGCCTGAAGAGTTAGATAAACATTGCCATCAGTGCGTTCTATCTCAGTGGCTATCGCTCTAGAAACTCGATCTCTAGATGCCAATTCTCCATCAGAGTCCATTTTCTGCAAAAAGCGGTCTCCAGCCTCATTGACCAAAGCGGCGCCTTCACCGCGTAAAGCTTCAGAAAGCAAAAATCTTGGTTTACCCTTAACCTTTAAAGCGGTGGGATGAAATTGAACAAACTCTAAATCAGTAACGTAGGCACCAGCACGATAGGCAATCGCAACCCCATCTCCACTAGCAACATAAGGATTTGTAGTTTCGCTATAAACTTGACCTGAACCACCCGTAGCCAACAATGTGGCATTAGCTGTGACGGCATTTAGTCGCCCTTGAGAATCAAGAAATAATGCACCGCAGCAGCGATTTTCTATCACCTTAATATCTACGGCCAACGCATTCTCTAGTATCCTAAGATTCTTAGCTTTCTCAGCTTGCTCCCATAAAACCCTACAGATTTCCTTCCCAGTAGCATCTCGATGATGTAGCACTCTCCGTATCCTGTGTGCTCCTTCCTGCGCCAAATCAAGTTTTCCATTAGGATGACGCTCGAATTTCGCACCCCATTTAATGAGCTCGTTCACATAGATCGGTCCATCCTCCGTTAGTGTTTTAACGACGTCTTCCCGACAGAGCCCAGCCCCTGCAGCGATAGTATCTAAAGCATGCACACTTGGAGCATCTTCTTCACCAACAGCAGCAGCGATACCTCCTTGAGCAAAAAGAGTACTACCTTGGCTGGCCTCTCCCTTTGTCAAAATAAGAACCTGACCGGCATCAGATAATTCAATAGCAGCGCGTAATGACGCAATCCCACTACCGATAATCAAAAAGTCACACTTTAGCGTTTCCACCCGTGCTCCAATCAAGACACTTCGTCACTGTCAAATTCCCCTCAGAGACGTTTTACTGTTATCCTACACGACAGTTCCCTTCAAAACGTCCAAGACTAAGCAAAATGGCTCAAGTAACTAAGATCGACGTAAAAACGACGTCACAAAAATACCGTATTCACATCGGTGAAGAACTAGTTAAGCGCCTTAACCAAATACTTAATGAATCTGGCAGCTCTGAACGTCACGTAATCGTCTCAAGTCAACCTATCTGGAACATTCACGGCTCAGCAATACAAACAGCGCTTGGAAAAACTGATCTTGTACTAATACCAGACGGTGAAACGGCAAAAAACCTCAATACTATTGCCACAATTTATGAGAGTCTTATTAAATTGGGTGCGGATCGTAGTACTACAATCATTGCAGTTGGGGGGGGGGTTGTGGGAGACGTTGCAGGTTTTGCTGCAGCCTCATTTCTCCGTGGAATTAAATTGGCTCATATTCCAACGACCCTACTGGCGCAAGTGGACAGTTCAATAGGCGGAAAAGTCGGCGTCAATCACGAACTGGGGAAAAATCTTATTGGCGCTTTTCATCAACCAATTGTAGTTATCGCCGACCCGATTTTTTTGCAGACCCTACCCCGTCGAGAATTCCGTGCAGGACTTTATGAAATAGTCAAATACGGTGTCATCGCGAGTCAAAGTCTATTCACTCAAATTCATGATGAACTTGACAAAATTTTTCAATGTAAACCAGAAGTTCTATCGAAAATCATTGCGGAATCGTGTCGAATTAAAGCTGACGTCGTTTCCAAAGACGAGCGGGAAAGCGGAATTAGAAGAATATTAAATTTTGGTCACACAGTAGGACACGCGATAGAAGCAGTAACTGAATATCGACGCTTTCGACATGGCGAAGCGGTAGCCTACGGCATGCTCGCCGCCTCATACATTGCGATGAAACGGGATCTGTTTTCATCGGACAACCATACTGCACTTTTTTCACTGGTTAGCCAAATGGGCCCTCTTCCATCGGTGAGTGACTTGTCTATATCGACATTGTTAAAAGCTATTTATCGGGACAAAAAAATAATTAACGGGAAACTTCATATGGTACTACCTATCCGCTTAGGAGAAACAACTATCGTGAATGACCTCAATGAAACAGAGCTTCGAGAGGCCATCGAATCGATTGGTGTACCGAAAGACACATAAACCCTTCAGATTTTATGAACAATTTAATTATCACTAGCAATATACTCTGAAACGATTAATCTCATAGATATAATGAGAGGTACCAATCCAGAACAACCTCTCCGGCAACGCTGATTACTAGCGCCGAAACAGCAAGAAAACTACCAAATGGAAGTGGGTACCTAGAATCTACCGTACCAGATACAATTAAAGTCACTCCTATCACTGACCCACTGACTGTGGCCAAAAACAAAACCAATAACACAGGCTGCCAACCTAAAAATGCACCAATCATTGCTAGCATCTTCACATCACCCAGACCAAGACCATGTTCGCGCCGAAACACATAATAGCCACTACGGACACTTGCCAACAGTAATGCGCCAGTAACACAACCAATAAAGGAATCAAGAAATCCTGGATTTAAGAAAGCGCTACTGCCTAGTCCAAGTGTAATACCTGTCAGAGTAATAACATTTGGGAGGATCCTTTCTTGCCAGTCAATCACACACAATATGACCATGGCACATACGAAAGCCAACCGAACCAACAATAGAGGTTGCCAACCTAAATACCAATACTGGAACAAAAACAATAATGACATCGTCAGTTCGACAGATGGATAAAGCAAAGAAATTTTTTCTCTACATGATCGACACTTTCCACTAAGCAAGAGATAAGAAAAAACTGGAACATTATCAAACCAACTCAGAATTTTCTCACAGCTAGGACACGCAGATCTTGGCCAGATAATTGATCTGGCGCGCGGTAGACGGTAGATACAAACACACGAGAAACTTCCAAACGCTAATCCTGCTGCGGCAACAATCATTAGCTGGATATGTTCCAACATCGCAACCATATTAATCCAACAGGCGTAAAACTAGGAGGGCTACAATTCTCATAATAGCATTCTGTCCTACTGCTAGAATTGATTTATTACTGGACAGGATTCGTTCCGGAAGGAATTCCAGATTGCGTTACAGGAATAGTGCTTGTTGATTGAAAGATAGTTCCCCCCTGATTCGTTCCAAAAAATCTGACTCCCCCACCAGCTGTCGGAGAAGCACTCACAAAATAAGATGAAACTACCGGTGCCCCATTGCACGAGGGAGGAATACCCTGAACCACTTCACCAGGAGTTAAAGTTACAGTGTAGCTACTCTTCAAGGATGGATCAGAGCCTAGATCAGGTCCAATGAAACCCTCCCCTGACACACTTGCTGGAGGCGTCGCTAAATTCGACAAACTAGCTGCATAAAATCCATGCCCGCAACTCGCGGCAAAAGTCAATTGTGCAGTGTTTATTGCTTTTAAAGAACCAATCGCAGAAACTTCGTTGCCAGCCCTTCTTGAAGTCAGCAATCCTGGTACAGCAATTACGGCGAGAACTCCTATGATCGCTACAACGATAAGAATTTCAACCAGGGTAAAACCTTTAATTTCCTGCATGTGCTTTCTCTCCACAATATTCCAATTGCCTATTTTAGCTTATCGAACTTGTTGAAATATCAACCTTCGCAATATGCACACCGAAAAGAATCTCACCAAGACTTCCTAGAAACCGACTCGTATAGCTATACCCCAACTTTCTTCAATTGAACCACTACCGCGTGTAAACTGACCATCTAAAAACATGCCAGGTGCTAATGCCAGACTGAGTCCAATCGCTCCAACGGGCTCAATGGTAGTGGCCAACAGATTAACGCGAGAGCCGCCCCTAATACCCAACCAATCCGTGAACCAATGCTCTAAACCTACTGCAACGTTTCGTCTTTGCCCATCCAACGCATCATTTTTGATAGAACTTAAATCAATATCTGCAGATACTAAAAGGCCAACTCCCGTTCTAAAACCGACTCCGGCTCGAAAATGTCGATCGAGCCTAATTTCTGCTCTTCCAATAGAATCAACAAACTCTGGTTGGAGCAGATTCCTTCCGACAATGCCAACTTGTATCATTTCAGAACCAAACATTAATCCAACATCCACATCAAATTTATTTTGTCCGCTCCTTTCCATTCCGTTAGTCCAATCAAAACTCTGTGCTGCCGATCCGAAAACACCGGCAGACCCAATTCCCATTGAACCTCTAACATAACGTAATGTTGTGCCAACACTTAGTGCAGGATGAACAAACGTTGACCCTGTAATTGCTACATTCTGCATAACCAAATTGGTATTAATGGAGATTTCGTTTTGAGTGGCAGAAAAATTATCGTTTGCAACATCAACAAGAACTGGCATGGTCTTGTTGATTGATAATCGATAATAGGAAAACGCTAAATCATTTGTTGACAACCCAACCATAGTTACCGGAGATCTCATCTTAGGAAACCTGGTCCTTTTGTTCGAGTGTCGATAACTATTATCTGAATGATCTGCAAGAAGACTAAAAAAATGACCGGTAGAAAGACCGGCGGGATTCCAGTAAACAGCTGTAGCATCGTCTGCGACACCAACGAAAGCCCCAGCCATACCAAGAGCTCTCACACCAAGCGCTTCAAATGTTTGCGCCTGTGCGGTGTTTATCCCTACAAGAGAAACAAGTATTAAGAATCGGAAGCAGTGCAAGCTCGGAACGTCCCACCTATAGATAAAATGCAGAAACGAATAACACGCTACTTATCCGGTAAACACCGCCGCTGCAATTACGGTGGTCCATAACCCATTCTTATTTCCAACAGCAGTCTGAGTAACATTTTGTGTTCTAACAATTTGATTTGACAAACGGTAAACTTCTTTTTGCTCATCCCAACTCTTATCTGGATCGAAGTCTAATCCTAAGGTAGTTGCAAGCATTTCCGCCGCGAGATCTTCAGCGTAATCACCAGCAGTTTTTTCATTCTCGCCAAAGCTATGATGTTCGGAAAGATAACCAAACAGTTTGGGATCGCGTGGAATTGCCACACCCACAGTCGCCGCCACCAATCGATGAGGCTCACGCGTCGCTGCTTCTGACATCACAACGAACGTCACTTGACCAGGGCTAAGAAGTTGCACTCCCTCAGATCGGGACAAAATCTTGCACCCCGGAGGAAAAATACTCGACACTCTGACAAGGTTGCAAGCCGCAATACCGGCTGCACGTAAAGCCAATTCAAACGAGGTTAACTTTTCTCGATGTTTGCCAACCCCTTTTGTAAAAAACAATTGCTGCGGAACGAAACCTAGCACTTTAGATCTCTCAGGCCTATAAAAGAGTGATTTATGGAAATCAAAATAGATGCGAATCGTAGTGAAAACATCCTAATCGTGTCAAGATGAACAACTTAAGCCATCATTTAAGTCTCACTCAGGCTAAAATATTTAATGTCTTCTAAGGCAATACTCTCGCTAGTAGCAACTCTCCTCATTATCGCTGCGGCAATAATGGGTTTTCGTTGGTATTCTCAACAATCCAATATACCTGAAGTTGATGTCGAACGAATCACACGTCGTCATCTAGAGGCGATCGTATCTGCATCTGGAACTATCGAACCTGAACTCTCTGTGGATATAAGCTCAAGTGTAATGGGGCGTGTCACGCGACTAGCTGTGAACGAAGGCGACCGCGTTACGGCTGGTCAATTTCTTCTCGAAATTGACCCTGAAAATTTACAGGCCGCCGTCGATCGTGGCGAAGCATCTCTTCAGGCGACAAGATCCGGTCTCGATCAAGCTCGAGTCGGCACCGAAACAGCCCGAGTTAATTTGGAACTCGCACAAGACAACCTTAAGAGACAGCAAGAATTATGGGAACTTCGACTAATTTCTCGCGAGGCGTACGACCAAGCTCGTGCAGATGTTGAACTTCGTGAAACAGAACTTGAATCACGTCAGGTAGAGATCTCAACGGCTCGTCAACGCATCAGACAAGAGAGTGCAACATTAGATAGCGCGCAGTACGATTTAAGCCAAGTCACAATAACATCACCAATCAACGGTCTCGTAACACGACGAAACATTGAAGAAGGAGAAACCGTCGTTATTGGAACCATGAACAACGCCGGGACTGTATTACTGACGATTGCGGATTTCTCAATAATGGAAGCGCACGTCGAAGTGGATGAAACAGACATTCCATCTGTCATGCTGAATCAAGCTGGCAAGATTACGATCGACGCTCTACCGGAACAAGCACACTATGGATTTGTCACAGAAATCGGAAACAGTCCGATACAGGGAACAAGCACCGGAAGTTCTCAAGCCATTAACTTTAAAGTCGTCGTTACACTTGATGATGATGTTCCTAACGTTCGTCCTGGATTCACTGCTACGGCGGACATTACTACTGCTACGCGTACAAATACAGTCTCAGTTCCAATTCAGGCGACTACCGTGCGTGAGATACCACTTCGTCAGGACCAACTGGTTGGCACCACTGCGAATGGTCAACAGCTAATGGATTCATTTGAGGAAATTGAAGGAGCGTTTGTAGTGCGTGACGGAAGAGTCTCATTTGTGCAAATTGAGACTGGAATCGCCGGCGAACGCTACTTTGAAGTTCTGTCTGGATTGGACGAGGGCGACTTAGTGGTCACGGGGCCCTTTGATGTCGTTCGAACACTTAATGAAGGTGACCTTGTCACATATGATGCGACGGGGCCGAGAAATCCCGATACTTCTGATGGTCAAACAGGTCCACTAAGAGGCGCACTGGGTTCTGTGACCGGTCGGCGCGGTCCCCCTCGGTGATTATTCTGACTGAAAGGGCGAGTCTTTAATTTAAAAACTTTTAACCATAAGTAGCACCCTTTAGGCATCTTGGTCTCGATCATTTAAAGGCTTTAAGCTAACCACCATGAAGATACGTGTCATTGGCGAAATGATAAGGGTTGCATTTACCGCAATCTGGTCAAATCCCCTCAGATCATTTCTTACGATACTGGGAAATATCGTCGCAGTTGCTTCTATCATGACACTAGTGTCTCTCATTGAAGGTATCAATGAAGAAGTCACTCAAATTATCTTAACCGAAGTAGGAGCGGATACCTTCCTTATCGATCGAACAGGACTCGTCAGGAGCGAAGAGGAACGGCGCAGGCGCAGAGGATATCCTGAGATTAGCCTCGCAGATCTTGAATCAATTAACCAATTTAGTGATCATATTGGCGCAGCCATCGCTCAGGGACAAGAATCGGGCGAAGTGCGTTATCGAAACGAATTGCTTCAACGTGCTTCAGTCCAAGGAGTCTCCAGTGAATTCGCAAGTTTTCCTACGTTCAATGTCGAGCGAGGGCGTCTAATGACTCCAAGTGAAATTAACAGAAGAAGAAACGTCGCTGTGCTCGGATCGTCAGCGGCAGAACGATTATTTGGCACAGGTGATCCATTAGATCGAACCATCACCATCGAAGGTGTTCATTTCCGCGTAATTGGTGTCAGTCAAGAAAAAGGCACTATGTTTGGGCAATCACAAGATGAGTTCGCACTCATTCCGCTTGGAGCCTTTCAACGTTTGTTCGGCAGTCGTCGAGACTTGACTTTAATGGTACGGCCAACAACGCCAGAGGTTCTTGACCAAGCTATAGATGACGCAACCGTCGCTCTACGTATCAAACGCCGTCTACGACCAAGCGAAGAAAACAACTTTGGAATATTTACGGCAGATACAGTTATGGATATCTACAATCAAGCAACTGGAGGAATATTTTTTGTACTCATTGGAGTTGTCGGCCTCGCACTTGTAGTGGCGGGTATCGTGATCATGAATATTATGCTCATGGCAGTATCTGAACGAACTCGAGAAATCGGGTTACGTAAAGCACTCGGGGCACGCCGACGGGATATCCTTTGGCAGGTACTCTCAGAGTCAGTCATTCTTTCACTTTCTGGCGGAGTGTTAGGTGCTTTAATCGGTTTCGGTGCTGCGATAATGATCGACAATTATGCACCTGTACCAGCTGTAGTTCATGGTTGGTCTGTAATGTTAGCAATTTCGACCACAGCATTTGTCGGACTCTTTTTTGGACTCTACCCCGCCAGCCAAGCAGCGGCACTAGATCCCATTGAGGCACTTGGACGAGGTGAATAACCGACTATGAATCGAGGTCTGTTTGTTGAGATTGTGTGGATGTCGATCGATACCGTTCGCAAACAGAAGATGCGTTCGTCCCTTACGATTCTAGGTGTTTTAATTGGCGTTACGTCTATTGTGGGGATGACGTCTATTGTCAGAGGTTTTGACGAGTCATTAAGAAGCACCATCCAGACTATTGGACCGAACACTATTTTCCTCATTCAATTTTCTGGTTTGAGCTTATCTAGCGGTGACGACTTATTTGATTTAATGCAACGCCCAAATTTAACTCCTGCAGATGCAAAAGCTATCGAGCGACAAGCGCCATCCATCGCAAATATTAGTATTATTCTTGGAGAAGGTGGACCGCCTACACAGGCACAGCTTCAGTACAAGAACAGACGCACTAAACAATTAAACATTCTTGGCTCAACAGAAAGTTTCCCAGAGCTGTACCAAATAGACATTGCGAACGGAAGGTTCTTCACAACAGGAGAACTTAACCATCGCAGATCAGTAGTCGTCTTGGGCCAAACTCCCTACCAAGCATTATTTCCATTTACCGATCCAATTGGAAAAACAATTCGACTTGGCGGAAAACCTTACACGGTAATTGGAGTTTTGGGACCTCGTCCGAGCCCAGGAGGATTAGGAGTCGGACAAGATGACTTTGTAGTTATTCCTCACACTGCCTATCAGAAACAGTTTGGTATTGAAATTAGACGGGCCATGGGAGGACGTATCGCCAGTGTGATGATAGCGGCTGTCCCACATCCGACCATTGATCGTAATGACGCAATGCGTGATATGGAAACAATAATGCGAATAAGACATGGACTCCGCATAGACGAACCAAATGATTTCGATCTTTTGACCCAAGAATCAGCCGTGCGACTATGGGATCAAATTAGTTCAGCAACTTATTTAGCTCTCGTGTCTATTTCTTCAATCGCTTTATTAGTAGGTGGCATTGGCGTCATGGCCACCATGACAATTTCTGTCACAGAACGTATTCGTGAAATCGGAACTCGTAAAGCCCTTGGTGCGCGGCGCCGAGAAATTCTTTGGCAATTTCTTTTGGAAGCAGTCATGCTAACAGCTATTGGCGGCGCTCTTGGAATTCTCTTCGGGAGCTCACTTGGATTAGCTGTGCATTATTTGACTGGCTTCCCGATTTCACTGCCATGGTGGTCATACGCTCTTGGAATAGGATTCTCAGCAACGATAGGCATAGTTTTTGGGATTTTTCCAGCCATCAAAGCGTCAGGCTTAGACCCTATTGAAGCCCTGCGGCATGAATAAGAATTACTAATAGGACTTGAGTGCGTGCGTTGAGTCGATTACGATTGTGGCTTAACTGCCGGAAGGTTTTATCAGCCTGAATAAGTTCAATCGGCAAAAAAGCTTTTAGAGGTTTAGTCGACGTTCGACAGTCATGTTTTTCCTGTTGAACGGTCTAGAATCGTGCAATTTCGCGCCTACGTTAGTGAAAAGGTCAGCACCTTATGAAGATCTACTCGTCAGAAAATATTCGGAATGTCGCCTTGGTCGGTCACAGTGGTGCGGGTAAAACGCAGCTAACCTCCGCAGCATTATTTAATGCCGGCATGGTCAATCGCTTAGGAAAAGTTGATGACGGTAATACCGTTACGGATTTCGACGAAGAAGAAATCTCCAGAAAACACACACTCTCAGCAAGTGTTGCATTTGCTGAATGGAATAAGAAAAAAATTAATTTCATCGACACACCGGGAGTAGCAAATTTTCTCAGTGAAGCACGAGCAGCCTTGCGAGTAACCGACGCCGCCATTATTGTCGTTGATGCAGTAGCAGGCGTTGAAGTTCAGACCGAAAAAGTATGGGAAATTGCGAAAGAACTAGGCTTACCCTGCTTGCTTGTACTTAATCGTCTCGACAGAGAAAGGGCTAGCTTGGAACGAGCATTGAATTCTCTCCGCGACGCTTTTGGCCGAGAGGTAATGCCGATTCAAATCCCAATCGGAGAAGAAAAATATTTTTCTGGTATTGTCGACATCGTTGGTATGAAAGCAATTTCGTTCCAGTCAAACAGTGGAGAGCCAACTGAACTAGAAATCCCAGAAACAACGTCGGCTGCAGCTAATACCGCGCGGGATGCACTAATTGAAATGGTGGCAGAAGCCGACGATAATTTAATGGAAAAATTTTTTGAAGCTGGAACGTTAAACCAAGAGGAAATTGAAACCGGCCTCAGAATTGGAGTCAATAACAGAAACATATTTCCGTTAGTGTGTACCTCTGCACTTGAAAATATCGGTGTTCAATCATGGCTCGACGCTATTAATACCTACCTTCCAACTCCAACCGATCATCCCTTAGCTGCAGTCGATAGAACAACAGGAGAAGACCAATCTTACGAAAACAGTGAAACTGATGCACTCTCAATATTTGTATGGAAAACGATTGCTGATCCCTTTGCAGGCAGGATTACATTATTTAGGGTTGCCTCAGGTTCTCTGGAATCTGATGCCTCTGTTTACAATATTTCCAGAGAAACAACAGAGCGTATGGGTGGACTCTGCGTTCTACAGGGTAAAGAACAAATCCCTATCACTGCCATTAAAGCTGGGGATCTCGGTGCGGTTCCAAAACTAAAGGACACCCAGACTTCTGACACATTTGGTCCTAAAGACAGTCCGTATATCTTTAAGAAAATAAAATTCTCTGAGACTGTCCTGTCATATGCTATCGAACCAAAAAGCCGCGGCGATGAAGAAAAAATAGGCAGTTCACTGCAGAGATTGCAGGAGGAAGATCCCACAATACGTTACGATCGAGATCCACAGACCCAACAATTGCTATTATCCGGACAAGGCCAACAGCACATAGAGGTAACAGTTGCTAAATTAAAGAAACGATTTGGCGTAGAGGTTAATCTTAATTTACCGAGAATCCCCTATCGTGAAACGATAACTGCATCCACAGAAGCTCATGGTCGGCACAAGAAACAATCAGGAGGTCATGGACAATTCGGTGACTGCAAAATACGTGTCGAACCATTAGGACGCGGTGAAGATTTTGATTTTGCTAATGAAATCTTTGGAGGTTCAATCCCGAAACAATTTATCCCAGCCGTTGAAAAAGGTATCCAAGAAGCTCGTGTGAAAGGATTCTTAGCCGGATACCCAATGGTCGATTTTCGCGTAACACTTTTTGATGGACAATTTCACGCGGTCGACTCGAATGAAATGTCTTTTAAAATGGCTGGTCGCCTCGCATTCAAAGACGCAATGTCGAAAGCGCGACCTACCTTACTTGAACCAGTAATGAATGTCGAAGTACATGCACCAAGTGATTTTGCCGGAGATCTGATGGGAGATTTTAATGGACGACGAGGAAAGATTGGAGGCATGGACACCCGAGGTTCTTCGACACTTATCAAAGCTCAAGTACCCATGGCTGAAATGTTAACGTACGAACAACAATTAACCTCTGCAACGGGTGGTAGGGGTTCATACCATATGGAATTTTCCCATTACGAAGAGGTGCCTAACCACCTCCATCAAAAAGTTATATCCGATGCAAAATCTTCTGAAGGAGGAACGAAAGAAGAAGACGACGAATAAATTCCTCAACGGAATTTATCCCTCGTCTTTTGTTTCTGAAGATTCAGAACGTGTGATACGTTTCGCCGCACGCTTCAGTCGTCCCGTGACACCACCTTGGGAAGCTGTCGCCTCTGTTTCACCGCCGTCACTCTGACTATCCTCTGGAGAATATTCACTGCCTATTAATTCGACCGAAGCTAACGGAGCATCATCGCCCTTACGTCTTCCTAAGTGAAGCAATCTTGTGTAACCACCGGCGCGCTCAGAAAATCTTGGTGCAATTGAATCAAAAAGCTTTCCAAGCACTACACGATCTGAAACATCACGAGCGATCAGTCGACGCGCATGAAGCGCACGACCCGTCTCAGTCCCTTCAGAAATACCTCGCTTGGCAACCGTGATCAAACGCTCCACAAATGGTCGAAGTTCCTTCGCTTTTGCGACAGTCGTATTGATACGCTCGTGTCTGATCAGAGCTACAGCCTGGTTACGCAGTAACGAAATCCTATGTTCTGAAACACGACCTAACTTCCGATGAGCAATCCTATGACGCATAAGTTTCTATTGAATCGAGGTGGTCTCATCATCTAGACGCATACCCAGACTCAATCCCATTTCAGATAACAGATCTTTTATTTCAGTCAGTGATTTTCTGCCAAAATTCTTGGTTCGCAACATTTCTGGTTCAGTTTTTTGCACCAGCTCACCAATAGTTTTGATGTTCGCATTTTTTAAACAATTGTACGAACGTACTGACAATTCCAGTTCTTCAACACTTCTATGAAGATTAAGGTCTACAACTTGAGATTCTTCCTCTTCTTCGACAACAGCAGGTTCTTCAACCGGCTCATCTATATTAATAAAGATATTAAGATGGTCTCGGATTAGTTTAGCCCCCAGAGAAACAGCATCTATAGCCGTTACGGAACCATCGGTCCACACATCAACGGTAAGCTTGTCGTAGTCCGTCGTCTGACCCAATCTCGCGGCCTCAACGAGATAGTTGACTTTCTTAACTGGGGAATGCACCGAATCAATAGGAATCCACCCTATACCTAAATCATCAGAAAAGTTCTTGTCAGCCGAAACATAACCCCGGCCCAGTCCCACCCGCATCTCCATATTCAACGAACCACCATCTGCAATCGTAGCAATATGAATATCTGGATCTAATATTTCAACATTCGCATCGGCTTCAATGTCTCCCGACTTAACAACTCCAGCTTTGTCGGCTCTGAGATACAACGTAACAGCATGCTCAACGTGCACACGAATTGGAATCTGCTTAAGATTCAAGATAATGTCAGTGGCATCTTCAACTACACCAGTAATCGGTGAAAATTCATGAAGAACACTGTCAATCTTAACCGCCGTTATGGCAGACCCTTCTATTGATGATAGTAAAACACGGCGCAAAGCATTACCGACTGTCGTCCCAAATCCGCGTTCGAACGGTTGAGCAGAAAACCGCCCAAACGTATCAGTAAGTGTTTCAGGATCATAATCCAGTCGTTTTGGTCGCTGGAAATCTTTCCACAGCATCGAGTTCTGTCCTTTCAGCTGTTAGCGGGTGATAAGATTCACACCACTACTTCGAATATAACTCAACGATAAGCTGTTCTTCCACAGGCAGATTGAGCTGGTCACGCGTTGGTGCAGCCATCAACCGGCCAGTCAGCTTCTCGCCGTCTAGTTCTAACCATTCCGGGATACCCCGACTTTTAACTTCCTCCATAGCATAGATGATTGCAGGATTCTGAACACTGGAAGCCTTGACTTCCACCACGTCCCCTGCCTTGATCGAAAAAGATGGAATATCGGCTCGCTTTCCATTAACCGTAAAATGCCCATGACGGACCAACTGCCGAGCCTGAGGCCGGGACGTTGCAAACCCAAGTCGATAAATTACGTTATCTAATCTGCGTTCAAGAAGTCGAAGCAAATTTTCGCCCGTAACCCCTTTTTGACGATCTGCCTCCTCAAAATAACGTCTAAACTGGCGTTCCAAGACTCCATAAATTCGCTTTACTTTCTGTTTCTCGCGAAGCTGGAGTCCGTATCCTAATAGCCGTGCTCGGCGGCCTTTCCCATGTTGTCCAGGGGGAACATTTCGACGATCTATTGCGCATTTCTCGCCATAACAACGCTCACCCTTAAGAAAAAGTTTCATTCCTTCTCTACGACACAACCTACAAACTGCACCCGCATATCGAGCCATAATTCTTAAACCCTCCGCCTTTTCGGTGGACGACAACCATTGTGCGGAATCGGAGTTACATCTTTGATAGACTTCACATCCAAACCGACTGATGCCTGAAGAGCACGAATCGCAGATTCTCTACCAGCACCGGGCCCTTTAACCCGAACATCAACTGAACGCACACCAAAAGCCTTCGCTCCATGACCAGCATTTATTGCTGCCTGCGTCGCAGCGAAGGGCGTACCTTTTCTTGAACCCTTAAACCCGATGGCTCCGGCACTTGACCAGGACAACACTTTTCCTTCGTTATCAGAAATAGTGATGATTGTGTTGTTAAACGAGGCTTGGATACTTACCACACCGTGATGCACAACACGCTTTTCACCACGCTTTTTAACCGGCTTCTTGCGCTTCTTCTTTACTGGTAACGGCGCACTAGCGTCCACAACATCCGACTTAGCCATGAATCTCCTTTACGTAGTCCTCTTTTTCGTCACGGCGCCCTTTTTGGGTCCTTTACGAGTACGAGCGTTAGTGTTCGTCCGCTGACCTCGTACTGGCAGATTTCGACGATGGCGCAAACCTCTATAACAACCAATTTCCATTAGCCGTTTAATATTCTGTGAGCGTTCCTTTCGAAGATCGCCTTCTACGCCACCTTGTTCTTCTATAACACGGCTGATTTTACGTACATCATCTTCCGTTAGATCTTTAATTCTTGTATCGATATCAACACCAGCCACCTGAAGCACTGTGGCGGCACGTGTGGGACCAATTCCATAAATATAGGTAAGCCCAACTTCGATACGTTTAGTCCTAGGTAAATCAACTCCAGCAATTCGAGCCATATTTTCCTATCCTTGTCGCTGCTTGTGCTTTGGGTTACTACACAGCACCCGTACAACACCACGCCTACGAATTATTTTGCACTTGTCACAAATTTTACGAACAGATGCTCGAACCTTCATATTCGCTCCTCAAATGTCATCTTTGCTCAAAAAACCTATTAGAAAAAATATCAACTTGCCCGTGTCTCCACTGAAAATTTATCTTCAGTAGGAAGACTCAAAACAACCGGTCCCTCCTCAAGAACAGCAACGGAATGCTCAAAATGTGCCGATAATCCACCATCCATCGTCACGGCTGTCCAGCCATCGTCCAACACCTGAACCTCAGGTTTTCCAATGTTGACCATAGGTTCAATGGCTAAAACCATACCTGACTGCAGAACTGTTCCATAGCCAGGTTTACCATAATTTGGAATCTGTGGATCCTCGTGCAAATTCGTTCCGATACCATGCCCTACAAACTCCCGAACCACAGAAAAACCATGCTTTTCAACATAACTCTGAACCGCATAGCCCAAGTCAGAAACATAACCGCCAACCTTAACAGAACCTATAGCTCTTTCTAGGGACTCTCTAGTAATTCTAAGCAACAAATCTGCAGAATCTGAGATCTCGCCAACTCCTATGGTCACTGCGGAATCTCCGTAATAGCCATCCATGACCACTCCCACATCCAAAGAAACAATATCTCCCTCCTTAAGCTCCTCCTTAGAGGGAATCCCATGTACAACAGCATCATTAATAGACGCACAGAGCGTCGAAGGATATCCGTGATAGCCTTTAAACGCCGGAACCGCACCAGAATCTCGTATCTTTTTTTCGGCAACCTCATCAAGATACTTCGTAGTTACTCCAGGTCGAACCAGCTCCTTTAAATTGGTCAATACATCAGCAACCAACCCATTTGCAGCACGCATCTTTTGAATTTCGTCTAGTGACTTACAAATGACCATATCGGTTTTCCTGTACCACTAATTTAATGACTCCAAACCAGCATTCACTTCAATTAAATCTCTAAGAGTTTTTTCTAGTACATTCTGAACTTCTTTAGGCGATTGATCGCCATTAACCTTTCTAAAAGTAGGTCGATCCTGGTAAAACGCGACAAGAGGTTGTGTCTGCTCTTGGTACACTCTCAGCCGTTCCCTAACAACCTCTTCTCGATCATCACTCCTGTTCTCTAATTCAGCGCGTCGAGAAAGTCTTCCGACCAGCACCTCATCAGGAACATCCAATTCAATAACAAGTAAAGACGCCCTATTAAGTAAAATGCTGTCAAGTGCTACTGCCTGTGCCACAGTTCTTGGAAAACCATCAAGAATGAAACCATTTTTGGAATCATCTTTAGTCAATCGCTCCTGTACAATTCCCACAATCAGTTCGTCGCTAACAAGTTCACCTTTTTCCATGACTACCTTAGCCTTTAGACCAAGGTCTGTACCGGCTTCGACTGCTTCGCGAAGTATTCCACCCGTTGAAATTTGTGGAATACCATGAATTTCACTAAGCTGAATAGCTTGAGTACCCTTACCTGCACCAGGCGGCCCGAACATAACCAAATTCATTTCCATATTTGCCACCTAAAATCTAACCACGGCGTCCCTTGATTCTCGTTTTCTTCATAAATCCATCGTAATGCCGCATAATCAACTGCGACTCCACCTGCTGCACAGTATCCATTGACACACCAACGATAATTAACAATGAAGTTCCACCAAAGTAAAACGTTACGCCCATTCCATCAGTAATAAAACTGGGTAACAACATATCGAGTTGATCCCCAACAAATGGAACAGCATCCGCCCTGAATCCGGCTATTAATAAATCCGGCAAAACCGCCACTAAAGCAAGATAAATAGAGCCAACTAAAGTAATGCGCGTAAGGATAGTGTCAATATGTTCAGCAGTTCGTTTTCCAGGTCGTATTCCAGGAATAAAACCACCGTGTTTCCTCATATTTTCGGCAACGTCATCAGGATTAAAGATGATTGCCGTGTAGAAATATGCAAAAAATATGATCCCGGCAATATATAGGAGGTAGTACAGAGGCATCCCATTGCGGAGTTGATCAGAAATTGCCTGTCCCCAACCACCAGGCGGTAAGGCCGTAGCAATTGTGGCAGGAAATGCGATTATTGAAGAAGCAAAAATAACAGGAATTACCCCACCTGTGTTCACTTTTAGTGGGATGTGAGTGCTAGAACCACCGTACATACGTCTACCTACAACCCTTTTGGCATACTGTACGGTCACACGCCGATGCCCTCGTTCAATAAAGACAACTGCTGCGATGACGAGCACCATAACCGCCAACAACAAAAGTACGCGAATAAGACCCATCTGGCCAGTACGCATTTGATCGACTGTCGTCAAAACCGCTGCAGGCAGACCGACAACGATACCTGCAAAAATAATTAAAGACATTCCGTTCCCAATGCCACGCTCGGTAATCTGTTCACCTAACCACATGATGAATGCGGTACCCGTTGTAAGCGTCAACACTGTCATTAAACGAAAAGCCCAGCCCGGCGAATACACGAGTGGAAGTCCACCTGCTATATTCGTTTGGCGTTCCAAAAAAATAGCAATCGCCATCGCCTGAACTACACACAAAACAATCGTTCCATACCGTGTGTATTGAGTGATCTTCCGTCGTCCCAGCTCACCTTCCTTCGACAATCTTTCAAGGTATGGCCATACCACAGTCAACAACTGAAGTATGATTGATGCGCTAATATAAGGCATGATACCCAGCGCAAAGATCGTCACCTGAGACAAGTTCCCACCAGAAAACATGTCATACATCCCAAACATAGTACCTGCCGCTTGCTCGGCGAGGAGAGCGAGAGCCTCCGTATTAACACCAGGCGTGGGAATGTGACTACCGACACGATAGACCAACAGTATAGAAAGAGTGAACAAGACTCTTCCTCTTAGGTCCGATATCGCAATAATATTTTTCAAATTTTCAAACATGAGCAAGATTACTTCCGAGAAGTCGCTGGAATTAATTCACACTGGCCCCCAGCATCGGTAATAGCCTGCATAGCCTTAGCGCTAAAACGATGCGCCTTGACAGTTAATTGCTTCGATATTTTCCCGCGCGCCAAAACTTTTACAAGGGCACGCGATTGTCGCACAACTCCGCATTCACGAAGCAATTCTGGTGTTACTTCAACTCCCTCTTCAAACCGAGCCGTCAATGTATCAAGGTTGACAACCGCATATTCCACACGAAAAGGATTGTGAAAACCTCGTTTTGGAAGCCTCCGATTAAGAGGCATCTGTCCACCTTCAAAACCCCTTTTACGACTATAACCAGAGCGTGATTGCTGTCCCTTGTGCCCACGCCCAGCCGTCACGCCAGTTCCAGAACCTTCGCCGCGTCCAATTCGCTTTTTATTCCTCCGCGATCCTTCAGGAGGATGCAAATTACTCAGATTCATGATCTATTTACCCAATCTTGACAAGATGTCGAACCTTGTGAATCATTCCACGAACCGAGGGATTATCAACCACCTCAATTGAGTGACCAATCCGTCGAAGCCCTAGACCTTGCACAACAAGCCTTTGCCGTTTGTTGTATCCAATGGGGCTCCGCACAAGCGTAATTTGAACCCTGTCCGCGGTCTCATTTCTTTTACCACGTCTCATAAATTATCTATCTCCTGGGCTGCAACAACTGTTTCTTGCTGAGATTCAGCTGTCTCCACAGGATCTGGCGATGACAAATCAAGTTCGACTCCACGTAACTGTGCGACCTCCGTTGGATCTTTAAGTTCAGAAAGCCCTGTAAATGTTGCTCTTACAACGTTTTGGGGATTATCTGAACCAAGAGATTTAGTGAGAATGTTATGTATTCCAGCGGATTCAACAACAGCGCGAACTGCACCACCAGCAATGATTCCTGTTCCTTCCGGCGCAGGTTTCAAAAGGACGCTACCTGCACCAAATCGTCCCACTATGGAGTGAGGAATCGTATTACCTTGCAGAGGAATCTTTACCAAAGCCTTCTTGGCAGATTCAATTCCCTTTTTTATAGCCGATGGAACTTCCTTGGCCTTACCGATAGCAAAACCTACATGCCCATGTCCATCACCAACAACAACAAGTGCACTAAAACTTAAATTCTTCCCACCTTTAACAACCTTTGTGACACGATTAATGGAAACAACCGTGTCTTTAAGGTCGAGCATCGCGGGATCAATCTTAGGTCGGGACTTTCTCATATCTAAAACTCCAACCCAGCCTCACGAGCGGCCTCGGCTACACTGCGAACACGTCCATGATATAAACGACCGCCACGATCAAAAACTATTCGCCTGAGTCCCTGATCAATTAATCTTTCAGCCGCCATCTTTCCAACAACCTTAGCTCCAGCTATATTTCCACCACGAGCTCCGTCTTCAAAACACTGACGCACTTTTTCCTCTTGACTTGAAGCTGATGCAACGGTTCGACCAGCCTGGTCGTCAATCAATTGAACTGATATATTCAAAAGACTCCTTGAAACTGCCAAACGAGGACGTTCTGCCGTTCCCTTTACTCGCTTGCGCAGTCTTAACTTAATACGATAACGTCGATCTTTCTTTGTCTTGACCTTCATATGTTAGGCTCCGGTCTTACCAACTTTCTTCTTTAGAGTCTCACCTGTATACCTGACCCCCTTTTGTTTGTAAGGATCTGGTTTTCTTAGTGCGCGAATATCAGCAGCGATTTGCCCGACACGCTGTCGGTCAATTCCAGACACGGTTATATGATTCTGCTTATCAACGGTGACCTTAATGTCATCTGGAACAGGAAAGACGATAGGATGGGAATACCCAAGTGAAAAAATCACCTGAGAGTTTGAGACTTCTGCTCGATAGCCAATTCCAACAATATCAAGTTCTTTAACAAATCCTTCGGAAACTCCATGAACCGCATTTGCCGCCAAACTTCTTGCCAACCCGTGAAATTTGGCTAAAGAACGATCTTCTCTTACCGGCTGAGCCAGAAGATTCGCATCAGATAATTCAAAACGGATCCCAGGAGGGATAGACTGCCGAATAGAACCCTTCGGTCCCTTTACCTCAATCACGTCATCAGACAGATCCACTGTAACACCGCTCGGAATCGGAATCGGCTTCTTACCTATACGCGACATAGCCACACCATAATAATTAGCATTTAAAACTACCAGACATTACACAACACCTCTCCACCAACTCCTGCCTTCTCCGCTTCACGCCCCGTCATCACACCTTGAGAAGTGGTGAGAATACTAGTGCCAAGACCTGCCAAGACTGGAGGAGTCTCGTCGCGCCCAAAATAAACACGACGTCCTGGGCGACTCACACGCTCCAAGCCAGTTAGCACCCTCTGTCCCCTTGGACCGTATTTCAAGGAAATCCGAAGCATCTTTTGCGGCTGTATACCGCGACGAACCTTAACTTCGACAACCTTAAAACTATGAACATACCCTTCACTTTGCAGAATCCGTGCAATCTCAGACTTAAGTCTCGACTGCGGAACATCTACACGGGGCTGATACCCAGATGTAGCATTTCGAATCCTCGTCAGCATGTCAGCAATCTGATCAGGCATGAAACCTTAACCTCTTTCATTTCTGCGACTTGTCCAACTCTCCGCTACTCTCAACAAACGCAACAACATTTTTTCTCTAAAAGCACATGCAGCAAACGCTACCAACTACTTTTCGTTACACCAGCTACATCGCCCTGCAGTGCTAGCTTTCGAAAACACAATCGGCAAAGCGCAAACTTTCTCAAGTAGCCTCTCGGCCTACCGCACACCCGGCAACGATTACGAAGCCGAACTTTAAATTTTGGCTTCTTTAATTCCTTAACTCTCTTTGCAATAGTCGACATTGGCGCTCACCATCATGCGGCCATTTCCTGGCGCTTGATTAATTAGTTCTAAAAGGCATCCCTAATAACTGTAACAACCGACGTCCCTCTTCATCAGTCTTTGCAGTAGTTACAACTGAAATATTCATTCCTCGAGACTGATCGACTTGCATATAGTCGATCTCTAAAAAGATCAACTGATCTCGAAGACCTAACGTATAGTTTCCACGCCCATCAAATCCATCTGGAGATATACCTCTAAAGTCTCTAACACGTGGCAACGCAATTGAAATCAACCGATCAAGAAACTCGTACATCCGATCACCGCGCAATGTGACCATCGCACCAATAGGCATGCCCTGCCTCAACTTAAATGTAGCAATCGATTTTCGAGCCCGAGTTGTCACAGGACGCTGTCCAGTTATTTTTGCAAGCTCCTCAGAACCGGCTTCGATGAGTTTCGAATTTTGAGTAGCCTCACCGAGACCCATATTCACGACTACTCTTTCAATCTTTGGCACAGCCATAACTGTGGTGTATCCAAATTCTTTTTTTAAAGAACCCACAACTTCTTCTTGATAAAGTTCACGCAAGCGACTCATTTGTCCACCGCCCCGTCACATTTCCTACATATACGCACCTTTCGTCCATCCCCTAAAAGCTGATGACCAATTCTTGTAGCCGCACCGCATTCCGGACAGACAATTTGTACGTTCGAAGCATGCAAGGAACCTTCTCGTTCAACAATGCCACCTTTTATATTCTGCTGGGGATTAGGACGAGTATGCCGCTTTACCAGGTTCACACCTTCAATAACTAAACGATTCCTAGCAGGCAAGACTCTCAGAACTCGACCACGCTTGCCACGATCTTTTCCCGCAACCACAACGACGTTATCGTTTTTTCTTACAGGAGTTTGCAATCTTGACATTTCACAAAACCTCAGGTGCCAGCGAAATAATTTTCATAAATTTTCGCTCACGAAGCTCACGAGCCACCGGACCAAAAACACGTGTACCAATTGGCTCATTCTGCTCGTTTACAAGAACCGCTGCGTTACGATCAAATCTAATATAGCTTCCATCTTTACGTCGCTGTTCTTTGCGTGTTCTCACAATCACAGCCCTCACAACCTGCCCCTTCTTAACCCCTGAAGCCGGCGTTGCTTCCTTCACCGACGCTGTTACAAGATCGCCGAGCCTCGCGTAGCGGCCGGTCGCTCCTCCCAAAGGGTTAATGACCGCGATCTTTCTAGCTCCTGAATTATCAGCAACTTCCAAAATCGACTGCATCTGGATCATGATCTTTATTTCCGATCAGACAATACGGGCTTTTTCAACAACCCGACTAATTACAAAGCGCTTCTGCCGACTAAGCGGCCGCGACTCAACCATAGCTACTCGATCACCAACTTTTGCCGCGTTGGCTTCATCGTGTGCCATAAAGTTCGTGGTTCGCCGCTGGATCTTTCCGTAGACCGCATCACGAACCCTTCGCTCGACAGACACGACAACACCCTTCTCCAACTTATCCCGCACGACAACACCGATTATTTCTCTCTTCTTTACCATCACTGAATCCTGGATACCAATAACACTCCACTAAAAAAAAGAACTAAATACTACTTGCGGAATCTGCTAATTCTCTTTCTCGCAATAAAGTCTTTACTCGTGCTCGCTCTCGCCGCAAACCCTTCATCTTATTTGAAGCCTCTGTTTGCCCCATAGATTTCTGAATGCGTAAACGGAAAACCTGATCATCCAAATCGTCGATCTGCTGTTTTAGATCATCACTACCCAATTCCCGCAATTCATTTATGTCTTTCATGCGGTCTTTGCCTCACCAAATCTAGTCGTAAACTTTGTTTGAATTGGCAGCTTAGCCGCAGCCAAACGCATCGCTTGTTGCGCGACATCGGCGCTCACCCCTTCCATCTCAAAAAGGATGCGTCCAGGCCGTATAACTGCCACCCATTCCTCAGGCGCCCCTTTACCCTTTCCCATCCGCACTTCTTGAGGCTTCTTGGTTATGGGTTTATCGGGAAAAATACGAACCCATATCTTTCCCCCTCGCTTAATTGATCGCGTCATAGCTACTCGAGCCGCCTCAATTTGACGAGCCGTCATCCAACACGGCTCAAGAGCCTTTAGTCCATAGTCACCAAAGGAGACAGTCGACCCACGCCACGCCTTCCCTGCCATACGCCCACGATGCTGCTTACGATATTTAACTTTTTTTGGCATCAACATGACGATTTACCCTTAAATTTAGTAACTAGACACGCGCCCTTCGAGGTGTACGATATTCTTCCTCACGATCCGTTTGAGGCTTCAACCGTTCACCCTTGTAAAGCCACACTTTGACACCAAGCACGCCATAGGTCGTCTTGGCCTGACCAAAACCGTAGTCAATATCTGCCCGCAGTGTCTGCAAGGGAAGCTGTCCATGCAAGTACCACTCAGACCTTGCTATCTCCGCCCCGTTTAGTCTCCCGCCGACTCTCACTTTAATCCCACGTGCTCCGAAGCGAAGCGCAGATTCCACAGCTTTTCGCATTGCCCGCCTGAAAGCGACGCGTTTTTCAAGCTGCAACGCCACCGACTCACTAATTAATTGAGCGTCAAGTTCTGGTTTTTGGATTTCCTGAATATTAATAAACACTTCACGATTAGTACGTTTTTGAATATCAGTTTTAAGCTTTTCAACTTCTGTGCCCTTACGACCAATAATGATTCCAGGACGTGAAGTGTGAATATCAAGCTTAAGTTTATTTGCCGCCCTTTCGATCTCAATTTTTGAGACACCGGCATGCGAAAATCGTTGCTTTAATTCCGACTTTAAAGCGAGATCCTCGTGTAACAACTTGGCATAATCACGGCCCGCATACCATCGTGATCGCCATGTCTTATTAAAACCGAGGCGAAAACCGTAAGGATGAACTTTCTGTCCCATAACTAATATCCAATAAATCCTATTCTTCTTAAGTCACAAAGCTTTAATTTATTTCGTATATAGATACTTCAAAAAATTTTTATACCTTTAGCAATTAACTTTTTTGGACTGCTTTTTCCGTCGCGATCTCTTCAGAATCAACAGGAGCAACACCATCCCCAGAGACCTTGCCACCTTCAGCATCCGCAGATATAACACTAACCACGCGCTCATCACGTTCACGAACAAGCACGGTCAAATGAGCGGTTCGTTTTATAATTCTAAATGCACGCCCCATCGGAGCTGCCCTGATACGCTTCATCGAAGGGCCTTGATTCGCATAGCATTCGCCGACATACAAACGGTCAACATCGCTCGTTCCTCCGGCTTTTTGCTGAGCATTCGCAACCGCAGATCGCAAAACCTTTGATATATCACGAGCAACTTTCTTGCGAGTAAATTTAAGCGTCGCGAGCGCCGAATCAACACTGTTCCCCCGAATTAGATCCATAACAAGCTTAGCCTTTTGAGCCGACGTTCGAACATAACGGGCCGTGGCTATACCTTCACTCATCGCATGCCCCCACCTTTGGCCACAGAAGCAACTTTCTCACCTCTACCAGCATGCCCACGGAACGTGCGGGTCGGAGCAAATTCTCCAAGCTTGTGACCAACCATGTTCTCACTAACATAAATAGGAATAAATTTTTTCCCATTGTGAACGGCAAGCGTGTGCCCAATCATTTCTGGAACAACCGTTGACCGTCGAGACCAAGTCTTAATGATCTTTCGTTCACTGTTGCGGTTCATTACTTCCACCTTTTCCAACAGCGACAAATCAATAAAAGGTCCTTTTTTTAACGATCGACTCATATATTCATCCTTCTCGTCACTTGCGCTTCCGTTTCGCACTCGCACGCTGCAAGATAAATCGATCCGACGGCTGACGTCGCCGAGTCTTAAATCCTTTTGCGGGCTGCCCCCACGGTGAAACAGGATGGCGCCCACCAGCAGCATGACCCTCGCCACCACCAAGAGGATGATCTACGGGATTCATGGCATTTCCACATACATGAGGTTTCTTCCCAAGCCAACGATTACGACCAGCCTTACCAATCGAAACATTCAGATGATTCACATTACCTACTTGACCAATCGTGGCAAAACCCTCCGGAAACACCAAGCGTGTCTCCCCAGAAGGCAGCTTTACAGTCACATATTTTCCATCCTTAGCCACCACTTGCACTGAAGAACCAGCACTTCTGGCGAGCTGTCCCCCCTTACCAGGCCTAAGCTCTACGTTGTGCACAAGAGTTCCAAGGGGAACGTTCTTTAGAGGCATTGCGTTACCAGGCAAAATATCGACTTGCTCAGCAGCCACGACCGTGGAACCAACTTCAAGACCGACAGGATGCAAGATATAACGCTTCTCTCCGTCAAGGTAGTGCAGCAAGGCAATACGCGCAGAACGATTCGGATCGTACTCAATGGTTGCTACCTTCGCTGGAACATCCCGCTTGTCTCGCTTAAAATCAACCACCCTGTAAGCTCTCTTATGGCCTCCTCCACGCCACCAGATCGTCACCTCACCTTTATTATTCCTGCCACCAGATTTCTTTAATGGCTCCGTAAGAGGTCGATAAGGCTTGTCTGTCGTTATCTCATCAAAATCCCGCGATGACTGAAATCTACGTCCGGGTGAAGTTGGTTTGTACTTACGAATAGCCATATCTAAACTCTTAAAAATTATTACTTATGCGCCCTCAAGAAAATCCGGCAACTTTTCACCATCCCTTAACCGCACATAAGCTTTCTTCCAATCCGGACGTTGACCAATAAATCGCCCTTGTCTTTTGACTTTGCCATGTGAAATCGAGGTCCGCACATCAGCAACTTTTGTACTCATCAATTTTTCAACAGCTCGTTTAATGTCAACCTTGGTTGCATTCTTAGCAACCTCAAAAACCAAAACTTGAGCACCCTCCCTCAGCAAGGAAGATTTTTCCGTAATAATTGCGCGACGAATAATATCTGTCTGCTTCATTACATCAGAACCTTTTCGAGATGCTCAACTGAAGCTTTGGTCATAACCAAACGACCGGCACCGACAACGTCTCGCGCTGTCAACTGATTTGACGCCACTAAAGAAACCTTAGGAATATTTCTCAATGAAAGCGTTAAATTTAAATCAGCCTTAACATCGACCAAAACCGCACGTCCCTTTATATTCAAATTTTCAAGTAGCTCTACTGCCGCCTTAGTGCTCGGATTCTCCTGGCCCTCACTGAAAACAGAAAACCGATCAATAACTGTAACAACTCCTTCATTAAATTTTTGCGTCAACGAAGATCGAAGGGCACTCAAAACAACTTTCTTTGGCAGCGAATAAGCATAACTACGAGGCTGCGGCCCAAATACCGTGCCTCCTTTTCTCCAAAGAGGGTTGCGAACTTCCCCGACTCGTGCGCGCCCAGTTCCTTTCTGACGCCAAGGTTTACTCCCAGTCCCCCGAACCAATCCACGCGTCTTTGTTGCATGAGTTCCACGTCGCTCAGAAGCATTTTGGTTGATGACCGACTCCCAAATAAGCCCCTCCTTAACGCGACCACCAAAGACATCATCACTTAAATCAAGTGAGTCAACTTTTTTGTTCTGTTCGTTAACTACATCCAAAATCATCTAATGCCACCTAAACTAATATTTAAGGCGAACACGACGCTGAAAAAAATACCTCAGCGGCCCTTCTTCTTCTTTTTCTCGTCAGTTTTCGAAAGCACTTCTACTCGCCTCTTAGGCGACACCGCATGTCGAATTATCACATAGCCTCCGGGAGCTCCAGGAACAGCACCACGCACTACCAACTGATTATTCTCACCATCAACTTGAACTACGTGAAGATTCTTAACTGTCACTCGAACACCACCCATTCGCCCAGGACCACGCATTCCCTTAAGAACCCTAGAGGGATAGGATGACTGACCTATGGAACCAGGGGCACGATGAAACATTGAACCATGAGTCGCACGACCACCTCCAAAACCATGTCGCTTCACGACACCCTGAAATCCCCTACCGCGACTCTCACCAACTACATCAACCTGATCTCCAGACTCAAAGAGCGAAACCAAGACTTGGTCGCCCTCCTTTGGAACGTTATTTTCGTCATTAACGCCAACCTCTCGACGGACTCGCGTTGGCGGAACATTTGCACGCTGATAAAGCCCTGCCACAGGTTTTGAAACACGCGCCGGGGAGGACTCTACAAGACCAATCTGAACCGAATTGTAACCGTCTCGTTCAAGCGTTTTACGTTGCAGCACTACACAAGGACCAGCCTTTAGCACCGTTGCTGGGACCACGACACCATCTTCACCAAACACTTGGGTCATCCCGATTTTTTTACCTATTATTCCGGTTACCATGTCTCTAAAGTGAACCCTTAAAATCTAAAAAATCATTAACTATGTTCTTGTCCAAAAGCTTTTATTTCAACATCAACACCTGCCGGCAAATCAAGCTTCATTAGAGCATCAACTGTTTGAGGAGTTGGTTCAAAAATATCAATCAAACGCTTATGTGTTCGAATCTCAAATTGCTCGCGGGACTTCTTATCGACATGAGGCGAACGAAGCACCGTCCATTTATTGGTGTCTGTAGGAAGCGGAATAGGGCCTGCCAACTGCGCGCCAGTTCTTCTTGCAGTCTCAACGATCTCTGCCGTAGACTGGTCCAGCAATCGATGGTCGTACGCCTTCAGGCGAATACGAATCTTGTCGCTGAACGTTGCCATCTATCTCTCCTCCAAACCTATAATCTATTTACCTTGAATACTTGCTACAACTTCTTCACTAACCTGTTTCGGGACCTGCTCATAACAATCAAAATGCATCGAAAATGTCGCTCGCCCCTGCGTACGAGAGCGTAAGTCGGTTGCATATCCAAACATCTCAGACAGAGGCACACGGCCATTTACAATTTGAGTGCCCCCATGAGTTTCCATCGAACGAATACTGCCTCGCCTAGTGTTAAGATCGCCAATAATGTCGCCCATATATTCCTCTGGAACAACAACCTCTATACGCATAATGGGCTCAAGAAGCACCGCTCCAGCTTTTCGAGAAGCATCTTTAAATGCCATAGATCCGGCCATCTTAAAAGCCATTTCCGACGAATCAACCTCATGATGCGAACCGTCATACAACGACACCGTGACATCTTCAATTGGATAGCCAGCTAATATTCCATTTGTCATGGCCTCTTGAATACCCTGCTGCACGGACTTAATGTAATCCTTTGGAATAGCACCGCCAACAATGTCATTAACAAATTCAAAACCCTGACCAGGCTCTCCTGGGACAACCTTGATCTTCACATGACCGTATTGACCACGACCACCGGTCTGCTTAACGTAACGAACCTCGCTATCAGAAGGCCTAGT
>Ga0310344_10000308_pt1 | contig 39562 bp, 35 predicted proteins | sample HC15DNA20200_MG_FD_203801 | JGI IMG/M metagenome (GOLD analysis project Ga0310344, IMG submission 203801) | Marine microbial communities from station ALOHA, North Pacific Subtropical Gyre - HC15-DNA-20-200_MG | ecosystem: Environmental > Aquatic > Marine > Oceanic | place: Pacific Ocean: North...
TATCAAAAGATGGACACGTAAAAACGATTCGAGGAAATGGAGAATCTAGCTGGTCATCCCAAATCAACATGCCGACATCATCAATTACTGTCTCTCCCAATGGACAAACATTGGCCATGATGGGATTTGATCTGTTTAGTTATAGAAATGATGGGAGCCCTCACTGGCGAAAACCATTCAGGCCGGACAATCAACTTCTCGAACAAGGATTAATTACTGAGAACGGATTAACCGTCCTGAGGTCTAGCAATGCAAGTCAATTGGGACGTGTATTTGCCTATTCACCGTCAGGACTGCGGTGGACAATCCAACGAGACGACATAGGGGCCACCTCTATCGACGTAGATCAAAACAAAGCCCTCACAGCAATAGCCTCATATCGGTCTGGAATCAGCCAAGTACTCATCGTGAATGAAGAAGGTACGTTTCTCCAGCAATTCGGTGTTGAGAAAGAAATCCAGCAAATATTACTGCTTAAAGATGGCTCAAGGACCGCCGTGCTTACCGCAGACAGCGTGGAAATCTATGACAGTGAACGCGGAGAGTTTTTAAGAGAATTGTCGGTTAAGGCACACGCCATCGCAGGATCAACTTCAAAAGGCGAGATATTTTTAGCCAGTTCTCGAGGAGTCTCTGCCTATTCTTTGGCAGGAGATAGGCTGTGGTTTAACGACAGTGTAAGAATGAGAGATTTGCAAGTGTCTGACACTTATGTTTGCGGATCCTCGTCCGATACCTCGGTTAGTGTGGTGCGAACCAACGGGGATTACCTAGGTGATGCAACTACTTTGTCCTCACTTCGCGGATACACCCTCTCCAGAAAATCCAACATACTAGTGGCTGTCAGCGCAGAGAGGAACGTCTTAGCCTGGCAGCTCCCTTCTTATTAAAAGAACATCATTCAAAAGCCTGTGCAAATCCCCATTTGACCGGCAGGATGGGCCAATCAGAATTGTTGCTAATGTCATGTGGCTGAGGGTCAATGTCCCCATCGTTTGACTCATGACTCAATATCCAAACAGGCAGCAAGGTGAAATACGCACCATCTCCCTCAAGCTCATAGCTCAATTCTTGATAATGTTTGTACACAGGCAATTCTACCTGCTGCCCAGATTGCATAACAGGCAATAATTTATTGACGATAGGCTGACAATAGAGAGAGTCCTCTTCAGACCTCATCATACGACCATACGCTCTACAGATCAGTGGGCGAGCTTCGTACACAGAACACAACCCATCGATCAAGAGAGGACACTGCGTACTCTCATTGGAGAAAATGTTATCGATTGTATCTGCAGCGGATGGATTATCCAGGTCCATCTCTTTCATCTTCATCCATAACGGTAAGGCAGATTCAGCATCATCCATCAGCTTATGGCAACTATTAACTAATTGCTTTCTAAATGCCACAGTTGACTGGGAGTAAAGATGATTCAAAATATGGGCCCACTCACGAAAGGTGACCAAAGGCAATTGGCTACAACAATCATAGCAACCGGCATCGCAATGCATACATTCATACTTGGCTTCAACGTCATCTAAGACCACTGTCAGTACTTCGTATATATTCTCTAACTCATATCCGTCTTCGAAAGATTCGAGTGCGACATCGTAAATTAGATCTCCTGCACCCATTATCTTCGAACGGAGATCTGCATCCATTTGCACCAACCTTGCATTTGTTCTGACTCCATCACAGTACCAGTTGATTTGAAATCAACTACACATCCAATCATAACTTTCGTTACCGTAAGATACGGTCATAAAGTGACCATGCAGCTCTAAATAAGCAACATAGTAACCATCTAAGGCGGAGTAAAAATATATGAATGACCATCTCGCTGGTGTTGTCCGGGACGTAACCACACGCAAAGCCCGAACTGCTGCGCTTAGGCTGGAACAGTGGACCCTAGACACGCAAATCAAATTATGCGAAATACCTGCGCCAACGTTGAGTGAAAACAAGAGAGCAAAAGCCTTTGCAGACATTCTCGCTAATTGTGGGCTATCAAACGTACATATAGATGAAGTTGGCAATGTCCTCGGAACATATCGTTTGCAAAATTCATACAAGGATCCAATCGTCTTATGTGCACATTTGGATACTGTTTTTTCTTCAGACGTTGACGTCTGTGTGCGCAGGTCAGGATCCATATTACGAGGTCCAGGCATAGCTGATAATGCACGCGGATTATCAGGTCTGGCATCAATAGCCAAGGTCATTTGTGACGCTAAGCCTGATTTGACACACCCCATAATTTTTCTTGGCTCTGTGGGTGAAGAAGGGAAAGGGAATCTCCTAGGAGTAAAACACTATTTCCAAAAAACAGGTGACAATCCAACACACTGCTTCATTGCTGTAGACGGTGTTCAATGCAGGCGCTCCCTAGCGATACATCGACTTAAAACCACAATATCCGGGGACGGTGGTCACAGTTATGCTCACTATGGGATAGGTAACCCTATCCATGCTGCAGGGGCTGCAATATCGTCTATAAACAGCCTAAAGGTGCCAAGCCATCCGAAGACTTCTCTGGGCGTAAACATTGTCGAGGGAGGGAAAGCAATCAACGCTATACCAAGAGATGTATCTTTTGAGGTGGACATTCGATCTGAAAGCCAATCCATTGCAGACAGTCTCGCTGCCCATTTCGAAAATAATGTTAGAACTAGCATCGCGGACTTCAACATGGCACACACCAAGTCGTCAACCCCGCTACAAATTAGCTTCACCTCTACCGGACAACGGGTTGCAGGGGAGACATCGCAAAACAGCCCAGTAGTACGTAGTGCGATTTTAGCAAGCCAACTTTTAGGCCTCGATAGCAATTTTGAAGCCGCAGCCAGCACAGATGCCAGTTACCCCATGAGTATTGGTATCCCATCGCTATGTATATCAGCCGGAGGTCAAAAAGGACAGACCCATTCATTGGACGAATGGTTTGACACAACCAATGCACAAGTTGGAATCGAACGCTTACTCATCTTGACACTTACGCAAGCTACTTAAGTCAGCCAACCAACATATTGTTCGCAACATGCCCACCAAATATAATCGTAAAGAGGTTAATGTATTTGTTCGTTTGAACTGAGTCTATGACCACTGCATTTCGCTGCCGCAACTTACAAACAACTCAGTTCCGAACACGGTTGCGCCGTTTCCTGCAAATAGCCAAAAGGTAAAACGCAATGAGCATGACGAACCAGGACTGGTGGCCCAATCAACTGAGCTTGAAGGTTCTCCGCCAGAACTCTGCCCTGTCCGATCCTATGGGCAAGGATTTTGACTACGCTAAGGAGTTTGAAAAACTTGATCTCGATGCCCTAAAGAAGGACATCGTTGAGGTGATGACAACGTCGCAAGATTGGTGGCCGGCCGACTACGGGCACTATGGGCCATTTTTTATCCGGATGGCGTGGCACGCCGCCGGCACATACCGCGTCACCGACGGCCGTGGAGGTGGAGGCTCGGGCAACCAACGCTTTGCACCTCTCAACAGCTGGCCAGACAACGCCAGCCTCGATAAAGCACGTCGTTTGCTCTGGCCGATTAAGCAGAAATACGGCCGGAAGCTCTCGTGGGCCGACCTACTGATCTTCGCTGGCAACTGTGCCCTGGAATCGATGGGATCCAAGACTTTCGGGTTCGGCGGTGGTCGGGAGGACGTCTGGGAGGCCGACGAGACTGATTGGGGGAACGAGGATACCTGGCTAGCAGACGAACGCCACAGCAGCGACACGGAAATTGAGGGTCCTTACGGAGCTGACCACATGGGATTAATTTACGTGAACCCGGAAGGGCCAAACGGTAATCCGGACCCTCTTGCCGCGGCTAAGCATATTCGCGAAACATTCCGACGTATGGCGATGAATGACGAGGAAACGGTAGCTCTCATTGCCGGCGGGCACACTTTCGGCAAAGCACATGGTGCGGCCCCCGATGATCACATCGGTCCTGAACCAGAGGGCGCAGTCATGGAAGATCAAGGCCTCGGTTGGAAAAACCGATTTGGCAGCGGCAAAGGTAGCGATACAATCACCAGTGGATTAGAGGGCGCCTGGACCACCAATCCGGTAAAGTGGGACAACAATTACTTCGAAAATCTTTACGACCACGAATGGACGTTGACGAAAAGTCCTGCAGGTGCATCGCAATACACTCCTGAGAATGCTTCGGAAGTGGCCACCGTGCCGGATGCTCACGATCCGTCAAAAAAGCACGCCCCTATGATGCTTACTACGGACCTCTCGATGAGGATGGACCCTACCTATGGGCCGATCGCAAAGCGTTTTCTCAAGAACCCGGAAGATCTTGCCGAAGCATTCGGCCGAGCGTGGTTCAAGCTGACTCACCGGGACATGGGCCCCCGCAGTCGGTATCTCGGCCCTTTGGTCCCATCCGAGGCACTGTTGTGGCAGGACCCTGTTCCCGACGTGGATCATGAGTTGATAGGAGAGCAGGATATCGCCAACATCAAGACTAAGATCCTCGCAACCGGCTTGTCCGTTTCCCAGCTGGTCTCGACTGCCTGGGCATCGGCGGCATCATTCCGCGGCACCGACAAGCGCGGTGGGGCGAACGGGGCGCGCATCCGACTCGCACCACAGAAGGATTGGGAGGTGAACAACCCGACCGATCTAACGAACGTGCTACAGACATTGGAGCAAGTACGGGTGGAATTCAACAGCTTGCAGACTGAAGGGAAGGAGATCTCGCTTGCTGACCTGATCATCCTCGCCGGGTGCGCGGGCGTAGAGGAAGCGGCAAAGATAGCCGGGCACGACGTGCATGTCCCGTTCACACCGGGACGTACGGACACGTCTCAGGAATGGACCGACGTAGAGTCATTTGACGTACTCGAACCCATCGCGGACGGATTCCGCAACTACCTCGGAGTCGAACATCGAAAACCAGAGGAGCTACTGGTTGAGCGAGCAAATATGTTGACATTGACCGCTCCCGAGATGACAGTGCTTGTTGGTGGCATGCGCGTCCTTAATACGAACGTAGGACAATCCGCACTCGGCGTCTTTACCGAACGGCCCGAGACGCTGACCAATGACTTCTTTGTTAACCTGCTTGCGATGAACACTAAGTGGCAGGCCTCCTCCACATCGGAAAACGTGTTCGAGGGACGCGATCGCAGGACCGGTGATCCCCTATGGACCGGGACCAGGGTAGACCTAGTCTTCGGCTCGAATTCCGAACTGCGAGCGCTCGCGGAAGTCTACGCATCTGACGATTCCCAGCAAGCGTTTGTACATGATTTCGTGGCTGCGTGGGACAAAGTAATGAATCTTGATCGCTTCGATGTAGCGTAATCTCATATAGGCCCAACACTCATATCAGGCAATTTTACGGGTCACTGGGTATATTGGATTGCCCTTATACTTGGGATCAAATTAGCAGCATTGACAGTCTGGTTTTTCACTTTTCCAGCGAGAAAGAGACAAGTCTTTAGATTGGCATAGCACATTTCGTGAAATAGCTGTGGTGTGTTAATTCGGAGGAGGCAGTGTACATGCGTCGCATAGTATGTCAGGATCTGACTAAGGTTTAAGCGCAAATACATCTAAAAGGATGGTTCATTTATATGGCAACTTATGAATGCTCTCAGTGCGGTATGTCTGTCAATGCCACTTGCGGTCACTGCAATTCTGAGCTTGCACATGACACACTGGAAGGCGATAGTTCCGTGCAAATATCCAAATGCCCAAACGGACACGGCAAGATCAAATCTCCAATGTGCTGTGGCAACGATATGGCTTGTCCAACTAGCGCATAAGCACAGACTAATATCCTAATAGGTCATCCCTCATCTGAATGACCACAACATATATTTAGGCGTCTATCCGTCGCTTATCTTGACAGGCTGCACTTCATCCTCGACTGCCGACTGCACCTCCAGTTTTATGCGACCTTCATCAGCGCCGACTGTTACGGTACATCCAGGTGGGCACTTAGACTCCAGAACCATCTTCGCGACCGGATTTTCGACCTCTCTTTGAATAGCCCTACGCATGGGTCGCGCCCCATATTCAGAATCCCAACCTGCATCCAACAACAATTCTAGAGCAGTATCAGTTACTTCGAGATTGATCTCCTGTTCTTTAATACGACCTCGCAAATCGTCTATTTGTATCCCAACAATTTGCTTCACCTCAGATCGCATTAGAGATCTAAACACGACAATCTCATCTATTCTATTTATAAATTCTGGGCGAAACGCCTTCCTTAGTTGATTGAGCAAACCCGTTCGCATTTCCACATAATTTTGCTCATCCACCTCACCATCTAAAGCATCGTTCAGTGAGGGCCTAAAACCTACAGCATCTTGGCGGCGAATAGTAGATACGCCCACATTTGAAGTCATAATGATTACTGTGTTCGTGAAATCTACTATATGCCCCTGCCCATCAGTTAATCTTCCATCATCAAGAATTTGCAATAGTACATTCAATACTTCCGGGTGAGCCTTTTCTATTTCATCAAAAAGAACCACTTGGTATGGACGTCGCCTTACAGACTCAGCAAGCTGCCCACCTTCCTCATAACCGACATAGCCGGGAGGCGCGCCAATCATCCTACTTACTGCATGCCGTTCACCATATTCAGACATGTCCACACGAACCATTGCCTGGGAATCGTCAAACATAAATGCTGCTAATTGCCGGGCAAGCTCTGTTTTGCCAACCCCGGTTGGCCCTAAAAACACAAAAGATCCCATCGGCCGTTGAGGATCCGCCAACCCTGACCGCGATCTCCGAATAGCGTCAGCAACTGCGACGACCGCCTCATTTTGACCTATTAATTTCTCATGGATGGTGGATTCCATACGGAGCAGTTTCTCTGCCTCTTCCTCCAAAATTGCAGTGACTGGTATTCCGGTAGCTTCTGCTACAACTTCGGCTATATCTTCATGCGTAACCAATTCCCTGATGTTTTGCTCTTTCAGCCAGCCAGACCTAGCGGAATCGAGATTCTCTTGCAATTGCAGTAATTGAGATTTGAATGTTGCCGCCTTCTCATAGTCTCTAGCCTGCCATGCAGATTCCTCTTCTCCTTCAAGTTGTCTGATTCTATTATCAGCTTCTCTTAGTTCTTCGGGCATATCAAATATCCGTAATCGCAACTTAGCAGCGGCTTCATCAACCAGATCTATAGCTTTGTCCGGTAGGAATCTATCTGCCACATATCTATTAGAGAGGGTCGCAGCCGCGTCTATAGCCTCGTCAGAAATCTTCAGCTTATGGTGGTCCTCGTATTTGTCTCGCAGACCTTTTAGGATCAATATCGTGTCTTCAACGTTGGGAGCATCCACATATACGGTTTGAAAACGTCGAGCCAATGCCTTGTCTTTCTCAACATGCTTCCGGTACTCATCCAGCGTTGTCGCCCCTATGGTTTGCAAATCCCCTCGCGCCAACGCAGGCTTCAGCATGTTGGCTGCATCTATAGCGCCTTCAGCTGCTCCAGCACCTGCAACATTGTGCAATTCGTCGATGAATAAAATTACTTCCCCATCAGAACCCACTACTTCTTCAATAACAGACTTGAGTCTTTCTTCAAATTCACCACGGAACTTTGATCCAGCTATAAGTTGGCCCATGTCTAAGGCCAGCACTCTTCTATCTTTGAGTAATTCAGGCACTTCACTTTTTACAATCCGAATAGCGAGCCCTTCAATAATCGCGGTCTTACCAACCCCTGGTTCGCCTATCAATACCGGATTGTTTTTGGTTCGGCGAGACAGTATTTGCATAACCCGGGAAATTTCAGTTTCTCTGCCGATTACTGGATCTAATTTGCCCTGCCTAGCGGCAGCAGTAAGATCAGCACTATATTTTTCCAGAACACCATAGCGACTTTCGGCGGTAGCGCTAGATGCACCTTGTGAACCCCGTATTTGCCGAATAGCATTGCTGACTTTGTCATGAGTCACCCCAAGTTCACTCATGATCTTTGCCCCTTCACTATTGGAAATATTGATCAAGGCAAGAAATAGGTGCTCGGTTCCTACATATTCATCGCCCATTCGAGTTGCTTCAGTGCCGGCATTATCAAGCAACTTTTTAGATTGGGGCGTCAAATAGATCTGTCCTGTAGCAACAGGTCCTTCACCCTGTTCACCATTAACTTTTGGCAGCCTATCCAACATTGCGCTGACCCGACTACGAACAAAATCCGGATTTATGCGAAGTTTTTGAAGAATTCGAATCGCAAGAGACTCTGGAGCTTCCAATAAAGCGAGCAGCACATGCTCAACATCTAATTGAGAATGACGCATGTCTGACATACTCTGATTAGCCCTTGATATTACGTCCTGGGCTTTTTCCGTAAACCGATTAAATCCTGAACCCTGCAACTTGTACTCCTTTATTCAGATTGTTAGCTCGTAATACGAGCTAACATCTCCTTTAGTCGCCGAATTTCATCAGCATGACGCTGTTGCATTGCTCGAAATTCAGTTTCATGATCATGTTGCATTCTCTCTATACGATCAGTCAGATTCAGGATCATTTCCACTCCTGCAAGATTGGCGCCCAATTGCTGAGTCAATCTACGAATGCGCTGAACTCTGTCAACATCTCTATTGGAATACATTCTCACCGAGCCTTGCGACCTCTCGGGACGGACTAATCCTATACGCTCGTAATTCCGCAACGTTTGGGGATGGGTACCAGTTATTTGTGCTACGACCCCTATGTAAAACATAGGCATGTCATCATCCCCGCTACGTGTGTTACGAGCTGGTTGATTCTCGTCATCAAAAACCATCACATACTCCTCACAAATGCTTTAATTCTATTCACCAGGATCATTCGGATTTTCCCCTCTTGCCTTACCAAATTGGAACATTAACCTGCGTTCCTCTATACCTAAATCGGTCGGAATTTGGATCACAACTTTGACTAACAAATCACCGCGTTGCTGACTATTTAACTGATACAATCCTTGCCCCTTCAAGCGAAGCATCGCACCACTTTGAGTGCCAGGAGGTATTTTCAACGTGATGGCAGTCCGATCGATATTCGCTAACTGAATAGAAGCCCCTAGCACCGCCTCTGTCAGAGGCACTTCTACTGCGGTTACCAAATTATCCCCTCGACGTTCGAAGTTTTCATCATGGAGAACGGAAACTTTTAAATACAGATCCCCTTTGGTTCCATCAGCTCTAATACTACCTTCCCTAGGCAAACGTATTTTGGCGCCCCCGCGGACACCTCTTGGAATTTTGATCTCTAATTTCCGATTGCGAATTTGGCCATCTTGCGAAGGCACTCGCAGATTAAGTATCCTAGTGCCCCCTTGGAAAATCTCCTGCAAAGTAGTCTTGATCTCACTCTCAACGTCTGCGTTGTGAGGCTGCCAACCACCCTGATATGCAGCGCGAGACCCACCCATTCCTTTACCAAACAATTGGTCAAAAAAATCACTGAACCCACCGCCTCCCCCAAAATCAAAGGTTTGCCCACCTCCGAATCCAACACCTTGTGATCTACGAGCAGCCTCTTCAACCGAACCATAACGACGATAATCCGCCCCAAAACGGTCATAGTGCATACGCTTTGAAGAATCACCCAGAACTTGATACGCCTCGTTTATCTCCTTGAATCTTCCTGCTGCTTGTTCATCACCAGGATTGACATCCGGATGATACTTTCGGGCAAGTTTTCTATAGGCACGCTTAATTTCTTCATCACTTGAATTACTCGTAACCCCCAGTACTTGGTAGTAGTCCTTGTAGTCCACGTTACGCCCCATAGTTAGCCAGAATTTTCCGCATCATTTGCACAATCCCATCCCTAACTAAGTGACATCAGACGTCGCCACTTTGACTACGCTAGGGCGCAAAACTGCGTCATCCAGTGTGTATCCTGCACGCAATTCTTCCACTATATGACCATCTTCTACAGATTCAGATTGGACAGAATCGACAGCCTCATGAAATCGAGGGTCAAACTTTCCACTAGCACATATTCGCTTTACGCCGCTGGCGTCTAAGGCCGCAAGCAATTGATCCTTGGTTAGTTTCACTCCCTCTAGGAGTGCGGCTAATTCAGATTTACCATCACTTGAAGATTCAACAGCCAACTCCAAATTATCCAACACAGGCAGTATCGACGAGAGTAAATCTCGTTTGCGGCGCATGGTTGATTCAGCCATCATTCGATCCACACGCTTGCGATAGTTGTCCATATCAGCCTGCAAGCGGCGATATTTCCGGTCTAAAGCCTCAAAATCATCCAATGCTTCAGAGTTTTGTCCGCAAGTTTCGTTTCCTACGCTGTCTGAATTGGCCATGGTTTCTATACTCTATTACTAGCTTTCATCATCAGTAGCGCTGAATTCAGCATCAACAACCTCCCCTTCATCTTCCACATCATTACCTTTGTTAGCTTCCTCAGACCCCGCAGCAGTTTGATTACCATCATCTTCAGACACCTCGGCGGCATCCTGATGGATTTGTTGTCCAATCTGCATCTGCAGTTCCTGAATTTCCGCAGTGACAGATTCTATTTTTGCAAAATCGAGAGGGTCTTCGTCCAGCAAAGGCTTAGCATCATTGATCAAGCTCTGAAGCTTCTCTTTGTCGTCATCAGAAATTTTCTCTCCATCTTCGCGAATCATCCTCTCAGCTTGATACACAACACTATCAGCCTGATTCTTACTTTCCGCCTTCTCTCTACGAGACTTGTCCTCATCCGCGTGATCGCCAGCCTCCTCTACCAGAGAATCAACTTGTTCCTTGCTCAGGTTAGTAGAAGCTTCAATAGTAATTTTTTGCTCCTTCCCTGTACCGAGATCTTTAGCCGTTACATTGACTATTCCATTGACATCAATATCAAATGTCACTTCAACCTGCGGTACGCCCCGAGGTGCAGCCGGAATACCTTCAAGCCTGAACCTGCCCAATGCCATATTGTCCGCAGCCATCGAGCGCTCACCTTGCAACACATTTACATCCACAGCCGTCTGTCCATCTTCAGCGGTAGAAAAAGTCTCGGACTTGCTAGTAGGGATCGTAGTATTTCGCTCAATTAACGGGGTCGATACTCCGCCAAGAGTCTCCACACCAAGGGATAGTGGGGTAACATCAAGAAGCACCACATCACTAACTTCCCCAGTAATCACTGCAGCTTGAATTGCGGCTCCCGAAGCGACCACTTCATCTGGATTAACATTGCGACTTGGCTCTCTGCCTGTGAGTTGCGTAACTAATTCTTGAACAGCAGGCATTCTAGTGGAGCCGCCAACAAGGATGACTTCATCTATGTCTCCAGGTCCCACGGCAGCGTCTTTTAAAGCTTGCTGAAACGGCTTCACCATTCTATTGGTTAGCTCAGAGGTAAGTTCTTCAAATTTTGCTCGGCTCAGGTTCGAAGTCAGATGCTTAGGTCCCGTCTGATCTGCCGTGACGAACGGAAGGCTAATTTCTGTCTGGGGACTAGCTGAGAGTTCTATTTTGGCTTTCTCTGACCCTTCTACTAATCGCTGCAAGGCCTGCCGATCTTCTCTCAGATCTATACCCTGTTCCCGCTTAAATTCATCAGCTAAAAACTGGACTATCTTCTGGTCGTAATCATCCCCACCCAAATGGGTATCACCATTTGTCGCTTTTACCTCAAAAACCCCATCACCAACCTCTAAAATAGAAACATCAAATGTGCCTCCCCCCAAATCCCAAACCACAATCGTTTCAGCTTCTTGCTTATCAAAACCATAGGCTAAGGATGCCGCAGTCGGCTCGTTCACAATCCTTATCACATCAAGGCCGGCAATAGTCCCAGCATTTTTCGTAGCCTGTCTCTGTGAATCATTAAAGTATGCCGGCACTGTGACAACAGCCTGATCAACCTGTTCACCCAGATATTGCTCGGCGTCTGCTTTAAGTTTTTGCAAAACCATTGCCGATATTTCTTCTGGAGTTACATCGCTTTTCAATTGAGGTATTTGAATCCTGGCTTCACCACCCTTCCCTTCGACTATTTCAAAAGACACCCCAGATCTTTCATTTTCAACCTCGTCATACCTACGTCCAATGAATCTCTTCGCAGAATAAATCGTGTTTTCAGGATTTAGCACACCTTGGCGTCTAGCTAACTGGCCTACCAGGCGCTCATCAGATTTAGTATAAGCAACTACAGACGGCGTTATACGAGCCCCTTCGGTATTTGTGATAACTACTGGTTTCCCAGCCTCCATAAATGCTACTACCGAATTGGTCGTTCCTAGATCTATTCCTACTACCTTAGCCAAAACAATAATGTCCTTTCTCGTTTAAATGAGTTAATTAATCCGTGGGCTTATTTCGGCCCCAAATCGTCGTAATTCGTCTGGTCGTATAGCAGCCGCCAATACTTGATCTATCGTCTCCACAAAGATCAGTGTTAGACCTCGGTGAATCTCTTTTGGTAAATCCTCTACATCGCGTCTGTTTTCATGAGGTAAAAGCACTTCTTTGATACCTGCACGGTGTGCGGCCAAAAGCTTCTCTTTGACTCCCCCTATTGGCAATACTTTGCCACGCAACGTAACCTCGCCAGTCATTGCAAGATCCCCTCGGACACTCACCCCTAGCATTGCCGAAACCAGGGCTGTACTCATAGCAATACCTGCCGAAGGACCATCTTTCGGAACTGCTCCAGCAGGAACATGTAAATGCACTCTGCTGTTGTCAAACAAGTTTGGCTGCAATCCAAAACTAGTGGCTTTATTCTGCGCAACAGATAAAGCAGCCCTAGCACTTTCGGCCATGACATCACCCAGGTTTCCCGTCCGAGTAAAACTGCGTGTGCCCTTCATCCATGCGGCTTCAACTGGCAATATCTCACCACCGTATGACGTAACCGCTAAACCATTTACAATACCAACAGCACTTTCACACAGTTCTTCATCTGGATCATATTTCCGAGGCCCTAATAGATCCTCAAAAGACTCTGTGGAAACCCGAATTTTCTTCCCAGCCGGAGTGCCTGCAGCCAATGTTCTCGCTGCTTTTCGGCATAATCGAGCCAGTTGCCGTTCCAAATTACGCACCCCAGCTTCACGTGTGTAATGGTGTATAAGTGTACGGATTTCCTCGTCACCCATTGCCCATCGGCCTTGCTTGATGCCATGCTCACTCAATTGCCTAGGTATTAAATGTTTGCGCGCTATAGATAATTTCTCAGACTCTGTATACCCAGACAATTCAATTATCTCTAACCGGTCTCGGAGCGTGTTAGGAATGGAACCTAAATCGTTGGCAGTCAAGATAAATATAACTTGAGAAAGATCGTAAGCCACCTCCAAATAATGGTCGGAAAATTCCGAATTATGTTCAGGATCCAGTACTTCTAGCAAAGCACTCGACGGATCACCGCGAAAATCGTTTCCAATCTTGTCAATCTCATCAAGTACAAAAACCGGATTAGTTGACCCAGCCTGTCTCATACCTTGGATAATGCGCCCAGGTAACGCTCCGACATACGTGCGTCTGTGTCCCCGAATCTCAGCTTCATCACGTACTCCACCCAGAGACACACGCACAAATTCCCTGTCCATCGCAGTAGCTATAGACTTTCCAAGGCTTGTTTTCCCTACACCGGGTGGCCCTACAAAACACAATATAGGACTTCTCAACGAGTCCGATAGACTTCTTACGGCCAAGTATTCCAATACTCTGTCTTTAATTTCTCGAAGACCGTAATGATTACGATCCAATACCTTTCGTGACTTCGCGAGTGAAATTTTTGAATTAATCTGCATCGACCAAGGCAATTCCAGCAACCACTCAATATAGGTGCGTACGACAGCTATCTCGGGTGAAGTCGGTGGTATGGATTCCAACCGATCGATTTCTTTGCCGGTTCTATCTCTCACATGGTCTGGCATGGTGGATGTGCCCAACAGTTCCCGCAATTCGTCGACGTCTTCGCCGTGGGCACCCCCTATGCCAAGCTCTTTTTGAATAGCTCTGAGTTGTTCCCTCAAATAGAAATCACGCTGGACTTTTTCAATACCGTCTTGAATCTTTGTTTGAATACGACCCCGAACGTCCAAAATCTGCAGTTCTTCAGCCAGTATCACACTTACTCTGTACAATCGGTCATAGACATCTAGCGTCTCTAGAATATCTTGTCTCTCATCAAGCTCCATTGGTCCGTTGGCAGCAACTAAGTCGGCGAGCCAGCCAGCATCTGTGCTACGTTTCGCTAGAGACACCAATTCTGTCGACACTCCCGCACTTCTATCTGCAAAGTCATGTACTTGCTTTGCAACTGTTCGTCGCAACGCTTCAATATCTGTCCCAGAGTGGCTGAACGATTCATTTTTTGTTACACCTGCCACATATCCATCATCGATTTCAAAAAAGTCCTGAATTGTCGCCCTATAAAGCCCTTGTACTAGTACCGACAACCCACCATCAGGAACTTTGTAAGTCCTACTGATTTTACCTACCGTCCCCATGTCAAAAACGTCTTCTCTAGTAATTTGTTGCTTTTTACGTCTGCGTCGCTGAGAGACCAGGAAAACCAAGCCATCTTCCTCCTGAGCAGCCTCAATTGCCCACATCGAAAAAGGACGAGCTACTTGAAGCGGGATTGACACTTTCGGATAAGCCACTAAATCGATTAGTGGAATTACGGGGATTTCTATAGATCCTACCGAGATTGGTCCCGTGTCTTGATTTTTATGGTTCGACACCGAAGAATGCGACATATATTTAGTAAGAGTTAGTCCCTGCTTGTAAGAACATATCAAAACGTTGGTGGCTGAGCCACTTCAAACGCAATCGGTAGACTAGTTATTGAGCGCCATATTGTCAAGTCATTTATAGGCACCCTAGTAAAGTCAGGAGGAATAATGAACCTACCCTGGTGTTTGCGAATTTACATACATAGTCCATACCCTTACCATTTCTTCGTAGGGTAACTAGACAAAACGAGTGTGAGACACAAGCCTGTTACTCACCATAAACATCTGGAGAACGCTCTGTTGCCAAACAGTCAAAACTTCAAAAACGCAAGATTTTGCCGTCGCTCAGTACTGGCTATGGCGGCAGCTACACTGCTGGCAGGATGCAAAAAAGAGGAATCGACAGTCGGCCCAGCTAAGCAAGTAACGTTACAGCCCACACCTATAAACCGCCCCAACCTATCCATAGCCGGATGGCCGCACAAACCAGCCGTATTGGAATCTATATTAGACCGCTATAGAACGTTAAACCCAAATTCCACGGTGACATTCCTCCCCATTAGCGAATCCTATCGTTCCACCGTCGAAAAACGACTAAAGTCCCCATCGCCTCCCAACATTGTACAAGTTCGAGAAAGTCAAGCAGGACAATGGTTAACGTCAGGCTTGTTTTCTGCTTTAGGCAGCCAACAAACCTTCACTGACTTAGTAAATCGGATGGGACCATCCGCGCGAGCAGGAATCATCGCTGGCAAGATTCCGGTGGGCTTACCGTATTACTCTGACGTAATGATGCTGGCTTACAACCCTCAAATACTAGAAGCTGCAGACGTACCTCCACCTAAGACGTGGGAGGAATTAAGAGCCTCAGCGTTACAAATACGAAAGGCTGGCCTATCGAAGACTCCTTTGACTCTGAATTTTAGCCCGAAAACCAACTCGAACTTGCCTTGGTGGGGGATGGTTTACGCTGCAGGAGGCCGAATGCGTTCACCCAATGACGACTTGATTGACATTAACCCCAAATCCCCCGAAGCTCGCCTAATAAGAATCATCAGACTAATGCTTGTTGATGATTTCACGCTAGACCCCAACCTCGGAGATACTACTTACTCAACAATTGCGAAGGGCGAGCATGCTTTCGCAATCGTTGGTTCACACATGGCCGCTAGGTTTAATGATGAGAACGCGGCAAATTCGACGCGTATAGAGTTCACACTGTTACCAGGGCTGGATGAACCAGGTGAATTTACAGTCGGCTGGACGCCATTTTACGCAATGACATCTCAGGACGTAGACATTTATGATTCCGCTTTACTAACTCTGCATTTAGGGGGTATCGATTCATCAGGCGAGTTTTTCTCACCACGACAATGGGCCCTAGAAGTAGGTTTGCCACCAGCTTTCCCTGAAATTCTAGATCACACAGACGTAAAGAATCGATTTGAGTCCATCATTGATCTAAACACTTTAAAACAGGCTCTAGGATCCGGCAGGCCTGTGGAAGCCTTATGGGAACCATGGTACAGAGCGTGGGAACACCATATGCAAGAAGAAATCCTACTAGCCGCGTGGGGACGAAAAAATGAAGTGGATTGCCTCAAGTCCATCAACGAGTTCGGGCATGCTCTGTCTCGACGCAGCCAGCAATAAGTCCATCTAGACCCCCCTCGCTTTCCCTATCCTCCCAATTCGCATTATTCCTAATATCGCTTGTAGCAAAACAGGAGGTTGAGGTCTTAAAGCTGGGAAACAAAATGGCCGATTCTCTAGCAAACAGCTTGTCAACTCTCCAACCATCACCCACCCTAAAGCTCGGGGCAACATTAGCCAGACCCGGGCCCCGTCTGTTGTGAGAACTAGATAGAGTGTAAGCATGCACAATATACCGGCGTGGTAATTCTGATTGAGGGACGGGGTTAGCCATTTAACATATTCACACTTCAAATCCACTAATCCTTCTTCGTCTTTCGCACATCGAAGGTCAGCAAACCCTTGACGAATTCGTGGTCGACACATACTCTAGCCCTTGTTATGAGTTCATTCTTAAACATGCCAAGTGCCTGTCAAATCAGGCGGGGCAAATACTTTATGTTTACGGAGCCGGCTTGCCCGGCGAGTTTCGTCTCATAACGATACCCGTTAGGCCACAGTCGGCAAGCAGAGGCTACTAACCTCTGCTTTTTTGTTATTCGGACTCACATTTCACCGATCAACCGCACACAACCCCAACCAAAAACTCAGTATATTCAGGAGATTACAAGAATGGTGATAGTTACTAAACCTAAAGCGTCAGCAGAAGAAATAACGGCCATAGAAACGCGAATCACCACGGAGGGACTTCAACCACACAAAATTGTTGGTGAAGCGTTGGTAATAATTGGAGTAATAGGCACACCGTCTGAGGATTTTCGCGAACAAATGGCTGTCTTCCCTGGGGTGGAACGAGTCGTCCGCATAGGAAAACCCTACACCATGGCTGGCAGAGGAGACAGCCGATCTGACACCACAATAGAAGTTAAGGGAGCGTCGATCGGAGGAGGGGATGGGGTCACCATAATGGCCGGACCCTGCACGATAGAAAATCGGGATCAGCTTATGTCGACTGCTGATACAGTAAAACTCCATGGCGCAACCATATTACGGGGTGGCGCTTGGAAGCCAAGAACGTCTCCCTACAGTTTCCAGGGAATGAAAGAAGAAGGGTTAGAACTCCTGCAAGAAGCTGGATTGAGAACAGGTCTCCCAACAATTACTGAGGTAATGGAACCTGATTTAGTCGAGAAAGTCGCAGAGTACACTGATATCCTTCAAATAGGGGCCAGGAACTCGCAAAATTTCGCACTACTGAGAGAAGCTGGTGCTTCTGGGATCCCTGTCATGGTCAAACGAGGACCCGGGGCAACTGTTGAAGAATGGATCATGTCGGCCGAATATGTAATGGCAGAAGGCAACCCCAATGTGATGCTGTGCGAGCGAGGCATAAAAACATTTGAACCCTCAACTCGAAACTCTTTGGATATTAACGGTATAGCTATGGCAAAAAGGTTGTCCCATTTGCCAGTGATCTGTGATCCTTCACATGCAACAGGCAAATGGTACCTGGTGGAGCCAGCAACATTAGCGGGCATTGCCGCAGGTGCGGATGGCGTCATTATAGAGGTGCACCCAACTCCAGACCATGCTCTATGTGATGGGCCACAGAGTCTGACTTTTGGCAACTACGAGAATCTAGTAAAAAAGATTCGTGCTATAGCGACAGCAGTAGGCAGACCGGTCAAAGACTTGACTGATATTACCTCGCAACTTTCTCAGTAACACCAAATCAAAATGGGTACTGATGTCATCACCATACAGCCAGCAGCATCCATACGTGGAACAATTTCTGTTCCTGGTGACAAATCAATAACACACAGAGCACTGTTACTAAACGCGATAGCAAAAGGTAAATCCCAAATAATTGGAGCCGGCCTCGGTGATGACTGCTTAAGCACTCTATCGTGCCTGCATCAGCTGGGCGTCCAAATAGAGCGAGTGGCTGAGCACGAGTTTATTGTCCATGGGATTGCAGACCAGCTTCGCGCATCCACAGCACCACTAAATTGCGGAAATTCAGGTACCACTATGCGTCTTTTATTAGGTATCTTGTCATCCATCCCACAATTTAATGTCTTGTTCGGTGACAGCTCTCTCACCACCCGACCTATGGGACGAGTAGCCGAGCCATTACGACAGATGGGCGCTAGTATCGATGGACGCCAAAACGGAAATTTACCCCCACTTGCAATTAAGGGTAATTCTTTAAAAGGCATCGAATACTGCATGCCAGTAGCGAGCGCTCAGTTAAAAAGCGCCCTTCTTCTCGCCGCTATCAGGGCGGACGGAACAACCGTTATTGATCAACCTTCTCGTTCGCGGGACCACACTGAATTGATGCTTTCATCACAAGGAATAAACATAGACACATCAGGAAACACCATCAAACTGGATGGAGGGCAAGATCCCATAGCCGTAGACGTGGCTATACCAGGAGACATATCATCTGCGGCATTCTGGATGATTCTGGCTGCAATCCACCCAGACGCTGATCTTTCAGTAAAAAACGTGGGAAGCAATCCTACCCGTGCAGGAGTGATAATGATTCTAGAACGCATGGGCGCTCAGATCTCCCGAGACAATCTACAGAGCGGATCAGAACCTGCAGCAGATTTTTCCATAAAGTCCAGCTTCTTGAATGGAACTACTATATCCGGAGAAGAGATACCTCTATTAATTGACGAATTACCGGCTATAGCAGTAGCCGCTACACAGGCTGAAGGCACTACAATAATTCGGGATGCTAACGAACTGCGAGTCAAAGAGTCCGACCGAATTTCAACCATGTATCAAGGTCTCCAGAAAATGGGAGCCGCAGTGGAAGAGTTGGAGGACGGATTGATAGTCCACGGACCGTCAATCCTACGCGGGGCAAAAGTACAATGCCACGGAGATCATCGTGTGGCCATGGCTCTGGCAATTGCTGCGTCTTTAGCTGACGGGGAAACAGAACTTTGGGGTGCCAGCGCAGCATCAATAAGCTACCCCGCATTCTGGCGCACACTTCAAGAAATTCAGTCGGTATGACCGAGAAATACGCAATCCTCGGGCATCCTATTAGCCACTCCCTGTCTCCCTACCTCCAACAGGCAGCATTTGACGAAATGAAACTCAATTGTTCATACCAAGCCGTAGACACGAGCCCACAGCTACTACCGGAATTGTTGACCCAAATGCGACAAGGCCAATGGTCCGGCTTCAACGTAACATTACCGCTCAAGCGACAGGTTTTACCACTATTAGATGAATTAACCCTATCGGCTCAAAATGCTGGTGCTGTCAACACCATCTACAAGAAACAAAATCGTCTAGTAGGAGCAAATACAGACATACTTGCCATAGAAGACATACTGAACAACCAGCGATTAGACCCATCCAATCGCTGTCTTCTAATCGGAGCAGGCGGGGCAGCACGAGCGGCGCTTGTCGTTCTCGTAAACCGCGGTCACCAGGTAACCATCCTCAATCGAACAGCTTCAAACGCCTTATTTATGGTGAGTGAAACAAACTCTGAGGACCGAGCCGATGTTGCAACTTTTGCTCATCCGAACATACCAGCACTGGCTAAGGCCAGTCGGCTTATAGTAAACGCCACTACTATAGGGATGCATGGTGGCCCAGAACCTAACCGCAGTCCTATTTCTCAGGAAGCCTTCAATTCCGAACATCTAGTATTTGATATGGTTTACAGCCCAGAGGTTACACCGATGCTCCACCATGCCCTCAAAGCAGGGTCGGACACTATAGGTGGATTAGAGATGCTAGTAGGTCAAGGTGCATATTCGTTTAAGCTGTGGACAGGGCTCGAAGCACCAAAAGTGACGATGGAACGTGCGGTCAGAGAAGCGATAGGAATAGGATGACAGTGTCTATGCATACGCGCGTTTTCCTGGTCGGACTAAGTGGATCAGGAAAATCCACAGTAGGACAGCACGTAGCAAAGTCAGTTGCATGGGACTTTGTAGATACAGATGCTGAGATAGTTACTAAGTCTGGAATGAATATCGACAAGATGTTCAAAACTCTAGGGGAAAAGCATTTCCGCGAATTAGAGCGTGATGTCCTGCTGGAAACACTAAGACTGGAACGCACCATTGTAGCCACAGGTGGCGGCATGATGGTCTACCCTCGCAATGAAACTGAAATGTTAGAAAATGGTTTGGTCGTCTATTTGAAGGCGAGCCCTTATAAATGCGCTGCAAATTTACTGAAATCCCAACAGAATCAAAAACGACCGCTACTTGGCCAGCATGAGAATACCGAGTCAGCTTTGAACATATTGCTAAACAAGCGAAAAGCTTGCTATGAGCGAGCCCATTTTATACTGGATGTCGAACATCTGAACTTGCCAGGAATGACTACCGCCTTGACGAACCTCATCGAATCAGGCGACGGATAGCTGCCAATGAATCTTCCGAAATACATTGAAATTGGAACCGGGATCGTCGATCAAATATCGTCCGAACTACAAAAGCGAACAATTACCGGAAAAATGTTTGTAATATCGGATGCAAATACTGGCCCCTTATACGCCGGTCATATTAGAGAAGTTCTGAAGTCAAGTGGCTACGAGACGGAATACTACGAACTTCCTCCTGGCGAGTTAACTAAGTCTATGAAATATGTGCAAACTCTATACGACTGGCTCTATTCCTCTAGGGCAGAAAGATCCGACGTCCTGATTGCAGTAGGAGGGGGAGTAATAGGCGATTTAGTTGGGTTCGTAGCAGCAACTTACATGCGAGGAATCAAGTGGGTACAAGTAGCAACCACGCTGCTTTCCCAAGTTGATAGCAGTATTGGAGGAAAGGTTGCCGTAGACCTTGATTCAGGAAAAAACATCGTGGGGGCCTTCCACCCTCCATCCCTGTCATTACTTGACATAGATACGCTCACGACACTTCCGGACCGAGATCTCAGTTCTGGATGGGCCGAAGCAATAAAACACGGTCTAATTCTTGACATATCGCATTTCGAAGAACTCGAAGCCAACTTTAAAGACCCTCGAGACCCTTCTCTGCTGTTGTCCGCGGTAACTCAGAGCGTGTTGATTAAATCACGCGTTGTAGATAACGACCCTTATGACCAAGGATTTCGTGCCATACTCAACTACGGCCATACCATTGCTCACGCGCTGGAAACTGCAACCGCATACAAGCAGTTACTACACGGTGAAGCTGTATCTATAGGGATGGTTGGCGCCGCAGCTATCAGCGGAGAATTGGAATTGATTTCTGATAAAGTTCAGAAGCGACAAAACAACTTGCTTGAGAGGGCTCTACTGCCTACAACTTATGTAAATATAGATCCCGGCATCATTTTCGACGCAATAAAAAGGGATAAAAAAGTATCTAAAGGCCAACCCAAATGGGTACTATTGAATGGCATAGGAAAAGCGACCATAGGTCACGATGTTGACACTAGACTCGTACTCAGGATACTTGATGAATTGCAAGAAAGCCGAGTCTGAGGTGCTGATAATTGACCCAACCGAAACAACGTCCGTAAAATTCCACAGCTGTATAAGACCGGAGACATAGCCCCAATGGAGACACTCGGAACGGTCATAACTTATATCATCGCTATATCTGGCGGCTTTCTGGCTGCTTTGTGGGTAGCTTCAATTTTTTGGGGTTACCAAGATATTTCTGACAGAACCCTGGATCTATATGCCCGTCTATTTGCGGTGACCTTAATAACCTTGTTGGGACCTATTGGTGTTGTTCTCTACCTCGTTCTTAGGCCCAAGCGAACCCTGGATGAAGCATATGAACATTCCCTCACTGAAGAAGCTTTACTTCGCGATATACAAGAAGCTGAATATTGCCCTAAATGCAAGCATCGAGTAGCCAGTGATTTCGTCATGTGCCCTAACTGTCACAGCAACATACGGAGGCAGTGCCCAAATTGCAGCAGGGTTGTGGAGGTTTTTTGGGAAAGATGCCCTTATTGCACAGAGGCTTTAAGACGGCCAGATTCTTGATCACACACCAATCTGATCAGAAATACGATTCAGTGTAACCTTCTGTGAGCAGCAAAAGTAACACAGGAATCTATGGCACAATCATTCCGTACCGAGGGAAATCACCAACTATAGGTGATCAAGTTTTTGTTGCCCCAGGAGCTGTTGTAATTGGAAACGTCCATCTGGCAGAGGGGGCCAATGTTTGGTTCAACTCGGTGATTAGGGCTGATCATGAGCCCATACACATAGGAACAAATTCGAACATCCAAGATGGCTGTGTCCTACACATTGACCACGGTAGCCCGGTGGAGATAGGTAACAATGTAACAGTTGGACATTTGGCGATAGTGCATGGTGCCACTATAGGGGACGGGTCTTTGATCGGAATGAATTCTACCATCCTAGATGGTGCAGTTGTCGGAGAACGTTGTGTGGTAGGAGCGAACGCCCTTGTTACAGAAAAATCTCGTTTCGATTGCGAAACACTCATTCTTGGGGTGCCGGCAAAAGCACGTGGCACAATTAAGCAATCCATGCTCGACTATATGAAAAACAATGCGTCTGGATACACAAAATTATCCATAGAATTCATACAGGAACTCGAGTCTAAGAGTCGTTAGATCTGCAGAATACACAAGCATACTACCCATACGTTAGCCAACATTGACCATACGCAATGAGATAGTATTAACAGACTTCTGAAAGTAAAGTGACCGACAATATATAAATGGCCTCTCCAATTCATTCAACAAATAATCAAGCGGAATCGGTGGTAGTACAATTATTCGCAAAAGCCGCTGAACTGACTGGAACACGACAAATGACACTGCATTTATCGGACGAAGAGACGGTTGGCACACTATTTCGAAGAATAGCCATAAAGCATCCAGAACTCGGCGAGTTAAAAGCTAGCCTCCGATTCGCGGTTAATCACGAGTTTTGCGATGACACAAGGCGTCTCAATGCAGGAGATGAAATCGCAGTGATACCACCAGTCAGTGGAGGATAGCTAGCAACAAATGGGGAGACTAATCAAAATCACAGATGAACCAATATCTATCGACGAGGGTGTGCAGCACGTTGAATCTCATTTGAACGGAGGCCTTGTAACCTTTACGGGTTCTACGCGTAGCTCTACCAGAAGTAAGAGCGTCAAGTATCTTTTCTATGAAGCTTATGTTCCCATGGCACGTTCTGAAATGGCAAAGATCGCTGATTCTGTGGCTGAAACCTTCGGCGTGCAAGACATAGCTATGATTCACCGGATCGGCAAAGTGCCAATAGGTGAAACCAGTGTCTTAGTTGCAGCGGCAGCACCACACAGAGCAGAGGCATTTAAAGCCTGCAGGTATGCGATAGACACGCTCAAAGATACAGTTCCGATATGGAAAAAAGAGTTTTTCGAAGACGGGGAAGTATGGGTTGGAGAGACGCCGGCGGGAAAACCCAAACATGCATAGACCAACCATGCAAATACAGCGTACCCTTGGCTGAACTTCAAAAAGATAGCCCTGCGACACAACCAGTGCCAGAGAAAACACTACGAGTCGAACTGCACTGTCACACTCTGTGGTCTCACGACTGCGGGACTGATCCTAAGCAATTAATGCTATCCGCTAAAAAACGTGGTATAGGCATGGTCGCAGTCACCGATCACAACCAAATCGGCGGTGCCTTCGAAGCCGCTGAACAAAATATTTTACCTGTAATAATAGGTGAAGAGATACTATCTTCTGAGGGTGAAATTATCGGATACTTCTTAGACCAATGGATTCCTCCGGGATTGAGCCCTGAAGAAACCATAGCGAGGATTAGAGATCAAGGGGGTGTAGTATCAGTCCCCCATCCTGGAGATCGCATCCGCCGCAGCACTCTGAAAAGAGATTCACTAACCAGAATTATGCCTCTGATCGATATGGTCGAAATTTTCAACGCTAGAAACACAGGCAAGAACGCCAACATATTTGCCCGGGACCAGCAAGAGCGTAACAATAAAATAGCAGCTGTAGGGACTGACGCTCATACGGCCTGGGAAATAGGACGTAGCTGGCAGGAAATCAAAGCGTTTTCGACGTCTGTAGAATTCCTCGATTCTATGAGAATGGCAAGACTGCACACTGTCCAGAGCCCATACTTGGTGCATTTCGCTAGCACTTACCAGAAGCTCCGACGAAGATTAATCGGTCCTCCAGCACAACGAGCTCTTAAACCATGAATAGCAATGTTTTAACCAGACCAAACTGTAACGTTTATTCCATTTGTTGACGTACATGTAATAATCTCTGAACGACTGTTAAATTAGTTGCGATGGCAACGAACCAAAGAATCACCTCTAAAAACCAACTGCCGATCAGCAGGGCTACAGCCAAAGCTACTAGTCGTTCCGGCCTCTGAAGCCATCCCACCTTTGCATCAAGCCCCAACCCTTCCGCCCGTGCACGAGCATAGCTCACCATGACAGATCCGCCTAAGCACGCTAGGGACAAAACAACCATATGCATTTTGTCGACGCTGGCCGAGTAAAACCATACTAACCCTCCGTAATAGCAAATTTCCACATACCGGTCCAGAAGGGAATCAAGAAACGCGCCAAATTCACTTTCTTTGTTAGTCATTCTAGCTAAAGAGCCATCTAACATATCAAACAGTGAAGCCACTGTTACCGCTAAGCCAGCCCACAAATGAAGCCCGGATGCGATCAATAACGCTGCTGGAAAACTCAAGACAAAACCGCACAAAGTAATCTGATTAGGGGTGACGCCAGCCTCACCAAGCGGAATCACTAATCGATCAATTACACGTCGCGCCCATTCCTGGATGTTTTTGTTGATCAAAACATTACCTTTTTAACCTTCAATAATTCATAGTAGTAATCGCAAACATCCCTACTGATAACATCCCAAGAGAAAGTCCTCGCACACGCCAAACCTGCCACCCGATAGCGATCTCGAGTATCCGGATGGTCAATCATCCGCAATATTGCACGAGCCAAAGCTCTATGGTCATCTGGCTCGACATAAAGAGCCGCTTCTCCTTCAGGGGATACCGTCCTATAACCCTTAATATCACTTGCAATAACTGGGGTTCCCGCAGCCATTGCTTCTAGCAAAACCAAACCTTGGCTCTCCCTACCCCCGGACCTAGCAGGCGCGACAAGTACGTGTGCCGATTGCAGATAACGCAACTTGTCTTCTTCTGAAACAAAACCGGCAAAACGGACATCCTGTATCCCTAGTTTTGAAACTCGCTTTACTAGTCTTTGATGCTGTCTATCACTACAAGCCCCCACAACGATGAGCCTTACCCCAGTGCGCAGTCTCTGGACCAGCTGCATCGCTCGCAGCAAAACAGGCAACCCTTTGCGTTTTTCAGGCCGGCCTAAAAACACGATGTTGTATTTACCATCCGTTAATCCATTAACCACGGGCATTCTGGTTCCATAACGCTCAGGATCAATACCATTAGGAATGATCCGGTATTCCTCAGGGAATATTGCATGCACAAAATCCCGGGCCGCTAGAGAAACTGCAATTCTGCCATGCAACTTACCTTGCAGATGTTTGATCACTTGCCTGTAAGTACGGTAGACCGTGCTCTTCTCTCTAGACGCATGAAACGTACCAACATTGACCGCATTTGAAAACCAGAGCACATACCATGGCAACAACGGAGCAAGAGGCTCGTGTATATGAACAATATCAAAATTCCCTGCTCGCAATATTCTTCGAATATGAGGGGCCAATGTCAAAGAAAAACTAACTCTCGCAATAGAAGCATTGCTTCGTAAAGGGACAATGGTCTTCCCTACCCGATGGAACCCATGGACCTCAGATTCAGTGCCTTCGCTCGAACTAGGGGCAATAATATCCACTTTGTGCCCCATATTACGAAACTGTTCCGTAAGGTTCGTAATATGGGTTGTGACCCCACCTGGTACAGCGAAATCATACGGGGACACTTGGGCTATTCGCAACGGTGCCCCCACATCAGACTTAGAGATAGTAAACCTCACCAACGATTTTATGCACGTTTTTATTCTACCGATCGGGCCACATTCGTCTAAACATATACCATTCTTCTGGACAAGATCGGATTCCTGCCTCAATGTCTAACATCATGGCCTGCGCTATGCGAGGTATTTCCTCTTCCATAGCCAGCTCAACGTCTGGCTCAATCGGTTCCCCCGCAAGTATGGAGCTTCGTCCATTTCGATGCCGTGTAATTACTCCAGCTATAATCGGGACATTGAGCTGGTAGCACAACCTCGCTGTACCAGCTGGGATAGATGTTGTACAACCGAAAAATTCCACATCGACGCCCCTACCAGGAACTGGACGATCAGCTAGAACCGCCACAACACCCCCTCTTCGCAATACTCGCATTAAGCGTTTTACATTGGTCATAGGAATTGTCAGCATTCCTTTTGACAGCCTAAGTCTTTTAGTAATTTCATTTACAGCACTACTATTGAAAACCTCCTGAACTACATGCGTAGTCGCAATGTTGGCTACAGCGGCACCACCGCTATCCCAAGATCCGTAATGCGCAGTAACTAAGATCACTCCTCTTCCGCGATTTACAGATCTTTCTATGTACTCGGGAACCCCTCGCGGAACCCATTCAACAGAGCGCACAACATCTTCTGTTCTGCGTCTATAGAAACTGAAAAGAAAAAGAGTCTGGCGAAAAAACTCGACCACCGATTTGAATGCTGTTTCAGTGACTCGAGGATCTGTTTTGGGCAATCCTAAAACTATCGAAAAGTTCTCTCTGGTATTGGATCGAATGCGACTATTACACATAAAGACTACACAGCCTATCAACCACCCTACCCAGTCCCGCACAACATTTGGCAGGAAGTGAATCAGATATGAGGTGCTTTCAAATATGTTTACGAAAAGCTTGTCGATCATCGCTATTTTGCGTAATCCACCGACCGGGTCTCTCTAATTACGGTGACCTTAATTTGCCCAGGATATGTCATAGTATCCTTGATTTGGGCAGCCACGTCGCGAGACAATCTCAAGGCGCCCAATTCGTCAATTTCTTCCGGTTTAACAGCAATACGCAGCTCTCGGCCGGCCTGCACCGCGTATGACTTTTCGATTCCATCAAATGAATTTGCAATCGTCTCTAGTTCCTCCAGTCGTCGAACAAACAACTCTACTGTTTCCCGACGTGCTCCAGGTCGAGAAGCAGAAATAGCATCAGCAGCAGCTACTACAAAAGCCTCAAACGAATGTGGTTCCACCTCAAAATGATGTGCTTCTACCGCATGGGCAACAGCTTCCGGAACGTCAAACCTTCGGCAACGCTCTGCTCCAATTAAGGCGTGCGGTCCTTCGACCTCATGGTCGATAGCCTTACCTATATCGTGAAGCAACCCACCAAATCTAGCAGTTTGAGGATCACCACCAGCCTCGGAGGCCATAGTGCCCGCCAGAAACGCAACTTCAAGAGAGTGGCTTAGCACATTTTGCCCAAAACTTTGCCTGTATCTGAGTCTGCCGAGCATATTGATCAAGTCAGCATGCAAGTTCGGGAACCCCACATCATAGGATGCTCTTTCCCCCTCAGCTTTTATGATTGCTTGAATCTCACGGCGAGCTTTACCAACCTGCTCCTCTATGCGGGTTGGATGAATTCGCCCATCCTCGATCAATCTCGTCAATGCATTGCGAGCGATTTCACGACGAACCGGATCAAAACAGGACAATACCACTGTCTCGGGTGTGTCATCTACGATCAAATCAACACCTGTTGCAGACTCCAAGGCCCTAATATTACGACCTTCTCGACCAATCAATCGCCCTTTCATTTCGTCACTTGGCAAGGCAACTACTGATACTGTAGATACGGACGTGTGTTCCGATGCTACTCGCTGCAATGCCAAACCGATTAGCCATCTCGCTTTATGATCTGCTTGCTCTTTAGCTTCCCGCTCAGAATCCCGGACAATTTGAGATAATTGCTCTCTACTTTCTTGCCTGGTTTGCGCCACAAGACGATCTACTGCTTCAGACCTAGTCATCCCAGCAATTCGCTCTAACTGATTGATTTGATCCTGATGTGCTTTCTCTAATTGTTGCAATCGTTCATCTAGAGAAGATTCACGATCCCGCAATTGATCCTCTCGATTGTCTTGACTTTCAGCCCGGCGATCCAAACCCTGCTCACGTTTACGTAGAGACCGTTCAGTTGCCAAGACCTCATCGCGACGATCTTTAATCTCACGCTCAACTTCATCACGAAGCTTATTAGCTTCGCGACGAGCTTCGACAATCAATTCACGCTGTTTATCCTCGAGAGCCTTGAGTTCTGCATCCAAGCTTAGTGTCAACAACTTGTGCTGTCGTCGCGTAAACCAAACTTGAAGCAGATAACCTATTGTTATTCCTAACCCTGCTATAACTAACCCCACAGCCGCGACCAAAGGCCAGCTGTCCACTGTAATTCCTCCGACCCACTGGGTAATTGTTCATTGAAGCCCCCCGGGTTGAAATCGACGAACCAATTCATGTACCGATAAAACCACGAGTGCGCCCGAGCCAGTGGTATGGGGGCGCACATCAGTGGAACGAAGAGCCTTAATATTAATAATCATGCCCACAAATTAGCATGTCCTAGCCCCCACAACCACCGATAAGATCAATAATCATCCCTTTTCCAACATTAACCGTCTGTAAAACCTCACCGTTTCCAAGGCAATTGATCGATGCGAAAACTCACTAGTAGCTCGGTTTCTGCCAGCTTCCTTAAATTTACTCGCAAGTTTTTCATCATCTTTAAGCCTCTTCAATGCAGCAGCCAATTGTTTTGGATCACCGGCTGGTGTTATTAATCCTGCATCACCAATAACATGAGGGATTTCCCCCGAATCACTGCCAATTACGGGAACTCCACAAGACATTGCTTCCACTAAAACACGACCAAACTGTTCTTTCCAACGAGAAGAAGGAATCGATGGTAAAACCAAGACATCCAGTGTTCGTAAATAGTCCGGCATTCGATCAGCGGTGATATGCCCCATTAATTCTGCCTGTACTCCATTTGCCAAAAATTCTGGAGTTAGAGGCCCATCGCCCGCAATTCTCAGTGTAAATCCAGACCCACATATCTTCAGAGCCTCAATAAGTACTCGAATCCCTTTTTCAGGGGTCACCCTACCTGCAAAACCGATCACAAAATCCGCACTTTTTGATTTGCATTCATTAGGGCGAAATATTTCGGGATCGACGCCAAATTGAGGGATAATCTCAAGGGCGTTTTTAAACCCATGAGACTGCAAAACTTGACCGGCGGCCTTCGAACCAGCAATTGCATGCGAATGCTTCAAACAATAGCGCTCAATCCAATTAAACGGTGGAGGGTAACGCTTGTCCAAATTTTGCCAAGAGAAGAATATTGGACAAATATTGTGTCTCTTAGCTAGGGCTACAGCTTGGCCAGTGGCCAGGTTATACGGCTCTTCATCAATATGGAAAATATCAGGACGAAAGCGATGTATCACCTGGCTCAGCCATGGATAAAAGTGCAGGTGGAAATGCCCATTCATAATTATCCGACTAGTCTTAATTTCATAACCATTGATGTGTTGGCGCTCTAATTTCTGCTCGCGACCATCCCCTTTCCAAGACTCAGGCACCAAAAGCAACATCTCCACATCCGAAAATCGAGAAATTTCTTCAACCTTTTTTTGGTACGGACCAACCAAACAAGCTTTAGACAACATCAATATCTTCAAGTTAATTCCCTGTAAATTTCATACGTCATTCGGGCAGTACGATCCCAGGTAAATTCTTTTGCTTTGTTCAAACCAAGAGATGCAAAGTGCTGAGCTTTAACATTGTTGTTGCTGATCGAATACATGGCCTTCGACCAGCCATCTATATCATCAGGGGCCAAAGTAATAGCAGCGTTTCCTACAACCTCAGGGAGAGATCCAGCACTCGAACAGATGACAGGGGTCCCAAGCGCCATAGCCTCTAGAGGCTCCAGTCCGAACCCTTCATAAATAGAAGGAAAAACAAAGGCTGAAGCAGAAGCAATGAGACCAATTTTGTCTCGATCACTCACAGAACCAGTAAAGGTTATATAATCGCTAACTCCAAGAGATTGGCCTAATGCAGCATAATCAGGAAAGAGGTCTGATCCTGCGCATGAAATAGCCCCTGCTAATACTAGAGGTATTCGATCCTCCACTGGGGTAGCGGCTACAGCCCTAAGCAATACTTGTATGTTTTTGCGCAGCTCTCCAGATCCTAAATACAACAAATATTTGTCCGGCAACCGATATTTATCCCTCAACACACTTAAATCATTCGCAGTCAGGGCTGAATTACCAACGTCCACCCCGAGAGGAATCACAACAATTTTTTCGGAGGGAACGTTCAACAAAGATTCTATATCGTGGGCAGCAGACTCAGAATCGGCAATGATTATCTTTGCGCGTCTCACTGCTCTGGACGCCAGTGATGTATACATCTGCAAAGCACGGGAGTTCCGGTATTCCGATATTTTTAGGGCAATTAGGTCGTGTACTGTCACCACATCACAACACCCAAAAAGAGGAGGCCCGAAATAGGGCGTATGAACAACTTCGCTATCACGTGTAATTAACGGGCACAACAGATGTTCCCAAGCAAGTTTACCCAACCAATTTCCTTGCCGCCCAACTAATCTACTGGGAACAGCAATCTCAAATTCGTCAGACGGAAAGTTGGCACGCAACGCCTCTACCAATTTCGCGAGGTATACTCCAGAACCAGTATGCTCCCTGTGGCTGAAATATCCGTTAAAAGAGATCCTCAAATTTTCACCGCCGTTGCCACTATGGTTACTGTATTAGTAGTCAGTTCTTATTTAAACCAAATCGGTGACCCAACCCGTAGGTAGTCGTATCGTCATATTTGTGCCTATGCTTTACTTGGAATATCAGCATTAGCAGCAAACCGCCTATCATGAAGGTCCAGGACAACTTTGTTAGGCCAAAAATTAAAGGCAGAGCCCGATACACAATAGTAGTTGATGTAAATGTACGCCTAGTCAGAAACAACGCCAAAAACCATACTATTAATACAGCTATCGCTGTTGGTGGGTTCATGAAAAAAGTAGCCCATCCAGCGGTGGTGGTGCCTCGCCCTCCTGCAAACCACAACCATATTGGCCAAATGGCTCCCGTTGTCACAGAAATCACTGCCAACATCATTGCCACTTCATCTCCAGGAAAAAGCAGATGACTTAACCTATAGGCGCCAAACCCCACAGCTGCATTGCTGGCAAATGTCAACGCAGCCGGTAGGACACCAATGTTGTAGAGCGAGTTATATATAGTTATATTGCCTGTGCCTAGCTTGCGAAGATCACGCCTGCCTATGACCAAGGCCCATATAAATGCAAATGGCACCGATCCCAGCAAATATGCCACCACTACCACTGCAAAGTAACCTAACATCTTATTCTTCAAGCCCCCTGTCTGAACACACTAACAATAGCAACACTAGACAAGCAAAAGCTATCGCATGTCCCGAAACAATTATTCTTCATTCGGAAAGCACCTTTTGATAACAATCTACTGTCTTTTCGGCAGCTTCGCTCCACGAGAAACCGGCGGACCGTATTTTGCCTCTCGCAACCAAATCCTCATGTAGTCCGTTATCGTCGATTAACGCTTCTATTGAATCTGCTATTGATTTTTCATCTAATGGGTCAACCAACATTGCAGCTCCTCCGGCAATCTCCGGCATGCATGAAGTGTTTGATGTGATCACTGGTGTGCCTACGGCCATAGATTCTACAATCGGCAGCATAAACCCTTCAGCAAGACTCACAGCCGCAGTCATTACTGCCTGCGAGTATATAGCAGGCAGTTGTGCATCTGGAACAGGGCCAAGCAGCTGCAAGAAACCCTCTCCTTGCGCGACAATGTCACTTAAGTCTTTTTCGGAAATCCATCCCCGTGGACCGACATGTATTAAGCCTAAATCACCATGGGTTTGCCGAATTAACTTAACTGCTTCAACAACTTTCAACAGGTTTTTTCGTGGCTGCAAAGTACCGACAACCAATACGAAACGCTCTGGTAGTGAATACCGACCTCGGACGAAATCGATTGCCTCCCTACATGGCACTCGTAAAAATTTTGTGTCTATACCATTGTAAATAACGTCGATACTTGAAGAAGGAACTCCATAGTGCTTTGTTATCTGAACCGCGGTTTCTGTCGATACAGCGATTATCCGATCAGCACTGGCAACCGAGCGCTCTACAGATTTTTCCAAATGTTTTCTAAGACTTGGCACAGCTGTCTGTGGATGAGTCAAATACGTCAAATCATGTATTGTCACTATTCTACGATCGCAAATACTTGGAGGCAGAACAAAGTCTGGTGAGTGCAAAATATCAAAACGGCCTGCAAACAACTCTACCGGAACAGGCAACCGCAGCTTATGCCATAAAGCAAAACTGATGCGCGGATGCAACGGGATCCTTGTTCCCGACCATACGCCTTCCAAGACGCCATCCTCTAACAATCCAGACCTTCTAAAACCTGAATAAAAGGCCTTGATTTCAAGTTGACGACATGCATCCGGCAAAGCTTTTAAAAGCCCACGTCCAGACCTCCCGATGCCAGCTATTTGCCAAGCTGCAGCAGTAGCGTCAAAGGCAACTTTCAAACGTCCAAAGCCAACACTGGGTGAAACAGAAACCCCATACTTGCTCCTATGTAAACTCCGATCCCACCGACCATAATATTGTCAACCAAACCCTGTGTCAGATAAACGACAAGTGCACCCAATCCCGCCACCGAAACCCAATTACGATTATTCAACAAGCCCAACCCACACATATGGATAGCAACCCCCATGAACAAAGCCAGCCCAACCAATCCAGTCTCAGCCAGCAGATTAAAGTATATGTTGTGAGCATGCCCTAAAGGCTCTAGCCATAAATAACTGGCGTATTTTGGATAGTGATGTGCGAAACCCCCTAATCCCACACCACTTATTGGGCGATCAGCTAACATACCCAGTGCGGCATCCCAAAAGGCAAGTCTTTGATTGACTGCATAATTTTGGGGGGTGTTTGAATTGAAAGCATCGCGCAAATCGGGCACATAGGCCGTCATCAACCCATCGAAACCCAGATCTAGATATGCGAAGATACCGCAAAGTATTACGGTAACCAGCAGCATACCAACTACCACCCCTATTCTGAATTTACGACTGATTAGGAAAGCTACTATTATTAATCCAACAATCGCTGCTGAAAAGGCTCCTCTTGAGAGAGATAAAGTCAATGCAAGAAGCGATGCAAACAAGATCAAAGCCGCTGAAATACGATATCCGCCCTTTAGTACCCAAACTGCAACAAATGCAACCGGAATGTGCAAGGCTAAAAAACCTCCATAAGGGTTCGGTTGTTCGAATGTCCCATAAGCTCGGATGATTGGACCAACCCGAAAAGAGTCTGGTCCTATTCCAAAGATTGCTTGAATCACACCCAAAATCGCTTCTAACAAAAGCACTGCTGCAGCTGCAATAGCAATAGGCTTGATGTTCTTATGGGTCTTCGCTAAGTCAGCCACAACAAAAGCAACTATAAATACTTGCAGCCATTTAAACAGTTCCTTAAAGGCACTAACAGAATCAGTAGCCCAACCCGCATTCAATAGTAAATAGCCAAAAAACAAAATTATTGGCAATGCGTGGACTGTAATGCTTAAAGGGAGACCTTTCCTGTAAGCCAGCATCCATAAGATTGCAAACACGGTAGCCAGTTCTGTCAGAGTCAATGGGATGGAAAACAAGCTTATCGGTGTTACTGAATGGAAAGGGATCGTCATTATTACTAAGACTATACCTGCAGTTGGGTGCAAATTAGTCCGTGAGTAAAGATTCATGTAGAAACCACATATCCCAATAACCAAGCAAGCAACTGCGATGAAAAGCCATACCGTGGATAGGTTCAGCACTGCCAAACTTATCAGAAACATCGCTATAACTTGCAGCCCGAACCTCCATGGTCGACCCATCGATCTGTAGTGCATAATTATTTTATACGGATAAATTGGCTTGCCTTCTATCTGAAAACCTTTAGCTTCGAGTCTGCGACCAACCCTACATTATCAATCTTAATCGAGCTTCGACAGAGCACATCTGAGATAATCGGATAATCCCACTTTATCGGAGTGTTGTCATGAATTTACCAATACGTTGCTTCTTAGGACTTGGGTCGAACATCGGCGACCGATATGGCATGCTGGTAAAAGGTCTGAATTCGCTAGCAACTCATTACTCCCCTGTAGCGGTAGCCTCAGTGTATGAGACTGAACCTTGGGGAAATACTAATCAATCATCCTTCTTGAACACCACTTGCGTGGTCGACGTTGATACTAATCCTATAGGGCTGTTACAAACCATAAAGCAGATAGAGTCAGATTTAGGGCGCACACCCTCAGACCGTTGGGGGCCACGCCTCATCGACATCGACATACTCACATTCGGAAATCAAACTGTGGATGAACCGAGACTTCAGATACCACACTCTTTGATTGCACAGAGATTATTTGTATGCGCTCCTTTATCTGAAATCGCTCCGGACTTAAAGATACCTGGAATACTTGGAACCCCAACTCATCTTGCAGCAAATCTATCTTGTACTGACACTGTAAACCTATGGCGAAAACGATCTGCTGTAGAGAAAATCCTGGACCATCCCGGCTGGAAATCAAGTCAGCACTGAAAATGAATTATCCTGAAGCCTTATCATTTTTCTACAGCTTTTCCGACTGGGAACGAGGGGTCGGCTTCAATAAAGCCGCTACTGGATTTGGCCTTAAAAAAACAAGATCCATGCTCGACTATCTGGGTAATCCAGAAAGAGATCTGTTACTTATTCATGTAGCAGGCAGTAAAGGCAAAGGGTCTACATGCTACATGCTTGCTGATGCCCTGCACCGATCGGGCTATAAGACTGGATTGTTCACCCAGCCTCATTTGCATACATTTCGAGAGCGCATTCAGGTAGACCTGAACCCAATCAGCGAACTAAATTTCGTGAACTTAACCAAACAGACCAAATCTGCTGTAGAGGAATGCAAGAAACAGAGTCGAGAGACATTTGTTCCCACCACATACGAACTCACAACGGTTGCTGCACTAAAGCATTTTTCGGAAATGAATGTTGATGTGGCCATAATCGAAGTCGGCTTAGGGGGAAGATTAGACGCCACCAATGTGATAACACCAAAATTAAGCATCATCACCCCGATAGAACTGGAACACACTAGTGTCCTCGGAGCTCGTATTGAGCAAATAGCATATGAAAAAGCTGGGATCATTAAGCCATTGACGCCTGTGATCACTGCCCCTCAAGTATCCGAGGCTATGTCCCCCATACAAGACATAGCCACCCAGCTCAATGCCCCAATAGATGTAATCACACAATCGGACATAACCTATTGGGGTGAAGACGTAATTGGCATCCACAACCGCATCAATGCTGCTGTTGCGGCGAAAGCGCTAGCCACTTTGACTACTCAGGGGTTCATTGTCCCTGAAACAACGCTGCTCAGTACTGCACAATCGTTTTCTCTGCCAGCAAGGTGCGAGATCGTAACAAATGACCCTTTGTTGATTATCGATTCAGCACACACAGTAAATTCTATCAACCACACTATTGCCACAGCCGATGAACTTCATCCCAAAACCCCGTTGACTCTAATATTTGGCTGCAGCTATGACAAAGAGGTAGATGCCATTCTCGATAGCATTACAGGAAAGGTAGCCAGTATTATTGCTTGCAAGTCCCGTCATGCGAGAGCGATGGATCCTGGCCAGCTCTCTCAACTGGCGCAAAGGCACGGTATTCCGTGTGTTATCGAAGAAGATATAGAACAGGCACTCAAAGTTGCCACGAGTCACAAGGGTGAGAACATGGGAGTTGTAGTGACCGGTAGCATGTACTTGGCCGCAGAGGCCCGCGAGGCTCTACATTTGCACAACAATACAGACCCGGACTATATGATCTGCCAAAATGATGCCAAATGAGTGATAGAAACAAAACCTTTCAATCGTCAGCAAGCTCTATGAAACGAGCCAGCAAACGAGTTATAACTAGATTGATCCAACCGTTGCTGGGCGGAATATCCACCCGAAGCACGAGTTCTGACTCTTTCAGTCATGCCAACGATACTTTATGGCCCTTTGATTACGAGCCTAAAAAGGTGCTTCTCGTACGCTTCGATGTACTTGGAGACACTGTAATGTCTCTAGCATTGGCCGCTGACCTTAAGAGATTATTTCCAGACATATCAGTGTCATTTGCTACGACACCAGAATCGGCCACAATTGCTAGGCTTTGTCCGTACATAGACGAAATCATTGAGGCAGATGCGCCTGCAATAACACATATTCAAACGGGATGGAGGCCCGACAAATGGTTAGCCCTTGGTGAAGTAATGACAAAAATCCGCAATCAAAATTTCGACATAGCGATTTCTTTATATGGGCCCTTGTCTGGAACTATAACTGGATTTAGTGGAGCTAAATGGCGAATTGGATACGGCTCTGAAGCATCTACAGGACACTTCGATGTGGCTCTAGCCGGCAAACGGTCTGAAGGAATCAAACATGAAATAGAGTGGGTCAGAGGATTATCCATGACAGATAACATCGAGCTTGCAACCAACCTCGTAGAGATCCCTCAAAACGAGCATTTGTGGGCCGAGTCAATTATATCGGAATGTTCAACAGAAATTATTGCACTCCACCCGGGAGCACGAACCGGTGATGCAAAACGGTGGCCGACAAAATTTTGGCGACAACTTGCAAAGAGACTTGATCGCGCGCATTTCCACCTTATTACCGTCGGCGGCCCTGCAGAACTACAGATTGGAGAGAATATTTTACGCGGTCTGTCAGAGCAACACAGCCAGCTGGCAGGGAGCACATCTATCCCTCAATTGGCAGCTATCCTCGATAGAGTCGATTTGTTCGTATCAGGAGACAGTGGGCCACTTCACTTGGCAAGCTCGCTAGGCACCCCCGTAGTGGGGATATACGGACCGACAGATCCTACGCTAAGCGGCCCTTATGGTGTGCAGTCTGAGATAGTAAGAGCTAATATCCCATGCAGCCCCTGCTATAACTTACAAGAACCTGCATCATGCGCATACGGCGATCAATTATGCATGCAGTGGATAGAACCTCATTTAGTAATGGAAGCGGTGCACTCTACTATGAGACAAAGAGTCCAGGAGTGAAACAATAGGCTTTTCAGCTCAAACTATCTTGGGTGTTCCTATCTACAACGTTCGCATGAGCGAAGCAGTGTCCTGGATATTAGATTCGACCAAAGGGTCTAACACAAAGACAGTGCACACTATAAACCCAGAATTCATCGTTGAAGCGCAGCATGACACGAAATTTCAGTCAGTACTTAGAAATGGAGACTTGAACGTAGCTGATGGAGTCGGCATCATCGGCGCCTCTATCGTACTGGGAAATAGATTGCCCGAACGTATCCCTGGTGTTGATTTGGTGCAGGAAATTGCAAAAGCTTCCACCGAAGGTTGGCCATCGATGTACTTTTTAGGTGCTGAACAGGGCATCGCTGAGAAAGCAGCCAACAACCTGTCACAACGTTACCCTCAAGCCAATATTGCTGGATATTTGTCTGTAGACGCAGATCGCAAACTGGACCAGCAAACAGTCAACGAAATCAATCTAGCGGATCCGGATATTTTGCTGGTGGCATTTGGGGCGCCAACTCAAGAATTCTGGATAGCTCGCAACAAAGCACACTTGAATGCATCCATATGCATTGGAGTCGGCGGCAGTTTTGACTACTTGTCGGGTCATGTCAAAAGAGCACCGGTGATGCTGAGAAAGCTCGGGCTTGAATGGGGGTTTCGCCTCTACAAACAACCAAGGCGCTGGAAACGAATGCTGGCATTACCAAAATTTGTATCTTTGGTCTTGTGGCAGTCAATATTTCACAACGCCAAGTATGGATAGTCAGCTATTTCCAGAATTCCAAATAGGTTTAGGAAGGGTTATCGACGCTACTAGGCCAGCCACCAGCAACATTGCTAAAACACCCAGTGCAAAGAATACGCCAAACCTTTCGGACAAGAATCCGGTAGCCACTCCCCCTAACCCTTGTGAAACAAAAGTAGACCCAATACCCAACCCTGATGCGGTTCCAATTAATTTAGGCAGGTTGTTCTGTACAGCCAATACAGTTGGGGTTTGCGAAGCCCCCATAGCAAGACCAGCGATGCATCCGCCGGCAATTGAGAGTCCAGAGCCCGGATCCCATGCAGCAAGTAACAAGAACGGAGCAGCAATAAAAAATGTGAATGCTACAACCAACTTGACTTCAGCAAAATCAGCAAACACACCGCCAGCAAACGTACCCATGGCATACCCTCCCACAAGAAATGCTAAAGCTACCCCGGCAAGGGACGGCTGTTGTATAGAATGATATAAGAATGGGAGAAATACCAGTGTGCCTCCAAATGCCCAGCCTCTCATCAATATCACAAAACCTAGAATTGATAAATGGTACCAACGTTGTGATGAAGTCACTTCACCAGAGTCACGATGGAATTCAATGTCTGCTCCACGAACAGCGCACAGCAAACCGGTAGCAGCAACTATACTGGCGACAGCCAACCAGGTCGTATACTGCCCCTCCACAATATCCGACGAGTACAGTACTAGCCCTGCTACGGCTGGACTTAAGGCCATCCCCATGTTTCCAGCAAGAAAAAATATACCCAGTGATACACCCTTACCTCGGGCAACAATCTTGTTTGCTATAGCAATAGCAACCGGATGGTAGGCTCCAGATCCGACGCCTAACCCAACCAACGTTACCATCATCCAGTTGTAGCTGGGAGTTCGTGCCAAAACTGCGATCATGAGGCCCTGAAGCACCATGCCACCGAAAAGTATCGGGCGGAAGCTTACGCGATCACTGAGCAGCCCAAAAACCAAATTTGAAGTGCCATTTATCACAATCGTCGTTCCTGCTGCTATTCCAACTTGAGATAGACTCAACCCCAAAGATACTGCAAGAATTGGGTAGAGCATATTGGCAGTGATACCAACATAGTCCACACAAAAATGACTGGCAGTGATTGCAATACGCGCAGCCGACATGTAATAAGGTCATCTTTCAAAATGTTATACGCAAAAAGCTACTACCGAACTACACTATTAGCGTGTACAGTATTTAATGAGCTTAATCATATGAATCGTAAAGCAATTCCTACGCACCACCAATTTTTCGGAGTATTTATCTGGCATGAG
>Ga0310344_10000309_pt1 | contig 39461 bp, 31 predicted proteins | sample HC15DNA20200_MG_FD_203801 | JGI IMG/M metagenome (GOLD analysis project Ga0310344, IMG submission 203801) | Marine microbial communities from station ALOHA, North Pacific Subtropical Gyre - HC15-DNA-20-200_MG | ecosystem: Environmental > Aquatic > Marine > Oceanic | place: Pacific Ocean: North...
TCTGTATCGCACAAAGGCCGCCAGCGAGGTAGTTCCGGTCACCCCAGTCTTTGACCTGGTGCCCGCGTGCCGAGAGATCATCGATAGTCTTTTTCCCGATCCCAGACTCGCAGCGAAGCAAACCCGGTTCGTAACGACCATTCATACCTGTTAATGGAAAGCTGTAGCTTGCGAACCGTGGCGCTTCTACGGCCTCTTGAGGGTTTAAGTCGAACACCGTGATATTTGCTAGGAGCTGTGTCATCGCTTGCACTTGTACATCAAGGCCGGGTGTGCCGAACGTGAGGAACAATTTTCTGTCTCGAAACGCCATAGCCGGGTTGGGTGTCAGTCGTGGACGCTTGTTAGGTGCCAACACGGCCGGATGGTCAGGATCTAGCCAAGACTGAGACCCGCGAGACGAGATACCGAATCCGAGTTCTGGAATGTAGTTTTGGTAGGCATCGCTTGGAGTGGCCGAGAAAGCGTTGCCCCAACGATCGACTACGCAGATATAGCTAGTGTCTTCTGGGATGGGTGCTATTGCTGATTCCGGTATAGCCGGTGTTGGCCAATCACCGCGTGGTTCAGCTTGATGAGCGAAAGGATCACCGGGTGGAGGCATTTCAGGGTTAGCGTGAACGAGGTCGATTTCTGATTGGCGTTGCTCTGCGTAGGAGAGTGACAGGAGCCCTTCTAAAGGAACTGGGACGAACTCAGGGTCACCGATGAAATAGTGTCGGTCCGCGAACGCTAGCTTGATCGCTTCGACTACTACGTGGATATAGTCAGCACTGTTGTGGCCCAGAGCCGCGAGGTCGAAGCCGTTAAGTATTTGGAGTGTTTCGACTAGGGCAGGTCCCTGGCACCACGCTCCACACGCATTGATCGTGAGGTCACCAAAGTGTCCGGTCACGGGTGGTTCGATAGCAACCGTGAAGTTCGCAAGATCGTCGTAGCTCAGTAATCCGTCCTGCGCTTGTACAAAGGAGCTGATTTCACTCGCTATATCTCCACGATAGAAGGAGTCACGTGCAGCACGAATACCCGATTCACGCCCGGAACCATCCGATGCTTTTTCAGCATCGATTAGGCGGCCGAAGGTCTCAGCGAGCTGCGGCTGCCTAAGGAGTTCACCTTCTGTGAGAAGTTCGTTGTTCGGTTTTAGAAGGTTTCGGAGGCCAGGAGATGTTTCCATCAGTGGCTCCATTTCAGGAAGGAAGTGCGCTAGTGTTCCTTGGACTACGAACCCATCGCGGCATATTTCTAGAGCAGGTGCGACTACTTGTTCGAACGGCATGGTGCCAAACCGTTCAAGTGATGTAAGCCACGCATCAGGTGCTGCGGGAGTTACGCAGCGAAGAATCGGTGAGGGCAGCGACCCGTTTGTGCGGTTGATAATGGCCTCAAGAGTTGCAGCCTCGGGCCAACGACCAAGTCCACTGACAGTTGCGACTTCTCCGCAGTCGGCGTCGTAGATCATTACTGGCGCTACACCACCGAAACTCACCCACTGGGGGAGTGTCACCCCAAGAACGATACCAGCAGCTACTCCAGCATCGATCGCGTTTCCGCCATCTTCTAGGATCCGGTACCCCGCTGCTGTCGCCAGATAGTGCCCCGAAGACACCATGTGTGTGACCCCACGGACTGCAGGTCGCTGTGATGTTGTCATTAGTCGCCTCGTGATTGGCGATAAGGCATGTTTTTATCAATATCGCTGTGCTGGTGGATCATCCTGATCGACATATTCACTAAATCACGATGTCGTTCATGATTAACTCGTCGCATTCCTCTTGTGAAAGTCCTAACACCTCACGGAGCACGTATTCGTTGTGTTCTCCAAGCATTGGTGCACGTTCGATAATTCGTGTCTGTTCGTCTGTAAAACGGATCGGTTCACCTGTAACTGCGATATCCCATTCCGGATCACTAGGTTGATGGATATGCTGATAATGCGATGAGAAGCCTTCGTCGATTTCGATCAGGTCTTGCAAATTCTCAACAGGGCTAGCAGCGATACCCACCCTCTGCAGACGTGTTGCCAAGTCCCAACGGTCACCTGTCGCTGTCCAGTTCGAGATAATCTTGTCGAGCTCACTCTCGTTTAGCTTCCGTTGTACGTGATTGGAGAATCGATCATCGTCCGCTAGTTCCGGTCGCCCCATCGCTTCGACAAGAGCGATCCATTGCCTGTCTCCGTCGACAGCGAGTGCCACCCATTCGTCTTCACCTGTTGTTCGGTAGACCCCGTGAGGAGAATAATTCTGGTCTGTGTTGCCAGGTCGTGGAGGAAGTTCCCCTGTATGCGCGAAATGCATCCACTCTGCACCGGCTAAAGACACCGTAGCTGAAAGTTGTGACAATTCGATTTCGCGACCTGTACCAGTTTGTTCACGAGCACGTAGTGCGGCGAGAATTGTGGTTACGAGTAGATGTGGTGAGGTGAAGTCTGGGTAAGCGACCCCCATACCTCTAGGTGAACGGCCGGGGAATCCGGCGAGGAAGTTCAAACCCGATGCAGCCATCAGTAGGTTGCCGAGGGTGCGTTTACTTGACCATGGTCCGTCACCACCGACGCCGGGTAGCTGGAGCAGAATGATTCCAGGGTTGATTTTTCGGAGTTCTTCGTACGGGAAACCCATACGTGTAAACGCTCCAGCAGAGTAATTGTTGACAATGACATCTGATTTCGCGACCAGTTGGCGAACGAGTTCTTTCCCACGTTCAGTGGTGAGGTTGATTGTGACAGATTTCTTGCCACCGTTGGCGCTGTTGAACTGATCACCGATATTTGGCTCGATACGTCCATTTGGCAGAGGTTGATTGCGCAGTGCGTCGGGTCGAAGACTTGACTCGATTTTGATTACTTCTGCTCCAAAATTTGCGAACATTCTCGTACCGAGCGGTCCAGCAAGTACCCACGTGAAGTCGAGAACGCGTATTCCGCTCAGTGGCATGCGTGGAACGGACGTCTTCGGGTTTGAGGTTTTATTGTCTTGAGTGAAATTGAGGAGTTCCCCGATTGGGCGCTCTCCAAGTATAGGTGAGCTGGAGATCGGAATTGGCGGCTGAATTGAGTCGACCGGGCTGCGACTGTATGACAGTGAATGTCCCAATGCAGGTGCATTCACGTCCTGAAACTGCATTTCTTTTTCGTAGTGCTCCGTCTCAATCATTTCAGGAAAGCTCAATGTTGGCATCGCAGCATGACCGCCATCCCATAGACCGCGGAGGAATTCATCCCGTGGCAATTTAGCTGCGAGCTCTCGAGCAAGGTCTTGAAGCGGATTCTCAAGGTGTTGCCATGTGGCCTGGCCGCGCGAGTGGATCACATCATGGTCGTCAGGCGTGAGGTTGTGATCGACTCCTGCCGCGTCAAGCATCGACAGAAACGTACCAAGGTGCAGTGGTGAAATGTTGCACCCTACCCATTTGCCATCCGCACACTTAATTGTCTGACTTAGTGCTGGTCGCACTGGAATCTCTTTGCGCCAGAACCAGGTGTTGGGATTTGAAGTTTGTACTGTGGCGAATGCAGTTGCTTCTTGCATCGAAATGTCTACGTGCGCACCATCGCCATATACGTCTCGTCCTCTCAAGCCGACGAGTGCTGCAGTTGCTGCTGTGAGTCCTGACATCGTGTGGGCGGGGAATGCTGGCCCATGAGTTGGAGGATCTTCGATGTCACCCGTCACTTGAAGCAATCCAGCGGCCGCCGATGCTGTCAGGTCGGTAGCTTTCCAATCGCGACGTGGTCCCTGACGGCCGAATGGACTGACAGAGATGAAAATTAGGTCAGGGTTGATTCTTTGCAGGTCATCGTAGCCGAGACCGTGAGCGCTCATTTGATCGGGATGCCCAGTTTCAATCAGTATGTCGATACCGCCCACGAGTTCACGTAACTGGTTAGCGCCAGTGTCGGTAGAGATGTCAAGTACCACGGATCGTTTGTTCGCATTGAAGTACAGGTGCTGATAAGACCGATTCACTTGAGGTTCATCGTTCAGGAAGGGCGCCAAATGACGTGTGTGAACACCATTTGGTGGTTCCACGAGTGTGACGTCGGCGCCAAGGTCGGCGAGTACTCTGCCTGCTAGGGCAGCTCGCTCATCGGCGAGGTCAAGAACACGTATGCCAGTGAGTGGTAATTCACCTTTAAATTCGTTGTAGGGATGGTTATTGGTCAAGGTCGAACGCCAGCTTTTGATTTAACCCCTAACTGAGTCGAGAGTGTTTCGTATGCAAGCTCCAGAAATCGGTGGATATAGCTGCGTGTCTGACGAGGATCGATGATGTCTTCAATTCCGAATGCTTCTGCGGTTCGGAACGGGTTTCGAAACTGTAGTAAATGAGCCTCTATCTCAGCGCGGCGCTGGTCAGGATCTGGTGCACTTTCAATTTCACGCCGGTACGCTGCAGCAACACCACCTTCGATCGGGATTGAACCCCAATCGCCGGAAGGCCAACCGACGCGATAATTGATCCCGCCGACGTTCGCTGTTGCTTGACCTGCCATACCGAAATTTTTGCGCGTAATTACCGTAAACACTGGGACGGTTGCCAGATAAGTTGCCCAGTATGCGCGCATGCCATGGCGCAGGGTTCCGGTGCTTTCGGCACGTGGTCCGATCATGAAACCAGGAACGTCTGCAAGGAACACGATCGGGATGTGGAAGTGGTCGCAGAGTTCGACGAAATGGCCCTGTTTGTCAGCTGAATCAGCCGACATCGCACCAGCGATGTCGTTGGGATTATTCGCCACGATGCCAACTGTGTAACCGCCGATACGTGCAAAAATGGTATGAATTGATGCACCGAACTCAGGCTTAATTTCGAAGTAGTCGCCGTCATCGACAATGAGTTCGATTACACGGCGCATGTCATACGCTTTGGTTCGTTCACGTGGGATGATCGATAAAAGTTCTGGCTCTTCACGGTCTACTGGGTCGTTGGTGGGCAATACAGGTGGTTGCTGATAAACATTATTTGGCATGTACGAGAGAAATTTCTTTATCTGCCAGAATGAGTCTGATTCATCTTTAGCTCGATTATCGATCGCGCCTGATTTGGCGATGTGGATCTCTGGGCCGCCTAGCTCTTCTTTCGTTACGTCCTGACCAAGAGCACGCTTAACTAATGGTGGCCCTGCTGCAAACAGTGATCCTTGTGGTGTCATGACTGTGAAGTGGCCGAGCATTGCGCTAGCTGCGACCCCACCGGCAGTTGCTCCGGAAACCGTATACATAACCGGTACTTCTTGGCCAGCTCGGATGTCTGGTCCAAATACATCAAAGGAACTGGGGAGATGGCCGTATCCGTCTCCTTCAGCAGCGACATTTGCTCCTGCGCCTTCATGAAATGTGATCAAAGGGATACGGTATTCACGTGCCATATCTGCAAGGAATAGGCTTTTGAATCGTTCCTGTGTGCTGATGTCAGCAGCTCCCCCACTGACAGTGAAATCGTTTCCACCAACCACCACACGACGTCCGTCAATCATCGCGAGCCCGCCTACGTATGGCAGAGGCTTGAAGTCGATGAACTTGCCATCCTGATATTCACCATATCCGGCGAGTCCACCGATTTCATGAAAGCTGCCAGGATCAACGAGTTCATTGATCCGTTCGCGGATCGTAAGTTTTCCAAATTCATGGTGACGATTAACACGCTCTTCTCCACCCATCTTAAGGGCGAGGCGTTTTCGTTCGTTGAGCTCATCGACCTCTGGTTGCCAGTCCTGAGGAGTTTTGTTTGTTTCTTCGTTACTCATGAATCTTCTCCTACGCGGTCTACGTGTCGAGTCGTTGTGTCTCCAGTGATGGAATATTCTGCTGACGTAAACGCAGAGTGTACGTCTTCATTGTTGATGGTCTGCAGCTGCTCGAACGAAACTGTCCCCTACGGTCTATAGGTGGGTCCTATACCTGGACCTAGTTGAGTCTTAATTACGCCTTGTGCCATGTCGACGAAGTCACACATGATCGCACGAGTGTCTCGTGGATCGATGAGGTCGAGGCCGCTTGCTTCCGCGGTACGAAACGGCGAGGCGATGCGTTGAAAGGAATTCTCGATTTCGAGCCTTTTCGCTTCGGGATCATCGGCCGCTTCGATCACACGACGGAAAGCTGCACTGGTGCCGCCTTCAATATGCATCGATCCCCAATGGCCAGACACCCAAGCGTAACGACGGAACATATGAGGGCCTGGTCGAAATTGCAGACTACCGGCTAAGCCGAATGATTGACGGCAGATGAATGAAATCCAGGGCATCTTGCTCTGCACGATCGAATAGAGAAGCCGTGCTCCGGAGCGTTCGATTCCATTCATTTCGGACTCCGGGCCTACCATAAATCCCGGATCGTCCATCAGTACAACCATAGGAATATGGAAGGTGTCGCAGAGTTGGACCAGACGTGCTGATTTCTCAGCTGCATCGGAGTCCATGGACCCGCCTCGGCGATTAGGGTTGTTTGCCATGACGCCTACCGGATATCCGTCTGCTCGGGCAAGTCCGATGATGCGTGATGAACCATAATCCGGGGCGATTTCGAAAAAAGATCCTTCGTCGAGGACACCTTCGATAATCACCCGCGGGTTATAGGGCTTTCGTTTATCTCGAGGAATGAGTGAGAGTAACCGCTCGTCTCGGCGATTTGGGTCATCTGTTGATTCTATGCGGGGCGGCATCTCCCAGACGTTGTCAGGGAGATAACTTAGGAATTGTTTGACCTGAGAGATCGCATCCGCTTCATCCTCGGCAATGTTATCGACTACGCCACTAATCTTTGTATGTATTTCAGAACCACCGAGAACATCTTTGTCGATATCTAGATTTAAGGCTGCCTTCACAACCGGTGGCCCACCTGGAAATACTTGGCCGGTACCCTTCGCCATCACGCTGAAATGGCTCAATGGTGGGATTGGCGCGGAACCGCCCGCAGCTGGGCCGAGGACAGCCGTTACGACCGGTGAGATACTGAGAAGGTTGCAATAGTTGCTGAAGTCACCATCCGGGATATAGGTACGACCAAGGTCGTCGAATTCTTGGACACTTCCTCCGGCTCCGTCGAGTAAGTTGATATTTGGGAGCCGCAGCTGATGAGCGTCTGGATGACCATGGCCAATGTCTACTCCACCATCATCAGTACGGGCTGTTCCCCCACGGATTGTGAAGTCTTGACCGCTGACATGAACCCGACGTCCGTTGACTTTTGCTAAACCACGGACACGTGATACCGGGCTGAAGCTTTCAAGCTCACCAGCATCGTTGTAAACAGTTCTGCCCTGTAGTTTGCCCATCTCATCGAAAGTGCCTGGGTCGGCGAGAAGGTCGATGCGCTCTCGAATAGTGAGCTTTCCATGGCTATGCTGGCGGTCGACTCCCTCGGGGCCGCCCATCTCCTCTTTAAGGGAGTGGCGACGGGCGAGTTCATCGATTTCTGGTTGCCAGGTCATATGTCTCTCCTCTAGGTCGATTGTTTGTCGGTCAAATGCGGTTCAGCATCGAGCATTTAACCGAGGTATATGATTGGTCATCAATGATTCTTTTAGAAGCTATTCGCATAGATGATCGATAGTTCACCTGCAAGTTGCAACTTGATTCCCAAACATCATAACTGGCAAATTTCAGTGCAGGACTGATTTGAGACAGTGCTTCTGAACAGGGGCGCTGAAGATTAGGAGCCGATAGTTTGGCTTATTGTAGATCTGTGAGCATCGCATATATGCCGCTGCTGATAGGTAGTGATTATGGTGCTAAGCTGCCGACGAGTCGAGGACCGAATATCAAGTAGTATCGCACGATACGTTCACGAACGGGCGCGATATCAGTCAGTGTGAGGTGATTCCATGGATTGGAAGCCAGAACTAGAAGAGTTGACTCAAAAGCGCGAGCTAGCGAAGAGGATGGGAGGTTCCGAAGGGATCGACCGTCAACATGCACAAGGACGCCTCACCGTGAGGGAACGTCTGGACGTACTGCTCGATCCGAAATCCTTTCAGGAAGTCGGAACGATGAATGGTATTGCCACCTATGACGAAGACGATCATCTTCTGACGTTCCGTCCGAACACGTCGATCGGAGGATATGGTCTGATTGGTGGCCGCAAAGTGATTGTCACTGGTGGTGATTTCACCATCCGTGGCGGCTCAGGTGACGGCGCTGTGAATGCTGCGGGTATTGCCGGTAAAGGTCGGAGCATTAATCAGTTCGCCGAAGATCTCGGAATTCCGATGATCCGATTGCTTGATTCTGCTGGTGGCAGCGTGCGCAATTATGACCTGAAGAATCCTATCGGTGATGCAGCGTCAATTATTCACCACCGCATTAGCGATCCGCCTCCTGATAACCTCGATTTAGAGCCGAGTGGCGTACCGGGAAGTTTCGATATTCCACGTCACTTTGACTCATCCACTGTCACTCCAGCCTCGAGGAATACGCTGCTAGACAGTCTCGCAAAAGGAAACCTGCTGGCGCAGGTGCCAGTCGTATCAGCGGTACTCGGCACTGTAGCGGGTGCGCCTGCCGTACACGCAGGGGACAGTCATTTCAGTGTAATGACCAAGAACAGTGACACTTTCGTCGGTGGCCCACCGATGGTGAAGCAAGCCCTGGGTGTAGACATGACGAAGCAAGAGCTCGGCGACTATCGAGTTCAAGCTCAGACAGCCGGTACCATTCACAATGTTGCTGAGGATGAAGCGGATGCCTTTAGTCAGATCAGACAATTCCTTTCATATCTGCCGTCGAACGTCTGGGAATTACCACCTCGATTAGATCCCACCGATGATCCAAACCGACGCGAAGAGGAATTGCTTTCATTCGTGCCGCGCAACCGTCATATGGTGTATGACGTCTATAAATTGATCGACATGGTTGTGGACAAAGACTCGACATTCGAGATTTCACGACTGTTTGGACGTGCGCTGGTAACGATGCTCGCACGCATCGATGGCTTTCCGGTTGCAGTAATGGCGAATGACTGTCGCTATCACGGTGGGGCGATGACGGTTGATGCGTGTATTAAATTCGAGAGATTCGTTGACTTTGCAAACACATTCCACATTCCGGTGATATTTTTCTGTGACGTGCCTGGTTTCATGATTGGACAGGATTCGGAGAAACGCGGCATCATCAGATTCTCGAATCACGCGATGGCTGCTGTGACAGAAGCGACTATTCCTTACATAACAATCGTGACGCGACGCCTCTACGGTGTGGCTGGAGGGACAGCAAAGCAGAATGGGATGGGCATGCGTTATGCATGGCCATCAGGAGAGTCAGGATCTCTTGTAGCTGAGGGTGGAGTTCAAGCCGCGTTCAAGCGTGAAATTGAAGCAGCAGAGGATCCGGTAGCACTTCGAAGTGAGATAGAGGAGCGTTTCATTAAGGCAGCTTCGGTACTGCGTCAGCCAGGTCTGGCGGCACCGCTCGAGGTGATCGACCCGCGAGACACTCGCCCTGCGATCATTGACTATATCCGCATGACTCATTCGATAAACGCTAATCAGCTTGGTCCTAAGATTCGTGTGGGGATGCGACCGTAATTGCGGTATTGGTGTCAACGTTCTGACACATGGTGAGGAAGCGGTTCATCTCCGAGCCACGCTTCAAGGTTGGTAAGAAAGATGAGACGAGCACGCTCAGTATTACCTTTTGCCGCCCACGAGTTGTGCGGAGATACGATCACGTTGGGTAATTTCCAAAGCGGTGATTCCATAGGCAAAGGTTCTACTGCAAAGACATCGAGGTACGCGCCTCCAAGGTGGCCTGACTGCAGGGAAGCTATCAGGGCTGGTTCATCAATGATCGCACCGCGAGCAACGTTGAGTACATGGGCTCCCGACGGAAGCCGACCAAGCTGGTCTTCGCCGATCGCGCCGCGCGTATCCTTAGTGAGGTTAGCTGTGACTGCGAGCCAGTCAGCACGAGGAAGTATCACGTTGAGATCGTCTGGATGCACCAACTCGTCAACTGCGTCATCGGTCCGGCGAGGGTGTCGACGGACTCCGATGGTGTATAAGCCGAAGGCACTGGCCAGTCGGGCTAACTCCGTGCCGATAGCGCCGAGTCCGTAGACAACGAGAGTTTGGGAGCTGAGGTCTTCAGCGATTAGATCAGGCGGCAGTCGTTGCCAGGTTTGTTTGTGCTGTTGGTTTGCGAAGTAAGGTAAGCGTCGCGCTAGCGACAGCAACCCTGCCATAGCTGAGTGAGCGATTGGTTCTGACGCAGCACCTGGTGAGTTGGAGAGTTTGACTCCACGTTTGAGGAGCTTTCCAAACACAGGATGGTCGATTCCCGCGAATCCCGAGTGTACCCATTTCAGGTTAGGAAGGAGTTCTAGATAATTGAAGAAGCGTCGAACAGAACCGCCTTCCATGACCAGATCAGGCGAGATATAAGCGGCGTTGATCTCACGTTCCTCGTCCCTGTTCAGATTCAATTCCCCTGTTTCTGGGAAATATATGGGTCTGATGATGGTTGCAGTATGGGCTGCGATCGCTGCGAATTCATCGACACAACTGTCGGCGGCGGTTCGTGTTAGCAGAAGGTGGTTCATCGTTATGCGTCTGCCACGGTTAAGGGCACTATCTTCCAGCGATAGTGTCCTGTTCCAGAGATGCAATTTCGTCTGGAGAAAATCCCAAGGCCTGCATGATTTCCTGAGTGTGTTCGCCTAGCTCCGAAAAGAGAGTACTGGGTACTGCAGGTGTTTGACTGAACTGTAACGGGTTACCCACCACCTTATGCCGACCAGCGTGCGGGATTTCTTTTTCGACGATATATCCGTTTTCGAGAGCTTGTGGGTCATCGAGGATTTCTTGGTAATTGAGAACTTGTTGGCAGCGAGCTGATTCTCCTAATTCTTCGAAGAATGTGGACCATTCTTCAGTGGTCATAGTGCGCATAGCTTGCGCAACGTGTGACCGCAGTTCATTTTCAGATTCCCTGTTTGGAGAAAATGTCATTGCGCCTATCTTCTCCTGAGAATCCCAGCGGGGGTCAGTTGTAATTTCTCTGATACCACCAATCTCACAGAAGGTTAGCCATGCCTCGTGGGTTCCGAAACCGATGCAGAACGCTCCACCGTCTGAGGTCTCGTAGATACCTGTAACCCCAGTAGAAATTGGATGAAACGGCCCTAATTTCTGAGGCAAGTTACCGGTCAAGGATGTGTGGTTGACTTCCCAGGATTGCATCCACAGGAGCGCACCATAGGCTGAAGTTGAAACCTTTTGGCCGAAGCCGTGACGTTCTCTGGCAGCGAAGGCAACCATAATTCCCAGCGTGAGTGAGAGTGCGCCCGCAGTATCACCGATGATAGCGCCAGGAATTATGGTTTCGCTCTCAGGTGCGCCTGTAACACCTGCGATACCACTGCGAGCCTGTGCGTACTGGTCAGACATGGGTTTCGTTCGATCGGGGCCCTTGTGGCCGAACCCGTTCGCAACTCCATAGATCAGCTGTTTGTTTCGTTTTGCTAGCGTCTCATAGCTCAAACCCATGCGGCCCAGGGCTTCTTCACGGTAGTTACTGAAAAAGATGTCTGCGCGATCAACGAGACGGTACACAACCTCCTTACCCAGATCAGTGTGGATATCAAGAGAGATAGAACGTTTACCGCTCCCTACGCCGATGAACTGTGTTCCTAAGACCTCGTCGGGCAATGTGTTCTGATGGCCACGGTACCAACGATTAGCATCGCCTCGGGGCGGTTCAATCTTGATTACATCAGCACCCATGTCAGCCAGAAATCCGCCCACAGCAGGGCCTTGGACAGCCGTTGCCACCTCGACGACACGAACACCTTCGAGCGGTTGCATGCTGTTACCTTTCTCTATCGTCCGGGTTCACTTAGAAAATACGAGGCGCAGCTGTTCAGGCGCACCACTCGAAGCCAATGTGTCGTGTATCAAAATACGTTCATCTGGTTATCGAGGCGTTAGCGTAACAGTCTTAGGATACCGAAGTGGTTGTGGAGGATGAGGGCAGCAGCTTCAATGTTGTTACGTGGCGACCCCGAGCGGATTCGAACCGCCGCTCTCCACCGTGACAGGGTGGCGTGTTAGACCGCTACACTACGGGGCCGCGTAAGATTCGACATTAAGGCCTTCCCTGCACACTGGTCAACGGGGAGAATAGATAGAAGCGATGATTTAAGTTTCTAGGAGCACCGATGCCTCGTACTCCGAGACGGCGACGTAAGTCACGAAGTCTTCCACCTCGTCCAACTTATTCCGGTACAGCTGAGGTAGCGGATGAGGCTCTATCGCGAGATGAACGGCCACTTCGTTACGTTCAGCGTGAGTCGCCGCATCTTATTTCTGAACTATGGCGTGTCGGCGCTGTGTCTGTTGTCAGCTTTGGGCTGTTGTTTGCACTGGTGCTTGTGGACCGTATTAGCTAACGATGGTCGGAGCGTTATTCTAGGTCGGCCTAGCGCTTTCGAGCATGTGTTATGCCCAACCACTACTGTAACTTTTGATAGGCGACACATGCTGCCAGGGTACCTATGGTCCAGCCGATCAGATCGATATGCAATAGTTCGAATGGCAAGCCAGTGAGCAAGAAGCGTGTCAAAAGTATTATGCCGACCCCAACGATTGCTAAGGTCTGCATCATTGGTCCGCGTTTACCGTTAGTAGCCCAACTGATTGCTGACGCTAGCAGAGAGCCCATAACGCTACCGGTCAAAATTCCGATGAGAATTCCAAAAAAACCCATACCACCGAATGGCAAGATCAGCGCTCCGATTACACCTAACGGAATAGCTAGCGCCATGGTGATCGCACTTGAACGTAGGTAGTGTTGAAGGCCGACTTCATACATCGGAGGACGGCGCAGGTTGGCACAGGGTTTGCAGCGAGTGCCACCTGGTGCGTGTACGAGGCAGTCAGGGCAGATGATCGCGTTGCACCGTCCGCATGTAAGTGCACTTTCGGCATGCCAGGATGACTTGCAAGTGAACACAGATGGTTCAATCAGGTCGAGTTCTTCAGCCGGGGAGGAATGTTCGTTCATCTCAAAAGGCTACGTTATCGTGACCTGATTTGCTGAAGTTACCTAGCGAGTTCGATGGAATTAGTGAGCGACCGCTGAGGATCGCGTTTCACGAATTACCGTGACTTTGATCTCTCCTGGATACTGGACGGTCTCTTCGATTTTGAGTGAGACGTCTCGTGCGAGTCGTGTGGCTGCTACGTCATCTATTGTTTCAGGGCGCACTATAATGCGTACCTCGCGTCCGGCTTGGATTGCGAATGCCTCTTCGACACCGTCATAAGAGTTCGCTATTGCCTCGAGCTCTTCAAGCCGTTTAATGTATTGCTCAGCAGAATCGCGTCGAGCCCCTGGACGGCTACCTGACATTGCGTCGGCGCATATCACGATCAATGCTTCGACTGTGTCAGGGCGCACTTCTTCATGGTGAGCTTCAATGCAGTGGACGATCTCTCTATTCACACTGAACCGTTTCGCTATGTCAGCGCCGATTAGTGCGTGAGTACCTTCTGTCTCGCGGTCGATTGCCTTGCCAAGGTCGTGAAGCAAACCACCTGCACGAGCAACTTCTACATCTGCTCCCAGTTCGATAGCGAGTGCAGCGGCGAGCCATGAGGTTTCAAGTGCATGTCGCAGCTGGTTCTGTCCATACGAATAACGAAATTTTAGTCGTCCTAGAGTCTTCACGATTTCCGGATGAAGCGTTGGAACCTCCGCGTCGACCAAGACGCGTTCTCCTGCTTCCTGAACAGTTTGTTCCACATCTGCACGTGCGTTATTGACAGATTCTTCGATTCGAAGCGGTTGAATGCGACCATCCTGTACTAGCTTTGTAAGTGCTAGACGAGCAATCTCGCGACGCACCGGGTCGAAGCCAGAGATGGTGACTAGACCTGGGGTGTCATCAATGATTAAGTCACAGCCGGTAGCTGATTCAAAAGCACGTATATTGCGGCCTTCACGTCCGATGATGCGGCCCTTCAGATCGTCAGAAGGTAATGGCACACTACTGACTGTCGTCTCAGCCGTGACTTGCGAAGTCATTCGCTGCATTACAGTCGCTAGGATTTTCCGTGCCCGCGTGTCTGCTTCGTTCTTCACTGACTGTTCCATCGCTCGAACGCGACGAGCTGCTTCGTCTCGTAACTCCCCATCGAGATCGTTGAGTAACCGTTCCCTCGCCTCACTTGTAGTCAGCTGTGAAATTTCTTCAAGTTGGGTGCGTTTCATACGTTCTTGTTTGTCGAGATTTCGGTCTTTCTCATCTAGTCCTGCAGATCGTTCACGCATCGATTGCTCATTGTGATCGAGTTGCTCGGCGCGTCTGTCGAGTGCTGTCTCACGTTGTTCTAATCGACGCTCTGCTCGTGTTAATTCACGTCGAGCCTCGCGAGCTTCAGTTTCACCATCTTGGCGGCGGTTAAGTGATTCTCTTTCAGCTTCGAGTGTCAATTCTTGCGCTTCACGCCTTGCATCACCGATTATGCCGGTGGCTTCATCCTCAGCACGCTTAAGTACGCCACTACTACTAGCCCGAATGTAAATGAGGACGGTAGTTCCGCCGAGGACAAATATTCCTACGGCGATGATCACAGATATCAGGATGTCCATGAATGTTCCGCTTCGACTACCGTCGCGCCGTCGTTGCGTCGCGCTCGGCTGAAATAATATTGTTCCGTGTAATAAACAACGGAGGTGTTGTTCGTGCATCGTAGCACTGCTAGGCGTTCATGGGATGGTAAGTCGGATTTAGATATTGAGCTCTAGTATTGTCGTTCGATTTGGAATCAATGCCTTTTCTAGACGAGTGGTTTTGTAATTTCGTCAATTCTGGTCATTGACGATCGAGATCGCGTAACTAATCATTTCTGGATCAAATCCACGGCGCTGGAGGTATGCGTAGAGACGGCGCTTTCGAACATCGGCGTCAAGTTTTGTTAATGCTGCCGAGCGTTTACGAACTGCTTCGACTGCAGCTGAACGATCATCGTGTGATGCGAGGACTATTTCCAGGTCTTCTGTTGAGATACCTTCGGCTCGTAACTCACGGGTAAGCATCGAGCGACTTCGACCGTGTGATCGTTGTCTTGTGAGATAGGCTTTGGCCCATGATCTGTCATCGGCATAACCAAGCTCGGTGATGCGATTGATAGCATGCGCACTCTCTTCTTCTGTAAAGTCTGCTGACAGATGCGCGCGTAACGCTTTGACAGTGCGCTGCCGCTTCGCAAGGAAGCCGAGGGCACGCTGTACCGCAATTCGACTGCGCCCCTCGAATTGGATGGTGTTCCAGCGGTCGTAATCTAGCTGTTGTCCCATCTGAAGGTTGTGTTCGAGTAAGGACTCGAGAGGTAGTTCGACTGGATCAGCATCGTCAACCCAAATGCGGGCGACACCGAATTGTCGCTGATCGATACTACGAACAACTGGCATTGTTATCAGCTGCTATGCATCGATCGCAAGTTGCGCGTTTTCGGTTAGGGCGTCGTTGGTTGCGGTTTCATTAATCGCCGAATCTTCTTTTGCTGGTGATAATTCAAGTCCGGCGGCAATGCGGACTTGAGCCTCAATTTCCTCGGCAAGCTCATGATGTTCTCGCAAGTAAGTCGCGGAGTTCATTCGTCCCTGACCAAGACGGGTATCACCGTAGGAATAGAATGAACCGAGCTTTTTGACGACGTCGTACTCGACACTTAAATCCAAAATGTCTCCGTGGCGGTTGATTCCGTGGAGATCGGTAGTGAAGAGTATGTCGAATTCTGACTGTCGGAACGGTGGTGCAACTTTATTCTTTACGACCTTGCAGCGAACACGGTTCCCAATAAAGTTTTGGCCATCCTTCAGAGATTCGATTCGGCGGATATCGATCCTTACCGATGAGTAAAACTTTAGAGCTCGACCACCGGGAGTGGTCTCAGGGCTGCCGAACATTACACCGATCTTCTCGCGGAGCTGATTAATGAAGACTAATGCAGTGTTATTACGACCAACTGCCGAAGTAAGCTTTCGCATTGCCTGTGACATGAGACGTGCTTGTAGTCCAGGCAAGGAGTCCCCCATGTCCCCCTCGATTTCAGCACGTGGCACAAGTGCAGCAACAGAATCAATGACAACGAGGTCAATTGCTCCCGAGCGAATTAACGCTTCGCAAATTTCAAGAGCTTGTTCTCCGGTGTCAGGCTGCGAGATGAGAAGGTCGTCGATGTTGATGCCACACGCGGCAGCGTATTCAGGATCCATTGCGTGCTCGACGTCGATATAAGCGGCGGTGCCGCCACGTTTCTGTGACTCAGCGAGAATGTGTTGTGCAAGGGTAGATTTGCCAGCTGATTCAGGACCGAATATCTCTGTGATTCGGCCACGCGGAATCCCACCGATGCCGAGTGCTATATCGAGCGACAAAGCTCCTGTTGGAATCGAAGAGACTTGGATTGCGGCTTCAGGGTCTCCAAGTCGCATCACAGCGCCTTTGCCGAAATCTTTAGTGATTTGTTCTAGTGCTAGATCGAGATCGCTTTCCCGTTTGGAAATTTCGGACTTTTTGGACTTTGCCATAGCGGTGGTACCTCTCGTAGTCAGCCCTGGAAGGCGTTGGATCAATAAACCCTGCCGCGTTCCGAACACTAATAGAACATGAGTTCTAAGTCAAGTATTCTTTTAGTAATACGTTATTACCGAGCACTATAGGTGCATTGAGTATTGAAGAATTACAGAAGGGTGGTTCGTGGCAATTCCGCTAAGCAGCACCCTCAAGTGCTCCTCCGATCGCGAACAACATAATCATTGCAACCATTGGTGTAATGTCGATCATGCCAATGGTGGGGATTACACGTCGTAACGGATCAAGAACTGGGTCGGTGATTGCATCCAACGCTCGGACAACTGGTCCGTTTCTGTCTATTGGGAGCCAACTGGTGACTGCGCGTGCCAGAATTGCAAAGGCGAGTAAATGTACAAACATTGAACACAAACCGATTAAGATGCTCAAGATATGCTCCTTGTCATGGCCGTGATGTCGAAGGTATCCACGTATGAATCATCATATTTTCGATCTTAATCACCATTTTCAGCAAGCTCATTCGCTCGCTGAAAGGCTGCGTTGACGGCGTTACTGAAGGCACTCCGAACACCTGCTGACTCGATTTCTGCTAGAGCAGCTGCGGTGGTACCGCCGGGTGATGTAACCGCTTTTCGGAGTTCAGCCGGTTCTGATCCGCTTTCGATAGCGTAGCGCGCCGATCCTGCGACTGTCGCCAACACTAAGGTAGTTGCATCTGAACGTGCCATTCCGAGTTCAGTTGCGGCGTCGACTAACGCTTCGATGATCAGATAGACATAAGCAGGGCCAGAACCGTGGAGGGCTGTTGCGAGGTCGACCGATTGGTCGTCTACTGCCTCGATAGCAACTGTAGCGACAGCCTCTAGCATATTGTGAAGGAGAATACGCTGAGCCTCAGTCACTTCAGGTGCAGCTAGATAGACTGCTGCACCCTCACCAATGGCAGCTGGAAGGTTCGGCATTACCCGGACGACTTGTTTATGGAGGCTGATCTGCTGCAGCTTACTTAGCGGCGTTCCTGCTGCAATTGAAACGAGGAGTGTACTAGGGGCTATCTCACCACGAAGCGTAGCGATTGCTTCCAAATCCTGTGGCTTCAATGCGATCAGAACTAATTCGGCATCGATACAAGCGCTTTTCAGGTCAGTCTCGAGGCGAACACCATATTCAAGTAGCTTTGAGCGGCGTGGTTGACTGATCTCCGCAACGACTATCTCATTTGCAGAGGAGATATTAGCTCGTAGAAGCCCCTTAATGAACGCCTCTCCCATGAAACCGCCGCCGAGGATTCCGACTCGCATCGTTGCTCCATCCGCCTACACTGCTTAGTGCTGTTTGATATCGACAGTTAGGTTAACTGGTACGTGTGCCAAAGATGGCCCTTCCGATTCGCACTGCAGTCGCCCCTTCTTCGATTGCTATCTCATAATCGTTGGTCATTCCCATTGACAGTTCATCCAGCCCGTGTACCGAGGCGAGTTTATACAGCTCACGGAATACAGGACGTACTAACTCTGGATTATCTGTTTGTGGCGCTACGGTCATTAAACCAATCGGTTCAAGAGCATCACAATTCTGAGTTATCTGAAGTAGCTGTTCGATTTCCTTTGGTGGAACACCATATTTCTGACTTTCGCCAGTGATGTTTACCTCAAGGAAGCATCGTATCGGTTTTCCTGAAATAGGTCGGTTTCCTGATGCCCAGCGCTTAGAAATCTCGTGAACCAATAATTCTGAGTCGAGTGAGTGTAGTGTGTTGAGGTGTGGGATCACCTGGCGTGCCTTGTTTCTTTGCAGGTGCCCGATGAAGTGCCAGGTTAACTTTTGCACTGCTTTACCTGCGGGATTTTCGTTTTTGGGTGAAGATTCGTATGCAAGAGCTTTAGGAACGAATTCTTGTGCTCGATTCTCACCGAGGTTAGTTAAGCCAGCAGCGAGAGCACCCGATATTGCATTTAAACCGTGAGTTTTAGTCACACCAACGATCGTTACTTCTGATGGGTCACGACCGACTCGCTCGCATGCTGATCGGACAGTATTGCGGACAGTTTTGAGGTTGGATGCGATCACATTTATTTCCGAAAGTGAGGTGGTCATTGCTAGTAGTTATTCACTGTTGATACGTGCGAGTTCTTCGGAGAAATTTTTACGTCCACGCAAAAAGAAGTAAACGATACCTATCAAAGTACAAATTGGAATGATTAACCCGAGTAGGAAATGAGTAGCAAAGAGAAAGAAAGTCGTGACTACCAGAAACAATACCCCGAGAAGTGCGCCAACTATCGGAATCAGTAAAGAAAACATAATCTTCGACATCAGAAAAATCTCGGACCAAGCTCCCGATGAATCCTGTTCCGGTGGCTCATAACCGTAGCTCATAGTGACACCTACCATATGTAAGTGTACCCCTAGGAATGCTTCGAATTTTGTTCAGTAGTTTATAGCGACCTGTTGTCTACTCGATTTTTGTCGTAGCGATTATCGTGAGGTACCCACTCATCAAGTTGAAGGGAAGGTACTGGTCTGCATCTATGATTACTGCCAGCTTCGATCAATCTAAGCGATTCTGACAGGGAGTTGAGTACGGCCTTTGAGGATCAAGAGAATTTCTCCTGATAACTTGCCATCACGCTAAAGGGTGGACGTGCCACTAGGCTGATCGCAGTTCCCGTGAGTTCACAAGAGTGGGATCTGAGTAATGGAGATTCAGTGGGCGGCTATCCTATTCAAACCACGATGCACCTCGAGATTAATGGGTTCTCCCGTTTCTAGGTAGTCACTATCTTCCGCGAACATCCGTGCTTGTTCTGGTGCCGGCAAGTCCGGTGAGAGTGCTATACGTCCTAACTCCTCAAGCATCTGTTCAATTGAGACAAATTGATGATAGAGAGAGGCGAAGCGCATATACGCTATCGGGTCAAGATCCTTGAGACGTGAGATAACCATCTCACTCAGAATTCTGCTACTTACTTCACCTCGATCGGCACCTAGCACTCGTCTTTCTATGTCCTCGACGATCGCTATCAGTGCTCCTTCTGGTAATGGCCGCTTGCGTGTTGCAATTCTTAGGCTGGTTAGCAACTTTTCGCGCTGGAACTCCTCTCGTCGTCCATCTCTTTTTACGACCATGACTAGCGATTCTTGGGTTTGCTCATAGGTCGTGAACAGTTCGTCACAGCTAGGGCACTGCCGGCGGCGGTGGATACCTTTTGCCCCCATTCTGGTTTCTGTGATGTTGGTCTCGTTGCTGACATCTTTGCCACAGAACGGACAGTTCATACGACGATGGGCCTCCACGGCCAAAGGGAGCGGTTGATCCGATTGCATTTTCTGGGGGTGGTCGGAGTAGACCACGCCTATCGATGATTAAACAACGGTGCCCGTCAACACCCTGTTAGGGAGTTGTCCCCATCTACCCACAATTACGTTGACGGGCTGTGGTAATTCTCGAGAAGGAAGCTAACCGCAGGCAACTCTTAACTGGGGAAATTTGGTTTTAGTTAAAAGTTGCCTGCTAATTCTGTGGGAACCGCCTATCGACTGGGAAAAGATCGCCTGAGGAATGTCGGTAAGTCAGCTTCATCTAATGAATCATCCGACAGTGGATCTGGAGTAATCTCACCAAGTTTGAGAGGCGTTTCCATTGTCGGTTCTTCGATCTCTTCGATAGCGCGGCGCATTGTCGTCGGTCTATTGCCACTGAATCCGGTAGCCAGAACTGTGATTCTTACATCGTCGGCAAGTGTGTCGTCGAGGCTAGTACCGAAGATGATTTCTGCATCGGGGTCTACCACCTCAGCGATTACTCTTGCGGCTGCATCGAGTTCACGCAAGCTGAGGTTTTTTGGTCCTGTCACATTGAAAAGCACACCAGTTGCTCCAGTGATGTCGACCTCTAGTAGTGGACTTGATATTGCTTCCCGAGCAGCCTCGATCGCACGTTGCTCACCCTGGCCATGACCTATTGCCATCAATGCAGGACCGGCATCCGTCATAATCTTCCGTACATCTGCGAAATCGAGGTTGACCATTCCTGGGACTGTGATTAGGTCACTAATCCCTTGGATTCCTTGCCGTAATACGTCATCGGCTGCTCGGAATGCCGCTTCGATCGATAGGTCTTCAGCGTTGAGCTGAAGTAGTCGATCGTTAGGGATAATTATCAGGGTGTCGACTTTGTCCTGCAGGTCACGAACGCCATCTTCGGCTTGCTGTCGGCGCTTTGCTCCCTCGAAACTAAATGGTTTTGTGACGACTCCGATCGTCAAGGCGCCCATTTCTCGCGCCACTTCGGCCACGATTGGTGCGGCCCCAGTTCCAGTACCGCCACCTAGGCACGAGGTAACGAATGCCATTTCTGCACCTTGAAGTGCCTCTGCGATTAATTCTCGTGATTCCTCCGCTGCGCGGCTCCCACGCAGTGGATCGCTTCCTGCGCCGAGTCCTCGCGTTAGTCGGTCACCGATACGTACCTTGACCTCAGCATCACAGGCATCAAGAGCCTGAAGATCAGTGTTAACTGCGAGATACTGTACCCCTGGCAGTCGTGAGGTCATCATCCTATTTACTGCGTTTGAACCACCACCTCCAACTCCTACCACCTTTATAGGTGGTAGCCCCTCGATATCGTTGTCGCTGAATACAGTTGTCTCTTTACTCGGCATCTTTGTGGGTCCTTTCACTGATTTAAATGTTTTTGTCAGATTTTTTGATTCAGGTTGTTTGTCTGGTGCAGTTGCGCTAGCACCGGACCGCACTGAACTCTTTTTGGCGCTTAGAGGATTTTCGGCTGCTTCCACTTCACGCGCTGTTTCGAGATAGTCGAACAGTGTTTTTGGCTTCAACGGTAACTGTTTCTTCCGTGCTTTCTTTTTCGAGCGGTCTCGTTGGTCTGTCATGTTGAGCACCTCACAGATTCTTTTGTCCCAAAGGTCCAGTTTTCAAAGCATCGTTCCGTTTAACATTGAGTTGCTTACTCCCTTTTTATTGCGGTAGGACGACTCGCATTAGGTGGGCGACGCGGCGCATTAAGCCGCCCAGCGGTGCTGTTGGTACTGCTACTGAGCGGAACATGATTTCTTGCTCTTTCAGTGCCCAACGGATGAGGCCGACAGAAGTAGCGTAGGCTGGATCGTTGAGGATGTCTGAGAGCCCTGAGAGATGTCGTGGACGGCCTACTCGAGCGGGGAGGGAAAGAACTTCTTCAGCTAAAAGATCGATTCCTGGCAGTGCCGATGCGCCACCGGTGAGGATTGCCCCCGCTGAGAGCAGCTCTGGCTCAGTACCGCGGCCGATCTCGGCTTGAACCATCTCGAATAGTTCTTCAGCGCGCGCTTGCAAGACTTCCGCGATCATTCGGCGTTGTACGGTCTTACGCCCTTCCGAACCAAAGGAAGCTAGTTCAAATTCTTCAGTTTCATCGATAAGCGAAGGGATCACATGTCCGTAGTCTCGTTTTGCTTGTTCCACAGCAGGTTGCGGTGCTCTGAGAGCTACCACTAAATCTCGTGTCATGTGTATACCGCCGACAGGAAGCACGGCTGTGTGTATGACTGCTCCGTCGCGGTAAATGCTGATATCAGTTGTGCCACCACCGATATCGATCATTACGGCGCCGTGCTCGAGTTCTTCAGTTTCTGTGACTGCCTCAGCCGATGCTAGTGGTTGGAGTATCAGAGATTCTACATTGACGCCGGCGCCTTCTACGCATCGCACGAGGTTCTGGGCTGCTGATGAAGAGCACGTCACAACGTGTGTTTCAACATCGAGTCGAGATCCGAACATTCCGACTGGGTCCGAGACGTTGTCATGTCCGTCAACCACGTAGTACCGAGGGACAACGTGAATGACCTCACGGTTGTTAGGTACGTTGAAGATTCGGGCACTCTCCAACGCTCGCTGGACGTCGTGCTCAGTGATCGGATAACGAGCATCGGCAACGGCGACGATTCCTTGTGAGTTGCGAGAAGATACGTGAGGGCCGGAGATGCCAATATGCGCAGACATGATTTTCGTTCCGGATGCCCGTTCCGCGCGCTCGATTGACGATGCAATCGCTTCGATCGCCGCTTGTACGTTGTCAACTGTGCCTTTTGCAAGACCAGCGGAGGGCCCAATGCCAACACCAAGGATGCGCAATTCTTGTTGTGCCGAAAGTTCTGCAACGATCGTGCAGACCTTGGTTGTGCCGACGTCGATCGCGGCGAGTGTGGGATTAGCCATTACCGCACCTCCCAGGTAGTCCCGACTACAGAAGTCAGAATTATTCTGTACCGACCCGCGCCCACCACAGGAGTCATCGCAGTACCACGTTTCGTCCGAATCGAAGGTCGATTTCCGCTACCGACAAGTTATTTTTGGAGAGTGTCTCAAGTGCAGCTGACAGTGCCGATACTTTGAACAAGAAATTTGTTGAATCACCAAAGATCACATCGGGAGTTTTATCGAAGAGCACCGTAAGCCCTCGATCATCTCGAAATACGTAGCTGCTTGGTTCGATCTTGAGTTTTTCGAATATACTTTCGCTGGCTAGGCGTTCGACGAGTTGGACCGCATCAGAGTCGACGTTGTTCTCACTGATAGATTCTGTTGGACTAGCGATATATCTGATCGTTGGAGCGCCCACATCGGGTTGTCTGGCAACGGCTAGCCATTTTCCATGTTCGTCGATTGTTAGGCGTTGATTAGATGTCTGCCAGTAGCCCCAACCTTGATTCTCTTCGATATAGATATCGATGCCATTTGGCCAATCGCGTGTGACCGTTGCGAGTTTGACTCCTGAGACCGTCTCGATTCGTTGAGCTGCACCCTTGAGGTCCGCTGTGGGCAACCATGATCCATAAAGGTCTGCAGCTTCTATCACTTGGCTGTGATCGACAGCGGTAGCTCCTATGACGTGTAGTTCCTGTACTCGGATATTGTCTTCAAAATAAAGCCATACGCTGCTGAGGATTGCAGCTCCGACCATGGTGACGGCTATGATTCCTAATGTAACGCCACGCCAGGGTAATTGAGGCGCTTTTCGAGTCTTTTCGGCACTTCTAAGTTCGAATCGTGCTCGTGTTTCCACTGGTCGACGGATGCTGCGACCAGTGCCCGCGCGCGGAGTGCGATCGCGATCGAAGATGGTGTGCCATTGGAATTTCATCGGGGCGCCCTCCTCTCGAGCTTTTGCTTGTTTTGGTTGGCGTGTCGTTCAAAGGCAAGATCAACTAGATGTGAAATTAGTTCTGGGTAACTTATGCCTGCTTCTTGCCAAAGCCGAGGGAACTGAGAAATTGGAGTGAAGCCGGGTAGCGTATTGATCTCAATGATTTGAACGAGCCCATCGTCTCGCGCAAAGAAATCGACGCGTGCCATCCCGGCAGCGTCGATAGCACGGTAAGCACGAAGAGATAGTTGTCGGACATGCTCAGCAATGGCATCGGGAATCTCAGCAGGGACAATCGTTTGAGTGGCGTCGTCCTGGTATTTGGCTTCATAAGTGTAGAAGTCAGATTGTGAGTGGATTTCAGCAACTCCTGATGCAGTCGGTTCATCATTTCCGAGGACGGCACATTCCACTTCATGACCGTTCATTGCTTGTTCTATCATCACTTTGCGATCATGATGCGCTGCCGTTGATAATGCATCGCCGAGATCTGCCTGTGATAGCACCTTGCTCACCCCTACGGACGAGCCGCCGTTGCACGGCTTGACGAAGCATGGGTAGCCGAGCAATGTTTCAACGTAGTTCATCGTGTCTGATGAAGGAGTGGCGAGTTCAATGCCAGAGAGCACGAGATATGGTGGTTGTGGGATCTCAGCTGCAGCAAAAACGGCGCGCATTAGCGCTTTATCCATCCCAGCAGCACTAGCACTAACGCCACTACCGACATAAGGAATGTTTGCTAGCTCGAACAGGCCTTGGAGTGTCCCGTCTTCACCGAGGTTTCCGTGGATAATTGGAAAGATAACGTCCATATCGGATAGTGCTTGAAGTACTTCCGGGTGCGCGAGAAGTCCATTACCAGAATCGGTACCTAGATCGATTGCTGAGGAGTCATCAAGTCGACGCGCGGTCTCATCTGGTGTTAACCAAGCTCCGTTTTGCGTCACTCCAAAAGGAATCACTTTGAAACGCGATGAGTCAGCTTCACGTATAACTGACCTCCCTGAACTTACAGAAACTGCATGTTCAGTCGATTCGCCACCGATTACGACACCGAGAAGTTCATTGGTACTCCTCATGATCGAACTCGCTGACTTTGTCGTCCTTGGAGTGATTCGAGCACTGCTGGTGCAAGCCGAGTCACGTCGCCCGCCCCGATCGTGAGAAACACATCTCCCGCTTCCAGCATGGCGACGATCTGCGCAGTACCTGACTCTATTGAGTCGAGAAGTAGAGGGGAGGGTACTTCCAGTTCTTTCGCTAACGTTGGAGCGTCAATTCCGGCCTCGTTAGTTTCTCGTGCTGCATAGGTAGGAAGGAGATACAAGATATCGATTGCTTCAAAACAGGTGCGGAAGCCGTCTAGCAAATATTGGGAACGTGAGTAAGTGTGCGGTTGAAAGCAGGCCACTAGACGGCGCCCTGCGAAGCGCTGACGGGCGGCACTTAATGTCGCGCGGATTTCTGTTGGATGATGGGCATAATCATCCACGATCGTGATAGGCCCACGATCGCCTGTGACTTCACCAATTAATTCGAAATGGCGCCGTGTTCCCTGAAAATCTGATACGGCTGAAGCAGCTCGATGGAAATCGACGCCGGCGCGCATGGCTACTGCGAGTGCTCCAAGGGCATTGACTACATTGTGACGACCAGGTACCTGAAGTGAGAGTTTTCCAAGCTCAAGGCCGTCCAATTCAACAGTGCAATCTAGACCACCACGATCGTTTCCACGCAGACCTCGTGCGCGCCATGTAGCCTCATTTTCTACGCTGTAAAACTCGACGTGAGCGTCGGATTCGGATCGAGCTTCAGCGAGTCCTAAAGCATCAGGTGAGTCGGCGCATACGATTAGTGTGCCTTCCGACTGTACTTGTGAGGCGAACCGGGTGAACGCCGACTTGTAATGCTCTTCCGTACCGTAGTAGTCGAGATGGTCAGCTTCAATATTGGTGACTAGGGCGATCTTTGGGGAATAGTGGAGGAACGCTTCGGCATACTCGTCTGCTTCGAGCACAGCGTGCCTGCCGTTTCCATCCCGCACGTTTCCACCCAGATCGGGGGAGTCACCACCAAGGATTACGAGTGGGTCCAGTTCACCACGCTCCATCATCATTGCGAGCATGTTGGTAGTTGTTGTTTTTCCATGACTACCAGCGATCGCAAGCACTTCTCTATCTTCGACTAGACGCTGCACCATTTCTGCACGCAGCATTACTGGCAAGCCGCGTTCACGAGCTGCGATCAATTCAGGGTTGTCGTCCATCGCGGCAGCCGTGACAACCAAAAGTTCCGCATCACCCACGTTCGATGCTGTATGTCCTTGGTAGATTTTTGCTCCGAGTTGTTCGAGGCGCCGTGTGTAGTTCGATGGTTGAAGATCGGATCCAGTGACCGCAATGCCTCGTGCTAGTAGTAATTGACCGATCGCGGACATATGGACTCCACCAGCGCCTACTAGATGCACCTGTCCAGGTGTTATTTTCTTACGGCCTTTGCGCTGACGTGACATCAAGCCCATCACGATGCCACCCTGCGTAATAATGATGCGATTCGTGCTGCCGAATCGTGTCGATTAAGTTGTCGCATAGCACAGGACATTGATCTGAGTTGGTCATCATCATCGAGTAGGGCGATCACTTCATCCGCGAGGTAGTGGATCGATGATCTCGTGATCGTAGATGTTGCACCGCAGTTTTTGAGATATTCGGCATTAGCTGACTGGTCGGAGAATTCACCGGGGATCAGAATTGCGGGTAACTCCATAACGGGTAATTCGCCGAGAGCTGATGCACCGGCACGCGTTACAGCCAGATCAGCTGCCGCCATAGCTAACGCCATGTCATTCGTATAAGGGTGCAAGCTGTAGCGTTTTTGTTGCCATTCTGGAAGGTGAGTGCGTTCACGATTTAGCCAATCAAACTCATCGCGTCCTGAAATGTGGATAACTTGGAGGCGTGTCAATAGTCGAGGAAGATTGTCGCGAATCGCCACGTTGATCTGATGTGAACCGAGCGATCCGCCAGCAATCAGTAACGTTTGTAGAGATGTATCTAATTCGAAACGCTGGATGCCTCTTTTACGAGTTGCATCCAAGAATTGATTTCGGACTGGGTATCCAGTCACAACAGTTTTTGAGGCTGGTAAATACGGCAACGATCCGTCGACTGAGCAGACGATTGTCGACGCATATCGTTGAAGCAATCGAACGGCCCAGCCAGGTTTTACATCTGGTAAGAAAACTACTAGCGGTATTCGGAGTTGGTGGGCTGCTCGCCCGATCGGTGCTGATGCATAACCGCCAGTTGCGAAGACAGCATCGGGCCGATCTTTATTTAGGAAACGACGCGCAGTGCTGCTGCCACGCCACAGATTCCAGAGCCCGTTTATGAGCCTCATTGGTGATCGCCCACGGAGCTGGCTAGCTGGTACGACTCGGTACAGAATTTCGTGTTCCTCGGCTAGTTCGCGTTCCGGACCGTTGCGCGTACCGTAGTAAACGAGCTCGGTATCCTTCTGTTCGCGTAGTTGCCGGCCTACCGTGAGTGCTGGATAAGCATGACCACCGGTCCCGCCACCTGCGAGTGCGAATTTCATCTTCCCGGCCTTACCGTAGAACTCGTAACACGCGATTTTTGGACGCCTCGCGTAGTTGCCGGCTGAGGTGCGAACGTGGCGTAGCGGCTTACCGAAAGAAGTAATCCGACTGCTATTAGGGAAACGAATAATGAAGATCCGCCAGCAGAAAGAAACGGAAGCGGGATCCCGGTCAAAGGGATCAATCTTGTCACGCCTCCAACATTGATAATTAGTTGAAACGCGAACCATGCCAAAACGCCTGCTGCAATCAGTGATCCGAAGGTGTCAGCCGCACGACGCATGATGCGCCAAGTGCGCCAGAACAAGACCATAAATAGTGCGAAGACCACCAGTATGCCGATGAAGCCGATTTCCTCTCCGATGATTGCGAGTACCCCGTCGGTATGTGATCCGGGCACGTAGAAAAACTTTTGCCGGGAGACTCCTAGGCCATGTCCCCACAAACCTCCGGAGCCAAAGGCAACTAGAAGTTGGAGTGTTTGAAAACCGACACCCGTTGGATCCGATTCGGCGTCTGTGAAGGAGAGAATTCGGTCCATCCGATAACCACCGGTAATGATTAGCATTACGGCCATCACCGAGCCACTTCCTACCAGAGCGACAACGTGGACTAGGCGTGCTCCTGCGATGAAGAACAGGGTTCCGGTGATTATGGCGATCATTGCGGTTGTGCCAAGGTCTGGCTCTAGCATCACTAATGCGCCAATGAGTCCGACCATTCCGACGAACGGTAGTACTCCGAGGGAAAAATTCTGAAGCGAGTCACCACGTGAGGCAAGCCATGCAGACATGTAGATCAGCACCGCAAGTTTGGCGAATTCACTTGGCTGTATTGGCGGCAGTGGGCCAATTTGTATCCAACGGAGGGCGCCGTTAGATTCCACACCTAAACCTGGGACAAGTACTGCGCCGAGACCGATCAATGCCCCCAGCATCAAAAGTGGGCTTAACCTTCTTAGGTAACTGTAGTCGAATTGCATAACGATCACTAAACCGATCAACCCGAGTGCTGCGAAAATCATCTGACGTTTGACGAAATGGTTAGCGTCACCATGTTCGACTTCTGCTAGAACGTATGAGGATGAGTAGACGAAAATCAGGCCTAGAATCAGTAGTACTAGGACTGTAGTGAGTAGCCCATAGTCGGGAGCGTGGCGCCGGCGTGACATTTTAGCTGCGCTCACTTGTTGACTCTGATCGTGCTGTTCATTGTTCCTCGAGACTTGCAACCGCTGTTCGGAAAGCGGTGCCTCGTTCCTCGAAGGTGCGATACGAATCGAAGGAGGTTCCAGCAGGTGAGAACAATACGACGTCGCCCTTGTGAGCGTGCTTGGCCGCTCGATTCACTGCGCTCGATACATCTTCTACACGGTCGACCAAGGGTGTAGTAGCGTCTCGCGCCTTAATCATTGTGCTAGCAAACAGATCGCCTGACTCGCCGAAGGTGATAATCGTGCGACACCGTTCAACGGCTAGTTCGGCAAGTTCACGCAGTGGTAAGTGCTTGTCGCGGCCTCCTAGCAGCAGCACGATTGGTGCATTGAACGAACGAAGACCGGCGATCGCCCTTTCAGGAGTGGTTGCTATCGAATCATTGACATAAGTGACATCGCGGAATGTCCCCACAACTTCTAGGCGGTGAGGGACCCCCTCGAAATTCCGAATAGCCTCAGAGATCGCAACATCCGATGCTCCGAGGCGACTTGCAATTGCGACTGCAGAAAGTATGTTGGCAACGTTATGTTCGCCGCGAAGAGCTATCTGTTCTCGCGGCAGCAATGGTAGATCTTCCCCGTCTTGCCGTCGTGTCAGGATGCCATCGGAGATTAGTACACCGTCTCCTGGAATATCGCGGTTCACCGAAGTGTATGCGATGTGGCCAGGTGACTCATTGGCAAATCCCGCACAGATCTCATCGTCGAGATTGAATATCGCGAGTTCGTTTTCGTTTTGGAATTGAAAGATTCGGCGTTTCAGGTTCACGTAGGACGACCATGAATAGCGGTCCAGATGATTTGGTGTCACGTTGGTGATGCATGCAATTGCAGGGCTCTTATCAACAGTCTCAAGTTGAGTATGAGAGAGTTCGGTCACTACTTTGGTTTCGGGCTCAATTTTATCCAGTAGGCCGAGTAGGCCGATTCCGATATTCCCTCCAACTACGTGGTTGATTCGGGCAGTGTCGAGCATAGCGCCGGTAAGAGCAGTCGTTGTTGTTTTTCCAGACGAACCGGTGATTCCAGCTATAGGTGAAGGACAACGCTCCACGAAAAGTTGCGTCATCGATGAGATGGGTATTTTGGCGTGTCGTGCAGCACGTAGCGCAGGCAGATCGGGTGGTACACCCTGAGATACAAATACTGCGTCGGCTTCGGAGCAGTCCTCTACGCGATTCTTACCCAAAGAGAGGTGGGGAGCGCAATCTGAGATCTCATTGATCTCTTTAATTAGCGCTTCGGAAGTGCGAATGTCAGACACGGTGACTATTGCCCCTTCTGTCGTCAAATAACGAACAAGGTCGATTCCCTCTATACCGAGGCCGACAACGGTTGCCCTAGCTCCTTGCAGATTCTGTATATCGGTCATAGCACGTTATCCATTAAGATATCCACAATCGAGCCGACTCACAATCTGATTTTCTCGGAAATCCTGCTATCGCGGGGGTAATCCATTAATGGATTACCCCCGCGATAGCAGGTCATACGGACAAAGCTAAGGCTATTCCGACCATCGCTCCGGTGAACGCTAATAGCCACATTCGCAGAACTACCTGAGGTTCACTCCATCCAATCAATTCGAAATGATGGTGGAGAGGTGTCATCCGAAACAACCTACGACCACCTGTCGTTTGGAAGTAGGCAATTTGAAGCAGTGTTGAGCTCGCGTTAGCGACGAATACAATTCCAACGATCGGTAATAGCAGCCAATGTCCGGTCATTAATGCAACGGTCGCGAGTGATGCGCCTAATGGGAGTGCTCCGGTATCTCCCATGAATACCTGTGCTGGGTGTACGTTGTGCCAGAGAAATCCGAGTAACGCACCGACGATCGTAAACGAGAAAGTGGCCAGAAATTCTTGCCCTTGCCCAAAACCTATAACTGCGTAGGCGGTGAACGCGATTGCAGCTGTGCCGCCGAGCAGTCCATCTAGGCCATCAGTTATAGAAACGGCACTCGTTGTTGCGAACACAGTGATTATCGCGATCGGGATGTATGCTGGCCCTAAGTCGAATTGACCAGCCCAGGGGACGTTCGCGCTGCGGACTTCAAGCCCGTAAAACAGTACGAGCGATACCACAACTGACAGCAGCCCGATCAAAATAAATTTAAGACGCCAACTGAGGGCTCGTCGGCTCTCGGCATTTGTAAGTGTCCCGAGATCGTCCCAGAAGCCAATCAGCATTGTCACCAGCACCACGAATAAAGGCAGAAGCATTGAGCGGCGCTCGAATACGAGAGAACCATTCTCGATCTCAAAGATGTTGGTAAGCACAGTGATGATGGCGACTGTCCCATAAATGATTAGGCCACCCATCGTGGGCGTACCCTCCTTGATGTGATGACTAGTTGGGCCTTCCGACGAGATAGTCTTTCCGATTTTGTGTTTTCGGAGCGCAGGTACGATGAACATGCCTGCTAAAAGCGCAAACAAGAACGTCGATGCACCAACCAAGAGTGCGAAGATCACGTGTGCCTCCTGACGCTTCTTTCAAACTGGGAATTCATCGCTATTGTTAACTCTTTGACAACAGCATCGAGATGCAGCTGGTTAGATGCTTTAACGAGAAGTGCGTCGCCTGAGCGGAGCCTCTTCAGCAAAGTTCTCGCAGCATCGGATTGATTTTCAATATGGGATGTCTCAAGACCTGCGCTTGCAGCAGCCTCGCCGATTTGACTACCGCGCTGTCCGATTGTGAATAACAAGTCAAGGTCGTCAGCGGCTCGCTCGCCGATCTGCTGGTGCGCTTGCTCTTCTTCACTGCCAAGTTCAAGCATGTCACCTAACAATGCCAAGTGGCGCCCGGGCATTTCTGCAAGCAAATCAAGAGCGGCGTGCATCGACGCTGGGCTTGCATTGTAAGTGTCATCCAGCAGTGTAATGTCATTTCCGATAGTCGAAATCTGAAGTCGAAGTGGGACTGCAAGCTGCTCGACAGCCGTTGCGATTGCATTAAAAGGCACTTTTTCCGTTACGGCTGTGGCTATTCCGGCTAATACGTTACTTAAGAGATGAGTACCTGGAAGAGGTACGCGGAGGCGCCGTTCTGAATTGTCGATTTCACCAAGGAGAGTGCCGTCAACTGTGAGAGTGAAGGAGAATCCATCGGTTCCGTGGCTCTCGACACTGTGGCCTCGAATTTGAGCACGTTCGGCACTACCGAACGTGATGACAGTCGCTGCGGTATATGGTCTGATTTTGGCGACACGTGGATCGTCTATATTTAATATTGCGTGTCCGTTTGCTGGCAGAGCCTCGATCAGCTCACGCTTTGCGAGAGCGATTGCTTCGATTGAACCAGCACGTTCCAGATGAACAGGTCCAATGTTCAATACGATTCCCTTTTGCGGCTGAGTCCAACTACAAAGCAGTTCGATCTCGCCTCTTGTGTACATGCCATGTTCGATGACGGCTCGCTCAGTTTCAGGTCTGAGTTCTAGAAGGCAGAGAGGAACGCTAACTTCGTTATTGTAATTAAGCGGATTGACCTGCACCTGATACTTCGGTTGAAGGAGCTGCGCAATGATTAGTTTTGTTGTCGTTTTTCCGACGTTTCCAGTCACGCCTATCACCTCGAGTTGAGGGAGTGCTGCTCTCCACGATGCTGCTAGCGTCTGTAACGCGCTCAGCGGGTCATCGACGTAGAAGCATGAGGCGGCTTCGGTACCTTCAACCGTATGCTTCAGGATGCAGCCAGTGGCGCCAGCTTTGACGGCTTGTGCAGCATGATTATGGCCATCTGTGCGTGCGCCTGAGAGCGCTGTGAACAAATCGTTCGGTTTCGTCTCGCGAGAGTCAATAATCGCGCGCATGAACTGTTGGTCTGGCCCTTCATGCCCGCGCAACTGCGAAGCGAGTGCTGTCCTAACGAAAGTAGAATCTAAAGAAGGACCGTGCGGCATCATGGGTTCGATACCATGGCGTCACGAGTTGGTACACGCAGATACTCCATGATTGCGCTGGCGACTCGAGAGAATACTGGCGCAGCCACCTGTCCCCCAAGAGTTAAGTCTCCCGATGGCTCATCAATTTTTACAAGGATTGAAATTTCAGGAGCTTCGTATGGTAAGAAGCCAGCGAACGATGCGATTGTCGTATCAAAGTCATATCCATCTTTAGTCGAGACGATTGTGGTACCTGTTTTCCCCGCGACTGCATAACCGTCAACTTGAGCGCGGTGCCACTGCATGCCATCGACGACGTCATTCATCAGTGCTGAAATCTTTGTGGCGGTATCGGTCGATACGACTTGACGCACCAAGACCGGATCAAAGGTTCGGACGTCATGCTCAGAAATCACATGCGAAACGATGTACGGTCGCATTAGCTGACCCCCGTTAGCGAAGACGTTAACTGCTGTTAACACTTGCAGCGGGCTGGCTGCGAGACCTTGGCCGTAGGAATTGGTCGCTAAGTCGATTGGATACCAGTCCGGATCGCTTGGTTGACGAAGTAGACCCGTCGCTTCACCACTCAGCCCAAGGTAGGTCGGTTTCCCAATGCCAAATGCCGCTAGGTAGTTATAAAAATCTCGTGTTCCAATTTGTTCGGATAACCACACAGCACCCGTGTTCAGAGACTTTTGGAGTATTGAGCGAACGTTGACTTCACCGTGTGCTTGGAAATCCCAGTTGTAGATCGATTCGTTATTGACTACTACAACACCTTCGTCGAAATAGGTTGTTTCGGGTGTAACTCTTCCAAGGTCTATCGCAGCAGCAGCAGTTAATGTTTTGAACACTGAACCAGGCTCATAAAGGTCAGTAATCGGTCTATTGCGAACTAGGTCAGAGATCTCTTGATGCTCAAGGGCATTTGGCGTTACGTCTGCATTCGGACGGGAACCCATTCCCAGAATTGCTCCAGTTCGTGGGTTCATCACCAAGATTGATCCACTAGACGAGTTGAATTCCTCTAGCGCCCTATCGAGTTCTTTCTCTACGATCTTCTGGATGAAGCGATCAACCGTGAGTTGGACTTCACCTCCACGTACTGGACGGTTATCAGTGTTTCCTCCAAACGCGATAGGACGACCGAACGGATCAAGCTCACTGCTATAACTTCCGGGTTGTCCGCGTAACAAATGGTCGTAGTCCGCCTCGATTCCCCATAGTCCGACCCCGTCGATGCCGACATGACCTATTACTTGCCTGGCCAAGTTGCTTTCGGGATATGTACGCCTTGCTGAAGGAAGGGTTCGAACTCCCCATAAATCGAGGTTACGTATCTCTAGGCCTTGCTCGTAGTTCACATCCCTTTTGACAAGGATGTCGCCGATCGTTGCGGATGTGCCCTTGGTGAGAACTGCTTCAGAGTTCAAATTGAGTAATGCTCCGAGCTCTCCTGCTGCGGGCACAGCCAGATTGATGTCACTCCAAAGGAAGCGATCGATATAGATGTCCCATGTGTCAACAGAAGCTGCTAGGGGGTAACCGGTCGCGTCTGTGATTACTCCGCGTGGTGCCGGAACCTTGTAATCACCATGGCGTGTTTGTAATGCTCGATCTAGGTAGAGACTGTGATCAACGATTTGGACCTGATATAGCCGGAACACGATTATGCTAAAGGCAGCTATAGCTAGCAAAGTTACTACCCAGTGACGCCATGTCAGGTGATCAGGGCGAGTTTCGGTCACCACGAACACCCTTCTACCCCGCTTTGGATACCTTTTACGGGTACCCGATTACTCCGTTAGTCGAATCCCGGAATCCGTTCCAGTAATGGCTCCCACCAGGCGATTTGTTCTTGCGCGATTAGAGGCGGTGTATTGATATATCGCCGCGGAAGCGGTACTCCATGCGGTGCTGCCTCCTGTACCGATAATTGCAATACCTTTTGAGGTTGGACCATTCCGAGTCGTGTAATTGCCTCGTGATGTAACGCTGTCAGCCGAGCCTTTTCAGCTATTCCCGCCTCTAGTAGACGGATCTCGGATTCGAGTTGGCCACGTTCAGCTTGTAGCGTGCGCAACTCAAATCCTGCACTCGCAACTTGACTAGTCTGTAATACCTGCAGCAAGCCAAGGATTGCGACACCCAATAACAGCCCCACGAGAAGTATTTGTCGGAAAGGTCCGATCCTTTGCAGGCTTACGAATTTGTGATTTTCGCCTGTCAGTACAGGATTGGCAGCGGTCATGTGTGTCGATTTCGAACTGGCGACCCAACTGTTTACTACGGTGCCTGGATTAGACATCAGGCACTCCTGGCAATTGGAATCGCTTCGGCAACGCGTAAACGAGCCGAACGAGCTCGAGGATTACGTGCGATTTCATAATTTGAAGCCTTTTGAGCGCGGCGTGTGATTCGTCGCCAGCAGGGTTCGGGGTCAACATCAGGCACCCAGCGTTCTCGCGGACGGTCAGCGCTATGATTCCTCATATATTCTTTGACTTGCCGATCTTCGAGAGAGTGGAAAGAGATAACAACTAGGCGACCGCCGGTGGCTTCGAGCAGGCTGTGGGCTGAAGCGAGTGCGGCTTGTAGGTGCATGAGCTCCTCGTTCACCGCGATTCGCAAAGCCTGGAACGTTAACGTGGCGGGGTGAATGTTGTTAGACCGTCCCCGGCCTCGTCCCACAGCCTGCTCGACTACACCGGCTAGTTCGCCGGTTGTATTTAACGGGCGATCGTCGACAATCGCCTTTGCGATGCGACGACTTCGACGCTCTTCGCCATACTTCCAGATTATTTCTGCTAGTTCGTCTTCTGTACTCTCGTTGATCATTTCAGCTGCCGTGAGGCGTTGATCACTATCCATCCGCATATCCAACGGTTCATTTCGCTGAAAAGAAAATCCACGACCGGGCTGACTGAGTTGAAGTGACGAGATGCCAAGATCGAGAAGTAAACCGTCGACGTGCTTGATTGCGTGTTCGTCGCAGATGTCCTTCATATCCTTATAGTTCCCGTAACTGAGTACGGCAGCATCGCCGTAAGAGCCGAGGTTCTTGGCAGCATGCTTCAGTGCATATCGATCACGATCGATACCGAGCAATCGTCCTTCTGGTTGAGCTGCCTTGAGGATTGCGAAAGCGTGTCCACCAAGACCTACGGTCCCATCTACATAGCTGCCACCTGGGCGAACAGCGAGAGCTTCGACGACCTCATCGAGCATCACCGGTTGATGGATCGGTAATGAGGTATTTGTCATCCCAGAGCCTGCTGTTCCTCATTCGCGAGCTCGTTGAGTTCTTGTGCCCACCGGAGCGGTTCCCAGATCTCGATATAGTCTCCACAACCAACTAGCGATACACGCCCCGTCAAGTTTGTAGATTCACGAAGTTGACTAGGCAGGAGGACACGTCCTTGCCTGTCAAGATCAAACGAGTAAGCATCGTGCAGGAATCCTCGACGAGTCCTGCGGGCCGTACGAAGTCGATTACCATCTTCTGAGTCCAGTCTTCTCTGCGCTTCTCCGTCGAATGTTTCTTGTGTGTAGATTTCAAGACAACCGTCCGAACCAGGTCGAACAACGCCCCCGTCGACGAACGCGCGGCGGTAGCTGGCGGGAATTGCTAGCCGCCCGCGTTCATCGATCGAGTGCTCGAAGGTGCCGAAAAAAAACAACCGGACCCCTTGCAGTGTTTATAGAGAGGGGTAGCGGGCAGGGTTGCAACCCCATTTCACCCTATAACACCCCCAAACACTACCAGATTCCCCATAATGGAAACAATCGAACATATGGTCGATTATCTAAGTTCATGATTTAAACGGCCTGATAGATTCCAACGGTTGAGGTTTACGGACTGCTTTCATCTTGCAGAGCAAGGGAGAAAAGCTATGGCGATTCGTTTCGACCTATTGACACTGTTTCCTGAAATGTTCGATGGCCCGCTTAATCAATCGATCTTGAAGCGGGCACAGGACGATGGTTTAGTTGAGATTGCATTGCATCAGCTTCGCGACTGGGCAAGTGATAGGCATAAAACCGTTGATGATTATCCGTTTGGAGGTGGCCCAGGGATGGTGATGAAGCCGGAACCGCTATTTACGGCAGTAGAGGAGATTCAGTCTTTGTCTCAATCTCGTGCCGAAGTAATTTTACTCACACCACAGGGTCGTCGGCTCGAAAGTAGCCTCGTACGTGAGTTGGCGACGTTACCGCGGTTACTGTTGATATGCGGTCGTTATGAGGGTGTCGATGAGCGCGTACGAAAGCATCTTGTTGATCGAGAAATTAGTATTGGCGACATCGTGCTTTCTGGAGGGGAACTTCCCACGCTAATGTTAATCGATGCTGTCTCTCGACATATCCCAGGTGTATTGGGTGCAGAAGATGCATTAATTGAGGAGTCTTTCGACCAAAATCTTCTCGAATATCCCCAATACACACGCCCTGCGAAGTTTAGAGGATGGGAAGTGCCCGATGTTCTGCTTTCTGGGCACCATGCTAGAGTTGCCGACTGGCGTCGACAACAGCGACTTCTTCGCACACGTTCCCGTCGTCCTGACCTTCTAGACGGTGCTGATCTGAGCGACCAAGAACAGATTTGGCTCGAATCAGAGCCAATCCCAATTGAAACGCTCGACGCAGGGGAGCGAGGACCGCTAGACTAACAAGTCGCTTGAAGTTCGAAGATATCCACACGTAACAGTTCTCTGCGAGATAGTGATGGCAGTTGACCTCCTCGAGTTCGCACAGCCCCGTAATCCAGACTTTCCTGAGTTTGGATCTGGGGATCAGGTGCGTGTCCAAGTTCGTGTAATCGAAGGCGCACGTGAGCGGCTTCAGCCATTCGAAGGTACTGTTATTCGTGTAAAGAAAGGTCCTGCTGGGAATTTCACAGTTCGGCGTGTTACAGCAGGTGTTGGTGTCGAGCGTATCTTTCCTTTCAACAGCCCGCGCGTGGAGTCAATCGAGGTCACACGACGAGGTCGAGTTCGGCGTTCACGTCTTTACTATCTGAGAGGGCGCACAGGGCGTGCTGCTCGCATCCGAGAGGCTCGGAGATCCTAGGAACTTTATTTCTTTGAAGTAGCAGCGACTGTTTTCAAGGGGATAACTGCGTAAATCCGGCCCTGATACTTACAATGTTTTGGGAATCGAACAAATTATGCTGCTGAGGTAGCTATAACTACCTGCATAACTGTGCCAAGCAGTCCCAAGAATTAATGTCTGAAGTAGAGTTGTGAGGCAACAGAGCCATCTCCGCCGTATCATCAAACGACGATGTCGCGCCTCCATGTCGAGCCTCTGGATTCAATCCTAGAAGGGCGACCGCATTACGTTAAGGTCGCGGTCAATACTGGTCGTCCGACCTATCTTACCTTTTCCTATTCAGTATCAGGCGATCGCACAATCTCGCCAGGTGAAGTGGTCCATGCTCCATTCGGACGGCAAATGTTGCAGGGAATTGTTGTAGATGGTCCGGTCGACACGCCAGGTTATGATCCCGCAGGAGTCCGCCCGCTCGAACCACCGATTGAGGGGGCGCCTCGTGTTTCGTCCGACCACATGCATCTTGCTAGTTGGCTGCAAGAGTATTATCGGGCTCCGCCATGGGATGCACACGCGGTCTTCTTACCTCCAGGTGCCGGTGAGAAACCGGAACGTCTCGTCGTGCGTGGTAGAGCGGCGGATAAGGTAGATCTGTCGGAGCTTTCGGAGAGTCAGCAAAGGCTTTTTGCTGCGCTCAGCAATAAGCCGCAAACGCAGCATTCGCTTAGGAAGCGTCTTGCAGCAAACCTCCCAGAGCGTGGATTTGAGAGTGCATTACGAGCGCTTGTTCGAGGTGACCTTGCTGAACAAAGTTATCGTCTAGCACGACCTAGGGGACGCGCACGCTTTATTGATATCGTACGGCTTGCGATCGAGCCAGATGCTGCTCGAAGATTTGGCAATACAATTGAGGGTCGGCGTGTTTCTCGTCGTGCTCGAGCAGTCCGCGAACTTATGTCGGCCCCTGAAGGTCTTCCATTTAACGAACTTATAAAGAGTTTGCGCGGGACCACTGTCGTTGAATCACTCGTCACTGAAGGCATTATCCAGCGTGAAGGAGATATGGTTCGACTTGCCTTAGATAAGGATGACGCGTCAGTGTTCGTTCGGAAACTCTCGCGTAGTCAACTGGACCATGCGGCAGTTTCATTGATTGAGCGCTTAGCTGATATTGCGGATAAGGGCCCTGAAAACTATCTCGAAGTCCGTGGCCTGAATCGTGAATTCGGCCGTAGCGCTCGTGCAGCTGTGCATCGTCTAGTTGAAGCCGGTGTTGCCTGTACTGAGGAAATTCGCGATCGGCGCGATCCACTTCGTGATTTGTTAGTAGTACACCGAACGGCTGTCGAATTGATTGGGGCTCAGAAAACCGCAGCTGATTTACTTAACGCAGCGATTGACCGAGCTGACGGATCAGGCTTTGTACTACATGGTGTTACTGGAAGTGGAAAGACCGAAGTATATCTTGAGGCTTTGAGGCATGCTGTGGCTCAGGGCCGCCGTGGGATCGTTCTGGTTCCGGAAATTGCACTTACACCTCAAACGGTGCGACGTTTCGCCGAACGCTTCGCTGGGAAAGTCGGAGTGTTGCATTCAGGATTAAGTCTGGGTGAGGCGTTTGACGAATGGCAAGCTATCGCTAACGGTGAGTACGACGTTGTGATTGGGTCACGGTCAGCGATTTTTGCGCCGCAGCCTGATTTGGGACTGATTGTCGTTGATGAATGTCATGAGTGGACCTACAAGCAATCTGATCCTGCACCCCGCTATGACGCTCGAACCGTTGCTCAAGAACGGGCTCGGTTGAGTGGTGCTGCTGTTGTCTATGGATCGGCAACGCCTGATGCAGAACGCTGGCTCGCTACCGATAGAGGAGAGTTAACGCGGATCGATTTACCGAACCGTATTCGTCCGGTTATCCAGCCCGACAGGACTACCAGACTCTGGCCAGTCGAAGAATTACCGAGTGTCGATATCGTCGATATGCGCGGATCTCGTGGATTGTTCTCTCC
>Ga0310344_10000310_pt1 | contig 39327 bp, 32 predicted proteins | sample HC15DNA20200_MG_FD_203801 | JGI IMG/M metagenome (GOLD analysis project Ga0310344, IMG submission 203801) | Marine microbial communities from station ALOHA, North Pacific Subtropical Gyre - HC15-DNA-20-200_MG | ecosystem: Environmental > Aquatic > Marine > Oceanic | place: Pacific Ocean: North...
CGTCCGCTTGTACACCGAGTGATTCTCCGGTTGAAGAAGGGGACTTTACTTTGTCTCCTGAAACACCTGTGACCGTAACAGGAGGACAAATCCAAGGCGTTCTGTCTAATCACAACCCAGACATTATTGCCTTTCAGGGTGTACCATTCGCGGCCCCACCTGTGGGAAATCTCCGATGGAAACCTCCGGAACCTGTCTCGAGTTGGACAGGAATCCGTGATGCGAGTTCCCCTGGACCAATGTGTCCACAAGTGGGTCGGCCGAATCAGCCACAAAGCGAGGACTGTCTCTTCCTTAATGTGTGGACTCCAATCAATAGATCTGAACCATTACCTGTAATGGTCTGGATTCATGGAGGTGGTTACCGGCTCGGTGCAGGTTCTGGAACCGATGGATCACCCCTCGCGTCCCGTGGAGTAGTACTAGTTTCAATCAACTATCGCCTAAACGTCTTCGGATTTCTTGCCCATCCTGGACTGTCTGCGGAATCGGAACACAGTGCATCCGGAAACTATGGGTTGATGGATATGGTCTCTGCTCTTCAATGGGTGCAGAATAATATCGCGTCCTTTGGCGGAGATCCTGATCGAGTGACTATCTTTGGAGAATCAGCTGGGGGTGGTTCGGTGATGTCTTTAATGGTGGCACCCCAAGCCGCTGGACTGTTTCATCGAGCGATCGCGCAAAGCACTTATGTGCCCGGTTGGGCTCGTGGCCTAACTGACGCACCACCTGGATGGGAGCCTGCCGAACATCAAGGACAATGGATCGCTGAAAGCCTTGGTGCTACCGGGTCTAGTGCGTTGGAAGTCATGCGATCCGCAACTACTGAACAGATAATGGACGCTGCAAGAGTCGGCAGCGGCAGCGTCTTTACCCGTACACCTCCTATTTGGGCTCCAAATATCGATGGCTGGTACATTCCAGCCGATCCTTTGCTCATGCACGATTCTGGTAAACAACATGACGTGCCTCTTATCGCAGGAATGACTGGCAACGAAGGTTCCTTATTCAGAAGTCGTCTAGGGATCGACGACATCGCTGCTTTTAAAAGTCACATCCAGACTCATTACACATCCATTGCAGATCAAGCACTTGATTTCTATGACGTATCTACATCTGACGAACTTAATTCAGGTATTGATCGCCTTATTCATGACATGATTTTTGCAGGCCCTGTGCGCTCGCAAGTGAGCACCCATTCACAAAAAACAAACAAGGCGTGGCTGTATAGCTTTTCACGCATTCCTCCGACCGAAGGCGGAACCAACTGGGGCGCTCACCATGCTGCGGAATTGCCGTACGTATTTGGCACCATGTCCCCACCTACACCGTGGACCGACATCGATCGACAGGTATCAGACACTATGATGTCGTATTGGACACAGTTTGCCGCAAGTGGAGATCCAAATAGCATGGATCTTCCAAAGTGGCCGCCTTTTGAATCCGAAACTGATCAATTTCTTACTCTTGACGCAGAGATAACGGTCGGGACGGGCCTGCATCGTGACGGCGCCGAATTGTTCTCGCTATTCGAAGCAAATCAACGCACAGAAAATTGAACTTACTGTCTAAATGTCACTCGAGTTAAATCACATGCTCCACTGTCCCTACTGTGGAGAAATCCTAGAAATATCCATCGATCGGTCAATTAGCACACAAGAATATATTGAAGACTGCCAGATTTGCTGTCGGCCAATTCGACTTCATGTCGCAATTGATTCAAGACAAAATATTATTGTTCAAGCAAACACTGAAGATGAATAAACCTAACGATTCGCCCGTGTGCGACGCTCATTCGCAGCTAATATTCGCTTCCTCAAGCGAATGGTACTAGGCGTTATTTCAACAAGTTCGTCATCATTAATAAATTCAATTGCCTGTTCAAGACTCAATACCCGAGGCGGAACAAGATGAATGCCGATCTCGGACGTTGAAGAACGCATATTTGTCAGCTTCTTTTCTTTCGTAATGTTTACGTCCATGTCGTCTGGTCTCGAATTTTCACCGACAATCATCCCTGCATAGACCGTTGTTCCCGGATCAAGAAATATTTCACCTCGTTCCTGTAGATTGAAGATGGCAAAGCCAGTTGTTTTTCCTACTCGATCAGCCACCAAGACACCAGTTGGGCGACCTGAAATACTTCCATGCCAGGGTTCCCAGCCAGAAAAAAGATGATTCATAATTCCCGTGCCACGGGTATCCGTCAAAAATTGAGACCGAAACCCAATGAGTCCTCTCGTAGGAATCTTAAACTCCAGTCTAATCCGACCGCTACCGTGATTAATCATTTTTGTCATTGTTGCTCGTCTCGTACCAAGACCGGCTATCACGACGCCCTGATATTCCTCTGCCACATCAATCACCAAATCTTCTATCGGTTCTTGAAGTTGACCATTTATTTCACGAGTAACAATTTCCGGGCGAGAAACCTGCAACTCATACCCTTCTCGTCTCATCATCTCTACGAGAATGGACAGCTGTAATTCCCCGCGCCCGATGACCTTTACTTGGTCTGCAGAGTCCGTGTCCTCTACGCGCAGGGAGACGTTGCCAACCAATTCCCGTGCCAATCGATCTCGAAGGTTACGTGAGGTTACATATTCCCCATCTCGTCCGGCCAACGGAGAAGTATTAACACCAAACACCATCGAAACTGTCGGCTCATCGATACGAATGGGAGGAATAGGCGCCTGATGCTCAGGATCAGTAACCGTCTCACCGATAGTGATGTCACTGATGCCAGCAAGACAAACAATATCTCCTGCAGCGGCTCGATCAATTTCAATTCTTTGCAATCCTTCAAACGCAAAAAGCTTCGTGACACGAGTCCGCTGTACGTTGCCATCTAGTTTGGCCACGACAACTTCATCACCGAGAGCAACAGAACCGTTAACAATACGCCCGATCGCAATACGCCCAAGGTAATCGCTTGAATCAAGATTGGCAACTAAGAGTTGTAACGGTGCAGACGGGTCACCTTCTGGAGGAGGCACATTCGTCACAATAGCTTCAAAAAGGGGCCGTAGCGTTTGGCTCGGCTTCGCCAAGTCAACTGTCGCCGTACCTGCTTTTGCATTTGCATATAGAACAGGAAAGTCAATCTGATCATCTTGAGCATCAAGATCAATGAAAAGGTCATAAATTTCACTCAGTACTTCAGCTGGTCTCGCATCTTGGCGATCGATCTTATTGATTACCAAAATTGGATTTAGGCCCCGCTCTAAAGCCTTGCGAAGTACAAAGCGCGTTTGAGGAAGCGGTCCTTCAGACGCATCGACCAGAAGTAACACTCCATCGACCATAGTCAGCGTTCGCTCAACTTCTCCGCCAAAATCAGCGTGGCCTGGAGTGTCGACAATGTTGATCGTTAGATCGTCATACCGCACAGCCGTATTCTTGGCCATGATCGTAATACCGCGCTCTCGTTCAAGATCAATATTGTCAAGCGCTCGCTCCAAGACCTTTTCATTGGATCTAAAGACACCACTTTGGTGTAACAGAGCATCGACCAGCGTTGTTTTACCGTGATCAACATGAGCAATGATTGCAACGTTGCGCAACTGGGGGTTCACAGATTCAGACATCACAATTATTAACCTACAGAGCCGTCATCTATCTCAAGCACCATACTTGGAGTCGTAATCCTTAATTGTAGCAACCCCACATTATTTTGAATTAAAAGATTGCGGAAAAGTTCACCATCGCACTGATTCAAAAAATTGTAAACGCTATAAACACAACGTTCGACATGATACTGTCTATGCAGTAAATCTAAGGAGATCTTCGTTATGACAAGAGCCGTAATAATTGCCTGTGCAACAATGTTTGTCTTGTCAAGTGTCAGCATGGCTCAATTCAGGGCACCAAGCCCTGACGGCCTAGCATCGACAGAAACTGGGGGGCGTTTCGTTGGAGGAAGAACCCCATATTACGTAGATGGGAAATGGATTGAAATCAGTTACGGAAGACCAATAAAGAGAAACCGTGACCTTTGGGGATCACCTGAAGCGTACGGAATGTGGCTTAACCGACAAGCCCGTGTGTGGAGAGCCGGAGCCGATATATCTACCTACTTAATGACAGAAGCGACTCTGGTCATTAATGAAACAGAAATTCAACCGGGTGGTTATAGCATGTTCATAGATCTTGCTTTAGATGATTGGACGCTCATCTTGTCAAATTGGCAACCTCAACGCCAGTACGATCCAAATAACAAAACTGAACTCTGGGGGTCATATGGATACACATCAACCAAAGATGTCGTGCGGGTTCCAATGACTCTCTCATCTCTTCCTTGGTCAGTGGACCAACTAACGTGGCTATTTCTGGACATGACAAATACTGGCGGAAAACTTGCAATTATGTGGGATACGGTAATGGCAATCGTTCCATTTTCCATTAGGGAAAATACGCCTGGCGAAGAAAATCGAGAGGGCGTTATGGACCCGAGAACAGACCCAACCATTGCTCGGTGAACAGTGTAGGTTTTTGGAAAACTTTCAGGAAATACCGCCACGTCGACGGCAAAGCAGGATGTTCCGATGCATTTTGTCACGCTTTATTCTTGCGGACGAAACAAGTTATAGCGATACTGTTGTAAATCTATTTGGTCAAGAGGGAGCGTCTGCAATGAAAAATATCGCGCATCTCGGAGTTGTACTGTTTGTCCTGACAGCATCAGTAAGTCTTGGAGCTCAGTCAAACATACCTACTGACCCTTCTCAGCAGAACATAACCTTTGCAAAAGATATTGCTCCAATTCTTCAACGTAGCTGTCAAGAGTGCCATCGCCCAGCATCCGTTGCACCAATGTCACTACTTACCTATGAAGAAGTAAGACCTTGGGCACGAGCGATCAAAATGCGGACAGCCTTGAGAAATCAACGTGGCGCAATGCCCCCATGGTTTCTGGAAAAAGATCTTGGCATTCAACATTACAAGAACGACCCGTCACTGAGCGACGAAGAAATCGAACAGATTGCGTGGTGGGCTGATAACGGGGCTCCTTTAGGCAATCCCGACGACCTGCCACCGCCACTTGATTTTGGAAATGAGGACGAGTGGTCCATTGGAGAACCTGACCTTATTCTCGAATCGCCCGTGGTTACTCTTCCTGAAGCAGCGCCGGACAAATGGACGTCACTAGGCACCATTGCTACCGGACTGGATGAAGACCGTTACGTGATGGCAGTCGAAGTGAAAGAATTTAATGACGTTCCTGCCGAACAGGGAAGTAAAACTGTCGGAGGACGCTACGTATTTCACCACATGACCTACAGCTCGATGGTACCAGAAGCCTCAGATGACGATCCCCCTGTTCGGTGGCCTGTCCATGAAGTTGGTCGCAATGCAGATATTTTTGCTCCAAATGCAGGGCGACTATTAGCAGCTGGTTCTGTGCTTGACCTTGGCACGGCCCACCTACACGCTAATGGACGTGAAACTACAGCGCATCTGAAATTCGCTTTTAAATTGCACCCTAAGGGATATGAACCGGAACTCAAGCGTGCCCACTTCGGTGTTGGTAATGGCGTGGACATTGACATAAAACCGAACCAGCCAAACCAGGAACTTCATGCCTATCGTGTTTTAGATCAACATACTAAATTAGTTTCCTTTGAACCACATCAACACGCCCCAGGAACAAGAATGTGCCTTGAGGCAATCTGGGGACACAATATCGAAACTCTTACCTGTGTCGGTTATGACCATAACTGGGTCAAGCAGTACATATATCAGGACGACTATGCCCCACTGCTTCCGAAAGGCACGATTCTTCATGTCATTGGCTGGCTCGACACCACTGCATCGAATCTCAATGTTGCTGATCCAAGAAACTGGTCTGGTGGTGGCCGACGTTCAGTCGCAAATATGTTTATTGATTTAGGCCAGGCGCTTCGACTAACCGACGAGCAATTCGAACAAGAGATAGCACTTCGAAAAACACGACTGAATCTCAAAAAGAATGATCACGTCATCGGATGTCCCTTATGTCAAGTGGATTTCCAGACAACGACTGATGCGGCCGACAATCAGCAAAACGACTAACACAACGAAGCTGTGTCAACTTGACCATGATGAACAGATATAAAAATCTGCTAACAATACTGGCATTATTTCTAGCTCAATCCATTATTACAGAGGGACAAACTCGGTTTACCTACTCAAAGGGACAGAGCATTTCACCAGCATACGAGGGTTGGTGGCCTAACCCTGATGGGTCTTACACCATGTTTTTTGGGTACATGAACTCAAATTGGGAAGAAGAACTTGATGTTCCAGTTGGCCCAAAAAATAACATTGAACCTGGTGGCCCTGATCAGGGACAACCTACACATTTTTATCCCCGGCGGAATATGTTTTTGTTTACCGTACAAGTCCCGCCAGATTTTGGCGAGAAAGACCTTATTTGGACTCTGACAACGAATGGAAAGACAGAACGGGCATACGGGTCTCTTCGAACAGATTATCTTCTAGACCCACAAACCATAGCCACAGAAATGGGATCGAATTTCGGACGAGTCAGAGATGAGTGGCGCGACAACACACCACCTGTACTCAACGTAGCCGTAGATCAGCCTCGCACAGTACGAGCCGGACAACCTTTACGGCTATCGATCTTCGCCAGTGATGACGGCATCCCGTCTGGACAATATCAGCCGCCCGCTGTAGAACCGGGCAAACCACATCCCGCATATCGACCACCACGTCAGATTGTCCCTGGAAATCCTCCTGGACTTCGCTTTTCATGGATTGTCTACAGAGGAAACGCTGACCAGGTTACCTTCTTCCCAGAACAATTAAAAACGTGGCAGGATACTCGTGTTTACTCAAATTCCCCCTGGTCACCGCCGTATCTTATTCCCGAGCAGCCCACCGATGGAAACTGGACAGTCGCCGTCACTTTTGATGAACCCGGGACCTATGTACTAAGGGCGATCGCTGGTGACGGAGCATTATCTACATCAGAAAATCTCACTGTCACAGTGACCCCGTAACCTCTTTGTCAATTGGAGTAATTAATGAAGAATTTCTTTCAAAATCGTAACCTGCTTATCGGAATGCTATTCACGGTTGTGGCCATGATTTTGGGTACAGGACAGTTAATCATCCAGCGTACTCTGACTGCTAATAGTGAAAGCGTCACTTGGGGGCCGACCTTCGAAGTCGATCCCTTGTGGCCAAAACCTCTTCCGAATCACTGGGTCCTCGGTGCAATCATTGGCGTTGCCGTTGACGATCGCGACCACGTATGGATTGTGCATCGAGATTCGACTTTAAACGCAGGTGAAATTGAAGCTTCAACAAATCCAAAGATAGCTATTGACTGCTGTGCTCCAGCACCCCCAGTTTTGGAATTTGATCAAGCCGGGAACCTGATTCAAGCATGGGGAGGACCCGGTGAAGGCTACCAATGGCCAGAAGCAAATCATGGTATTTCTATCGACTACAAAGGTAACGTCTGGATTGGCAGCAGCGGTGCCGATGACGCCCAAGTTCTGAAGTTTACGAGAGACGGGACTTTTCTTCTCCAAGTTGGCAGGCCTGGACAAAGCACTGGAAATCACGACATGGCTAATTTCAGCCGACCGACAAAAATTTTTGTTGATCCTAGAGCGAACGAGGCATACGTCGCGGACGGCTATGGCAATCGGCGAATCGTGGTCATCGATGCAGACACAGGTGAATTTAAACGCTATTGGGGTGGTTACGGAAATGTCCCGGATGAATCCGAGGCAGTTCGTTATGACCCGACTGGACCACCTGCCAAGCAGTTTGGGAGCATAACCTCAAAGGCGGTTCATTGTGCGGAACTCTCGAATGACAGACTACTTTACGTCTGCGACCGGAAAAACAACCGGATCCAAGTATTTCGTCCGGATGGAACGTTTGTGCAAGAAATGTTTATAGAAAGAGAGACCCTTGGCTCGGGAGCAGTCTGGGATATCGCATTTTCCCGCGATGCCGATCAAAAATATCTGTTCGTCGCGGATGGAACGAACGAAAAAGTGTACATCGTTGAACGAAAACCACTGGAAATGGTATCCAGTTTTGGAGACGGCGGGCGACAGCCAGGACAATTCTACGGCACACACAGCATCGCGACTGACACGTTCGGGAATGTTTACACGACAGAAACATTTGAAGGTAAACGTTTACAAAAATTTCTTTACAAAGGAATGGGAACTATCCAAAGCCCTCATCAAGGAGTTCTGTGGCCAAAAGGCAACTAATCTAAGGCTTCAGCAACTTAAGAGGACAGCATCGGTTGATGCTTCAAATTTTTAATGCATGCAAACTCAAGATTTTCTGAACTTGTAAGCTATACTGACGAGGCCTCATACACAAGGCATGGTAATTTTTTAACGCCAAATAGAAAACCCCTAGAAATTTGGCTCAAACGTTAGGAGGACGTTATCTCTGGTAAGGTGTTTGTTGGAAATCTTAATTTCAGTACAACTCAGGCTGAACTCGAAACACTGTTTGGACAGGTTGGTGAAGTAAGTGAAGTATTTCTCCCAATTGATCGTGCAACGGGACAACCTCGTGGTTTTGCATTTGTACAATTCAGAGACGCTTCAGTGATCTCAGAGGCTATTTCAAAATTCCACGGAGCGGAGCTCCAAGGAAGAGCTCTTAAGGTAAACGAAGCTCGAGAACGTTCACCACGTCCCTTTGTCCCGAGGTCAGATTCTTTCGGTGGTCCTCCACCACAAGATTTAAACGTTGATGACTTCCGAGGGAAACCGGCAAAACCTAAGGGTAGTCGGCGTGGACTCAGAGGACGCAAGAGAGGGTTTTAAAGACAGTCAAACTGGATGTGGCGTTCCATGCAGAGACTACTCGTCAACATACTGGTCCTGACAATTTTAAACAGTGCGGTTTTCGTTGCCGAACTGACAGCACGGAGCTACGCATCAAAAAAGAAAGCAACCAGCGTTACCCGTATCGGAGTTATTGTTCCCGATATTAGGCAGGCTTCCACCTCCTACGCAACAATTCTTGGCATCGACGTCCCTGCAATAACCTCAATCTTTTCAAATGATTTAGCTGGCCGAGTTGAAGTTGCAGATCTCCATCTAGAAAACATTTCTATCCAATTGCTTCAACCGCTAGAGACGACGTCTAAGTTGTACAGAGATTTTGTTGAGAAACACAGACACGGCGTTCATCACTTGTCTGTTCTGTCAAATGATGCGCCTGGGTTTTCAGATCTAAATGAAGAACTTGGCTTGTTTGTTAATTACAGCCCTGATACGACTGCACTAGATGACAAGACACGTCACACGTTTGGGTTACCTACCTGTATCACCCACATCGGTATCGCCGTCACAGACATTCAACGTTCCCGGGAAGCACTTTCCGAAATCTTTGATGTAACACCTACGCCAATTCAAGAATTCGACGAACCAAACGGACGGGCCGCGTTTACCGTCTTTAATCTAGACAACGTAAGTCTTGAACTTCTCCAGCAAATCGGTGAAGGAACGTATAGTAGCTTTATCAATGAATATGGACAGGGTGCCCACCATATTGGATTAGACCTGAGACGCCCAACAGGAAGTTTGACCATGGAAGCTCAACTCGATTGGCTTCGTAACAATGGGGGCGCGAACCATGTAACTTCAGACAGCTTCGTCTACATGGATTTTCAATCGGTGCTCGGGTTATTTGTGGAAACCCTACCAATTGCGGTCAATGAACAAATTTACCCACATCCCCATCGTTCACATTGAACTCTAAAACAAGATTCCTTTTATAAAGGAGCGCGCGATGTACAAATCCTCACTGGTTGGCTTGATGCTATGCCTAACGTTACTGCAATTCAATATCGTTCTACACGGGCAGAATTTAGTGCCAGTCGGCCTAATTCCAGTCACGGCGGAAACAGTTAGCATCCATAGGAACCACGCGTACATCTCTGATGGACCAACCTTAAACATCTTCGACATCTCTGATTCAACGGCACCAAACCTCGTCGGTTCATTTACCTTTTCCAAGAATATATATGGCGTGAGTGTTGTCGACTCGTTACTTTATGCTGCCATCGATTTTGACGGGGTTGGCGTTCTAGATATTTCTGATCCCGGTAATCCAGAACTTTTAAGCACTTTCAAAACACCAGGACAGGCGTTAAGCGTTGATGGAGCTGGTTCTATCGTGGCCGTAGCAAACAGACTCTCTGGACTAGAAGTCATCAATGCATCAAATCCAAGAGCTCCAACATCTAAAGGGTCCTATTTCACTGAAGGCTACGCCATCGACGTGGCCATCTCAAATTCGTTCGGATATGTAATTGATACTCCTGGTGGCCTATCGATTGTTGATTTATCTGGAACTGACGAACTCCTGGTCATGAGCACAACGACTACTGAAAGCCGTCCCGCAGCTGTCGGAGTGACCACCATGCCTACTTCAACTGGATCAAATCGAACGATAATCGGGTTATTAAGCCCTGAATCTATCCTTGAACTTTTCGATGGTTCAGATCCATCTAATCCAAGATTGATCAGCACCTATCAAGATGCTGAACGTAAAAGAACTATAGATTTTGTTGGTGCCGCAGCTACTGTCGGGTTGGTAAGAATTAGCATCGCAGAAGCAACGGTTATTCTTACTGATTCGTATCCCCCGTACGCTGTCCAAGCCATAGATATTTCGAACCCTGAAAACCCTCGTCTTTTCGCAACATATTCTCCACTAAGTACTCCAAGTGACATTGCAATCTCTGGCGAACTAGTACTATTAGCAGTAAAAAGCTCAGGAGATACTGATGCGGGCGTCCACATTCTTCGTTTGGAAAAATAAAGTCTACCAGTCTCACTTTAGTTGCTCGTTTCTTGACAAAATTCAGCTAGAATTAAGGCACTTCCAAAGGGAGAAAAATCTCATGCGGCTACTAACAAAAAAAAATGACTGCTCAGAAAATACTTATAGGGTTTTAGCCTTTGTGGTGTTAATCGTCATGACAGGCATAACTGTGCTACCAAACAGTGCAGCTGCCCAAGCCAATAGCGAACATCCGGTAACATTCACGAAGGACGTTGCACCAATTCTTCAACGTTCTTGTCAGGGTTGCCATCGCCCGAATTCTGTAGCTCCGATGTCCCTATTAACGTACGAGGAAGTTCGACCATGGGCGCGTGCCATAAAAGATAAAGTTTCACGCCCAGACAACGATCCCGAAAGAATGCCGCCTTGGTTTATTGAAAAAAATATTGGTGTGCAAAATTTCAAGGAAGATATTTCCTTAAGTCCAGACGAGGTGAACATTATTAGAGCATGGACCGATAATGGAGCACCGCGCGGAAATGCAGCAGATCTACCACCGGCGATCGAGTGGGTCGACGGTGAAGACTGGTCGTTCGGTACACCCGACCTCGTTATATCGTCACCTGAACATACACTTGAAGCTGTTGCTGCCGATTGGTACGGACTCCTAGATCAATCCCCTACAGGGTTAACAGAAGACCGTTGGGTAAAATCCGTTGAAGTTAGAGAACGTTTATTGGATGAAGCAGCCGTAGAACGAAAGTCTGGTGATCTAAATTTATTTGCAGTTCATCATGCCGTAATCTCAGCACGCGAGCGAACCACAGAAATCCAAACACAGGCGCGGGGAACGGGTGAGCGCGGCTCTCCTGATCTGTTTTTCTTGGTCCACGAAGTTGGACAAAATGCAAGTAACTACCCAGACGTGCTCGGAGTTCGTCTACCCGCTGGGTCTTCCTTAAACTGGGATTTACACCTGCATTCGATCGGAGTTGAAATCCCGTTCCGTATCGATGTCGCATTTAAATTTCATCCAAAAGGATGGGAACCGAAATACAAAGGCCGAGGTGGCCTTGAAAGCTTTTTAACATTTGATCTTGATATTAGACCCGAAGATCCGAATGCGAGAATGGAAGGACTTCAGCGCGTCACAAAGCCCGGTATTATGATGACGTTTGAACCGCACCTTCACTCGAGCGGAAAACGCATGTGCGTTGAAGCGATCTATCCTCATGGTGTAAGTGAGATGTTGAGCTGTGCCGGTTATAACCATAACTGGGTCAAGGTTTATGTGTACGATGAGGATTCAGCTCCATTGTTACCCGCCGGAACCCTGCTTCGCGTAACCGCATGGTATGACAACACACTCAACAATCCTCGTGTGTCCGATCCACGTAATTGGAAAGGCTATGGCAACCGGTCTACAGACGACATGTTTCTGAATCTTTCACGCTTCGTTTCCATTACAGACGAACAATTTGAGGAAGAACAGGCGAGACGGGCCGAACTTGAACGTCAACGGACTATCAACGCTCAAAACAATTAATTCAAATTCTTTGGGAAAATGATAAATCGATTAACAAAACTTACGTTTGCAGGAGTACTCTTTATTGTTAGCTTGTCATTAGTAACATTTTTAGGGTTTTCCACTGACACCCTGGGACAAGTGATCTATCGAAGCGGCGAAGATATTTCTCCTGCGTTTGATGGGTGGGAAGAAAATCCAGACGGAACCTTTAATCTGGTCTTCGGATATTTCAATAGGAATTGGGATGAAATGCCCCATATTCCCATTGGTGCCGAGAACAATCTTTCACCAGGCGATCCTGATCAGGGCCAACCCACACTTTTTCTTCCCAGACGAAATCGCTTTGTATTTAAGATCAAAGTACCCGCAGACTTCGGTGACAAAGAAATTGTGTGGACCGTAACCGCCAATGGACGCACGAATACCGCGTACGGTTCCCTAAATCCAGGGTACATCACCGATGATGAATTACAACAATTTGATGTTGGAGACTTCGGTCACAACAATATGGAACTACGTGAGAATGACGGACCGACTGTCAATATTGAAGGCCCATCATTACGAACCGTAAGTGTCGGACAACCTCTTACTCTAACAGCGCAAGCATCCGACGACGGGATTCCACCTTCGCACGCTGCACCTCTCCGTTTACCGGGTCGTCATGGCGCCTGGGGCCTGCGAGTTTCGTGGTTTGTATATCGTGGTCCAGCAGACCAAGTCAGCCTTTCGCCCTACCAGTTCAAAACCTATCCAGACTATCGAAATAATTCGCCGTGGACACCTGGATGGGAACCACCCGCCCTTCCTGCGGATGGGAAATGGCCTCTCACTGCAACCTTTCAACAACCGGGAAGTTACGTGCTCCGCGTAATGGCACATGATGGTGGCCTCAAAGACACACACGATGTCGCCGTTACCGTGACTCCATAATTACGGTTACGATTTTGCTAAAACGACTAGCCCTACTAACACCGTTACTGCTCATAGGATGCTCAGGTACTGATACTCTTATTAATGAAACCAGCCAAGAGACTCAATCTATTGAAGAGTTACTTGCCCGTGAAGAAATAAAACAACTGAAAGCGAGTTACTTTCGCTGCTTAGACACCAAGAATTGGACTTGCATTGAAGCTTTGTTTACGCAAGATGCTGAAGCAATTTATAGCGCTGGCGAGGATCCTGACAGACTCGGCTCACCAGCTAATCCAATCATGGGGCCTCAAGCAATTGCCGCCTTTATCCGCCAAGGAGTCGAACACCTCGTAACAGTGCACCATGGACACATGCCAGAAATTTCGTTTACTTCACCAACGACAGCTCAGGGGATCTGGGCAATGGAAGATATCCTCCAAGATCCTGTTACTGGTATCAACGTTGTGCATGGATTTGGACATTATCATGAAACCTATCAACGAATTGATGGGAAGTGGTATATCAAAACACTTCAACTGACGAGACTACGGGCTGACCGAACAGAATCTGACTGATATTCTAACATCAGGCAGAACCATTCAAATCAAACTACTTAAGAAATCTAAACAGGAGACATTCTCATGAAGGTACGAATTTCATTCGTCTTGATCGGTATGGTCATCTTTATTTTAGGGATTTCACACACCAACAGGGCGCAAACCTGCGAACCAGACGGAGATGTATCGTTTATATGCGGAACGGTCAGTCCAGAAGATCTGCTATCTGTTCCTGAATCTCCGTGGGTTATCGTCTCGAGCATGGAAGATGAAGGACATCTTTACAGTGTCGATGTTCGCACTCATATAGCAACCGCGCTTTTTCCGATTGAAGATTCAAAGTTCCAGCATGACACCGAGAACTACGGTGACTGCCCTGGGCCAGTCACACGACAATTTCGTCCGCACGGTCTCAGCTTACGACCGGGAAACGATCAAGTACATACCCTTTACGTCGTAGGTCATGGCGACCGAGAGTCCGTAGAAATTTTTGAGCTTACAGTTGGTAGCGACCAAGTGTCAGCAACGTGGGTTGGATGTGTAATCGCACCAGATGAAGTCAATTTAAATTCCGTAACGGCCTTGCCAGGCGGAGGATTCGCCGCGACACATTTTCGTACGCCACTGGGCGAGGTATGGGAATGGCAACCAACGCACGCATGGACGAAAGTCCCGGGCAGTGAATCCAACGGTCCTAACGGCTTACTGGTCTCGCCTGATGGGAATTGGTTCTATATTGGAGGACACGGTACCCAGTCAGTTTTAAGACTCTCACGAGGACAAGACCTCGTGCAACAAGCTGATGTGGGAGTTGGGTTTCAAGTCGACAACCTCCGATGGGCGTCGGACGGATCAATTATTGCTGCAGGTCAAGCATCTCCCGGAGACCAGACTATTCGCGAATGTATCATCCAAGGTGACTGTGAAGGTTTTACATCTAGAGTCGCACGAATTAATCCACAAACACTCAGCAGCGAAGAAATTGTCAGTTATCCTTCAACGAAAGATGTAGTACTTGGGACTGGCGCGATACAGGTTGAAAACGAAATATGGCTGGGTGCTGTAGGTGGCGGTGACCGTATTGCACGTTTTAGTATTCGTTAACTCGCCCTCCGTTCCTAACTCAACTACATATATATAAAAATGAAAACTGCAAATTGGTTGAACGTCCGTAACGATTTGACCGTAACGTAAAAATCTTAAAGGCAGGCATCACCACTTGACAAAAAACCCATGAACAAGAGTTTCAAAGCGAACATTCCTTCTCAAGAAATTACTCCAAAGAAACAGTTTTTTGGACGACGAACATTTCTGTCTGCATTAGGTTCTGGACTTATAACGGCTCCTTTCGTTCTGTCAAAAAAAATATCTGGAAATTTTCAGACATCCCAGTCATCTTTGATAGATGTTCCTTTTCAAAGGCCCGACGTCTTTCCTGCAAAACGAAATTCTGACTATGAACTCCCCAGAAAGATCACTCATGCTGTTCCAATTCTTGGGCAGTCAAGTGGCCTGGCTGATACACGCTCAGTTACGCCAAGGGAAATTGCTGCCTCCCATAACAATTTCTATGAATTCCTAGCTGGGCGAGGAGGACCCGTCTGGGAATTCTGTGGCAATTTTGACGTGGACCCATGGAAAATTGAAATCACCGGAGAATGCCATTCCCCTACCACTCTAGATCTTGATGATCTTTTTCGCTTCGAACATGAAGAACGTCTTTACCATTTTCGATGCGTGGAACGTTGGGCAATGAATGTACCTTGGTCTGGGTTTCCACTACATAAACTTTTAGAACGTGTTCAGCCCACATCAGCGGCTCAATACGTACGATTTGAAACCGCCCTTAACCCCGAGCAAATGCCAGGGGTTACGGCGGCCAATTGGTACCCATGGCCTTATCAGGAAGCTCTCCGCCTAGATGAAGCGATGCACGAACTCTCGATGGTTGTGACCGGAGTTTATGGTGACCCTCTGTTGAGACAACATGGTGCTCCCGTAAGGATCATCGTTCCATGGAAATATGGATATAAGAATCCAAAATCGATTGTCAAGATTGAATTGGTTCGAGAAAAACCTCAAACCTTCTGGCAAACCGAACAACCTCATGAATACGGTTTTCTCTCAAATGTGAACCCGAACATACCGCATCCGCGCTGGCCACAAAACATTTCCTATTGGCTCGATACAGAGGAACACTTTCTAACACCTATTTTCAATGGTTATGAAGAATATGTAGCCGATCTATATCCAGACGAGCCTCGCCAACTCCAAGAACCTCTCCATTCTGGAGAGTTGGCCCGATAAAACGAAAAACTGAAGTTAATAGATGTGAAAATCGCTTGCTCGGGTATAGAATATTTGCAAAGTATGTTTGAATTGTTAAAACAAAACTGCGCCTGAGGAGGTGCAAGATGACTTATCGGTTAATTATTTTATCTTTGACTATATTTACAATGATTCCTGTTGCCACGGAAGCGCAATCTGGACAACGGACATCTTGGGGTGCTCCTGATCTACAAGGGGTCTGGGACTTTAGAAGCCTCACACCGATGGAGCGGCCTGAGAATCTCGGTAATCAGGAAACTTTTACGGAAGAAGAAGCTGCCGAGTTTTCTGAATCAGATATTCAGAGACGAAGTCGAGACAGCGACACGTCTGGACGAGTTGTACCGTACAACGACTTTTGGTTCGACGAAGGTACTTCTGTTACAACAGACCGCACGTCTCTTATCATAGACCCGCCCACTGGTCGCCTTCCAGCTTTCACTCAATCAGCAACGAAACGAAATGCTGAATTGGCGATGGCCCGTAAAGGTGTCGGCAGTCACGAACCCCCACCTGGGGGCTTTGTGGAAGATCTCGGTCCAGGCGGACTTCAGGTGCGTTGTATCCTTGGATTTAATTCAGGCCCCCCCATGGCTCCAAGCGCCTATAACAATAATCTTCAGCTGATCCAGAATGAGGATACGGTCGTCTTGTTTGCTGAAATGAATCACAATGCCAGAATCGTACCGCTCAATGGCGAAGCTCATCTTGACTCAGAGATTCGTCAGTGGACTGGTGATTCACGCGGATACTGGGATGGCGACACCCTCGTGGTTGAAACCAGAAATTTTCTTCGTGAAACGAACTTTATGCGAGGCCAAACAAGCGAACATCTGACCTTGACAGAACGTTTCACTCGTGTCGATGAAAACATTCTTCAGTACGATGTGACTATTGATGATCCAACCGTCTGGACTCAACCGTGGACCTTTACAGTTCCTATGCAGAAAAATGAATATCCTGTCTATGAGTACGCCTGTCACGAAGGCAATTATGGACTCGAAAATATTCTTGCTGGAGCAATTGCTGAAGATTAAATATTACTAACAATTTACTTCTGAGAAGTGTGTCCCAGTGGCACACTTCTCAGAGTCTTTTCTTTCTACAAACACTTCATACCAATTTTTAAGAATATTTCTTTAAAAACAATCGCGCGATCCGTTTCATCCCAATCCAAAATCCAATACCACTGGAAGCCAGTCCACCTGCACCAAGAACGATCATAACTAGATCCCATAGCGGTCGCTGTTGATACAACATAGGGAAATTTAAACTATGGAGCCCGTTAAACATCCAGCGTTCAATCCGAGTAAATTTGTGATTCGTCGTCAACAATTGTCCCAGTCTAGGATCAATGTAGAGCCACGTTTGCATACTGTCATCAAGTTTTACACGGAGAACAGGAAGCGGTCTTTGTTCGTTTCGTGAAAAATAATAAGAGTCATACGTATCTAGCATCGTCGCTTCGAAGATCTGAACATCCGGTAATGCGGTTTTAACAGAAGAAATCAAGGTTTGCTCGTCATGGTAGCGCTCTCTAATCGTTAAAGTGTCAGCTGCGATTGCGACTTGATCAGTCTGCTCCCAAATAGAAACCTCGTACGGTTGGTAAAAAGACTGCCGAACATCTATTCTCGATAAAGTATTAACTGTATGAAGTACGAAATACGACTTGCCCTGAAAATTCTTAAATTCCATCTTAACAACATCAAGGTCCGCCACCAGCTGATTCCATTTAGCTGACTGTGCAACAGATACCTGATGTAGTTCCGACGCCCCTGTTACAAAACTATCAGTTCGTACGGTCGGATCTTTTGGTTGTGTCCACTGAAAAGGCTCCATGGACAACAATCCACTAAATACCCATGTCAGCGTAAACATTCCAAACACAATGCCCGTAATATAATGCCACCGCAACCCTCCAACATACGGTACGCGTGCAAGGAAGTCGATTTTTGACTGCCCTTTCTTGCCTGTCTGAGCCCATCGAAACTGGATGATACCAAGCACCAATCCTGTTATTGCCAGCACACAGCCGAGCACCGAAAAGAAAATGACCAGGTCATACCAAAGCATCGGCCGCGAACGGAGAAAAGAAAAATAAAACCAGTGTGGAATCGCACCTATCCATGCGAATCCTCGGCTTCGCCGAGTAGTCAACACTACGACTTCCGCAAACCGTGGCGAGACATAAATTTCGCTGCCATACTTATCATTTACTCTGAATTTATGAAGTGGCATAGATGCGTTGTACGTCAATGTCCATTGATCCGGACGCAACAACGTTCCAACGTGCTCAACTCTCTTTTCCGGAAGACCTAGAAAATCACTTGCGATTCTGCGGCAATCTAGAATGCTAAGTTCTGTCAGTTCTTCTCCAGTATCGGCAAAAATCGTAAAGTAATCCGTCCGATACGCTGGACGGTCCATTACAGACATCAGAGAAAGAGAACCGCTATTTATAGGGCGGTTATTCTTGCTAAACGCTTCGTTCGGTGTCAATTCCACTTGCGAAAAATTAATTGCAGACAACCGAGACAACACCATATCTCCCGACAGACGGGGCATCCCTCCCGCATACATCATGACCACACCAGTCGCAAACCACATCACGAATAATCCGCTTAGAGGAATCCCAAGATAGCGATGCAACCAGATGAAATATTTCCGTAAATGTGTCATACCATTGTCAGTGCACGACCATGAACCAGCATGTTACTATCGAGTAATATTGATCATTTAAATGCCCCGGTGACTTGAGGCTCGATTAATTAAAAATCTAGCGACCATATAGACAATCTCATATACGCCGAGCCGCACATGTTATTCGAATGCCAGAACCTTTAAACATTATGCACTCAAGTTCAATAAAGTGAGAGTGATGACCAACACACACGAACAAAATCAACTTCTTATATTTACATTATCTAATGATAGTGCGACCAAACGTCCCGAACAGTTAGTCACTCTTTTGAATGAGTCACTAGAAAAACATTTTCCAGAGGCAACTGGTCTCATTCAAATTACTCAGTCGACAAATGATACTTCTGTAAAACTCATCCAACTGGACCATCTTGATGAGGAGATCATTGAAAAAATCATTCATCAGGCACGTGTGATTTACAATGAGTTTATGATTAACCCGTGGTACTGAGTATCCCGTTACGTCGTTTGGTTGTTACGGCTTTGTCAGCCGGTTTTTTGCTCTTAAGCATTACTGCTTCCCATGTTTCTGCTCAGTCTGATGAAGAAACATTTGCTTCCCAAATAGCAAGGTTTTCTGAACCTAGCGGTTTTTTTGACACTGACAATCTAATTTCAAATGAACGCACCTATCTCCATGTAATCGACAAACTTAAACATTTAAGCTTGTCTGGTGGCATTTATTTAGGCGTGGGTCCAGATCAGAACTTTTCGTATATTGCCCAACTGCAACCGGAGCGTGCGTACATCATCGATATACGGAGAGACAATCTGCTGATTCATTTTTTATTTAAAGCACTCTTTGAGATCAGTCCAACTAGGGTTGAATATGTTGCCAACCTGTTCGGCCGTCCCGTTCCAGACGATACCAGTCATTGGGAAACAGCCGATATCGATCAGGTCGTTGACTTCGTTGATGAAACCACGCTGGACAATGGTCAGCTACTCTTAGTCCAACAGCGCATCAACCAGCAATTAAGAGAATTCGGGGTTCAGCTGTCTATGACGGACGACGAAACAATCGCACGTTTTCATCAGATATTTGCTAATAGAGGTCTGTCTTTGCAATTTCGAAGTCTAGGTCGCCCTCCACGGCCGCACTATCCAACGTATCGTGACATAATTCTCGCGACTGATAGCCGCGGTGTACCTTCGAGCTATTTAGCGAGCAGAACGACATATCAGTTTGTCCGTCAGCTTCAACTAAAAGATCGCATCATTCCTATTGTTGGAAATTTTGCAGGAAGTCATGCGATTAAAACTCTTGGTGATTATTTGTCGTCAGAAGGAAAATCTGTATCGGCCTTTTATACATCCAACGTCGAATTCTATCTCTTTCAGAATAGATTATTTAGCAGATATCTAAACAACCTATCTCGGCTTCCTTACAAAAAAAACAGCGTAATTATTAGAAGTGTTTTTAACCAGAGGCGAGGTTTTCCTGCCAACAATGCGCAATCCTACAGCTCAGCAGTCGTTCAAGACTTTAGGGACTTTGTAACTGGATTTGAATCGGGTAAATATCGAAGCTATTGGGATTTAGCACCAAAATAACATCTTTCTCTTTTACGAAGCCCGGAATACGCTTACGGCTAGAATGCCCCAGCCTAAGATTAAACACAACCCGCCAAGAGGCGTAACAGCTCCAAGCCAACGTATACCGGAAATCGCCAGTACATATAAACTTCCGGAAAATATTAAAATGCCTGCGACAAAAAACCACCCAGCCCAATTTACACCTGGAACAGGCCAACGAGACGATGCCCACGAAACCATAAGTAACGTAATTGCATGCAGTAGCTGATAACGCACACCGGTTTCAAAAACCACGAGCATCTCGACTGAAAGTTTATCTCTTAATCCATGCGCACCGAACGCACCCAGCATCACACCAATCCCTGCAAAAAGTGCCCCTAGTACGAACCAAGTGGTTGTCATCATATCCTTATGATACACATCACGAATGTCACAGGACACTGAAGAACCAATGGAAACTCACCTATTGTTTCAGTGTTAGCGCTACTCGGCTGCTCGAGCTCCGCTCAAACTATTGGGTAATCCGTAGTTTCCCTCATGACAAGCGTACTCGTACATATCGTAGTCATTATCTTTATGCAAAGGCATCGACACGGTCCAAGGCGAGAAATATACTTCAGGATCTTCAATGGTTACTTCATACTCAAGCGTCTCATCATCTATCAAAGTAAATCTCTCAACAACCTTCATAGCATCACTCTGGGGGATACCTTTTAGCGTCGCCGTTGTAGAAATTCCCGTGGCGATTGTGCCGACTTGTTCAGCTCGATAGTTCGTAACCTCAACAACTAAAGTATTTCCTTCCCAATGACCTTTCGAATTCCCATTCCAGAGCCGGATTGATTCAGCTACAGGGAAGGTTGTGTTAAGTGGAATTATTCTGGGCTCATGAATCATTTCATACAGAATGACGACGTAATCCTGACTCTGCAATATACGATATGCGTTGTTATATCCCGCTGGCATCATTCCGCCTGGCACCCCTCTGGTTATACAGCGTTCCCATGGAGTGTGAAGACGGTAAGAATCTGTTAGGTGAATTAAATTATAATTTTTTTGTTCTTCCGCCCGTGGTCGCACTGGCACACGACCACTTGATGGGCTAGTTACCATGGATTTACGTAGAGAACTTCGTTTCGAAGAATGTCCCTCTCCATCCCCTTCTCCAAGAAAATCAGACAGTCCCCCAGGATTAGGTCCAGTAATACCTCGAATCCCTTCAGCGGTGAGCTCTAATCCAGGAAACCAACGTTCAAGTGCATCTAACCGCTGGGAATCTGATTCTAGGGGAACTTCAAGTGGAGTACGGTCAAAATTCACCCATACCCCCTGGATATCAGGCTGTCCGTAAACAGTCGCAACAGACGATTGTGCATATAGAATGCTTGGCACCGCCCAGAAGACCACCAAAAACGTAGACAGACAACAAATTCGAAGGAACATATTAAGCCTCCTAAATAACATCTTATACACCTATTTGGTCATATAATCGAAGCTGAATGAAACAGAATCCATTTTTCGTTTCAGACATTTCGACAGAGTAGCAACGGATCGACTTGTAACTCTATTATGGAAACCATCTTTGCCGTGGCTTTTATAACCGTAATGAGGATATCCATGACTTTTACTCATCGCCAAATATTACGACAAGACATTCCGATAATACGCACCAGAAACATGCTCACACCTCTTCTCATTGTACTTTTTGTGATCACTGCAAGCGGCCTCAACATACATGCGCAACAGCCACAACGCACACCGGCATCCTATACGATCGAACAGGCGGACGCAGGACTGGCTAGTTACTTACAAAATTGCGCCTCATGCCATGGCGAAAATCTTGATGATGGCCCCTTCGCACCTCCACTGCGTGGTGTCGAGTTTCAATCAAAATGGCAGGTTCGTTCCTTGGAAGTACTGTTTAACGAAACGGTAACTACCATGCCTCAAGACCGACCTGGCTCCTTGAGTGATGATGAATACATTCACTTGTTAGCTTTTATGCTTCAAGAAAACGGGATCGAATCGAGTGCCACAGAACTACCCACTGACATGAACGCATTAGCGACCTTGTCGCCAGGATGGCGGTCGCAAGGCGGAGGCTTGTCGGCGGGCGTCAATCTTCCACCTGTACCAGTGCGGCGTAACCCTCTGGACTCTATAAGACCAGTCACAGACGAAATGCTCCAAAACGCTGACCCCGGTGATTGGTTGTTATGGCGACGAACGTACGACGCGTCTGGATATAGTCCCTTAAAAAAAATTAATACAAACAACGTTTCAAACATGCGTGTGGCATGGTCCTGGACTCTGCCTGCTGGGCCAAGTGAAGCATCTCCTCTTGTTCATGACGGCGTAATCTTTGTTCATGGCTATGGAGACAAGGTTTATGCCATCGACGCGTCAACAGGCGATCTTCTGTGGCATTATGTTCGACGTCTCCCACGACATATTTCACCAAGTCTTAAACGTGGCATGTCACTTTACGACAACAAACTTTATGTGCCGACCTCCGACATGCATGTGATCGCTCTTGATGTAAAAACTGGATCCGTCATATGGGATCAAACTGTTGTAGAAAACCCTGACGCTAGCAATCGTCAGCGCCTAACCGGTGGCACTATGGTCGCTCGTGGAAAAGTAATGATCGGAACAACTGGTCGCGCCGAGGGTGGAAATTATATTGTTGCACTCGACGCAGAAACTGGAAAAGAGGAATGGCGATTTAACACCATCCCACCACCAGATGCCCCTGGAGGAAACAGTTGGAACGGATTGCCGCAAGCAGATCGCAATGGAGGCTCGGTTTGGATACCGGGGAGTTACGATCCTGTACACAATCTCGCATTTTTTGGTCCGGGAAACACCTACGACACCGCGCCCCTTCGCGATCCAATTAATGAAGAAGGTATCACCAATGATGGCCTGTATCTTGATACAACATTAGCGCTAGATCCTGACACCGGGAAACTCGCTTGGCACTTCCAGCATCAAGCGAATGGCCAATGGGACCTCGACTGGGCTTTTGAACGTCAAATTATTGATTTACCGGTCAATGGAACGCCAACGAGCGTCGTCGTTACAGCGGGCAAACAAGCAATATTCGATATCGTGGAAACAGACACTGGAAAATACATTTCATCAATAGACCTTGGTCTACAAAATGGAATTACGTCAATTAATCCCGCTACTGGAGAAAAAATTGTAGACCCGCAACTGATCCCAGGCGATGGTAAAAATAAGATGGTCTGCCCGCATGTCGGCGGCGGAAGAAGCTGGTCACCAACTGCATTCAACCCTAAGACAAAGGTTGTATATGTCCCTATTACTGAAGCGTGTATGGATATGGTGCCCGTAGCCGACGGCGAGCGCGGCAGCCTCTCAACAGGCGTTCGTTGGACGGTGCGACCACGTCCGGAAAGTGACGGCAGTTACGGAAGAATCGAAGCAGTAAACCTCGAAACTCAAGAGACCGTCTGGATCGCCCGCCAGCGTGCTCCTCAGACTACTGGAGCTCTAGTTACCGAAGGAGGTTTAGTGTTTGCGGGTTCACTTGACCGGCGCTTTAGTGCCTACGATGCCAATACAGGAGCTCGACTCTGGGACACCCGACTGAATGATGTCCCAAATGCCCCACCAATTGCGTACTCCGCTAACGGTCAAGATTACGTAGCAGTAATCGTCGGTGCTGGGGGATATTTAACAGGCGCCTATTCAGTTCTTGCACCAGAAATTCAAAACCCACCAGACCGAGGAGCGACATTGTGGGTCTTTGAAGTACCAGCGAACTGATTATGTCTGAATTCTACAGAAAGAAATTTTTAGAAACAGGTCGTTCTAGGTAACACAGGAGATCGCACATGAATAAGCATCAAGTGATTTTGATGTTGATGATTGTATTGAGCCTTACTCTGTTTCCTTATGTCACGCTAATCAGTCAATCACAGACAGAGCACTTCCTCTCACTTACACCATGGGGTGATCCGGATCTTAAAGGTATCTGGGATTTCCGCTCTCTCACTCCCATGGAACGCCCAAATGAACTCGCAGGAAAACAAGTACTCACCGATGAAGAAGCCGCCATTTTTGTACAAGGTCTGGCATCGACAAACTGGGATAGTCGTGAGAACCCAGAAAAGGAATTTGGTCTCGATAGTGACATTGAGCACGGATACAATCAATTTTGGATGGACTTTGGAACCAGCTTGACGTCAGATAATCGAACGGCTTTGGTCACCAAACCATCAGATGGACGAATTCCCTGGCGTAACCCAAACATAAAACCAGGTGGATACGGCGATGCATTTAGTGGCCGTCCTCCTAACGGACCAGAAGACAGACCTTTGGCTGAACGTTGTCTTATGGGATTCAATGCAGGACCACCGATGATTCCAAGTGCCTACAATAACAATGTACAGCTACTTCAGACACCTTCGACAATCGTGATTTTCAACGAAATGATTAATACTGCTCGGATCATTCCGATGGATAAACGACCACACTTGCCTCCAACCCTTCGCCAGTGGGCCGGAAGTTCCCGTGGGTATTGGGAAGGGAACACACTAGTGGTTAAAACAAGTAATTTCCTTCGTGAAACACATTTTGAAGGTTCAAGTGCCAACCTTGAACTCACGGAACGTTTTACGAGAACAGCCGCAGAGACACTTATTTATGAATTTACGGCGGAAGACTCACAAATGTGGACTGAGCCGTGGACAGCCATGGTGCCTATGACGAAAACCAATGGGCCGATCTACGAATACGCTTGCCACGAAGGAAACTACGGCATGTTTAACATTTTGGCCGGGGCTCGAAACCAAGAAAAGATACGCTAAGGAGCGAAAAAATGTGGTCAATCGAGGAGAGCAGCAAGCCACGGAACGTGTCTAACTGGTAACACTATAATTTTCAGTCCGGTAATCTGAACACATAGAGCGCATTGCCTGTACTCGGGTAAAACACATCTGTGGCAAGTTCGCCTGGAGCGCGTCTAGGGCTTCCGCCACCAAGTCCTGTCGACACAGCCACATACTGTCGTCCACCCGCTCTAAATGAAATCGGAAATCCCTGAACAGAGGTTCCGAGCCTCACCGTCCATAGTTCAGCGCCCGTCTCGACATCGAATGCACGAAATCGCCGATCGAGATCACCCACGAATGCCACGGAACCTGCCGTTGAGAGCACCCCGGTTAAAAACGTCGCACGTTGTTCAAAGCTCCAAACTTCGTCTAGTGTCTCAACGTCATAAGCAGCAAGTTTTCCCAAGTGTCCATTGGTACCAGGCATTTCAAAAAATGGACGCGAACTCATCCCAACGCCACCTGAACCCAACTCAAGGGGCACCTCACGTACCGCCATCTCCATACACGTCTGCGCAAGAGGCAAAATCAGTAGTTGTGAATCAGGGTGGTAACTCATAGGATGCCAATTCTTTCCACCGGCAGTACTAGGACACGCCGGCACAAACTCCTCGACCTCTGCATCGATGATATCTTGACGGTACGTAACAGCACCGGTTTCAGCATCAATATGATCAAACACGTTCTGATAAACGGTTTCTTTATGGCCAAGAAACTTTCCAGTTTGTCGATCAAGTTTCCAAAGAATGCCGTGTTTACCCGCACTAAAAACTACTTTTTTGTCGCCAACATCAACCAATACACGTTCATACACCTCGTCAAGATCAAGGCTTTCACCCGGAACGTGCTGAAAGTACCAATCAAGTTCACCGTCCCCAGATCGAAGCGCAATCGTTGAATTCGTGTACAGACCATTATCAGCAATCCGCATGCCACGACTAATCGCCGCCCACGGTTTCGCCTGCGCGACACCGAAATAAATCAAATCGAGACTTGGGTCATAACTACCAGTGATCCACGTGTCACCACCCGCACGGAGATAATCTGGAACATCTGCCCAAGTGTTACCTCCGGGCTCATCCGATCTCGCCACCGTATTAAATCGCCATAATTGACGACCAGTTGCAACATCCGATGCACTTACAAAACAACTCTCATGAGTGAAACGATCACACCCACTTAATCCCTGTATTACTTTCCCATTGACAACGATTGGACCGCTCGTATTTCTAAATCCATTGGTTTGATCTGCAATCTCACTATCCCACAATAGTTCTCCAGTGCGAGCGTCTAGAGCGACGAGTCGCGCATCCGGAGTCGCCAAAAATATTCGATCTTCATAAATTGCCAAATTTCTGCTCATTCCAGAATAACCAGTCGTCAAAACAGGAACTTCATGTTCCCAAATTAGATCCCCAGTTTCTGCGTCTAAAGCTTGTACAACCGGTCCATACCCTGCAATATAAATTACTCCGCCGTAAGCAATGGGTGATGGTGCATGCCAGCCCCCCTCATTCATTGCCCAAATCCAAGCCAGTTCAAGTTCGCCCACCGTGTCTCTGTTAATTTCATCAAGTGGACTGTAACTCCATGCTTCATAGTTACGGCGAATCATCAGCCAATCACCAGGATCAGGGTTTCGAAGCATCGCATTTGTTACAGGTTGAAAATTTTCTACGGTCCCACGAACGGTTAACCCACGCGCCTCAGATTGAGCATCGTTGTTGTCCGTCACCCGTCGGGAATCACCTGACAACAAATCAGTAGCGAGAGGGCCGGTTGCAAGAGACGCAATAGAATCCGTAACGCCACTCGTCAATTCTCCTGAACCAGGAGGAGCACCATTTGCATAAAGAAGATATGCAACAATTTCAAGATATGCCGACTCACCTAACGAGCCAGGACGATCCGGAGGCATCGATTGTTGTATGCGGTCCAGCAAATCTTGAGGACTTAAATCCCCCCAAAATTGCAGGAAACTGTCTCCTGCCAATTGAGGCGCCTCAAAACTTCCTTGAAGGTTCGTTTGATGGCAGGTGGCACATGCCCGCTGATAGCCTTCTTGGCCCGCCTGAGCCTGAGTTTCAGTAAACGAACCCCCGGAACTGAGTTGACCGGCAAGAGCAATATTCGGAAACGAAAATGCGATACCAGCACCTGCCACTAATAACTTGATGGAAGAAGGACAAATGTCTGTTAATTCAAACCACTTTCTCATTGTGTCACCTGAAATCGTGCAATCCGATCGCCCCGAAGCGAGCCCACCCATATTTCGTCACCGACTTCTATCGCCACTGTTCCGGTGCCAAAAACGGTAGTGTCGTCATGTCGGATAATTTCAGTCAATCGAAAAGTGTCCGGATCAATTCGGGCAACATTCGACGTGGTATTCGGCGCGTCTTTACTGCCCTGCCCTGCGGCAAGAATTGTTCCATCCTCTACAATACGAAGATTGTCGACGCGAAAATCTGAGAACACCTCAGCCCGTTGCACAGGGTCCTTCCCACGGGATAATCGCACAACGGATTGATTGCCCCATCCTCCGACATAGAACCAGTCCCCGTCAGACGACAGTTCGAGGCCGTTAGGTCCGGACATATCACTACCAGGAACTTTCTCCCAGCCGATATTGCCATGCCATTCCCAAATTGCTCCAGAAATATTACCAGCCATAACAGGCTCTATGGACGCACCGAGGTTGCGAAAGCTTGTCGCCGCTAAGCCCCCTTCAGGAAGAGCAACCACTGAATTAAGGTCTAAACCTTCTGGTGCGACTACACAGCCCACCCACGTCAAGATCGGAGCAGGTGTAGCTATTTCAAGCTCAAACACTTCAATAGATTCACGACTGCCATGGTGCACGGCATAAACAGTGAAAAGCGAATTACCTGCCGGTTCAACGTACAATCCGTGCGTACTAAATCTTTCTTTTTCTACTGAGACGATTGGTCCTGGGCACTGGCCGTATTTCGTTTCATCCCACTCCTCTCGAGGAGAGGACGATGGCAATAACGTAACAGTCGAAAGCTCCTCAACATGAATTACTCGTAACCCACCAGAAGCCTCCGGAAAACCTGATGCGAGTACCCACCCTGAATCAGGAATGACTATCAAATCCTCTGGACCAGATTGATCGCAGACAAACTGCACGTCTCCCTCTGCGTCGCACGCTGCCGCTTCGGAAAAACTCGTACTAAGAATAGCAAGGAAACAAGAACTCAAACACAAGAGGCAGACTATCTTCTTCAACGTTTATACTCCTTTTCCTCTAATCGTACAGGTCTAAGAGCATACGCTTGTAACGGTCCAAGACAAAGAAAATCCTCACCGGGCTATCTTGGACAACATCAGTAAAAATATGACTATTTATGAAAAACTCACTCTTCTTTTAAGAGTCCAGCTACTTAAACTCAGTAATACTGAAAGCAATGAAACGAGACGCATGATACATTTACACACTGAATTTCATCATGTTTGATGTGGGGGGGGATTAATGAGACAAGTCATAAATATGGTTGCCCTGTTGGCACTATTAGCGACATTGACCAGTTGCAGCGAATCAACCGATCTGCCGATGGCAAATGATGACTGCGCTGGAGCGTATGATCTTGAATTTATTTGCGACTTGATTAGTCCGGAAGATGTTGTTGCAATCCCTTACTCAAATCTTGTTGTGGTCTCAGGATATCAACAGGGACATAACGGTGGGATTCATTATGTAAGTAGTAATGATTACTCGCATACCCAAGTTTTTCCAACCGCAAATCCACGTATTCGTCAAAACATGGAAACTTTTGGAGACTGTCCTGGTCCGGTTGACACAGTTTCAGAAGGGGACGATTTTAGTGCCCATGGTCTTAATATCAAACAAATAGAGGAAGGATTGTACTGGCTGTACGTTGTGCATCACGGGTTACGTGAATCAATTGAAATTTTTGAGATCGATAGCCGGTATCAAGGAGCCGTTTCTACTTCATCAGTACCAGGATTTACATGGATTGGCTGTGTCATTGCCCCGGAATCTCATTCTCTAAATTCAATTAGCCCTCTACCTAATGACGGTTTCGTCGTAACTGTTCCCTTTGCCCCTGTTGAGTCCAGCGAACAGGTGGATATCTCTGGTGGCGCAGTACAAGGCATCGTTTGGGAATGGAACCCTACCGATGGATGGATCATGATTCCCGGAAGCGAATCACCTGGACCGAATGGAATCGAAGCGTCAAGAGATGGAGAATGGCTTTACGTCAATCTATGGGCAAGCAACCAAGTTATGAGACTTTCTCGAGGAAGAGAACCCGTTGAAAAAACTGTCGTTGATCTCACATTTCATCCCGACAACATTCGGTGGCAGGATGATGGCTCTCTTTTAACGGCCGGACATGGAGCTGAAAGTCTCCCTCGTATTTTAGAGTGTTTAGAGGTGTTGTGCGATGACATGACTTCACAGGTTGCTAGAGTCAACCCGGACACCCTCGTGGTTGAACGCATCATTAACATTCCAGCCAATGAGCACTTTTTTACGGCGACGGCTGCTCTTCAGGTAAACAATGAAATCTGGGTTGGTAGTATGCGTGGCGACCGCGTGGCACGTTATGGACTTCCGTAAGATTTTCGTAGATCGATTGCTGGTAACCAAACAATATGACCAAACTCATTGATCAGTTTGGGCAGCTTGATATCTACATTTTTGACCAATTGTTGCGCGAAAGAATAACAAAACGCGACAAGATTCTTGATGCCGGATGCGGCTTTGGGCGAAACCTACATTACTTTCTGCAGGAAGGGTACGAAGTCTTCGGCATTGATAAGGATCCGGACGCAATCTTAGAAGTACGACGCTCAGCCTCTCTCCTTGCCCCTCATTTACCGTCAGGAAATTTTCAAATCGAGACCCTTGAAGAGATGTCATTTCCAGATAACTTTGCTGATGTTGTGATCTGTAGTGCTGTGCTGCACTTTGCCAATGACACCAAACATTTTATGTCGATGCTGCATAATAGCTGGAACAAACTCTGCGATGGCGGAATGTTCCTAGCTCGCTTAGCTTCTTCCATTGGAATGGAACAACGCTTTTCCCACCTTCGCGAACGCCATTACCGTCTTTTAGATGGCACGGAGCGGTTTTTGGTGGATGAAGCATTTCTAGCAAAGTGTTCCAATGAATTAGGCGGAAAATTACTCGACCCTTTAAAAACAACAATCGTTCAAGATCAAAGATGTATGACGACGTGGGTACTACGCAAAACCTCCGCTGCAAAAACCGTCATAAATCAGAAAAGGTAATCCTTACGGTCCGGCTCCAGGTTTCGCCGGAGCTCTTTCAGTGCCGGTATTAATCGTCACCTCACACTCCCTCTCCTATAGTGTCACTGAAAAGATATTAATTATCTGCTAGCAGCGTTTACTTCTTGAAGCAAACCCCTGTCGGTATGTACTTGAAAAACTCCTTGTGATCCGACCCATTGCCCTATGAAATAATTTCCCGTCGTACTTACCAGAGGCACCGCGAATAAAAGCCCTAAAAATACAGGCGACAACCAGAGAAAAAACACAGGACTAAAGTACAACGTAATACCAGCCCAAAGCAGTCCGAACAGTGTAATCCAACCAATGCCGCGAAATATTTCAGGCCACGGTAATGTTTTTCTATCCCGTATTTGCGGACCCCACGAGACATCGTGGCCAGTTAAGATGCTCACTACAAATTGAGTGTGGTACATCATCATTACCGGCGCAATAACAAAAGCCAAAACGATTTCTAAACAGAAACTACCCAACAAATTTAAGAGACCTCCAAAATTATTTTTTTCGTAAATCAACGCCAGTATTAAGCCCAAGAATTTTGAAGAAAAGAGCAAACAAACCGTAGCCAGCAACAATGAAACGATATTTGTCGTCACATTCCATGGCTCGGTTGTCAAAACACTGCTACTTAAAATAGGAAACAACACATAAGCTGTGCTTACCAACAACAACAAAAACCAAACCACTGAAGATAAATATCCACATGCGCCAAAAAACATATGCAATCGGCTTACCAGATGAAAACCACCTGCAAATAAAAGTCGTAAATGCTGTAGGCTTCCCTGACTCCACCTGCGATCCCGTTTGGCGTAATCTATGACATTTTCTGGAGCACCTTCGTAACTCCCACCCAATGAAGGCAGAAGAAATACACTCCAACCTGCTCGCCGCATCAATGCCGCCTCAACGAAATCATGGCTAAGAACCTCACCACCAAAGGGTGGCTTACCAGACAGCTTTGGAAGCATGCAGTGCTGCCGAAAAGGTGTAATCCGAAGAATTGCGTTGTGTCCCCAATAATTAGCCGCGTCCGTCTGCCAAAAACTTTGACCTGTAGCAAGCATCCTGCTGTAAAGACAAGCACTAAACTGAATTGAACGACCAAAAAGGGTCGCCCCTGGCGTTGGAACTGGTACGGTCTGCATTAGTCCAGCATTAGGAGCACGCTCCATGGATTGCACCAACCGAACTAACGTTTCTCCTGTCATAAGGCTGTCAGCATCTAAAATGACCATGTACTCGTACTCATCACCCCACCGCTGACAAAAGTCTGCAATATTGCCTGCTTTACGACCGATGTTAACTTCACGCCGATGATAACTCAGACCGTGAGAACTCTCGACATTCCGACACAACCACGTCCATGCTTTTTCTTCTTGGGCAATAATCGACTCGTCGTTAGTGTCACTTAAGAGATACAAATCAAACTTGTCCGCATAATCTGTCTCACGCAGTGATTCAAGCACAGCAGCTATCCCGCGTATAACCCGATTAGGATTTTCGTTGCGTATTGGCATGATTAGCGCCGTTCTATTGCTGATCGCGCCATCTGACTTTGTAAGATGAACTGTCGATTGAAGAGATAACGGATCGCGCTGTAATAAAATCAAAAAAAATCCTATGACAGCATTCCAAAACGGTACGGAAATCCACGTAAAGGTCGCCACAAATAAAGCGAGAATGATCAGTTCCAGCAGACTTACACCATTATCGCCAATAATATCAGTCATCATGACGGCGCCAATTCCACCCGTTAATAGCACGACACCAACAAAAAACCACTGACGCACTCTTGCGAAGGGCAAGTAGACACCTCCAGAACCGACCGTAAACTCGTTTCGTTTACTCATGAACTTGCGAATGATCCCACGTATAGTTCCACGTCTCAGTCAGTCGTCGGCGTTGATCAGAAACTAAATAGAGAGATATTTCTGCTTGTTGATTATTGGTTGGAACAAACCGAAAAGAAGCTCTCCAACCATGAACGTCAGATAATGGATGAACCACAAGATCAGATACATGTCCACTCGAAACCTCTACGATTCCTTGTGCAGAAGCTGCACTCTTCTCAAACGTACTATGGTCATCCGAAAAATCTATGACAAATCTTCGTTGACTCTTTGACGGAGATTCAGGAGAACCTGGTAAAGTGTCCCAACCAATCCGCATATTCTTTACGCGTGCTACGTCTTGCTCGGGGAGACGATCATCAAACATTCGTATGCTATATGAATACTGCCGAGATTCTCCTGCACGAAAAGGTTCATCAGGAACCCAATATGCAGCAATATTGTCGTTAAACTCCGATACTGTGGAATACTCTAATAATTCAATGTGACCATTACCCCAATCTCCCTTTCTTGGAATAATCCATTCACTGGGGCGCTTGTGATACTTTGCTTCCACATCAAGATAACTGTCAAACGTCCGCTGTCGCTGTAACAACCCGAATCCTTTCGGTAGAGGTCCTGAAAATGATGTGACATTTACGCCTGGTCCATTCCGAAGAGGACGCCAAATCCAGTTGTTTCCGGCAGTATGAATTAACAAACCATCAGAATCGTGTACCTGAGGACGAAAATCATCAAACCATGGGCTCCGATTCTGACCGTAAAGAAACATGCTACTCATAGGCGCAAATCCAATCTTGTCTACATTTTTCCGAGCAAACAAACGGGCATCAACATCTAGAACTGTCCGTGCTCCTGGTTTAAGAACAAATTGATAGGCTCCCGTAACCGATGGACTATCAAGAGCGGCATAGAACGTTATTTCCGAAGAATCTACTTCCGGCTGCACTAGCCAAAATTCAGTGAAATGAGGGAACTCTTCAGCACGATTGAGTCCCGTATCTATCGCCAACCCACGTGACGACAATCCATAAACATGACCACGACCAAGTAATCGAAAATACGAAGCGCCAAGAAAAACAATCACCTCATCCTGAACGGAAAGGTCATTAATTGGATAGTGGACGCGAAATCCAGCGTAATCTAGGTCCGGATAAGAACCGGACGAAAGCGGTATGGCCGGCAGATCGTAAGTAAAAAATTTTTGATCAAACGGCAAACGTTGAATGTTATTTTCAGAAATAAGATTCACTCGGACCAGACGCTTATGAACAAAACCAGGGTGAAACAATTGCACCTCAAAAGAGCTTTCTCCCTTCCAAAGCGACATTTCTGACTTGAACCGAATGGCACGGTACTGGTCATAATTCAATCTCTCGAGTACGTCAGGCAGCTTGAAAGAGTCATTGATATAAGACTCGCTAACTCGATTTTGAGCTAGTCTTACAACATATTCAAAAATGGACTCAGAATTTTTAAGATTGACCGCCAATTCTGATGAACGGTTGTCGAGAACCGGCGGCTGCGATAATGTGGACGACATTTCCTGAGACGGATGTTGAGATTCACAGGCAATTGCGACAAAGCAGATTAATGTCACACTAACCATGCGACGATCACCCTTTATGAACCGCAATAACATTCTTAGAGCAGGCGTGAAGTCAGTAGCTGGGATCATCGCTATCAATTTACTACTTCTGGCACCCTATTGGCTGCTGAATCAGCAAATAGGCGCTCCCTGGTTGGCTCTCGAATCTGTATGGGCAATCGCGGTCATGACGATACTAGCTAAAGCGAGAAAAAATTCAGCGCTAACAACCATTTGCGCATCAATTGTCCTGACACTCAGTTTTTTTATATTTTGGGATGAAGTGACTCGACAAAGTCTCGGCCGTCCTCTGAATTTATACCTCGATCTCCAACTTGGCAATGCCGTATACAACCTAATGACAGGATCTCTAGGCGTCAGCGTTACCGTAATCCTCTTATTCGGATGTGTCTTAATGATTCCATTGATGGTTTGGGGGCTAGGCAATCTTCTCGCTTTACCCAGTCAATCCTTTGGTCGGATAAAAACATTTCAGATAATTGGTGCCATTATCCTCTTACTTTTTCCGATCGCTGCTGCGCAATATGCCCCGATGTCTCGTCATACTGCCCTATCCCTACCCGCTGTTTATCTTGTCCGCGATCAATATCTGCACTTTCAGAGGATGATGGTTGAACATGACACTTTCATAGAAGAAATCAAGGCCAACCCGCAATACGTTAAGTCACCAACCACAGTGCTCAACCAATTAAAACACTCTGATGTGTTATTTGCATTTGTCGAATCATACGGCATGTCTACTTTGACAGATCCACGCTATTCCTCAATCATTAAGCCACGTCTTAAAGACTTCGCTAAACGGGCGAGGAAAGCTGGTCTCCATGTAGCGACAGGAATGCTCCGCGCACCGACGCAAGGCGGCCAGTCTTGGTTTTCTCACCTCTCAATACTTAGTGGCCTCTGGATAGACAACCAGCTTCGCTATGACCTTCTATTAGCAAATGAACCAGACACTTTAATTACTGATTTCCGTCGTGCCGGACATCGCACAGTCGCGCTCATGCCAGCAAACACTATGCCATGGCCAGAAGGACAACTTCTTGGATACGACTACATCATCGGACGCAACGAAATCGATTATGCGGGTCCTCCACTTAATTGGGTAACTATGCCAGACCAATTTATATGGTCTTTCCTTGAAAATTCTATCCGACATTCGACAGACGACCCTCGCCCCTTATTCGCCGAAATCAGTCTTATAAGCAGTCATGCACCATGGACTCCTATTCTTCCAGTCTTGGACGATTGGGAGATTATCGGAGATGGAAAAATCTTTGAAGCTTGGCGAAACATCGGCGAAAGACCCGAGCAATTGTGGCTCGATCATGAACGGGTCCGTAAACATTTTTCACTGGCCATCGATTATTCGCTTAATGTCATGACAAGTTACGCTGAACGGTTTGTAGACAAGAACACCTTGCTAATTGTTCTCGGAGATCATGAACCCGCACCCTTGATCACGGGAGACAGTACCAGCCGCGTTGTACCAGTACATGTGATCAGCGCAGACCAAGCGCTGATTCAACCATTTCTTGATCTTGGTTATACCAGTGGAACCTTCCCGAATGTAGACCAAAGTGCGCCAACGATGAATGTCTTTCGCAATCAATTTATTCAAGCCTTTAGCGAAGCCCCTTCTCCCAAGGTCTCGCTATTAAACAAAGACTAATGACTTTCGAACATTCACAATATTTTTGGTTGAACACTTACAGGAGAATGTCCGTATGTCTATGTGGTTAGGCCTTGCACGCTCACTTTTGATTTATTGGCGTCCAGGTCGACAAATAGCTCTTCAAAGACTCTATCGTAATTTTATTAGAGCTGGAGACCTTGTCTTTGATGTCGGAGCCCATCTTGGGGATCGTTCTTGGGCTTTCGCCGCACTCGGTGCTCGCGTAGTGGCAATTGAACCACAACCTCATGTTGCTTCGCTCTTACGTATCATTGTTCGCCGTCAACCAGAAGTTACAGTTCTGCACGAAGCCATCGGTCGACAGAGCGGAACTGGAACAATTGCAATCAGTCAATTCTATCCAACGGTCTCAACGTTATCCGAAACTTGGCGCCAAAAGGTGACGAAGGAGAATCAAAGTTTTTCATCAGTCACTTGGAAACACAGTGCAAAGGTCAAAATAACAACGCTGGATCGACTCATTAAGACATACGGTCTACCTGATTTTTGTAAAATCGACGTCGAGGGATATGAGTCTGAGGTCATCGAAGGACTTACAGTCGCTTTACCGAAACTCTCTCTTGAATTTGTAGCTGGAAGTACTGAGATTATAAGGGCATGCGTTGAAAGGCTTGAAGTACTTGGACACTACGAATTCAATGCTATCGCTGGGGAAAACCGACATTTTGAATTTTCTAATTGGATAGACCCAGAACATCTAATCAATTGGCTCGGCAAAGAAGCCACACGTATTTCATCAGGAGATATTTATGCGCGTCTTATTCCTGAGCCTAAAAGTGAATTAGAACAGTCTCAACAACTAGAACAGGAACGAAACTAAGATGCCTAATATCCTTTACTGGGATAGCATGACAAGCGCTGAAATCGAACTACTGGCTCAACGTGATCCTGTAGCCATTCTTCCTATCGCATCAATTGAACAACACGGTTCCCATCTGCCCGTTTCAACAGACAAAGATATCGGCAAAGGCCTATTACAACACGCTTTCCAATATTTACCTGAGGATTTCCCAGTATGCGTGTTAACTCCTCTCAACCTTGGCACCAGCCGTGAGCATCATCTTTTCCCTGGCACAGTCAGTTTAGAACCAAAAATACTGGAAGCCGTAATTGAAAGTTACGGGATAGCATTGTCACAATGCGGGATTAGAAGACTTTTATTGAGTAACAGTCACGGTGGAAATCGAGCAGCGTTAGAATCCGTCGCCCTTAAATTACGTAAAACGTACGACTTGTTAGTAATTAAGATGAATTACTTTCTTTTTCCACGACCAGACGATATCGAAATTCCAGAATCAGAATGGAAATATGGTTTACATGGAGGAGCGGTAGAAACCTCTCTCATGCTTCACTTACATCCAGAGCGCGTTCGATCTCATGAAATAATAGAACAGAAAGATACGACATTATTATTAGAAGATCTGGGCAAAACTTTGGAGCGTGTAACGGCGACAAATGACGCTGCATCATTCGCATGGCTTGCACGCGATTTAAATGAACGCGGCATTCTCGGAGACCCTAGTTTGGCAACTTCTGAAATTGGAATGAAGCTTGCTACCCACTACTCACAACTGATTGCAGAAACGATCCGTGATACAAAACGTTTTCCGGTTAACCGTTTAGGAGTGTCTTAATCTATTTCCCATTTTGCGAAGAACCTGAGAGCATTTCTCCAAGCCAATGTCCAGCACGAAAAACCTTTGCTTTAACATATTCTCGATTATGTGGATTCAAGGTTCCATATAAACCCTGTCGAGCAACAACTTCAATGCCAGATTCTCGCACTGCTCGAACTTTCTCTGGATTATTGGTCAACAATTGGATCCGGTCGATTTTAAGATATCTCAGCATTTCAACTGCAGCGTCATATTTACGTTCGTCTGGACCAAAACCAAGTGTACAATCTGCGTCGACCGTATCAAACCCTTCATTCTGTAGTTTGTATGCTCTTAATTTATTACCTAGACCAATGCCACGACCTTCTTGCGCAAGATAGAGAAGAACGCCCCCTCCTTTCTCAGCAAAAAAAGCTAAACTTCCACGGAGTTGCTCTCCGCAATCGCAGCGTAAACTGCCAAAGAGATCGCCGGTTAGGCAAGCCGAATGAATGCGGACGGGAACCGGGTCAGTCCACGCATTCTGATCTCCGATCACAATCGCAACATGCTCAAGCATGCCATTAGCTTCCCGGAAACACATAAACCGAGCATCCTCCGCTTCTTCAAGCGGAACAGGACCATCACTAACATGGACAACTTCCAACCTAGTGCTACCCACCAATTGCTCAATTTGGTCTGTTGTGACGTTTAAAATGACTTTTTTTTCAAGGTCTTTCCTTAATTCTATGTTTTCTTCAGGTGTAATCGCTGCACTTAAAACCGCAGGTATTAGCTTTCCAAAGCGAGCCAGGTTGAGTGCCCCAATTTCAGCATTTGAGGCCACACGATAGTCGTAGGTTGGTCCACCTTTCGGTTCGAACGAAGAAGTCGAAAGACGTAAGATTGCATCAGGATGCGACGCACCGTTAAGCATGAGACTCTGTTCCGTTGGTTGTGACCCATTCGATAACCCCATGGCTTTAGCTCGGTGTGAGGTCACGACTAATCTTAAGGAACTACTGGACACTCGCTTAAGTTGCTCTAAAATTAAAGGCGTCAATACTTCTACAGCTGCAACTATTACTCCCGACTCGTTGCTTGAAGTTGACGAGGGCGTCACATAGAGAAGACGGCCCCGTCGCAACTCATATAATCCACGATCTGCATCCTGCATGTTAATGACCTATTCTAGATCTCAAATCAAACTACTAGGGTAAGCTAATCTATAAGGAGTTTACTTGAGCAACCGTCTTGACGAACACGCAGCATGGGATCTTCTTCGAGAAATACCAGAAATAACTCAATCGTCAAAGTTCCCCCTTCGTGTTACCCATCCGTCGAATTCTTCGCTTTGGATCCAAATTGAAGCCAATGGTACATGGAAATGTCCTCTTTCTGTCACAGAAAAAGCCAATGCCCTCCTAGAAATTTTTCTCCCACTTCAGTTAAAACAAAACTTAATAATCGCACAAATGGGACAAACCCTTGATGGTTATATCGCAACCTCGACAGGACATTCCCACTACATAACAGGACCAGCCGATATAACAAGATTACACCGTCTTCGAGCTATTGTTGATGCTGTTGTGGTGGGCGCTGAAACTATCTCGGCCGATAATCCACTCTTGACGGTTAGAAAGATACAAGGAGACAACCCGATAAGAGTAGTTCTTGATCCACACGGAAGACTAGACCGCCAGCTTAATGTCTTCACAGATAAATCTGCCAAAACGCTAACAATACAGTGTGCAAAATCTTCCGAAACCACTGATCAACTAAATGAAACTGAAGAGAAAATTCTACTCACAGCAGCCCATTCATCTAATGAGCTAAAGACCAGTCCGGAATCTGTATTCTTTGAGCCAGCACAGATTGTAGAAACCTTGAAGCAACGAGGAATTAGACGCATCTTAGTCGAAGGTGGGAGTAAAACAGTTTCATCCTTTCTAAAAGCAGGAATGCTCGATCGTCTTCACGTTACCGTATCACCTCTTCTAATAGGACCAGGACGTAAAGCGCTTACATTAAATCCAATTGACCGCCTCGATAAAGCCATAAAACCCAAGGTTAG
>Ga0310344_10000312_pt1 | contig 39050 bp, 34 predicted proteins | sample HC15DNA20200_MG_FD_203801 | JGI IMG/M metagenome (GOLD analysis project Ga0310344, IMG submission 203801) | Marine microbial communities from station ALOHA, North Pacific Subtropical Gyre - HC15-DNA-20-200_MG | ecosystem: Environmental > Aquatic > Marine > Oceanic | place: Pacific Ocean: North...
ATGACATCGCCAAATTGCTGAAAGAAAATATCCAACGTTGCTCGATGCTCCTCTTCGCTCAACGCCGCGCAACAATCTGATAACATAACAGTTTTGTAATCTAACATCATTGCATCACGGGCTGTAGATTCACAACAAACATTAGTTTTTGTTCCGGCGATTAAAATAGTATCTATATTATTTAAATGTAATATATTCCTAAGATCAGACGATCCTGGGATCAAAGCACTATAACGATTTTTAAAGATTTTTATATCATTTGATTCTACTTCAAGCTCACCCCAAAGCTTTTGTCCTTCAGCATTAGGTTCAAGACCTCTCAAGGTTTTCTCCCTTACATTACTCGAGACAAAATAATCAAAAAATCCAGGCCAATCACTTATTCCCTCTTTATTTTTGTTTGCATGAGTAACCCAGATAATTTTAACACCGAGTCTACGCAAAGATTTATTCAATTTATTAATATTAGGTACAATATCCCTTGCTTCAGGTACTTCTACAGGTGCACCTGGTCGTAAAAATGTATTCTGCATATCAACTATAATTAGTGCTGTCGTTTTGGGTAATAATTCTTCAAATACACGCAATCGCCCACGCCGAGCTAATACCCGCTCAACTATTTCTCTGCTAATTGAGTATTCGTGCATAAACTAACCCTAGATTTTTACTATATCGTTTAAGTATGGGTCTCCTGCAAGTGCAGTTTCTGAATCTAAAAGTGTAGCACAACTAGGGCAATAAAATGTTCTGAGTAACGCGCTAGACGCATTGGTATAAGGTTTCCCTCCAACCCCGGTTAAACGTACCTCATTAACATAAGAAAAATTTTTCCAAAACTCTTTGCTTGAACAAAATTCATAATCACAATTATCGCAAGCAATCTGTTTGTTTTTATTAACCTTTAACGAGGCTGAAATCTTAGTCATTGCTTTAAACTTCCACCATTCAATCTGGACAAGCGTATGTCTTTACGCCGTTCAATACTTGCATCAAGATCAACATCGCCTGAAGTATTTAATACAATTCCATAAACGTTCAGAGCGATTCGGTTACTAATATTTCCTTGGCTAACATCCGTCGCAACTAAGCTCGGATCCCGGGCTAAAGGATCTCCATACCCTCCCCCACCATCTGATCGGACATAGAGGACATCTTTCCCCATAAGTGGATATACACCCCAAGAAATCGATTCATTACTTCCAACTATTTCATCTATTGATTTTGGAAATGGATTTTCTTTGATACCATCTTCTATCGCTTCATTACTATGCAGCCAGGAAAAATGACATGGTGCGCCGGGATAACCACCGCCTAAGCCCTCGCTCATAGAAAATTTCGTACCCTTTCCTGAAACAACGTAATGAATTCCACCGTCTGGGGAATCATGTTGTTGAACCGCATATTCAAGGCCTGTACCTCCACGGTATTTACCTGGCCCACCGGAATCACCCGTTGCTCTCCTAAATAAATATCTTATTGGAAACTGACTTTCTGTAGTTTCAACATTAGCTATTCGACCGATCGGATTTGGGATCTCCCCCCCTACATCCACGCCATCCGCAAAACCTCTCCCTCCGCCGGCGCCACCAAAAGTTTCCGTCATAATTCCTATAGCCTCTTGGCCTTTTTGATTCTGACCAAACATAACTATGGCAAAATGACTGCCATGCCATACTGCTGTAGCTTCGTTACAATACTTTTTACTTGCCGATAGCATTTTTGAGATACAAATGCAGGCTGCATTATTAACAGATTGAATGGCTCCCACTGTTGCTAGAGAGATTGGAGCAGGTCGAGTACAATTTACAATTGAACCTTCTGGTGCAATCATTGAAATTGGCCTCAATACGCCGTCATTCCAAGTAATATCATAACATAATAATGGAAAGAGCGGGGCAAAGAACCCGCCCCAAGTGGCCCAATACGCACAATTAATGCCATACTTTGATTGGTCACTCGATCCAGTAAAGTCAAAATTAAGCGTATCACCAGTTTTTGTCATGCTGAGAAGTACACAGTAGGTTTCATCCTCTATATCAAAATACTGACGCGCCTTCCAACAACCATCTGGGAGTTCTTGCAATCGCTTACGGAAGCTAGTTTCAGAATGATTGACCAACATTTCACATGCTTGGTCTACAGTATCGGAGCTATATTTCTCGACCAAAGATATCATTCGATCCCTAGCGACATTATTTGCAGCTATCATTGAAGAGAGGTCTAAAGCTACCATTTCAGGCGCTCTAACCATGTTTAAGATAGTATCCATAATGTCATGGTTCATCTCACCGCGATCTACAAGTTTGAGCCCAGGAGAAGAAAATCCTTCCGTAAAAATATCTCTGGAATCAGGGCTGAATCCGCCTGGCACCATCGCACCTATGTCATAGACATGTACAAAACATGCACTCCAAGCTACTAACACACCATCAGCATGAATAGGAGCAACAAGATATACGTCCGACGTATGCAAGGCGGCCGTATAGGGACAATTAGTTAGGAACACGTCTCCTTCGTTAATTCGTCCTTCAAACCGTTTAATAACTGCTTTACAGGCCTCCGCGGCACTTGTTAAGTGATGGAGAAATCCTACCCCACCCATTAATAGCGAACCATCAGCACGATAGAGCGATACCATTAAATCATGTCCTTCATTGGTGATCGCACTGCCAGACACATGTTTAAGTGTAATTACTGCCTCATCAATTACTCTATATAGCCTGTGACGTATTATTGAGAACGTAATTGGATCCATGGTCTATCCTCAAGTAAATGTTATTACCATGTTTCGATACCCGTCCATCTTACTAACTTGATTGTCCTGCACCACAATTGTAGTCATTGGCGTGTGAATTACAGCTGGCCCTTTAATTACATTACCAGGGCTAAGAAGGTCAAAATTAAAAATATCAGATTCTACCATCTGATTTGTAGATTCAACAAAAATTGGTCGACTTCCAATCTTTGCACTTTGTATATTATCGTTAGTTAACGGAAGTTTCTCAACTACAGGGCGCTCCATTAAACCTCGTGCAGTAAGGCGAAACATGGTCATCTCTATTCCAGCAGAACGATACGCAGACCCTTTCCCATATTTTTGTTCATAGAGACCTTCAAAGTCTTTTATAAGGGTAATAACCGATTCCTCGTTAAGAGGGGTCTCTCCACGTACCGGAGTAGTTACTTCGTGCACTTGCCTTCCATAACGCAAGTCAATAGACCAGTCTAATATAATTTCTGACTCGTTGAACCCCTCTTCCTGCAGTTGCAATGTAGCTGAAGATACCATCGATGCGTATATTGAGTTAATCTCTTTATAACTAGCAGGTACAGTCATAGTTTGTGTAATGCTATATTCATGGACAACATCAGCAGATACTAATCCGAATGCACAGTTTACCGATGCTGTATATGGAATAATTATACGCTTAACATTTAGCTCTGCTCCGAAAATCCCACATAACAAGGGACAGCTCCCTCCAAAGGCATGAAGCACAAATTCTCTTGGGTCTAGTCCTCTTTCTACCGTTATCTCATGAATTAGATCTGTAATTTGAGCTGCAGCAATTCTATAAATCCCAATGGCAGCTTGTTCTACTGTGAGTCCTAAAGGATCAGCAATTTTTTTCTTGAAAATTTTCCGTGTACGTTGCAAATCCAGCACAATAGATCCACCAAGGAAATTATCTGGATCCATATAACCTACTAGAATCATTACATCAGTAAGCGTAGGTTCCTCTCCACCTAACCCATAACATATAGGCCCCGGATTGGCGCCCGCGCTTCGAGGCCCAACGCTGGGTATATTGGTAAGTGGATCAAGTGAAATAATACTTCCCCCACCTGCGCCGATTGACACTACTTCTATTTTTGGAGCAACGTAATGAAAGCGATCAACCATTGGTTCGCGAGCATAGTCAAACTCACCATTCCTAATTACACTTACTTTAAATGTTGTCCCTCCCATATCTGCCGCAATAATTTCTTTATCCCCCATTACCTGACCCAAGTACCGGCTACCAATTACACCTGCAGCAGGCCCACACTCAATCATACCTACTGCCCTTTTTGATGCTTCTTTCGCTGGAAGCAGGCCACCATATCCCTGCATAACTAAAATTGGACCAGAGTATCCATCTTTTAATAGTAAATCGTGAAGATTGTTCAGGTAGTTGGCGGCTATATTGCCGGCATAAGCATTAATTACTGTTGTTGAAGTGCGTTCATATTCCCCTGGTACGGGTGCTATTTCGGAAGAAAGTGATACATAAATTTCTGGTGCAATTTTCATTATTTGATCTAAAACCATCTGTTCATGGTTACTATTATAAAAAGACCAAAGGAAACATACTGCAATGGCTTCTACTTTTTTTTCCTCTATTAGCTTCCTTACTGCGTTACCTATAGCCGCTTCATCAAGCTCCCTCAATATAGATCCTTTATAATCAACCCTTTCGGGCAAGCCGATTATATGGTCACTATCTACTAGAGGTATTGCCCGATTAGTCGCAACAGGATGTTTAATTCCCTCTTCACTGAGCCCACCCCACCTACCGTAGGCTCCTCTTGTCACTAATAAAGTATCCTCAAAACCTTCTGTTGTTAATAATCCCGTTCTAGCACCATCTCTAGTAAGTACAGTATTATCCACAACAGTAGAACCATGGACGAATAAAGACGTTGAAATAAAAAGCTCCTTTATTGATATACCCATAGTTTCTACAGCAGATGATATTGAACTAATTACACCATCAGCAAAATTTGGAGGTGTTGATAGCGATTTACCAAGAAAGATAGGGCCACCTTCAGAAAAAATTATGGTATCTGTACAAGTTCCTCCAACATCGGTGGCAACCACGTATTTTTTCATTTTTGCACTTTCCACATAAAAGTTAGTTCAGACTAAAAATCTAGAATATCAAATAATGTCTCAAATTGTGACAAAGGGTTCTGCCTAGCTGAATAACGCCAATTTATTCTGTGAAGTTAATCCCTGACAAGAGTAGATAACAAATTGTGTAAATCAGCCTTACCCTCAAAACCAATTCCTGGCTCTTCTGGTAAATTTACAAAACCATTTTCAATTAGGTTGGAATCTGAAAACCCGCCAAAAGGTTGGAATACTCCCGGATAGGATTCACACCCACCCAACTTAAAAGCACCCGTTAAAGCTAATGACAATAAATTCCCCCCATGAGGGAAAAACTGCTCTACGGACCAACCATTTGAACTCATCATCTTAATGATCTCAATATTTTCTGTTACGCCATACGCCAACGAAGGATCGAACTGGACATAGTCTACATTGGATCGAAGCCCAGCATGACGCAAAAGGTTAGTTGCATCTTGCAATGAAAACAAATTTTCACCTGTGGCAATGGCATTACGATACCTAGCCACCACTTCCGCATTCAATGAAAAATCCAGAGGGTCACCAGGCTCCTCAAACCAACGAAGCCCATAACTTTCCAAGGCATCCGCATATTGGAAGGCTCTTCTTCTATCAAACCTTCCATTAGCGTCAACTGCTAGTTTGTCACCTGATCCCAACAATTCGAGTGCAGCATCAATTCTCTTTAGATCCTGATCAAGGCTCATGCCACCAATTTTGATTTTAACCCAAGTATAACCATTATCTAGGTATTTATTCACCTCATCTCTTAAACCTTTGATACCTTTTTCCGCATCATAATAACCACCTGCTGCGTAAACAAATACCTTACTTTGAGCCCCTTGGCCTCCGAGCAGCTTCCAAAGCGGAGTTTCAGCAATTTTGGCAACGGCGTCCCAAATTGCAATTTCTATAGCGGCAACCGCAATTGCCCTTTCACCATGCCCTCCAGGCTTTTCATTTTTTAACATCGCAGCTTTTAACTTAACTGGATCAAAATTATTTCCCTTTTTGTTTATATATTCGTCTGGCTTTAATTCCATTATACGCGGGGTCAAACGATTATTAATTAGATCGCTTTGAGAATATCTTCCATTTGAATTAAAACCAAAACCTATTACACGCTTTCCCTCCTTTATTATATCAGTAATTACGGCCACTGCGCTTATATTCATGTTACTGAAATCAACCACGGCATTCCGAATAGATGAGTGTATAGGAATGGATTTTTCTCGTATCTCAAGAATCTGCATTACTTAGTAAACTCCATGCTATCTTCTTTGCAAAGTTGGCTTATAAACTTAGCTTCTGCTTGCGCTTCTTCCACAGAAACGAGATTGAAATTATAAATATCCGAAGGTTGAGATTGCCCAAATTTCCAAAATTCTGAGGACGGAACCGTAAATGGGTTAATAAAGCCTCCTAATGTTAAGGTATCATTTAGCAGAACGATTGGCGTTTGCCCGCACAAATTTACTGCGCCAATGGGATATCCATGATCTATTGTATTTGAAGGGTCTGAGCCATTTTCAGGAGCTTTATTTGTTGCCTTATCTGAGAAAGTCCACTCCGGACCTTCTAACCTAAATCCTACTCGATTACTTTTAGGAGAAACTTTCCAGTCACTACTTAAAAATGTCTTATAACTATATTCATCAATCCAATCATCATTGGGGCCTGCACAAACGTTAATTTTCCATTGCCTATTTTTGGCTATTATTGGTCGGCAATTTTCCATAATACGAAGACCGCTCCTACTATTCGATTCGTTTTTATCAGAACTAATGATATCTCCCTTTTTAATGGGTCGACCTTCAAATCCCCCGCACTGACCAAGGACAAACGTTGAGCACGACCCTAAAAATTCAGGGACATCTATGCCCCCGCCACTAAAGGCTATATATGACCGTGCACCCCTTATAGCTGACTTCAGCTCCAATACCTGACCTGAGTGAACCTGAATACTTTCCCATAGAGGTACATTTTTCCCGTCGAGAGTTGGTTGCATGTCGGATCCACAGATAGCAATAATGTTTGATTTCTTAAAACATAGACTGGGACCAATAAATTGGCACTCTAGAGCAGGTTGTCCGGGAGAATTACCCACCAAAATGTTTGCTAAGCGAAAAGACCAATGATCAAGCGGACCCGACGGCGGAAAACCCATGCCAAAAGCGCCTACTCGTCCCGGGTAATCCTGAATGCAAGTCTCGAGACCAGGTTTTAATACTTCAAACATTATAGAAGTATCCGGGAAAAAGCATTTAGTTCACATTTCATGCACAATGCTATTAACGTAATTGAATTTCTATTATTCATTCTTTAATGCCATTAAAACCTTGCTTTACTGCCAACCGACACAGCCCACCTTTTATAGGCACCGACTGAAAACTTTTGATATGCAGTAATATTAAATTCGTAACTCCCATCTTCTATTCGCTTTTCAATATACTCAAACTCCTCCAGATCTATCGGCATAAATTTTACCCGATCAGCGGCATTTAAAAGAACAACTTTATCCTTAAATATCGCATGTTTTTGTTTAGGGTCCCAAAGGGGTATCGGAATTCGGCCTATCAAATTATAACCTCCAGGGCCGGGCGTTGTATAAATAGAAGTTGAGAGACCCCCTACGCCAATTGCACCCAGAGTCGTCCACGTACGCGGGGGATTATACTTCGGTGACGTTAAAAAACATCTGGGATCAAGAGCCCTCATCAATGGCAATCCTGGTGTAGAACATACTGCAACAACCCAATGTTCGGTACCTGAGTGCACCCGAACCAGTTGTTTTTCATCTGTTAGAGAATTTATGTGGGCGACAAATTTTGGATCATACTCTCTTTGTTTAATTTTTTCACTATAGTCTTTAATGCACCAACGAGTCTCTGAATCTAGGTATAACGCCGGTATATAAACTACACGACTATCAAGAATTAATTTGTCTACTGACCCTATTCCTTCTACTAACTTCTGCAGTTCTTTAACTAAATCCAGATATGTAATTCGATCAAAATCATATTCCACAACTACAGAGTTATATGATGGATTCGTATCCAGCACCCCGTCAATTACACCTTCTTTTAAAATTGCAGTAAGGCCAAGAGCCATAAAGTTAAGGTCTATGCTCGCATCATCTCCGAACTGCACCATTGCAAAATGATCACCGCACGGAGAAAAATTGGGTGTGTCAAATTTCATTCTATACTTCCTTCATTACACACACTATCAAGATCCCGTCGAAGTTTTTGGGCTTCCTCTACGGATATACATCTAAACTTAAAAAGATCATTTGGCTTAGATTGTGCTAATTTCCAAAATGCTGCGGACGGAACCGTAAAGGGATTAATGAAACCTCCAGCACTTGGTGCATCGTTTACTAAAATTATGGGTGTTTGGCCACATAAGTTGACAGAACCTACAGGATAGCCGTGGTCTAAAATATTCGATGGATGCTCGCCATGCTCAGGTCCTTTATTAATTGCCTTCTCTGCAAAGGTTAGGTCTGGCCCTTCAAGCCTATAGCCTGTTCGGTTACTCCTTGATTGAAGTTTCCACTCGCTATCAAAGAATATCTTTATTCCAGCTTTATCAATCCAATCGTCATTAGGCCCCAATACTATTTCGATTTCCCAACGTCCGTCAGTACTAATTGAAGGTCTGCAAGATTGTCTAACCTGTCTTCCTTGCATCGGAGCTTCATTAGAAATACCTGTTTTTATTATTTGATTAGCCTTTAAGGCGTGCCCTTCTAGGCCTCCAACGCCCGCCATATGAAATGTAGACCGAGATCCCAAAACATCAGGCACATCTATCCCTCCTGAAACAGCAAGGTATGCACGCGCTCCCTTAGTTGCAAAACCACAAGTTAACTCCTGCCCCCCTTTGACCAGAATGCTTTTCCACATTGGCATGGATTCTCCGTCGATTTTTGAATTCATATCTGCCCCACACATGGCAACAACACAATCTTCAGTAAAAAAAAGTGTCGGCCCCATAAATTGGCATTCAAGCCCCGCAGCAGTTTCCTTATTTCCTACCAATAGGTTAGCAAGACGGAAAGACCACATATCGAATGGCCCCGATGGGGGAAATCCTTGTTCCCAAAATCCAAACCTTCCCGGAAAATCTTGAACGGCAGTTTCTAGCCCTGGCTTGAGTACTTCGATTTTTACTGTCATTTCTAAAATCGTTCCTTCATATCCAATGTAGATAACCACTTATGATATTCTCGAATAGAAAACTTGGCATAATTGGACACGTTATGCACGTAGCTCCCATCTTTAACGCGATTTTCCACATAATCATATTCTTCGCGGCCTACAGGAAAAAAGCGAACACGGTCTCCAGGTCTTAATAATGCTAAGTCATCTTTAAATGCTGCTAAACGCTGCTCCATATCACAGACTGGAACCGGCGTATGTCCTATAATCTGATAACCGCCAGGAGTATTTGCAGGATAAACACAAGTAACTGAGCCACCATAACCTACTGTCCCTTTTGGTGTCCAAGTTCGGGGAGGGTTATATTTTGGGGCGGTCAGTCGACAACGCGGGTCAAGTGCAATTAATGAAGCAAGGCCGGGATAAAACCCCAAGGCGGCAACCCAGTACTCTGTCCCAGAATGAATCCTTTCCAACTGTGCATAATTCTCGAGCTTGTTAAGCCTCACCATTAAATCTGGGTCGTATTCTTTTTTATTAATTTTTTCACAATAATCTTCCCAACAAGCTTTTGTTACATGGTCACAATAAAGTACCGGTATATAATAAATTGGACTTAAAAGTTCGACATCTTCTAACGACCCCATTTGATGGTAATGCTCCAAAACAACCTTTTTTAAATCATCAAAGGATATTTTATCTGGTTCATAACTAACAACGATGGAGGCCATGTTTGGTAAAAGCTCAATAATACCACTTATATTTGCCTCACGAATTTTTGAGCAGAGTGCATGAACAAGAAAATTTAGATCGAAATTCAATTCATTACCCAGTTCCATTTCGATAAAACGATCACCACCAGGCAAAATTTTTGGTTCATCATAAATCACTTTTTGAATACTCCTCGGTCATCAACCTAGAATACTTCTCAAATCTACAAACTAACACAACGAATTGTTATACTTTGTATACTGAGATACCGTCACACACCAGACAACAATGATTACGACTCTATTGCCAAGCAAATCATCTAAACAAGTGGAGAATTCGCCGTGCCTAACTTAACAGCATTAAAGACAGACACACCGTGGTTTCGCCTGAAAGCAAGTGAAGCAGATTGGAAAAATGAAGACCCAATTATTTTAGCTCGGATTCTTGAGCAATTACTTGTAATCAGAAAATTTGAAGAAAAAATTTTAGAACTGTTTAAGTCTGGATGTGTTCATGGCCCAGCGCATGCAAGTATTGGGCAGGAAGGTGGCTCAATTGCAGCCATCTCATCACTGAGACCGGGAGATAAAATAAATGGCACGCACCGTGCACATCATCAATTTTTGTCGAGGTTTCTTTTTCATGAAATGCCTATAAATTATGACCCACGCGATGATGAACTTTCCCCCTCTATGCAAGAAACTATTTTTAGATCCATGGCTGAAATTATGGGTCTTACTCCTGGTTATTGCGGTGGAAGGGGAGGCTCAATGCATATGCGACGAGATGAGGCAGGCGTTTTGGGAACAAATGCGATTGTCGGCGGGAATCCACCTCAAGCTGCCGGTTACGCCCTAGCAGATAAATTGCAGGCTTCAGATAATATAACCGTGACGTTTTTTGGCGATGGGGCGATGCAAAACGGCGCTGCTTACGAAGCCATGAATATGGCAGCTTTATATGACCTGCCGATGATTTTTATTGTTGAAAACAATCTATATGGCGTGTCCACGCATGTAAGTGATACTACCAGAGAAACAAGATTGTCTGCGCGGGGCCAGGGTCTTGCTATGCCATCTTTAGAAGTAGACGGTATGAACGTAATGTCTATGAGAAAGGCGGTGGAGTGGTCTTTAAACCAAATTAAAAATGATAAAGGGCCCGTCCTGATTGAATCTCAAACGTATCGTTTTTTTCACCAGCACGGCCCAATGCGTGGCAGTGCATTTGGTTATAGGGATAAACAGGAAGAGCAGTCCTGGCGAGAAAGGGATCCTTTCCTAACACTTCCCAAAAAATTGCTTGCACTTGGTATTATAGATAACGATAAACTGGATTTTATGACACAGAAAGCTGATAAAAGCGTTGTTGATGCCTCAGCTTCCTTGACTGAAACGGAGCCTGAATCAAATCAACTTAGAATTATACCCTCACTGTGGCCCAACGCTGACACTGTAGAAAGTGGCATAAGGGGAGATTTAAGCGAATTAGCTAATGCCACAATGATGGAAGTTGACGATATCGACCCAAGTAATTCCCAAAATATTAAATTTGTTGAGGCGATGGCAATCGCCCAACTTAACGCGATGGAACGCGACGAAACAGTTATTATAATGGGAGAAGATGTCCACCGATTAAACGGTGGAACGGTGGGAGCCACTAAAGGTATAGCAGAAAAGTTTCCAGATCGGCTTATTGGGACACCTATTGCAGAAAATGGATTTACTGGTATGGGCCTCGGGGCGGCAGTTAATGGCCTAAGACCTATAATTGAAATAATGTATGCAGACTTTTGCCTAGTAGCAGCCGATCAACTTTTTAATCAAATTGCAAAAGTGAGGCACATGTTTGGCGGAACCTCACCCGTCCCTCTAGTAGTCCGAATAAGAGCTGCTGGTGGGCATGGTTATGGGTCACAACACTCCATGGATCCTAGCGGGCTATTTTCTCTATGGCCTGGCTGGCGCGTAATTGCCCCTACTACACCCTTTGATTATATAGGATTATTTAACTCTGCTATATTATGTGATGACCCCGTTGTTATTATTGAAAGTCAAACTCTTTACCAAACGGAGGGGCCCGTACCAACAGATAACCTAGATTTCTGCATACCTTTTGGAAGGGGCAGAATTATACGATCTGGTTCTGACTGCACAATTATTGCGTGTGGTAATATGGTACCATTGTCTCTTGAAGCGAACACCATCAGCGACGTGAATGCTGAAATTATTGACCCCAGAACTTTAGACCCTTTAAGTATGGATTGGGAATTAATTACTGAAAGCGTACAAAAAACCAATCGTTTACTTATCGTAGAACAAACCTCGAGGGGTCCTTCCCTTGGCGCCCGCATTGTGCAGGAAGCCCAAGAACGTCTATTTGACTGGTTAGATCATCCAATTGAAAGAGTTTCAGGAACCCAATCAGCTCCCGTAGTTTCAAAGGTTTTAGAAGAAGCAGCTTTGGCTGGAGTCGATGATGTGGTCAAAGGAATTAACTCTCTGATGCATGACTCTGGCGTTTAGGCTATCTGTTTAGGATAACGACTTAATTGAATAAAAAATTAGGAATTTATTATAATGCGGGGTCAGCTGAAGGCAGGCCAAGCAGAACTCGTCCGTGATTAGAAGCATTGACATCCCAATTTAGAGTAATATGGCTCTGCATACTATTTATGTCTCGCATGGCTCTAGATATCGGATTCTTATCATATAAGCCTGCTCCACCAGAGAGCTGAAATAGAAGGTTAACAGCTTCAACTGAAAGTTTTCCAGCCATTGCAGCTTTTGCACGTAACTCAGTTTTTAATTCCATTGATGCTATTTCGTTCTTTTGAGCTACCAACATCCCTAGTTCACAGCAATTATGCAGCAACATTCTAGCCATATTAATGGCTGTGCGTGCTTCCCCCACCTTAACTTGCACTGTCGAATAATCAGACACGTTTCTTCCAGAGACCCGAGCTACTCTTGTGCGTGCATGCTTTACATAACTATCAAATGTGGATTGTGCAAGACCAAGAGCGACCGTACTTTGATTGATAGAGAACATCGAAAATGCTGGTAATTTAAAAAGTGGCTCCTTATTTACCTGACAACCCGGAGCGTCACCCCCACCCTTAGTAGCATTTATAGATAATGCTCTATGAAATGGTACAAAACAATTATCGACAACCACGTCCGAACTACCTGTCCCTCGTAACCCTGCGGTATGCCATGTATCTAAGATTTCATATTCAGCTCTGGGAATAATGTGCATTTGAGCGGTTTTCTCCCCGTTGGCACTCTCGGTAAAAGCTGTGGCAATAAACCAGTCACATCCATATATCCCACTCGCAAAAGGCCATCGCCCAACAAGATTCCAGCCACCCTTAACTTTGACTGCTTTACCGCATGATGGGATCAGCACTCCTGCAATCATCGCATCGGGGCTAGAACCCCAGACTTCACTTTGACCATCGGGAGGCCAATAACCCAGAAGACAATTATGGGAACAATATTGCGTAAGACACCAGCCTGCCGCACTGCAGCCTTGAGATATGATATCAACAATATCTACCATTCCCGAGAAATGAGAAGCTGCACCACCGTAAATGCTTGGTTGAAGAATTCGGTGAATGCCCGATTCCCGAAGATCCTTCATTGTTTCATCTGAAAGTCTACGATCTACTTCAGTTTGATCACTCCGTTCTCGAACTACATGAAATAACGCTGAAGCCTTAATAAAAAGTTCCGCCCCACTTTCAGCAACTTTTGAGATGTCCTCAGTAATCAAGTTAACCTCTTCCAATAAACGGCATACTAGTTGCCATTACCGTTATGAACTGGACATTAGCATCAAGAGGGAGATTCGCCATGTATAATATAGCTTTAGCAACATTATCTACATCCATTACCGGTTCGTTGGAAACCTCACCATTTGCCTGCATCACCCCTTGAGACATCCTTTGGGTCATTTCGGTTTCAGCATTCCCTATGTCAATCTGCCCACAAGCAATGTTATATTTTCGCCCGTCCAAAGATGCACTCCTTGTTAGACCAGTTACACCATGTTTAGTCGCTGTATACGGTGCAGAATTTGGCCTAGGCACCATTGCCGATACCGAACCATTATTAATTATACGACCACCTTTGGGAGATTGAACTTTCATAATGCGGAAGGCTTCCTGAGTACAAAGAAAAACACCGGTAAGATTTATATCAACCACTGATTTCCATTGCTCATAACTCAATTCCTCAAGGTTTACAGCCGGCGCGCCAATTCCGGCGTTGTTAAATAAGACATCAAGTCGACCAAAGTGATTTACTACAGTCGCAAATAGGTTTTTAACAGATTCTACGCTTCCAACATCACCTGCGACAGCAAGAATTTTTTCAGAACTTGCGCCTGACATCTCCTCAGTTTCCTGTAAGTTTTTTATACGACGTCCAGTAATAGCAATGGAGTATCCATCATTCAAAAGAGCTATAGCGGCAGCCCTACCAATTCCACTCCCTGCGCCAGTTATTAAAGCTATTTTCCCATTAGAATTCATGCCAACACTCCTTTAGTCACGAATATACCATGTTATCTATGCACTCGCCATTGAACGGGTTCTCATTACGAAAAGGGCAAATATTACAATTATAAGAAACGGCACTGCAGCATAATTCATCAACTCCCAACCAATTAATTCATGAAATACTCCTGAGAGCAATGCAGCGCAGGCCACCGACCCAAACACCAAAAAATCATTTGCAGCCTGAGTTTTTGCCTTTTCAGCTAACGAATACGTCTCAGTAACAAGTGTAGTGCCGCCAATAAATAAGAAACACCAGCCAATTCCAAGAAGCATCCCACCTATCCAAAAATTTTCTAAATTGTTACTCGCTAAATTAACTGCCACACATATGCCCATCAATAATGCGCCTATGGTCATGATTTTTTGAGCACCAAATCTCCGAATTAGATGCCCTGTAAAAAAAGCCGGGGCAAACATAGCAAATACATGCCATTGAATGACCTGTGCGGTATCAAAAAAACTAAGGCCACAGCTACTCATGGCAAGGGGGATTGATGACATTAGTAATGACATCAACATATACCCAACCACTCCACCTAAAACCGCAATAATGAACATTGGCTGACGAACAATCTGAATGATAGGCCGCCCACCACTTTTTCGTTCCTCTTCAGTTGGTTTCGGTATACTGACAAAACGCAACGTAAAAATACTGAGAAGGTAAAGAATGCTCACTAGGACATAAACACCTGCAAACATATTATTCGGCAATACATCCTTTGAGGTAGTTGCAAGAAGCGGTCCAACCGACGCAACAACACCACCAGCCATTACTAGAGAAATTGCTCTGCTTTTAAATGACTCAGAAGCTGCATCTGCTGCTGCAAATCTATAATATTGAGCAAACCCATTAAAGGTGCCAATAAAAAACGACGCTGCAGAAAATAATACAAAATCTGAATTAAAAATAGCAATTACCGCTAATCCAGCTCCTAACAGCCCGATTAGAAGACCTACCGTAAACCCTTCCCTGCGGCCAATCTTTTTCATTAATAATGATGCCGGCAACGTCGCTATCATAACGGCGACAAATTGCATGCCTAAAGGTAAAGTTGCTAACGCTTTATTTTCTGCGAGAGCATAACCAGTCAAAGCAGCAGTAGTAACAATCGCTGACGTGGATGTCATAAACAGAGCTTGGCATATAGCCAGAAGGAGGACGTTCCGACGAGATTTATCTAATAACAACGTGCTTAAACCAGGTTATATTCGAATCAGTCAACATTATATAAATATTATAAAGATCCACTTAACTAGTATCATTTGTTAGAAAAGTCTTTAGGCATTACGGGTTGAAGAGTATACCCTGCAGTCGCCAAGCCATCAGAAATAGTAAGCGCTAAATCCACTGCGTTAGGGCCATCACCATGCAGACATATACTTCTGGCCTCGAGTCCCACAGATTTATTATTTTCACTCAATACTTCACCGTTTTCTAGAAAATGTGCCAGACGTTTCTTAGTATCCCCCAAATCTGCCCCTTGGTTAGCGCGTTTTAATATTAATGCACCTTCGTCATCATATGAGAGATCAAAGTAAATTTCTGGCACTACATCTACACCTAAGTCAGCCGCTATTCTAGTAACAGCATGGTTGTTGGCAGGAGCAGGATAATAGATCATAGGTGCAGGACATAAATCTATAACTGCTTTTACAAAAGCTTCTCCCAAGGAATTACTCTCGCTTAACATTGTATATAACGCTCCATGGGGTTTCACATGATGTAAGTCCATTCCATGCGCTCTAAGAACCCCCATTAGCGCCCCTGTTTGATAAATAGTATCCGCATACACCTCTTCTGGTGAAAGAGACATTTTCCTACGACCAAAGCCTCGAAGGTCTGGCAAACCGGGATGCGCCCCAACAGCAATGCCATGCTCTTTAGCCAGAAGAACCGTATTGACCATTGTCATTGGATCGCCTGCGTGAAAACCACAAGCCAAATTTGCTGTTGTTACGTGTGGCATAAGATTTTCATCGGCACCCATGGACCAGTTTCCAAAACTCTCTCCGCAGTCGATATTAATATCAAATGAACGAGGCATAAAACCCTCCCCAGGTTAAAATAACAATGTCATTATTATAATTCACAGGAACTAGTTCTTTTGTACATCGAGTAATGCTTATCTCAAACTTTAATGATCTTAGCTATTAATAAATCTTGAAAAAATTAAAAAAAGTAACTATTTATCTGCCGGACGTATTTTAATTACTAAAATATATTGTTCTGGTGTTAAATTAGCATGTTCGCCATAATGCCATAAGTAAATTCTATGTTGTTTTAATTACTCTAGGGAAAACAAATGCCACCCTCCTACCACAGGAAGCCAAAACCTTCTCGGGAATATCAAAATAAAAAGCGTAACTGTCTTAAATGCGGAGAAAAGTTTACCAGCGAATGGACTGGAGAACGAATTTGTCCAAAATGTAAACAGACAACTGAATGGCGCTCAGGCGCTGGAATCTCCGCTGCTTAACAATTTATTTAATACTTAATAGATTATTAAGAGCATAAGGTCACCGCGACCTTTAATGTGGTGATACTTAAGTGTGGTTCAAGCCAAAAAACAGTATGTAACGCTCTGGATTAGTATGCTTAATAGTAATATTACGGAACTATTATTCCACTAGAGATTAGTCAAACGGTAAAGCTCTCCCCGCAACCGCAGGTTGAAGTAACATTTGGATTATTAAAAACAAACCCTGACGAAAGCTTTTCTTCTTTATAATCCAATTCTGTACCGATCAAAAACATAATGGCTGCAGGATCTATCAATATTTTCAGATCATCAAGCTCAATTATCTCATCATTTGGATCTTCTTCAGTGGCAAAATCCATACTATATGTCATTCCAGAACAGCCTGCATTTTTGACACCAATACGGAGTCCAATAGCGGGTTTCTCCTCGTCACGTAACTGCATAATACGCTGAACTTGAGAAACTGCCGACCCTGTTAAAGTTAATATATCATTAGCCATAGCTAGTATTTATCCTCACCATCACTTTCTATATATAAGTAAACTCACATAAACCCAAGTTCAAGTTTAGCGACTTCAGACATTTTGTCAGGAGACCATGGCGGATCCCAAACTATTTCTACCGTTACCTCTCCTATACCTTTGACAAAACTCTGCACTGCATGCTTCACCATCCCAGGCATCTGTTCCGCAACTGGGCAACCTGGAGAGGTCAAAGTCATTTGAACAGCCACATTTTTTTGTTCTGACACATCAACATTGTAAACCAATCCCATTTCGTAAATATTTACTGGTATCTCTGGATCGTAAACCGTCTTAAGTGCAGCAGCGACTTGTTCTTCTATAGAATCTGCCTTAGCAATAGCCTCGCGGTTAACCTCATCCAATTCTGGCGTTTTCATCATCAAAGGGTCAGCCACCGAACCTTCATCCGGCGTCCATGGTTCGTATGTTTCCTCCTGTGAGGCGCCATCTTTTAACTCATCTTCAGAAACAGAACGCTCTCCTAAGTTAGCTCCTATAGAACTATCTTCTAAGTCGCCATCTGACTTCGTTTTCCGTCTCTTAAAAAAGTTCATCATTCTGTACTGACCTTTTCCTCATTATCCTTAATTGCAGCTTGCATAGTATGCCACGCCAATGTCGCACATTTTACCCGCATCGGAAATTCACGAACTCCCGACAGTACAAAAAGCCTCTCAAGGTCGCTGTTATCAAATACGTCCCCCAGTGAGCCTTCATCGCTAGTAACAAGATCATGAAAACAATCAAACAAGGAACTAACAGCTTGTAAATTCTTCCCTTTCAAAACTTCTGTCATCAAGGATGCCGACGCAATCGAAATAGCGCAACCGCGTCCCTCAAATCCAATTTCCTTAATAATACCCTTATTTATATCTAAATAAACGGTAACCGTATCCCCACAAAGCGGGTTATGCCCATGCGACTCGTGATTTGCGCTATCCAACTTACCAAAATTCCTGGGGGATTTACCATGATCTAAAATGACCTCTTGATAAAGTTCACGAATTTGCGACATTACTTAAACATACCCTTTACGATCTCCAGACCTTTTATAAGTCTATCTATATCATCTTCATTATTATATATGCCAAGTGATGCTCTGACTGTGCCAGTAATACCAAACCAATCCATTAATGGTTGGGCGCAATGATGCCCCACTCTAACCGCAATACCTTCACGATCCAGTATAGAACCAATATCATGAGGGTGAATATCCTTAAGTTCAAACGAGATAATTCCCGCCTTATTATCTGCCACGCCAAAAATACTCAAATCATTAACCTCTCCCAATCTCTTCGTAGCATATTTAAGCAGACCCGTTTCATGTGAACAGATGGTATTCATTCCAATGTCAGAAACATAGTCTATTGCTGCACTTAAACCATATGCCCCAGAAATATTCGGTGTCCCAGCCTCAAATCTTGCTGGCACATCAGCAAACTCTGTTTTTTCAAACGTCACACTTCGTATCATATCACCACCACCCTGATATGGACGCATAGAATTGAGAAGAGATTTCTTTCCATAAAGCACCCCAATTCCACTGGGGCCATAAAGTTTATGTCCAGAGAATGTGTAGAAATCTACATCCAGTTCTTTAACATTAACATCGCCATGGACTACCGCCTGGGCGCCATCGAGAAGAACTACAGCTCCTGCTGCATGCGCTAATCTGATGATATCAGAAACTGGGGTGATAGTTCCTAAGACATTGGACGCGTGAGCAACAGCTACAATACGTGTTCGAGAGGATATTAATTTTTCGAATTCCTGCAGCAAAAAGTTACCGTCTTCATCAATAGGCGCTATTTTAATTTCAATGCCAATCCGTTCTTTGATAAGCTGCCATGGGACAATATTAGCATGGTGTTCCATACGAGAAAGTATTACCTCATCCCCTTCACTTAACTCCGACTCACCGTAACTTGACGCAACTAAGTTGATTGCCTCGGTTGCACCTTTGGTAAAAATAATTTCGCTAGCCTCTGATGCCTTGATAAAATTTTTAACCTTAACCCTAGTATTTTCGTACATCTGGGTGGCGCGTTCGCTCAACTGATATACCCCACGATGAATATTAGCATACTCATTTTCATAACAATATTTTACAGCATCAATTACACTTTTTGGTTTTTGCGCACTGGCTGCACTATCCAAAAAAACCAAAGATTTACCGTGACAACTTTGACTCAAAATTGGAAAGTCTTCTCGTATCCGGTGAATGTCAAACTCACTTTCTGTCTTTAAAGAACCGACATTTTTAACGGCTGTATTCGCACTCATTTGCCAACACCATCCAACATTGGGAATGACGGTGACTTGGAGGTGCACTGTATTATATACTGCCTTCCATCATCATTTGATATATTGTCTAGATTGTCATTTAGAAAGGCATTAACCAACATACTTTTTGCAATATTTTCCTCAATGCCCCGCGATCGCAGATAAAATATCTGTTCTGCATCTAACTCCCCAACCACAGCACCATGGCTGCACTTCACATCGTCGGCGTAGATTTCTAGTTCAGGCTTTGCATCCATAACTGCCGCACGCGACAGCATTAGAGTTCTGCTAAGTTGGCTACCGTCCGTATTTTGAGCATCTCTTTCAACGAGAGTTTTCCCTTGAAAAACTCCATGTGCGGAGTCATCTAAAACTCCCTTGTAACTCTGCCTACTCTTGCATAGAGGAGCGCAGTGATGAACCCTTATATGGTTATCATTATGCTGCTTTCCGCCCATAATATAGTTACCACTCAAAGTCGCTGAGGCTCCCTTCCCTTCCAATTTTACCTCGATTTGGTTTCTAGAAAAGCTAGCCCCTGTTGCTAAAACAAAACTTTCAAAATTGGAATTCTCAGCTAATCTTGCAAAAGTATTTGATGTTTGAATAGAATTTGAACTTTCTTCCTGCACCTTATAATGATGAAGTGTAGAGTTATTACCAAGAGACACCGTAGTCGCACAGTTAGACCAATATTCAGACTCTTGCATGGCCACGTGACGTTCGTAAATAGATGCACTGGCATGGGAATTTAAAACTATACAAACACGCGGATGATAAGACGGAGAAACGCTGGTAGGAACCGCCACAAATAATAGTTCGAGCTCAATATTACATCCCTGTTCTACCCAAAGAAAACAACCTCCCGCCATAAACGCAAGATTAAGATCAGAAAAAGGACACGGATTGGAACTACTTTTGAGTAATAAATTATCCTCAAGCAATCTCTCATTAAACACATTGCTGTCCGAAAGGCTAAACAACCTAATGCCCTCCATCTCTTGCCTAGTATTACTCAAACGTTGGTCTAACACACCGTTAATAAATACTAATCTTTGAATTCCTGACGTCGATTTACCATGACATCTGTTTATTTCCTTACGAAAAGAACCTGATAGATCGTTCTGCCCAACCGAATAATTTTTAGAAAGCAATTTAGATAGATTCGAATATTTCCATTCCTCCACCTTTTGGCTAGGCAGTCCGCACTTCTGAACTCTCTTAAATGCGTCACATCGCACAGCTGATAACCAAGTCGAACTACTGCCCGGCAGAATAGATTTCAGATTATCAAAATTTGATACATAAGGAAAATTAATGTAACTCGAATTCCCAGCTTTGACTGAACTAGTATTCACTTTATGCTGCAGCCTCTCCACTCGTAACAACAGAACTATAACCACTTTTTTCAAGTTCAAGCGCAAGTTCTTTCCCACCTGATTTTACTATTTTTCCATCGGCTAGAACGTGCACATGGTCTGGTACAATGTATTCAAGTAATCTTTGGTAATGAGTAATTATAATCATCGCTCGCGCTTGAGAGCGAAGTGCATTAACGCCGTCAGCAACAATTTTTAACGCATCAATATCTAGACCAGAATCAGTTTCATCTAGAACTGCGAGCACAGGCTCTAACAAAGACATCTGAAGAACTTCATTGCGTTTCTTTTCTCCTCCAGAGAATCCAACATTTAACGGCCGCCTTATCATTTCTTCGCTAATACCCAACTCTTCTCTCTTATCACGAATAACCTTAAGAAATTGCATGGCATCGTATTCGCTCTGCCCTCGATGCTTTCGAACCGCGTTTACTATTGTTTTTAAAAATGTGGCGCTTCCCACGCCTGGTATTTCTACAGGGTATTGAAAGGCGAGAAATAATCCTTCCCGAGCTCGAATTTCAGGGTCTAAAGTCAATAAATCCTGACCCAAAAATTGAATAGTTCCTTTAGTGACATCATAGCCTTTGCGACCAGACAACACATAAGAAAGAGTACTCTTTCCAGAGCCGTTTGGACCCATTATTGCATGAACCTCACCTGCTTTGATACTAAGACTGAGACCCTTCAAAATCTCTTTACCATCCACGGTAACCCAAAGGTTTGTAATATCTAACATATTAAATTCTCGCAAAAATTCCAATTATCAACCAACGCTTCCCTCTAGACTAATGGCAACAAGTTTTTGAGCCTCAACTGCAAACTCCATGGGTAATTCCTGCAAAACCTCCTTACAAAACCCATTAACAATTAGTGCAATGGCATCTTCTTCAGATATACCCCTCTGCTGACAGTAAAATAACTGGTCCTCATCAATTTTAGAGGTAGTTGCCTCGTGTTCAACTTGTGCTGAAGGATTGCGAATTTCTAGATATGGAACCGTATGAGCTCCGCATTTATTGCCTATCAATAATGAATCGCATTGAGTATGGTTTCTTGCATTCTCAGCCCCACCCTGTACTCTCACCAGCCCTCTGTATGTTTGATCAGCTCGACCCGCAGAAATGCCCTTAGAAATTATTCGACTTTTCGTATTCTTGCCTATATGAATCATTTTAGTGCCAGTGTCGGCTTGCTGGCAGTTATTGGTTATCGCTATTGAATAAAATTCTCCCACCGAACTCTCTCCTTGGAGAATACAGCTTGGATATTTCCAAGTTATTGCAGAACCAGTTTCTACTTGAGTCCATGAAATTTTAGAATTTTTCCCCCTGCATGCACCTCGCTTTGTAACGAAATTAAAAATACCTCCCTTACCATTCTCATCACCGGGGTACCAATTTTGTACTGTTGAATATTTTATTTCAGCATCGTCAAATGCAATTAGTTCTACAACAGCAGCATGCAATTGATTTTCATCCCGCATAGGCGCCGTGCACCCTTCTAAGTAACTAACATAGGAACCTTCATCGGCTATGATGAGGGTTCTTTCGAATTGCCCAGTATTAGCTGCATTTATTCTGAAGTAGGTGCTTAATTCCATAGGACAACGAACACCCTTTGGTACATATACAAATGAACCGTCCGTGAACACAGCAGAATTCAAGGTGGCAAAATAATTATCCGAATAGGGTACTACGGTACCCAAATACTTTTTCACCAGATCTGAATGATCTTTAACTGCCTCAGAAAGTGAGCAAAATATAATTCCCAGCTCAGAAAGTTTAGCTTTAAAGGTTGTCGCGACTGAAACACTATCGAACACCGCATCAACGGCCACACCAGCAAGAACTTCTTGTTCTTGAAGAGGAATGCCAAGTTTTTTATATGTCGCTAACAGCTCCGGATCAATCTCATCAAGACTTTTGGGACGATCTTCATCGCGAAGAGGTGCGGAATAATAACTAGAGGCCTGATAATCAATTTCCGGATAATTAAGGTGTGCCCAACCAGGAGTATGCTCACTTGTTTCGATCCAGCGTTGATAGGCTCTCAGACGCCAATTTAATAACCATTCTGGTTCCTGCTTTTTTGCTGAAATAAATCTAACTATATCTTCATTCAAACCGGGTGGTACGGAATCCGTCTCAATATCAGTTATGAAACCGTATTTATATCCGTCATTTTCAAGCGCCTCTATGGTTTCAGTTGTTTCATTTTGACTATCCATATGATTCGCACCCTTAACGCAAATGATTGCGACGATCTGCTGACAATGAAACTAATTCTTGAGAAACATTTAACTTTCCCGGGAAGGAGCCAGTAATATCGACTAATGTAACCTCTTCAAGCGCCACTCTGATTGCATCACTAACTTTCTGCCATGGCCCCCTGATTACACAGAAGCTCTCTAGACCACAGGCAGACCCTGACGATCCCTCTAAACAATCCGCTAGGGCTATAGGCCCATCCACCGCAGTAACCAAATCTGCGACCGAGATTTTATTCGGAGCACGCCCCAAACCATACCCTCCAGATACACCACGCCGGGATATAAGGACGCCACTTTTGACAAGCAACTTCAGAAGCTTGCAAACACTCGGCAAAGGCAGGCCTGTACCGTCCGCAACTGTTGCGGCACTGTAAAAGCGCTTCGGATCTCGAGACATAAAACTAAGAGCCACGACCCCATAATCTGCCATTCTGCTTATGCGAATCATAAATATTCCTAATTAGTACGGATTTAGTACCCTTTAAATAGGAGATTAATCTAACATGTCAATACTCAGCTTTAAATACCAAAAAGAAACACAGGCACCTATGACATATTTCTATCATTCCAGCTCAACTATGAGCAATGTACTTTTCATCCAACTAAGTCCACAACTATCTCGCGAGCGTCGTTCTATAGTATCATTTAATTAAATATATCAGATAGAATCCTAGTGAGTATTTTGGCATTCTACAAAAAAGAACATTGGCAACAATATCTCACTTTAATAAGAGAGGAATTATGACCAACCCACTTTGGCAACCGGATAAAGATAGGCAAAGATCCTCTAGATTATTTGAATTCATGCAATACGCAGGCGATATCTGGGATAAAGAATTTTATGATTATGAGACCCTTTATCAATGGTCTATCCAAGAAACCGAAAAGTTCTGGCTGTCAGTATGGGAATTTACTGGAATTATAGCAGAATCTAGAGGCGATTTGGTAATCACGAACAGCAAGGAGATGCCTGGAGCAAAGTGGTTCCCTGATGCCCGCCTCAATTATGCAGAAAACCTTCTACGCAGAAACGATGAGGATGATGCCATCATTTTTTGGGGGGAAAATATAGTTAGAAAGCGTTTAACTTTCTCCGAACTAAAACAACAGGTTGCAGGAGTTGCAAAATCATTAAAAGCAAGAGGAATTCGCCCTGGGGATAGAGTAGCGGGATATCTACCCAATATGCCCGAAACTATAATTTCTATGTTAGCCACCGCAAGTCTTGGTGCAATCTGGGTTTCATGCTCACCTGACTTTGGTGTTCAGGGTATACTTGATCGTTTTGGACAAATTCGTCCAAAACTACTGATAGCTGTAGATGGTTATTATTATGGCGGGAAAACGATAGATTGCTTAAAAAAACTTCATACTCTAATTCCAAGGTTGCCCAGTGTAACAAATACAATTGTCGTATCCTATACTCAGGAAAGACCGAAAATTGAACACCTAGCAAACTCGGAATATTTTGATGACATTTTAACTGAATCTGATTCAGAAGAAATAGAATTTGTGCCTATGCCATTTAACCACCCTCTCTTTATAATGTTCTCATCAGGTACCACAGGAATCCCAAAATGCATTGTACATGGAGCTGGCGGTACCTTAATTCAACATCTTAAAGAACATCAATTACATACTGATATTAAAGAAAATGATAAGGTTTTTTACTTTACTACATGCGGATGGATGATGTGGAATTGGCTAGCAAGCGCTTTAGCTTCCAAGGCAACATTACTTCTGTATGATGGCGCACCATTTTACCCCGATGGAAATATTTTATTTGATTTTGCTGAAAAAGAGAACATGACCCTCTTCGGCACATCAGCTAAATTTATTGATGCTGCTAATAAAGGAGGGTTGGCCCCTATAAAGACTCATTCGTTAAATAAATTAAAAACAATAACGTCTACAGGATCGCCACTAGCTCCAGAAAGTTTTAATTATGTTTACTCACGAATAAAGAACGATATCCATTTAGCTTCTATATCTGGAGGGACAGACATCATTTCATGTTTTGCTCTTGGAAATCCAATTGAACCTGTATGGGCTGGTGAACTGCAAGCCAAGGGTCTAGGCATGGAAGTTGATATATTCGATGACCTAGGAAAATCAGTTCAAAACATTAAGGGCGAACTAGTATGCAAAAATTCCTTTCCTTCTATGCCAATCTGTTTTTGGAATGACAAAGACTATCAGAAATATAGGAAAGCTTATTTCAAACGATTTCCCGGTATATGGCACCACGGAGATTACGTTGCCTCTACAGATCATAACGGTATGATCATTTATGGTCGATCTGACGCGGTTCTCAACCCTGGGGGGGTTCGAATTGGAACAGCAGAAATTTACAGACAGGTTGAACAATTTCAGGAAGTGGAAGAAGCGTTATGTGTTGGTCAAGAATGGGAAGGAGATATACGGGTAATTTTATTTTTACGACTAACTTCTGACGTTACTCTTGATAATAAGCTAGCACAACATTTACGGCAACATATACGAGATAAATGCACCCCGCGTCATGTGCCAGCTAAGATTATACAAGTAAGAGATATACCACGCACACGTTCAGGTAAGATTACTGAACTTGCCGTAAAGGCAATTATACACGGAGAAGAAGTAAAAAATAGAGAGGCGTTAGCTAATCCAGAGTCACTTGATTATTATGAAGATCTGGAAGAATTAAAAAATTGACTGGATATCTTCCATTTTCCATTCTCTCAAATTGTTATTTTAATTTTTCTGTTAAATATTTACCTGTCATATGGTTGAAATTAAAAAACTAAACCTCCGATTAATGTTTAAAAATAACATTGGTATCACAGCCATGCCCGGTGCTTTTGTACTCTTATGGAGTACTGGTTTTATCGGTGCAAAACTAGGTCTGCCTTACGCAGAATCAATGACGTTTCTTGCTTTGCGCTTCTGTTTGGCTCTTATAATTCTTTATTCACTATGTCTGATTGTAAAATCGTCTTGGCCCAATAGCCTAAACCAATATTTTCATATCATAATTGCAGGCCTTCTTATTCATGGAGCATACCTAGGCGGAGTATATAGTGGCATACAATTTGGCGTGGAAGCTGGAACATCTGCTTTAATTGTTGCTCTGCAACCTCCTCTGGTTACCCTATTTGCCTATTGGGTGCTGAAGGAAAGAACAACTTATATTCAGTGGCTAGGAATCATGCTTGGATTTAGTGGTGTGGCTCTCGTCGTCTGGAATAAACTATCCTTAGAGATGGGCACACTAGAAGGTATAGGACTTCATGTCATCGCATTATTTGGCATTTCAGCAGGTACTCTGTACCAAAAACGTTTCTGCTCACACATGAACTTACTATCAGGCTGTGCGATACAGCTAACTGCTGCTGCTGTCCTTGTTGGCATTCTCGCCATAACATTGGAAACAGGACGGATTTATTGGACAAGTGATTTCATATTTTCTCTAGTCTGGCTGTCCATCGTACTCTCAATAGGTGCTTGGATGCTATTTTATGTACTAATTAAAAAAGGCGCCGCTTCTAAAGTTTCGAGTCTGCTATTCCTAGTACCCCCTTCAACCGCTCTAATTGCCTGGCCACTATTTGGGGAAACGCTTGATAATTTATCAATTTTTGGAATGGCTACGGCTGTCATAGGAGTTGCGTTGATAAATGTTCGCACACATAAAACATCATAATTCTATTAGAATGGCAGAACCGTTACTCTAGCCTGCCATTTATAGTATAATCTAGTATTTTTACGACCTGACCAGATGTTTCAGCAACTGCTAGCGCTGCACCGTCAACTTCCTTCAGAGCATGACCAAGGGAAGGGTCATGTATTGTAATAATTGACTTACCTTTTGCTGCAGCGAACCCAGCATCAAACGCAGCGTTCCACTGACGATATTTTTCTCCAAAACGCACAATAACAATATCACTACGCTCAATCATTGTGCGCGTCCGAATAGCGTTTACTTTTGCTCCTTTGTTATCATGCCAAAACTTCTCCTCTTCAACACCAAGAATGTTTACGCCACAGTCGTCACTCGACTCATGGTCAGTAACTGGTGATAGAAAAGCTACATCAAGACCAATTTTCTTTGTTCCAGAAATAATTTCATCTCTCCAGCTAGTATGTATTTCTCCAGATAGATAGACCGTCCAAGTACTTTTATCCATTCGCACTTCTCCGCCAGTTACGCCAAAATAATTGAAGTTAGGTTTTTGTTTTTTCGGCTTTAAATATATCAAAATCAATAATTATGGCAATATATAGCAACCTTAACAAAGACATGAATTAAAAATATCTCAAACGATTTGATATTTGAGTCTGGGAATTCTTTTTCAATGCAGTTACTGTAACAAAAGTCAAAATCATACTATAATTTTACCTAACACCTTTTTGAAGGTGAATATAATGACCATCACTCAAACAGTAGAAGTGTTTTACTCTTTCCGAAGTCCCTATTGCTATTTGCTTACCTCAAGGCTATTGGCACTCCAAGAAACATTCGGCGTATCGATCACAATACGTCCTGTATACCCAATAGCTATTCGGGATCCTGAATTTTTCAAACGAACCAATAAACTCTACCGCTCCTATCATTTGAAAGATTCACAGAGGCTTGCAGAATATCTAAAAATTCCCTATCGACGTCCAATCCCTGATCCAATTATCCAAGATCTAGAAACTGGTCATATCGAACAAAAACAGCCCTATATCCGAAATTTAACTCGCATGGCTCAAGCTTCGTCAGATGAAGGTTATGGCTTGAAATTCGCTTCAGCCGTAATGTCACTAATATGGGATGGTCGCACAGATAACTGGCATAAGGGTGATGCCATTGAAAGCACCTGCAATGCCGTAGGCATTAATTATGACACGCTGAATAACAAAATACGACAAAATGCAGATTTGTATGAAGCCAAGATCAAAACAAATCAGAGCGCTCAACTCAGTGCTGGTCACTGGGGAGTGCCACTAATGGTATTTAACAAAGAAGCGTTCTATGGCCAAGACCGTTTTGAAATGCTGTGTTGGCGACTAGAAGAGAAAAAGTTAAAAACATACTAACATTAGGAGATAGGGTGTGGATATAGAGGATCGAATTGCATCTCTCGGACTAAGTCTAGTAACGGCGCCTAAGCCTGCAGGAAATTACATAGGCGCGGTCACATACGGGAAGCTGGTGTATTTGTCAGGCCACGGCCCAAGTGACGCTGATGCTAAATATCTTACAGGAAAAGTACCGTCAGAAGTTTCAACAGAAGAGGCATATAATGCGGCGCGCATGGTAGGGCTGAATATGCTAGCAACATTGAAATCTGAAATTGGCGATCTGGGCAAGGTCAAGCGATTCGTCAAAGTATTGGGCATGGTAAACGCAGAACCAAGTTTTGAACAACAACCTTATGTGATTAATGGTTTTAGTGACCTCATGGTTGATATTTTTGGAGAGAGTGGTCGTTGTCCTCGATCTGCAGTGGGCATGGGATCCCTTCCTTTCAACATACCAGTAGAAATAGAAGCTATTATCGAACTAAAATAGTTTCTCTAATTTGATCCTATTTTTACCCCGTCAAAGAGATAGACATAAATAATATTAATGTCCTTATTATTTTACTTATCTAGAGGAACAAATATAACTCGGACTATTACTAAAAACATCAATACCGTAAGATTGTATAAACTCTATCTCTATGAGCATGCCCTCGGGAAAATAAAGTGCTATAATTTTTTCTAATTCGAACAACTGGAATAATAATATGCCTTATTCTACTAACGCGGTTAACAAACTTGATGTCGATCTGCTAATTTCTAGAGCTCACGAACTTACTACTAATTTCAATTCTCGACAGAAAGTTGCAAGGGATCTGAGGAGACTTCCCACTGAAACGATCGACGAAATGCGACTTGCAGGTTTTCAACGCCTTTTTCAACCTAAAGTATTCGGCGGCGCAGAAGCACATTTTAGTGGGTTTGTGAAGTTAGTCCCCATAGTAGCTGCAGCTTGTTCCTCAACCGGGTGGGTTTTAGCTCAATATATTATCCATAATCATATGATTGGTTATTGGCCTGAAAAAGCTCAAAAAGAAGTGTGGGAAAGCAAGCCTGACGCAAATGTTAGTGGCGTTCTTATCCCTGGTTGCGGAAATGCTGAAACCGTAAATGGTGGTTATAAATTATCCGGAAAATGGCCCTTTGCAAGTGGGTGTGATGGGGCAGATTTTTTGATTTTTTCTGCTTTTTGTACAAACCAAAAAAAATCGAAAGAATCTCTTCAATTTATAGTTGAAAAAAACTCAGTAGAGTTATTTGATAATTGGCATACTATTGGTTTGGAGGGCACAGGAAGCAAAGAAGCACGAATTCGTAATTTATTTGTACCCGACCATATGGTTTTATCACTTGAAGATACCAAAGGTGGTGAAGCTTCCCCGGGGTCAAAATTTAATTCCGGCCCCCTGTTTCGCCTCGGCGCATATTCCATGTTCTCTGTGGTTCAAAGTTCCACAAGCCTCGGCATCGCAACAGGGGTTTATGAGAATTTTCTTAAAATAGTTCGAGGACGCATTGCAAAGCAGTCCGGCAAACAAGTCAATGAATTTGGAACAACGCAGGTAAAACTTGCTGAAGGCGCAGCCTGTCTTCACGCAGCACGTTTACTTTTACTCGACGTTTGTGATGAAGCAATGAGAATAGCAGCTACTGGCAAACCTGCTGACATCGAAGCCAAATCGAAATTTCGAGGCAGCGGCACATATTCAAATGTTCTTGCGAGACGTACCGTAGATCTAGTATGGGATTTAGCAGGAGGACACGGAATTTTTGATCTCAACCCAATAAGTCAGGGTTTCAGAGATATGAAATGTGCACAAAACCATATTTCGCAGAATTGGGATGCTAACGGCAGTAGCCATGGTAGAGTTTTATTAGGCCTGCCACCATCGGATATTGCCATTTAATTCTTTCACTTGAATGTTACTGACCTAAGGTTTGTTTCGTGGAGTCAAATTGTGCCATAGGATAAAAACGCAGCTGAACAAATAAGAAAAATTCCTATTATTCTATTTGCTAAGTTCCAATGTCGCTTTAGCCAGAAAACTACAGATCCACGAACAAGAAATAGCACTACAAAACTATACCACCCTGCATCAATAGTACCCGCAGTTAATGCTAATATACACTTTTCAGACCATGGCTGCTGAGGGCCAATAAATTGGCTAAAAATTGCTAAAAAGAAAGCCATAATTTTGGGATTAAGAATTGCAATTGCAAAGCCTTCTACAAAACCTCTCAAACTCCGATGCCTTTCCTCCCTTAATTCAACCTTTGAACTCCTGTAACTAGATCGTACGAGATTAACTCCAATCCAAACTAAAAACACTACTCCGACCCAACTTATGATTGAGAATAGATGGGGGTAGGAATTGAGCACCAATCCTAAGCCAACAATAACGCAGCTTGCATAAATAGCTACTCCGATACCGTGACCAAGCGCAGCTAACATTCCTGATTTTTGCCGGCCTAATGTAGTATTTTTGATAATAATAGCTAAACTCGGGCCTGGGGACATAGCACCTAGCAAACAGACCATTGCTACCTTAATCCATGTTTCAAAATCCACCTGAACACCATCATCATTTTAAGCGACTCTTATAGTACGCAACTAATTACCATAATTACTCGACAACATTGATTTGATAAGGCAACAATAGCTGTATCATTCCTAGAAGATCTAAATATCAAAGTTATCTCCAACGAAAGTATTTTTCCATGGCTTCTTACCTATGCGGTATAGATATCGGCGGCACTTTCACAGATTGCGTAATCGTAGATAAAAACGGAAAGGTAACCACTGCGAAAGTGCCTTCCACGCCTAAAGACTTTTCTATTGGTGTTAGTGATGGCTTAGCGGCGGTAGGCCGAAAACTTGGCATAGAATTAAAAGAATTATGTCCGCAAATAACAATGCTAAGTCATGGCACAACGGTTGGAACGAACGCAATCATTCAAAAACGCGGAGCTAAAGTTGGTCTAATTACCACGAAAGGCCATAACGATGTCATTCATATTATGCGAGGATCGCGCGGTCTAAGCGGAAACGATATCCGACTGGTAGTACATTTCCCAGAAAGTCAAAAACCAGACCCAATAATTCCTAAACGGTTTATAGAGGGCGTATCTGAGCGGGTCGATTGTTTTGGAAATATCATTGTACCGCTTAATGAAAATGAAGTGAAATCTGCCATACATCGATTAGTCAATGAGGGTATCGAAGCGATAGCAGTATGTTTTTTATGGTCCTTTTTAGAACCAGTTCATGAACGAAGAGTTCGTGAATTAGTTCAAGAAATTGCACCTAACATTTTTGTAACCACCTCAAATGAACTGGTGCCAAAATGGGGAGAGTACGAGCGAACGGCCGCAGTGGCTCTAAATGCTTACATAGGCCCTCTTACAACGACTTATATAGCAGGAGTATCTCAAGATATAAATAATTTGGGATATAAACACCCGCTCCAAATAACACAGTGCGCAGGAGGCACAATCTCGGTAAAAAGAGCCATGGCAGCGCCACTTCTTACGCTAGATTCAGGACCAGTTGCGGGCGTTACAGGTTCCCAGTATGCGGGAAACCTGATGGGTTACGAGAATATAATTACTACCGATATGGGGGGAACTTCATTTGACGTAGGTATAATTCATAATGGAAAACCTGCATTTTCATATACCAGTGTTGTGCATCAATATGCTTATTACCTTTCTAAAGTTGACATCCAAACCATTGGCGCAGGTGGCGGATCTAAAGCCTGGATTGATGATGCTACTGGCGCGCTAAAAGTCGGGCCGGAAAGCGCTGGAGCCCATCCAGGGCCGGCATGTTATTCCAGAGGGGGGACTTCTGCTACAGTCACAGATGCTGATCTTCTACTAGGATACCTTGACGGAGATAATTTTGCGGGCGGCACTATGAAATTGGATGTGAGTGCAGCAGAAAAGGCATTGCAAACTATTGCTGAATCCCTCGACATAGATATTCTTGAAGCAGCTGCAGGAATTACAAAAATTGCTGAATTTCAAATGGCAGACTTGATTAGAAAGGTCACCATTCAAAAGGGCTTTGATCCTCGCGAATTTGTACTGTTCGCTTTTGGAGGAGCTGGGCCAGTTCACGCAGGTGTTTTTGCAAAGGAATTGGGAGTCTCAAAAGTGATAATCCCACAACGGGAAACTGCCTCAGTTTGGTGCGCCTTTGGTGCGGCCTCAGCAGATATCCTACATGTTCATGAGCGGGTTAATATTATACGGTCACCTTTTAAAGCGAACGAAATCGACAAGAATCTAAAAATATTAACTGATTTAGCTACAAAAGAACTAACAGCGGATGACGTCCCAACTAAAAACCACCATCTTAAATTCTCAATTGATATGCGCCACAAAGGCCAGATAAACGAAGTGGAAGTCCAAATTTCAGAAGCTTCAATGGATAATCTGGCACTTTCAAAACTAAATGAGTCTTTTATCCAACAATACGAGCAACTTTATGGCAATGGCTCATCTCTTCCAGGTGCACAACTTGAAATTATAACCTTTCGTTGCTACGCATCTGCTAAGACTATAAAACCGAGTATAATTACCACTGAAAAGGCCATTAACCAAATTACTCCCAATGCAATAGGAAACAAACGATCTGTATTTTGGCCAGAAGCAAATAAAAAAACTATAACTCCTGTTTACAATGGAGAACTGCTTGTTTCGGGAAATCAAATTGAAGGGCCGGCAATTATTGAAACTACGGACACAACAGTGGTTGTTCATCATAACCAACTTCTTAATGTCGATAAATTTGGTAACTTTGAACTTACCATAGAAGTAATGAAATAAGTCATGGAGATGATAAAAAATGCCCCGCATAAGTCAAATATCAGACTGTGATTTTAATGGAGTAAATGCTCCGTATGTGCCACCGAAACAACTTCAAATTAATGATTCCTTAAAGCTTCACCAAGATTGGGATGAAGAAATTGGTCCAGTAAATTATGAAGTCATACGACATAATTTGTGGAACATAAATGAAGAACATGGAGCCACCATCCAACGAATATCAGGTTCTCCTGTCGCAATGTTCGCACTCGATCTCAATCCGTCAATTCTCACTGAGGATGCTGAGTTTGTCTACTTTGGCCCATATATGCAGTACATGTCAGGCGTTACGGATACACAAGTTAAGTGGATATTGGAATATCGATCTGAAAATCCCGGCATCAAACCAGGGGACATGTTTTTAGCTAACGACCCATGGGTAGGCGCAGCACACCAAATGGATGTTATGTTAATATGTCCAGTATTCCATAACGAAGAATTATTTTGCTGGATAACTAATTGCCTTCATCAGTACGACATCGGCGGCATAACACCAGGAAGTTTTTGTCCTGCAGCTAAGGATTCATTTGATGAAGGGATACTGATCCCTCCAGTAAAAATTGTCGAAAACTATGTAGTTAGAAGAGATATTGAGGCTCTTTACCTGAGAGCTTCCCGAAAACCAGAGATGGTAGCCCTTGATTTCCGAGCACAATTAGCTGGAAACATGACAGCAATGTCTAGAATTATAAAACTGATTGAAAGATATGGTGCAAGAACTGTTAAAAGCGTGATGAAAAAAATTATAGACAATTCCGAAAAAGCATTTTTAAACAAACTAAAGAAAATTCCTGATGGTATATGGCGGGACAGAACATATGTAGAATCATGTCGCCCCGGAGATCGACGGGCACATCGTGTACAAATAGCATTAAAAAAAGAAGGTAATAAACTCACGTTTGATAATGAGGGAACTTCTCCTCAAGATGGAGCAATGAATGCAACATACTCTGGGTGGCGCGGTTCCGTAATGGTTGCAATTAATGAATTGCTTAGTTGGGATCAATACTTCGCGGTTGGGGGAGCTCTCAGACATATTGAGTTTGACCCTGTACCCGGAACTCTTAATTGCGCAGACTTCCCAGCTTCAGTTTCAACGGCTCCAATTCAATCAATGGAAATATCACTTTATCCAGCATATAACATTATTTCTAAAATGCTCTATCCGGATCCAGAACTCCGAAAAGATATCATGGGCATTGGTGGTACGAGTCAATGGCCAGCAACTCTCTTTCGTGGAACAGACCAATGGGGCGAGCCTTACGGCTATTTTCTAATAGACCCAATTGGTGGTTCAATCGGTGCATTTGCAGTAGGGGATGGAATTAACACTGGTGGGCAGGCAAGAACTCCCATAGGACAATTGCCAAATGTGGAACACAACGAGCAATTTTACCCAATTCTATTTTTATACAGAAAAGAGTTAACAGACTCAGGAGGAGCTGGAAAGTTTCGTGGCGGTCTTTCAGCGGAAAGTTGTTTTATACCCCACAATACTGAACAAATAGTTCATGATACCCTTTCTTCAGGAAATGCCATCCCTACTTCGACAGGAATGATGGGAGGCTATCCATCAACCACTAACGCCTACACATTTATCCGTAACAGTAATATTATAAATCGCATGGACTCTGCTTCCATGATTGACGACACATCTCAACTTAAAGGCAACCGCGAATTACTCGCTCTTCGCCAAGAAAACTTTGTTCAAAATATAACTGACGTCTACGCTGTCCGTTGGTCAGGGGGTGGAGGTTTTGGCGACCCTCTTAAGCGTGACCCAGAACAGCTTGCCAATGACCTTTACCATTACAATGTTTCTCCCCAAGCTGCGCAGGAAATCTTCGGAGCTGTAATTGATGAAAATCAAATAATACAAATTGAAGCAACACGAGATAAAAGAAAAAGGATTCAAATGCAGAGATTGGAAAGATTGGAAAAATTGGACAGTCAGATAATCAAGCACTCGACCCCCCCAATTCAATGTGCGAGCGATAATTTAAACCTATATAGTGAAAACGGAGAAGTGCACTGGGGATGTGCAGACTGCGACACAGACCTTGGACAACTCACAGAGAATTATAAGCACCGGTGCCTCCGAGATGATTTGCCTGTTTCAAAATCGAATCCTCTAGTTGGAAAACCTGACAGATTTATCGATGATCCAGTGGTTTTTCGGATTTTTTATTGTCCTGGTTGTGGATCTCAAATTGACAACGAAATTGCTTTAGAGAACGATCCCATATTACATGATATGGAAGTCACTGTATTGTAACCACAAAGAAGAAGTTACTACCGAAAAAAATAAGTTTGATAAACTGGGGGTTTTAAAATGGGTTTAGAAAGAGAAGCATTAATTGACGTAGCAATGGGATTTGAACCCGCAGATAAAGTTATCAAAAATGCTAGGATAGTTAATACACATACAGGGACTATCCATGCGCCTAGTGACGCTGTCGCAATAAAAGGTGTGAGAATTGCTGCAGTTGGTGACGTAAATTATACTATTGATACAAATACAGAGGTAATAGACGCAGACGGTCAGTATCTAGTACCTGGACTAATAGATCCACATTGCCACCAATGGCACACCTATTCAAATTCTACTGTTTTTGCAGCTTGCCGTCTCTTGCATGGCTCAACAACAATAGTAGATGGTTTTTATGGCCATGCAATCGTGAACGGCATGAAAGGTTCTCGATTTTTTTTAGACGAACTTTTGAAAACTCCTGTTAAACCAATATTTGTAGTACCGACAATGTGCTATACCCAAAACAGGGGAATAGGATTTCCAGCATCTCCAAACGCGCCTAGTATCAAGGACTTGATGGAATCTCTATCGTGGCCAGAAACTAAAGGCATTGAAGAAATCAGCCCCGAGTTAATGCTTTATAGAAATCAACGCGACGGAGATTTACTAAACTTGATGGAAGAATGCCTGCGACAGGGTAAAGTAATCCAAGGTCATTCGGCAGGTATGACAGATGACAAAATTACAAATGCCTGGGTTTCTTCCGGAATAATGCATAATCATGAAGTTGTAAACTCTTCAGAAACACGCAGGCAAGCCGAACTTGGCATATGGGTAGTCATTAGAGAAGGAAGCGCGTGCAAGGATATCGAGGCTTGTATACCGGTTATTACAAAGGAGGGTTATAATCCACGAGCATTCCAGTTATGCACTGACGTAATCACACCAGATTGGATGCTAGAGCGTGGGCAAATGGACAACGCTATCCGCGTCGGTATTAAAGAAGGGCTAGACCCGATCACAGCAATTCAAATGTCGACAATTCAACCAGCAGAATTTTATCGCGTTAATCACGATATGGGTATGATCGCTCCTGGTCGTTACGCTGACATTGTTTTTGTTAAAACACTTGAAGAATTTGAAATCACCCAGGTTATGGCAAATGGTAAAGTTTGGGTCAAGGACGGGCAACTATTAGAAACATTAAAAAACCCGGACTATCCAGATTGGCTATATGGCACCATGAATATAGACCGTGTGTTAACAAAAGAAGACTTCCAAATAAAAGCTCCCGATGGAGCTGGGGATACCGTAAAGGTTAGAGTTATTAACACAAGAGACGGATCTCTTGAAACGCCAGGAACTGTAGAATCCTTAAAGGTAGTGGATGGGTTTGTCCAGGCAGATCCAGATAATGGAATAAATAAAATTTGTATGATTGATAGAATAATGGGCACCGGGGAAATTGGCCTAGCATTCGTAAAAGGTTTTGGTATCCAAGATGGTTGTATTGGAACTACAGCCAACGTTTTTAATCAAAATATTGTACTTGTCGGTGCCTCTGACGACGTAATGGCCACTGCAGCTAATGAAACCATCAAAATGGATGGTGGATTTATAGCCGTTCGGAATAACCAAGTTGTTGCATCTCTACCCACGCCCTTAAATGGCTTAGCTTCAGATTTGCCATTCGACGAGTTGTTTGAAAAACAATTTGAATTATTGTCCGCATGGCGGGAAATGGGTTGCGAATTGGAAACACCCCAAATGAACCTCGAATTTGTATCACTAGTCACAATACCATACTACCGTATTAGCACTAAAGGTTTAGCATATATGACTCAGGATACGTTTGAACTAGCAGATCTCTTTGTACAATAGTATCGGATGGCAGCATAACGTTCTAGTTAAGAGAATTGAATTAGCTTAAAGTTTAAGCTGCTGGCTTAAATATGTTGCAAACTAGGAACGATCTCTCTCAAGTGACAGTCTTTTCCAGAAGAGCAGTAAATAAATAACGTATAGAATTAAAGGAATTATAAACCAAATCCACCATTGACCGATCTCTGAAGCACCTACAATTGCAACCACAACTCCTAGCAGAGCCACAAGAGAAAGTAGGAATAACATTACTCTTCTTCCCCATCGATAACGCCTGATCCTGTGTTTCAACGATAGTGACATTTAATTTACCTAGAAACGTATCGAACCAACGATAATAGGATCAAACCCATAAATATTTTTCAGTGTTTTGTTTCTTTTTTTGCTCTTGATTTCGTTTTAGACGTTTTTACTTCTTTAGCCTCTTCCTTTTTTATCCATTTCTCAAAATCAGCCTTTTCTGAATCGAGACTTTTTTGTAGTTCTTTCTGATGCTCCAGAGACTCTTTAATAAGGGTTTGCAATCCTTCTATTCCGAAACTTAGTCTAAACTCATCCATAGCCTCGTGTATAACGCCTTCTATTGCATGTAATGTGTACATAGCTTGTTGAGGATTTTCTTCTTCACCTTCTTGAAACCTTTCTTCATATCGACGAGTGCGCCAATAGTTTGTAAGTCCTTCTAAAAGTATGTTGGTAGAATTACGTGCATCATCGTAAATACGCTTGAGATTTTCGTCCCGTGAGATTCCGTCTTCCGTTTTTGAGTCTTCGTTTTTCCACATCACATCCTCCCTCTTAAAGAGTATCAAACTTATATAAAGTAAAATACCCCTTGCTGATTTCAAATCAAATAAAGAAGAGGAATCAACCAACGATAACAAGCCACTTGTCGCTGAGTGGCTAAGTATTACAATTAACTCCCCCTCGTGCAGGAGGTACACTTAATGACCTACGAAAAATTTAATTAAACATTTATTACACATACAGTATTTCATGTTTCGAGAATTACTGTTTTATATTATATTAACCTATTGAAAATATAGGGAATTTGGTAGCGGGAGAGGGATTTGAACCCCCGACAAAGAGATTATGATTCTCGCCACTACTTTGTCTACACCTTCTGTAACCCGCAGTTTCCCTGCACTTTTACTCAAATGGGAAAGTGCAGAAATCTATGGGTTATATATATCAAGGGGTTAGTAATTACACATTTATTACACAGTGCTCCCCACGCACATACGAAGAGCGTGAAGCAGCTATTCAAAAAAATGCCGAATGGGAAACATCAGGCATCCAACGAGGTATCGAGCGATACCACAAAGAACTCGAAAAAGATAAAGATCAATTTGAAAAACTAGGGCGAAGCGCATTCGCTGATTCTGATGTCGGATCAAAGCTAGTCGATAACTGTATGCGACCAATGGTTGCCGGACTGAAACCACTTATAGAAGAAGTAGAGAAAGCTCAAGAGAAAGCACAAGATCTCTTCGCTAAATCAGGACGAACTCCAAAGTGGTGTCGGGACATACTAGTACATGAGCCTGAGAAAGTAGCTGCTATTATTGTCCGTACTGTTCTGGCTGGGATACACCCAACCGTCGGCAATGAGCGACCATTCACTGCGTGCGCTATAGCGATAGCAGACAACATAAAAATGCAACGCGACTTTGATCTATGGAAAGCTCGTCAACGCCAACAGGTACGTGATGCGAAAGCAAACGATGAGAAACCACCTG
>Ga0310344_10000313_pt1 | contig 38943 bp, 35 predicted proteins | sample HC15DNA20200_MG_FD_203801 | JGI IMG/M metagenome (GOLD analysis project Ga0310344, IMG submission 203801) | Marine microbial communities from station ALOHA, North Pacific Subtropical Gyre - HC15-DNA-20-200_MG | ecosystem: Environmental > Aquatic > Marine > Oceanic | place: Pacific Ocean: North...
ATACAGCTTAATACATATGACTAGTAAACTGACAGTACGCCAGACGCAAGTTCTAGAACTCATTAAGGCGAGTATCGTTGATAGTGGCTTGCCACCTACTCGAGCGGAAATTGCCGAGGTTTTGGGCTTTCGCTCGGCCAACGCAGCAGAGGATCATCTGCGGGCTTTGGCACGTAAAGGAGCAATCGAATTGTTGCCTGGCGCTTCACGTGGGATCCGCCTCACGGAAGCTTATATGGAATGTTTGAAGTTGCCTGTAGTAGGGCAGGTTGCCGCCGGCCACCCCATTCTTGCTACCGAACATATCGAAGCGCGACACCAAGTCGATCCTGATTTGTTCAAACCGCGAGCAGATTATCTACTGCGCGTTAGAGGAATGAGCATGTGCGAGGTTGGGATCTTGGATGACGATTTGCTCGCTGTACATGCTACACCGGAGGCACGTAACGGCCAAATTGTCGTTGCTAGATTGGACGATGAGGTAACGGTGAAGCGACTCAAGCGGCAAGGGAGTCGCGTATGGTTACTACCCGAAAATGCTGAATTTGATCCGCTTGAAATTGATCTGAGGCACCAAGCTTTAGTGATCGAAGGTCTTGGCGTAGGTGTTTTGAGAACCCATACGAAGTGAATTTATAGAGCGCTTCGACCCTACGATTGTTTTTAGATAACGACTACACACGTCACCTTGTATAAGAACAAAAAAGATGTCACAAGATGTTTCCAATCCACAACTTCCTCCAAAATCTGATGAATCATGTGGGCTAGAGCACTTATTACGTCACGCAAAGATATGGCGTGCGGGAGTGACCCCCTCATCTAAAGGTATCCCCACCGGTTTTCCTGTACTTGACAGCCTGCTGCCAAAAAATGGTTGGCAGCGGAATTCGCTGACAGAGATCCTCACCCAACAAGAGGGGATTGGAGCTTTGCGTTTAATGTTACCTACCATCGCATGGTTCACACAAATGCAACGAGTGGTGTGGGTCTGTCCTCCTTATGTCCCTTATGCACCTGCATTGCAGGCAGCGGGCGTTGTACTCGAGCGTATGCTCATTATTGAACCCCATGAAGATCACCAGGTCGATAGCGAATACATATTGTGGGCATTCGAACAGGCACTACGTCTTATGGATTGCGGTGTTGCAATGGCGTGGATCGGTGCGGCACAACATATGAGGTTGCGTCGCTTGCAGTTGGCTTGTGAGCAGGGACAGACTTTGGGGGTGATATTTCGACCAGAGGTCTACGCTGTTCAAACTTCACCTGCAGTTTTGCGTTTATCACTCGTCAACGCTGTAGACACCACAGTCAAGGTACGCATTCTAAAAGCTCAAGGTGGTGTAAACGCGTGTAGCTGCCAGCTTCAACTTTAAGAACATCTATAACAATTGGAGTCTTAAGTTCGACAGGCTCTTAGAGGAAAATAAAATGTCAGGTAGACAGTCCAAACCTATCCAGTCACAACGACAGCTCCATTCGATAGGAGCACCGATTTCCACCACTACTACTCCGTATACGCTCGGTGAGGTTGAATGTGAACAATTATGGCTGCAGATACACCTATTGCAGTTCTCGTTGGATATTTTGATTCCTGGTAACTGTAACCAACGTGCCTGTGTGTTAATCGAGGGACAGGGCACGTGCCCGAAGGTTGTACTGGCAAACAACCATGCGGTGAGCCTTGGGGTGCGTGTGGGTATGCCGCTCGGTGCGGCACGGATTTTGGGTGATCTAGTGGTTGTATCGCGTGATGAACGTGCTGAGCGTCAGGTGCTTGAGCGACTCTGTGCATGGGCTTGTCAGTTTACGCCTATCGTTAGTGCTACATCACCGGATGGTTTGTTATTAGAGATCAAGGGTAGTCTTAAGCTCTTTGGGGGGGTCAATGGTTTATGTAACCGTGTACGCCGTGGCTTACGTGATCTCGGATATAGAGTGTCAATTGCCATCGCACCAACACCAACAGCGGCAAGCGCACTCGCCCGCGCCGGGCAACAGCAGATGATTTTATCCAAGGAGGAGCTACCTAGCGTGGTTGGTTGTCTACCGCTAGATGTTTTACGTCTTGAACCAAAACAGTTGGCCGTGTTGAACAGTATTGGTGCGCGTTCAATAGGCGATTGCCTACGCTTGCCCCGCAGTGGATTTGCGCGTCGAACTTCGTCCAAAGTTGTTGATATTTTCGCTCGCTTGATTGGACGGTCGCCTGATCCGAGAGTGCGGTTTGAATTACCTAAAGTTTTTCAAAGTGATCTCGAGCTGCCATGGGAAACCAATAATGCGCGGTCTTTGAGTGTGGCTGGCGAGCGTTTGTTACATGAACTGTCGGGCTATCTACGTGCTTGTGCATCTGAAACACGACGGTTGCGATGGTCGTTGAACTACACAGATGGTCATGCTGTTCATTTCCAAACCGACTTGACTCAGCCGAGTAGTGACCAAGCACATTTTGCGCTATTGCTACGCGAGCAGCTGAGCCACATTCAGTTCACCGGGCAAATCAACCAAATCGCCTTATGTGTCAACGAGATCCATCCTAGAATAGACGATTACGAAGGGGATTTATTTAAGCGGGAGCGAGAAAGAACTAGTGAGGATTGGCTTAGCTTTCTCGATCGACTGCGCGCCCGCTTGGGTAAGCAAGCCGTAAAAGGTCTCGAATGTGTTTCTGATCATCGCCCAGAATATGCGTGGCGCTGGTCGAATGTGCACTCGCAGAGCAATATGGCCGTGCGCACTTCCGATAGCTTGACATCTGGTGTACCAGAGAGACCGCTGTGGTTGATGCGTCGGCCAATACGCCTACGTGCGCGACAGGGAAATCTAAATATCAATGGTCGATTGCGCCTTCTAGAAGAGCGTGAACGTATTGAGACAGGATGGTGGGACGGTAGTCCGGTTGGACGAGATTATTTTGTTGCGGCCAATCCGAGCGGTGCACGATTATGGATTTATCGGGAACTTTCTGGGGATAAGAATTGGTATCTCCATGGGATTTTCGAATAGGCTGTTCACCCAAGTAAAACACCGCTTCTTATGATCGCGGTAATAGGTTGACTGATGTTAGCCAAGAATCTCGTGCATCCCCGTGCACTGGCGCTTATAATGCTTCCCTCAACAATCGACACTTCATTTGTGCACGGCTCTCGTGCGATGCTCGCACTGCATTAGCCGAACTAAAATGCCATTAAACATTTAAAATTGCACCCGATGAAGCAAGATCAGCGAACAGACACCCGGGCCGATGGTGCCGAGAAGAGGACTTGAACCTCCACGGGGTTACCCCCACTGGCACCTGAAGCCAGCGCGTCTACCAATTCCGCCACCTCGGCAAGGAGGCGCGCAATCTACCGAACCCACCACTGTGAGTCAATGAAACGTAATAAAAAGAAAGAAAAGCACAAACAAACGGGGCCGCATTCTTCCGAATACGAGGTCCCAATCTCTTCTCGCAAGACGCTAATGCGATACCTAGAAGCTGCACAATCCCCCGCCAACATTCGTGAGATCGCTAAGGCACTCGACATAGTGGGGAAGCCCGCGCTGACCAGTTTGCGTCGCCGCTTGCAGGCGATGACTCGTGACGGCCAGGTGCTCCATACACGCGGTAATCGATACGGTATCGCCAAAAGGATGGAACTAATCGCTGGCCGTGTGCTGGGCCATCCAGATGGTTTCGCGTTTGTTCGCCCAGAAGAGAATAGTGGAGATATATTTCTGTCCCACACTGACGCCCGAAATGTTTTGCATGGGGATCGCGTACTTGTCCGTGTTGCAGGTCTGGATAACCGTGATCGTCCGTTTGGTAGTGTCGTCGAAGTCTTGGAGCGTGCGAACTCTGAGGTTGTTGGTCGGTACTACCGGGAGAAGGGGGTCGGCTTTGTTACGCCAGACAATCCTCGGATCAATCAGGATATTTTGATCCCTAAAGCTGGAAAAAAAGCAAAAAGCGGTCAATTTGTTGTTGCCCAGATCACTCAGCAACCCGACGGCAGACGCCAACCACCGATAGGCGAAATCGTAGACGTGCTCGGTGAGCATATGGCTCCCGGTATGGAGATCGACGTCGCTATCCGCACTTATAATCTCCCAGTCGAATGGTCGCAATCCGTTACCGAGGAAGTTGCCAAACTTCCTGTAGAAGTAGACGCCAACATACTTGAGCGTAGAACGGATCTTCGAGACAAGGGTTTTGTTACTATCGATGGGGAGGATGCGCGTGACTTGGATGACGCGGTGTATTGTAAGAAATCTGACTCGGGGTTTAATTTGTATGTCGCTATTGCCGACGTAGCACATTATGTCACTGAGGGTAGCGCGCTCGATATGGAGGCACGTTCACGCGGGACTTCTGTGTACTTCCCTAACAATGTAATACCAATGCTACCGGAAAGAGTGTCCAACGGAATATGCTCTCTGAATCCAGGTGAAGACCGACTAGCGATGGTGTGTGAAATGCGCTTCGATAATCATGGAAGAATGAAAAAATATCGATTCTACAATGCTGCCATAAGATCACATGCACGTCTGACATATGAAGACGCTGCGATCTTAATCAGTTCAAATAAAAAACCTAAAAAGGTCAGTTCAGAGCTTAATGTGCTCTCGCTCTACGCTTTATACCAGTTGCTCAAGGCGCGCCGAGAAGAACGAGGTGCTCTTGACTTTGAAACACGAGAGCCGTATTTCATTTTTGATAAGCAGCGTAAGATCGAACGAATTGAATCGCGACAACGCAACGACGCGCATCGCATGATTGAAGAGTCGATGATCTCTGCGAACGTGGCTGCTGCTACCGAATTGATCAAAAATCAATGTACTGCACTGTTTAGAAATCACGATAGGCCGGATCCTGAGAAGCTCGAATCTTTACGTGAGTTCTTAGCAGGAATTGGCTTACAACTTGGCGGTGGGAATGAGCCTTCGGCACTAGATTTTGCTCGTATTTTAGCCCGTGCTACAGATCGATCTGATCAACATTTAATCGAAATGATACTACTTCGCAGTCAGAAGCTCGCACAATATGAGCCCGAGAATGGTGGACATTTCGGGCTGGCGCTTGAGGCGTACGCACACTTCACCTCACCAATCCGACGCTATCCTGATTTGCTGGTGCATCGCGCGATCAAAGCGCGCATTGCGCGAAGGAAACAATCACCCGATTGTGCCACGGTAGTAATGGCCTTGGGCCAGCATTGCTCGATGACCGAACGCCGTGCGGAGGAAGCGACTCGAGATGTGATTGCTTGGCTGAAGTGCGAATACATGGAAGACAAAGTTGGTGAAAGGTTTAGTGGTGTCGTGAGCGGGGTGACTTCGTTTGGTGTTTTTATTCAGCTCAACGATATTTTTGTTGAAGGTTTGCTTCATGTGACAAGTTTGCCGCAGGATTATTACGAATTTGATCCCGCGCATCATTGTTTGCGAGGGCGGGCAAGCGGAAATCAGTTTAGCATTGGTCAGGTAATAGAGGTTGTGGTTGCTCGGGTCAGTCTAGATGATCGGAAGATAGATTTCTCCCTGAGTAAAAAGCCGTCACGTCGTAAGCGACGCAAGTAAATATGACGAGGCGGCAAATTTTAGCGTGGGGATTACACTCTGTGCGGGCGACAATAACCCACGCCGTTGGAGACGTACTGGAGCTTTGGTTAAAAGACGGCCAGTTGCTCGACGAGCTCGCGCAAGTAGAGGTACTGGCTGCGCAGGCTGGGGTGGTGGTTCAGCGAGTACCGTGGAAAACTCTCGAACGTTTGACCGAGGGAGCTGTGCATCAAGGAGTGGTAATACGACGGCGTCTCCCAGCTCAAATGGATATCGACGACTATGTCTGTCGCGTATTAAACGCTGAGTTTCACCCGTTACTCTTGATCCTTGATGAAATTCAGGATCCACAGAATTTTGGTGCTTGCCTTAGGGTAGCCGATGGAGCAGGAGCGGATGCGGTGCTCGTTGGGCGAAAAAATAATGCACCGATAACTGGGACTGTCGCGAAGGCAGCGAGTGGGGCACTGGATAGTGTTCCAATTATTGCAGTTTCGAATTTGGCTCGAGCGCTCGATAAATTACGCATCGCAGGTCTATGGTTGGTTGGTGCAGTGCATGACGCACCTACGACCGTGTTTGACTGTGACTTTAGAATGCCGCTAGGACTCATTGTCGGTAGTGAAAAAAAAGGGTTACGGAAGCTAACCCGCTCCAAATGCGATCACTTGGTAAGCATCCCTATGTCTGGTCGCATTCCAAGTTTGAATGTTGCAACCGCAACAGCGGTCATGCTGTTCGAGGCTCGCCGACAGTCGCGCGATTCAACGAATTAGAGTCAAGTGCAATCTCTCCAACGAACGTCACGCTTTTTGCAATGTGGCGGGTGTTTGCTTAGAATACGCGGCCTGGCCGATGGTCTGTATTTAATCCTTGGTTCACGAAGCCTATTAACTCCTTGCTTCACCGCGACTTGCGGGAAGCTTAATCCATAAGGGGAACTCTAGTGAGGCACTACGAAATTGTGTTTCTGGTCCACCCGGACCAGAGTGAGCAGGTCAATGCGATGATTGGGCGATACCGCTTAATCATCGAATCCAGTGGTGGAGCAATTCACCGTCTCGAAGACTGGGGTCGACGACAGTTGGCCTATCCAATCAATAAGGTCCACAAGGCGCATTACGTGCTCATGAATATTGAGTGTGGTGCTTCCGCATTAAACGAGCTGACTAGCGCTTTTCGGTTCAATGATGCAGTGATCCGGAACCTAGTCATGAAGCGTAACCAAGTCGACCTAGAGCCATCGCCTATGGCAAAGGCTAAGGAGGAGCAGGATGCTCGCGAAGTGGAAAATAACGAGCGCCGTGAGCAGCAGGCTGCTATTCGAGTCGAGAGTGAAAATATAGCGAGTCAAGATCAGACGACTGAAGCCATCGATACTGGGGAGGCAGATCCAAACAGTGACGCGTTGGAGGAATCGGATGCTACGGAAGTGGGTAGCTCGTTCGATGGGTCGGGCGAGGTAGAACCAGAAGCTGCAACAGAATCGCAGGAAACCAGAGAAAATGCAGAAGTCGCCGACACAAACGACTGAGAATTAGGAGGTATACGATGGCAAGGTTTTTTCGGCGCCGCCGATTTTGCAAGTTTACGGCCGAGGGTGTTGTTGAGATTGATTACAAGGATCTTAATACCCTTAAGGCTTATGTGACCGAGAGCGGGAAGATTGTACCCAGCCGTATTTCAGGTACTAAGGCCCGTTACCAAAGACAACTTTCCACAGCAATTAAACGGGCGCGATATCTCGCCTTGATCCCCTACTCTGACGCACATTAGCGCGTAGCCGCAATCGGTAGGTAGGGTTGAGTGCGCGCGATAGCTAAATTTGCGCTGCGGGGTCCCACGTCGGCCGCAATAAGTGCAGCTGTATACGCAGTTTTCGCATTGTTTTTCCCTCTGTTTATGACGATAAGTGGCGCAGTCATTGGACTATCCACTCTTCGCCTCGGAGCTGGCGTCGCATGTCGCGTTCTTGGTGTGGCGATGGTGTTTGCCGGGCTTGTATATTTCTTATTGTTGCGGGAAGCCAGTGCAGTTTTGATTTTAGCCGCGGGTTGGATACCGGTACTCCTCGTTGGGCAGGTACTTCGAGTGACGAAAAACCAAGGGTTGTCAATGGCCTTGTGTGCAAGTTTTGCTATGCTCTATGCAACGTTTGTTCGTGTCACTGTACCAGACGTCGGGACTTATTGGCTCGCGTGGATTCAATCATTGAGCGACGCAATTCGCGAGCAAGGTGGAAAAATTTTTGAACCTGAAGAAATTATTATGGTCGCTGAGATCATGCACGAAGCGACGATTGTTGTTGTTTGCTTGTACTGGATGAGCGCGGTTTTACTTGCAAGGTGGTGGCAGGCCGGCTTATTCAATCCTGGCGGGTTTGGTGCTGAATTTAGATTACTTGTTATCCCAAGATTAGTATCGCCGTTTGCCGCGATTGTAGCCATCTTGGTGCTGCTATCGTTGGTAACTGGAAGCTAAAAGGGACTGGCCAGTGACTTGCTCATCGTCCTGGTGGTATTGTTCGCCTTTCAGGGGCTCTCATTGCTCCACCATCGTGTACATCAGATTGAGATGGCGACGGGGTGGCTAGTCGGTTTCTATTTGTTGTTAATGCTGATGCCACACCTAATAGGACTGATACTTGGATTTATTGGTATCACCGATACCGTCGTCGATTTTCGTCGCTTACGTAATCGGAAATCATCAACGCAATGAGTCGGAGTCTAAAAAGAGCGAGGTAGAGTGAGTCTTAGGACCTTGAGAAATGCATTCGATTGAAGGAGCGCGGTTATGGAAGTGATATTGCTGGAAAAAATTCATAAGCTTGGTAATTTGGGCGATAAGGTTCGCGTTCGAGCAGGATATGGTAGGAATTTCCTTATTCCACAAAAGCGTGCTGTGCCAGCAACACAGGAGAATATTGAGAAATTCGAAATGCAGCGGGCAAAATTGGAGAGCGTGCAATCGACGGCGCTATTGGCGGCTTCTGCTCGTATCGAAGCACTAGACGGTGTCGAGGTCGAAATCGCTGCAAAGGCAGCAACTGAAGGGAAATTATACGGTTCGATCGGAACTGCGGAAATCTCCGAAGCGATCCGCGCGACAGGTAATGAGCTTGAAAAGCGCGAGGTGCGGTTGCCTGACGGACCCTTACGTGAAGTTGGTACCTACCAGGTAATTATCCACCTACAAGCAGATGCCGAGACCTCGATTACCGTTAACGTCGTCGCTGAGGAAGAGTCAATTGCTGATTCGGGACATTAACGTCTAGTAGCAGAAAGGTGGGACGCACCATTTATGGTTACTGAAAACGCGGCAATTACTAGTGGGCGTCGCGATGCGGCAACAGACGCACTAAAGATTCCGCCGCATTCAATAGAGGCTGAGCAATCTGTGCTCGGCGGCCTTATGCTTGATAATGAAGCTTGGCATCAGGTTAGCGAGCGTTTGACCCAAGGCGATTTTTATCGGCGTGATCACAATGAGATATTCCGCGCTGTTGAGGCGCTTGCCAATCAAGGCAAACCGTACGATGTAGTAACCTTAGCGGAGTGGTTGAAGACTAACGAGCTTTTAGACTCTGTTGGTGGGCTCCAATATCTCGCAGAGTTGTCCGAAAACACACCGTCTGCGGCCAATATCTCGGCCTATGCGGATATCGTGCGCGAGCGATCAGTTCTACGATCGTTGGTGCGCGCAGGAGCTGATATCGTCGAGAGTGGCTACCAGACGGAGGGCCGTTCGGCGGACGAATTGTTGGATGAGGCCGAGCGTTTGGTATTTGAGATTGCCGATCGTGAGACGCGGAGTAATCGCGGATTCAAAAGAATCAAGGAACTACTTGTTGGTGCATTAGATCGAATCGATCTATTGTTTCAACGTGACAATCCGATCACTGGAGTAGCAACTGGTTTCTATGAGGTCGATATGATGACCTCGGGGTTGCAGCCTTCCGACTTAATTATCATTGCGGGACGACCGTCTATGGGGAAAACTGCATTCGCAGTTAACGTAGCACAACATGCGGCGGTTAAAGAATCTTTGCCGGTAGCTATTTTTAGTATGGAGATGCCTAGTGAACAACTAGCTATGCGAATGTTGTCATCACTAGGGAAAATCGATCAGCATAAAGTCCGGACTGGTAAACTTGGCGATCAAGATTGGCCGCGTTTAACCCACGCTGTCGGCATTCTATCGGAGGTCGATATGTATATTGATGACACGCCGGCTCTGTCCCCTGGGGAACTGCGATCTAGGTGCCGGCGCTTGGCACGCGAACAAGGACTAGGGCTGATAGTTGTTGACTATTTGCAGTTGATGCAAGTCCACGGTTCGAAAGAAAATCGCGCAACGGAGATATCAGAAATCTCGCGCTCTCTCAAAGCACTGGCGAAAGAACTTAATGTGCCGGTATTGGCATTATCGCAGCTTAACCGAAGTCTCGAATCGCGCACCGATAAACGCCCAGTTATGTCTGATTTGCGAGAGTCAGGCGCAATAGAACAAGATGCTGATGTCATTGTTTTTATCTACCGTGACGAAGTCTACGACGAGGATAGCCCCGATCAAGGTATTGCAGAAATTATAATAGGTAAGCAACGGAACGGTCCAATCGGGATCCGTAAATTGCGATTTTTCGGCGAATACACGACATTCGAAAATCTTGCCTATGAGGATTTCACGGCGACTAAGGGAGCGGAATGACGAGGGCTCGAGGTTACGAAACTCTTGGTGATATATGTGTCACTAGGGGTCACGTATCCTAAGTTAATCTGATGAAGCCCAAACGGGAATATGTCTGTAACAACTGTGGGACTACACAATCAAAGTGGGCTGGACAGTGTGTTGGTTGTGAGGGTTGGAACACCCTAGAAGAAGTCGTCGTCTCTTCGGTGCAGTCTACTAGCCCGCGCTTTAGGGCTTATAGTGGACAACGCTCACAGGTTACACCTCTTGCCGACGTTGTGCAGGAAAAACAAATCCGAATGACATCCGGAATTATGGAGCTGGATCGAGTTTTGGGTGGTGGCATCGTGCCCGGTTCAGTCGTGCTTATTGGGGGCGATCCTGGGATAGGGAAATCGACACTGTTATTGCAAAGTCTGGGTAAGATATCAAACCTACCGGAACTCTCACCGCTTTATGTCAGTGGTGAGGAGTCTGCATCGCAAATTGCGCTGCGCGCAAAACGACTCCAACTGAATGCCGACGGTCTCCGTGTGCTCACCGAAACTGACGTAGATCGCATTATTGAGGCCGTTACCCAGCAGCGAGCTCGGCTTCTCGTAGTCGATTCTATACAGACAATGTATTGTGCGGAATCGCAATCCGCACCCGGAAGTGTCGCGCAGGTGCGAGAGTCCGCCGCGCGTCTTGTTCGATTTGCAAAATCCAGCAATATCGCCGTTTACCTTGTCGGCCATGTTACGAAGGATGGGGCGCTAGCTGGGCCTCGCGTACTTGAACATATGGTCGACGCAGTGCTTTATTTCGAAGGTGATCAAGCGGGTCGTTACAGAGTGATACGTGCTTTTAAAAATCGTTTTGGGGCGGTGAACGAATTAGGTGTTTTTGCGATGTCGGACCAAGGTTTGCGCGAAGTAACTAACCCTTCGGCAATTTTACTAGCGCGCCATGATGAGGCGGTTCCAGGTAGCGTGGTGTTGGTTAGTCGGGAAGGGACGCGGCCATTATTGGTGGAAGTTCAAGCTTTGGTTGATGAAAGCTCATTGGGGAACCCTCGGAGGGTGACAGTGGGTTTGGATCATAATCGGTTGTCGATGCTGTTAGCAGTTCTACATCGTCACGGAGGGGTTTCGACCGCTGGGTGCGATGTCTTTGCGAATATCGTTGGTGGTGTCCGTATTTCAGAGACCGGTGCAGACCTAGCCGTGATTTGCGCAGTAATATCAAGCCTGAGGAACCAGCCGCTTTCGCGAGACCTCGCAATTTTCGGAGAAATTGGTTTGGCCGGCGAAATTCGGCCGGTTCTAAACGGCCAGGAGCGTTTGCGTGAAGCAGAGAAGCAGGGTTTCAAATGCGCGATAATACCTTCCGCGAATGCGCCAAAAGCTGCCGTTGGGGACTTGCAAATTGTGCCGGTCACACGTTTAGTCGAAGTAATGGATGCACTTAGGGATCAGTTGTCTTGAGTGTTCTTGTTTTGAGTCGACGGAGATTGGGTTGTTGCCCCAACTTTCTCGGGCATCGTCAGGGCTGATGCATTTGGCGGAATGACACGCGCGTTTTTCACGATTTGATCAGTAGTATGCACAACCTCAATAGTGTAGTCCGCTATGCGAAGAGTTGTGCCGGTCTCTGGAATGTGTTCCAGTGTACTGACCAGAAGACCGTTAAGCGTCTTTGGTCCACCTTCGGGTAGAGACCAGTGGCAGATACGGTTAAGTACGCGAATATTCGCCGTCCCGTCAACTAGGTACGTCCCGTCGCCCTGCGGGTATACGTCGCGAGCGTAATCGTTTACGTCTGTAGTGAACTCGCCAACGATTTCTTCTAATAAATCATCAATCGTAACGAGACCTTCGATATCACCGTATTCATCAACTGCGAGCGCGAGACGTTCACGTTTGCGTTGAAAATTTATCAATTGCGTATTTAGATCGGTTTTTGTCGGCACGAAATACGGTTCACGCAATAGCCTTTCAAATTCCGTAAGCCCTAGTAATGCTTCCGGGTCTCTTGGTAGTCGGGTGAGGGAGCGCACGTGGAGTATACCAACGAGATTGTCAAGATTTCCTCGATAACATGGGATTCTCGTATGTCTACTGACCGCTAATTGCTCTAGGGTGTCGACCCATTCGTCTTCTAAATCGATTGCTTCGATTTCTGATCTTGGCACCATTATATCTTCGACTGTTGCGTTTTCTAAATCGAGGATTCCAAAAAGCATTTGCCTATGCTTTTTGGGGATCATCGTCCCAGCTTCTTTGACAACTGTCCTAAGCTCTTCTCGATCTAGAGAATTAGAAGCAGACCTTTTCGGATCAATGTCGAACCAACGCAAAATCCGGTTAGTGATACCGTTAACAGTCCAGACGAAGGGATAGCATATCCATAGCAACGGTTTGAGTAACACGGTTGAAGGGAATGCAATACGCTCCGGCATGGTGGCGGCAACGGTTTTTGGTAAGATCTCAGCAAAAATTAGAATCACCAACGTCAGCAAAATTGTTGTAATTATGAGCCCATCTTGACCTAGTAATTGCAGAGTTAAGATCGTTGCAATTTGGGTGGCAAGAATGTTGACGAAATTATTGCCAAGTAAGATTAAACCGATAAGTCGATCTGGCCTCGCCAATAATTCGCTCGCACGTTTCGCGCTGGGGAGCCCTTTTTCGGCGAGATGCCGCAGGCGATAGCGGTTCAGTGCCATCATTGCGGTTTCGCTGCTCGAAAAATAGGCTGACACGAAAATTAGAAGTATTAACGCGCCAACAAGGAGCAAAGTTGGGAGATCTGTCATCTCCTACACTCGATGTAGCACAAGTTCTAGTACTGCCTTTGAGCCAAAAAACCCAAGTGCTAGCGAGGTGAACCCAAAGAGCACGTATTTAATCGCATGCCGTCCACGCCAACCAAAGCGCCAACGGCCATAGATTAAAGTTGCAAACACGCCCCAGGCTATAGCAGAAAAGACAATCTTATGGGTTAGATGTTGGGCACGCATGTCGTCGATATACATTGAGCCGAGCATTAAACTCACGGTTAGTATTACGAAGGCGAATCCAGTTAGCTGAAATAGCACTGTCTCCATAGTAGGAAGAGGAGGCATAAAATCCATGCTCGGCCGATGATGCCTGATTTTGTAGTCGGCGATGCCGAGGTAAGTCGCTTGTACTGCCGCGATCGCGAATAAACCGTATGCGACGATCGATAGGACGATGTGTAGTTGAACGCCAAATGCAGTGCCTGGAGGTAAAATATGACTACTTGGGAACAGGTAGGCTAGCGCGATCATTAAGGCGATTATCGGATAAATCATCACAGCAAGGCTGTCGACGGGACGCCAACTCATTATGAATAGCAAAGAGGAGCCAATAAACCAGCCGACAAGTGACGCCATGTTGAAGATCCCTAAATCGAAGCCGTCGCTGGCGCCTACCGTAAAAAATAGAGTAGTCGCGTGCGCGATAAAGGCCGCGATCAGGAATATGGTCGCCTGACGTTTTTCGGGCATATTGCGGCTGACGTTACCGGTCGTAGTAATTACAATGCGAAGCGATGCCGCTAAATACAAAGCGATTGCCACAAGTGAGATGATCAAGTTTTCCATATGTTAGCTTCGATGATCGCATATCCTTTGCCGATCATGAAGCGATCTAGCTTTTCTCGTATCACAAAATTCTAGCTATCGTCTTATTGGTCCTCAGGTTGACAGGGGAAATTTCGCTTCTAACGATGAGCGGATAACGAATACACAATAGTTCCGTATTTATATTCAGGTTGCTCACCAAAGTAATTGGTACGGTTGGTGTTGTCTCGGCAACATTTCCGCGCTTAACTTTCGCGGTGTTACAGTGGTGAGTAGCTAGTCCCCTAAGAAAAGTTTACGTGGTTACCTATCAGGGAGTTGAGCGCTTCTCTGATTCCTTCTGGGCCAGAAAAATTGCAAGTGCAGCAAGTAACGCTAGATTTGTATTATATCCTATTGAATTCAGGTAGTCTGAGGGAAGTAAGCAAGGGCTGCTAAAATAAAACCGCGGGGGTTACTCGAATTATATTAATGCTGATCGCGTCCACGCTAGTCCACACCTCGCTAAGGTGCGGTCGATGGTCGATCTATCGTTCCTGCTGGAAGATGTGAGGAGTGTTGAGGAAATTTTCAGCGGTATGACTAAGTATTTTTCTATTCGGAACGTTGACTATGTTTTCTAATCTGACAGAGCGTCTCACCAGTGTAGTAAAGGATCTTCGAGGCCGTGCTCGCCTAAGCGAAGGGCATATTGACGCAGCGCTACGCGATGTGCGCATGGCTATGCTTGAGGGAGATGTCGCGCTCCCCGTGGTTAATGATTTTATCGATCAAATTAAAGTTCAGGCGTTGGGCGAAGAGGTGATCGGCACCTTGACACCTGGGCAGGCCTTGATCCGAGTCGTCCGTGATCAGTTGACCCATCTTATGGGTGATACGAATGCTGGCCTGAATTTAGGGGTTCAGCCGCCAGTCGTGATATTGATGGCGGGACTTCAAGGTGCGGGTAAAACAACTACCACGGCTAAACTCGCGCGACATCTATCACAGGTGCATAAAAAGAAAGTGGGCGTGGTGAGTTGTGATGTCTATCGACCCGCGGCGATTGAGCAGTTGAATATACTGGCGGCCGAGGTACATGTCGATTGTTACCCAAGCGACACCCAGTCAAAGCCAGTGGACATCGCAAAATCTGCGTTGCAACAAGCACGCATGAGGTTTGTTGATGTTTTAATTATCGACACGGCAGGCCGCCTAGCAATTGACGACGAGATGATGCGAGAGCTGACCGCTCTTCAAGTTGCTGTTGATGCCCATGAAACCTTATTCGTAGTCGATGCGATGATGGGTCAGGACGCGATAAATACAGCAAAGGCGTTTAACGATTCCGTACCTCTGACCGGTATTGTTTTGACTAAGGCGGATGGTGATGCCCGTGGTGGCGCGGCACTGTCTGTCCGGTACGTTACAGGCAAACCGATAAAATTTGTCGGTGTTGGTGAGAAGATCGATGCACTTGAACCATTCCACCCGGACCGGATAGCATCCCGCATCTTAGGAATGGGCGATGTTCTGGGTCTGATTGAAGAAGTAGAGCAGAAGGTCGATAAAGAAAAAGCCGAAAAGGTCGCGCGCAAACTTAAAAGAGGTAAGGGTTTTGACCTGCAGGATTTTCGCGAACAACTGTTGCAAATGCAAAACATGGGTGGTCTGTCTTCAGTGATCGGTAGGCTTCCCGGAGCATCCGAACTGACGGATCAAGTAAAAGATAATGTAAATGACAAAGAGCTGATAAAGCTTGGATCAATAATTGATTCGATGACGATTCAGGAGCGACAGTACCCAGCAATCTTGAAGTCATCACGTAAAAAGAGAGTAGCAGCGGGGTCCGGAACACAAGTTCAAGATGTCAATCGACTGCTAAAACAATTTAATCAAATGCAAAAAATGATGAAACGGATGTCTAAAAAAGGCGGGATGAAAAATCTCATGCGCGGCATGGGGGGCCGCACGCCACCCGGGATGCAGTTCTAATGATCCTCTAATTACCATTCATTCTGTTATCACACAATCAGATCAGGACAATGGATGACGAATTAATCAAAAGTGCGCTTGAATATCATGCTAACCCGCGTCCGGGAAAGATAGAGATTTCAGCGACAAAACCGCTCGCTAATCAGCGTGATCTAGCGTTGGCTTATTCCCCGGGGGTAGCAGCACCCTGCGAGCTGATAGCCAAAGATATTGCATTTGCTGCCCAGTATACTGCTAGGGCGAATTTGGTCGCAGTTATCACTAATGGTAGTGCGGTCCTCGGATTAGGAAATATCGGGCCATTGGCCGCCAAGCCCGTAATGGAAGGTAAGGGAGTGCTATTTAAGAAGTTTGCTGGTATCGATGTTTTTGATATTGAGCTCAATGAATCGGATCCGGATCGGCTCGTTGACATCATTGCGAGTATGGAACCGACGTTTGGTGGAATAAACCTTGAAGATATCAAGTCTCCAGAATGTTTTTATATCGAGCGCGAACTGAGAAAACGGGTAAAAATTCCAATTTTTCACGACGACCAACACGGCACAGCGATAATTACGTCAGCGGCGATTAAGAACGCTCTTAGCATCGTCAGAAAGGACATACAAAACGTCCGCTTAGTGACTTCCGGCGCGGGTGCAGCTGCGATAGCCTGTGTCAAACTACTCGAGGCCATTGGGTTGTCGCGTGGCAACATAACCCTCGTTGACCGAGCAGGTGTCGTCTATAAGGGTCGGGACGGAGAGCGGATGGATGCGCACAAAGCAGAGTATGCCTGTGACACCGATGCCCGAACTTTGGATGAGGCAATTCGAGGTGCTGATATTTTTCTTGGGTTATCTGCGCCGGGAGTATTGACCACAGAGATGGTTAAGCAGATGGCCGAGCGCCCCATCATTCTCGCGCTGGCCAACCCAACACCAGAGATCATGCCTGCAGAAGCGCGGTCGGCCAGAAGTGACGTAATTATCGCGACCGGCCGTTCAGATTATCCAAATCAGGTCAACAACGTCTTGTGTTTTCCTTACCTATTTCGCGGTGCTTTGGACGTTGGAGCAACCGAGATCAATGAGGCGATGAAAATTGCTTGCGTCGACGCATTAGCTGAGCTGACGATGCACGAAGCATCAGAGGTGGTACTGGCAGCGTATAGCGGGGAGGATTTAAAGTTTGGTCCAGAGTACCTAATCCCAAAGCCGTTCGATCCACGTCTTGTGTCTATGCTTGCGCCCGCGGTGGCAAAAGCGGCAATGGAAAGTGGTGTAGCCACCCGGCCGCTACTCGATTTAGACGCTTATCGCCAAGAAATGGAAAAGCATGTTTTCCAATCAGTTTTACTGATGAAGCCACTGTACGACCGAGCGAAGTCAGAGCTAAAACGTCTTGTCTATGGAGATGGCGAAGAGCCAACAGTGTTGCGCGCAGTCCAGACGGTCGTGGACGATGGCTTGGCGATGCCAATACTCGTAGGGCGCCCGACTGTGATAAGGCGGCGGATCCAGCAGCTCGGACTGCGACTTCAATTGAAAAGGGACGTTGACGTAGTAAATCCCGAGTCTGATCGGCGGTTTAGAGATTATTCCGAAGCTTACTTCCAGATAATGAAGCGGCAGGGCGTGTCAATCAGTGATGCTCGGCTGACAGTACGCACTAATCCTACGGTTATTGCGGGACTGCTGGTGAAACTTGGTGAAGCTGATGCGATGTTGTGCGGTATGCGCGGCCACTTTGGAGATCATTTAGACCAACTTATCGCGATTCTTGGCAAGCGTGACGATATTTGTAGTGTCGCGACGATGAACGTTTTGGTGCTACGAAAAGGGACATTTTTCATCTGTGACACACACGTCAACGACGCTCCTAGTGCGGAAGTTATTGCCGATATGACGCTCATGACTGTAGGACGGGTAAAGCGATTCGGGGTTACTCCGAAAGTTGCTTTATTGGCAGCCTCGAATTTTGGAACTCGAAAAAGCGAATCGGTGAATCGAATGCGTGACGCCTTGGCGTTAATTTTGGCAGCAGACCCTAACCTCGAGATCGACGGTGAGATGCGAGCTGATACCGCTTTGGTGCCTGCGATCCGTGAGCAGATCTTCAAGGACTCTTATCTTGAAGGGCAAGCGAATGTTTTGATCATGCCGAGCGTTGATGCCGCTAATATTGCGATGAATCTTTTGACAGTGCTAGGCGAAGGTGTAGCGGTAGGCCCAATCACCCTAGGGCTAAAGCGGCCGGCGCATATTTTGACTCCATCGGCGACAGTACGACGTGTTATAAACATGAGTACGCTTGCTGTGGTCGATTCTCAGCTGGAGCTCGGCTGATGTTTTATCGAACAGTACTGGCGATAAATGAGGTGTAGTAGCCAGAAAAAATGGTTCTCAAGAATCAGTGCGGCCCCAGTTTACTTTTAATCGCCAAAATGCGGCGAAAATTATTCCGCAAAAGCAAGCGAGAGACCATTCAGCGATCGAGAATGATAAGAAGGTCCAAGAGACCTCTGCGCAATCTCCGGTTCCCATCAGAGCCTTCACAATCGCTTGGTGCAGAGGATATATTTCCAACATGAATTCGAGTCCCGGACCGCATTCTGGGATGAGTTCAGGTGGTAGGTGTTGCAACCAAGTCTGACGGCCAGATATCACTGTACCTAGTGAAGCGGAAATAATTAGGGCGGCACAATAGAGTATCCCTGCGACGCGCGCTGGTCCTTGAATTGCGGCTCCGAGGGCGATCACTATAATTGCGATATAGCAGAGCCGTTGAAGGATACACATCGGGCATGGCACGAGGTTTTGATAGAACTCTAAGTAATACCCGAAAGATAGTAAGCCCATGCAACCGATTACTATTAGAAGAAAAAAAATGCGGTTTGAAAGGATCATAGTTGACGTTCAAATCTTGAGTTGATCATAGACAGTCATAGCGGTTTTCAAGCCATTCTATAACGCAATCGTCAATCCAATATTGTGGTTTGAATGGGTTGCGGCCATACACAAAACCGACGTGCCCACCATGTTCGGTTAGGATCATCTGTGTCGAGATCGATAATTCATTATTTTTCGGGATCGCATCGATCGACAGAAATGGGTCATCATTCGAATGGATGATTAAAGTCGGAGTGGTAATGCTCCCAAGGTACTGTCGACAACTCGAATGAGTGTAGTATTCATTAACATCCGTGAATCCGTGTAGGGGCGCTGTAACATTATTGTCGAACGAGCGAAAGTCATTCCAGCGTGCTAGTTTATCGAGTGGGATTGGGGCCGATCTTATAGAAAATTTAACGCGGATCTTGTCTTTTAAACTGCGTACGAGGTAGCGTTGATACAGTTTTGATAGACCGCGGTTAAGTCGATCCGCGGCCGCTGCGAGATCAAATGGTACAGAGACGGCCGCGGCCGCGGTAAGTTTAGAATTAGTCGCTGATTGTCCTAAATACTTTAATAGTACATTCCCGCCTAGTGAGTAGCCGATCGCCATGATCGGCCGTTTGGGATAACGTTTCACAAGTGTCGAGAGGAGGAATTCTAGATCCCCGGTATCGCCCGAATGGTAACTGCGGTTAAGACGGTTAGGTTCGCCACTGCAGCCACGAAATAGCATTAGGAGTCCGCCCCACCCGCGTTGCTCTATTCGTTCTAAAATTGCCCCAACATATCTCGAGCGAGGCGAACCTTCTAGACCATGTAACACTAATACGATTGGTCCTCCGGAAGAACCCGTCCAATGCAGATCAATAAAATCACCATCAGTTAGTTCAAGTCGCTCGCGCCGTGTTCTAAGAGATGAGCGGGGTCGCGCCAGGGCCGCCCATAAGGTTGGTAGATGCGGCCCTGGTAGCCACCACGCCGCCTTAAACTCGTTCATTATTATAGGGCCAGTCCGTTGCACCGGAGATGATGGTTTAATCGAAACTATACGGCAGGTCAATACGATTCAATTTCCGGGTATTTTCATTTTCTACGATCAAGTCTTCATTCCAAGCATTAAGTTCCACAATTGCACTGACAATAGATCTCGTTTGGGATACGCGCCGTGCATACAATACTCGCCCGACGGTGCGGTCGCTCTTCTTGGTGCGGATTGAGCATTTTTCATCCGGCGCAGAACCAGAATCGTAGTTTGCCACCATTAGTCTCTTTTTTATTTCACCTCGGTACCTCAGCCGCGCTATGATCTCTTGCCCCGGATAGCACCCCTTCGAAAAACTCAAAGCGTCTAATCGATCAAGATTCAAATTCTGCGGCAAGTACTGTCCGCTGCTTTTCTCGTCAAGACGCGGCATACCCCCAATGCATTCCAATGCAGTCCATATGTTTTCACTGATCACGGGAAGGCTTATAGCGTCCCATCTTTCGATAGCGGAGTTATCGTCGCCAATTACCATAAACCGGGGCCGTCCAGGGCCATGTCTAATTTCGGTTGTGTCCGGCGAACCCTGAAACGTAGTCCACAGATTGTTCTGCGTAGCTTTAATGTTTTCGACCACTGTATCCAGGGTAATACCAAATATTGAGTACGCGTCTGAAGCATCCTCCAAATGCACGTCAGACCGCATGACGTAAATTTTCAATCGGTGCATGTAATTAGCAATTTGTTGCTTAGGTAAAATTGCAAATATTCTTTCGCCGTCGGTATACAGTGTAAACAAATATAAGGCTCTACCCTTGGGATCACACCAGGCACTGAATTGACTGCGTCTTGATGTGATTTTTGCACAATCAGTAGTAAATTGAGCATTTATAAAGTCATGTGCATCGCGTCCGGTAAAGGACACGAGTCCAAGTGACAAGAGTGGGCATTTCGTTCCAGTTGTTAGCGCAAATTCAAATTCCTCCTCAGGGGCAACGTGATTCGTTACTTGATCGTTGGCATTTTCCAACACCGCTTCTTGTTGAATAAATTTAGTGAACTGAGACATGGAGGAAATCTAAACGCATTACACTACACATATTTCAATCGCTTTCCTGGCAAATTCGATTAATAAGCTGGGCTAAAATAGTAGACTTGGGAATCGACCTGCCGGTAAACCATGCGTATAGATCAATATCTGATTCACTTAATAAAGAGTCGAAAAGATCTTGCTCGGTAGAATCTAAATCCGAGTAAGATCTTTCTATAAAGCGATTTAACAAAACATCCAATTCACGCATTCCCCGACGACTGCGCCACTTCACTCGTTGTAATCGTTCGCCATTCAAATCGAGCGAGAAACCATGAGTTTTTTGATTTCGGCGATAGCTTGGCCAGGATTAAGACCCTTGGGGCAGGTGCGCGCACAGTTCATGATCGTGTGGCAACGATAAAGTCGGAATGGATCTTCTAGATCATCTAGACGCTCGCCAGTCGCTTCGTCACGACTGTCTATGATCCACCGATAGGCTTGTAAAAGTATGGCCGGGCCAAGGTAGCGATCGCCATTCCACCAGTAACTAGGGCAGCTGGTCGAGCAGCACGCACACAGAATGCATTCGTAGAGCCCATCGAGCTTGAGTCTTTCGTCCTTAGATTGTAAGCGTTCCTTGTCAGGCGGTGGTGACGTTTGTGTTTGCATCCACGGTTGCACGGAGGCATATTGCGCATAAAAGTGACTTAGATCAGGCACAAGATCTTTACACACCTCCATATGTGGTAGCGGATAGATTGCGATATCGTCGCTGATGGACTCGTTAGCAATCGTACATGCTAGAGTGTTGGTACCGTCAATATTCATAGCACATGAACCGCAAATACCTTCACGGCATGAACGCCGAAAGGTTAAGGTGGGATCGATTTCATTTTTGATATAAATGATCGCATCGAGCACCATCGGTCCGCATTGGTCTAGGTCGATATCGTATGTGTCGGTCCGTGGGTTTTCGCCAGAATCTGGATCCCAGCGATAGATTAAAAAGCGCTTTTTGCGGTTTGCACCCTCCGATGTGTCGAACGACTTGCCCTTCCCGACTCTAGAGTCTTTTGGTAAAAGAAATTGCGCCATGTATCGTGTCTCCTCCTCGATACTGATCAATAAACACGTTTTTTTAACGGTACGACATCAACTTCGTCTGTTAACGTATACATATGAACGGGTCGATACTCGAAAGTTACACTCCCTTTTTCGTCTACTGAACCCAGCGTGTGTTTTAACCAGGTAGTGTCGTCGCGATCAGGAAAGTCCTCCCGGGCATGGGCACCGCGACTTTCCTTTCGGTTTGTTGCGGAGCATATGCTTACCATCGCGTTAGCGAGTAGGTTGTCGAGCTCCAAGGTTTCAACTAAATCTGTATTCCAGATTAATGATCGGTCACTGACTTTAACGTTTTGAAACGCCTCCCACACATCTTTCAATTTTTCGATTCCTTCATCCAATACTTCGCCGGTACGGAATACCGCCGCGTAATTCTGCATAATGCGCTGCATATCAAGTCTGAGTTTTGCCGTGGGTTCGCTCCCGTTCGCATGGCGGATCCGGTCGAAGCGACTCAGGATTTTTTCCGTCGCTATATCTTTCAGTGGTGGGTGAGATGTTCCGGTACTGATGTCTGATGCGGCTCGTTTCGCCGCCGCTCTACCAAACACAACCAAATCGAGTAGCGAGTTTGATCCGAGCCGATTTGCACCGTGTACGGATACGCACGCAGCTTCACCGATCGCCATTAAACCTGGCACTTCACTATCAGGATCTCCATCCTTTAATGTAACTACCTGTCCATGATAATTCGTCGGCACACCACCCATATTATAGTGAACAGTCGGCAGCACTGGGATGGGTTCCTTTGTGACGTCAACTCCGGCAAATATCGCAGCAGATTCTGCGATACCAGGTAAACGTTCATTGATTACTTCAGGACCGAGGTGTTCGAGGTGCAAGTAGATATGATCGTTCTCGGGTCCGACTCCGCGACCGTCACGAATCTCTACGGTCATCGAACGCGACACAACGTCGCGTGAGGCAAGATCTTTAGCATTCGGGGCGTAGCGTTCCATGAATCTCTCGCCTTCCAGGTTAGTCAGGTAGCCACCTTCGCCCCTTACCCCCTCAGTAATGAGGCATCCCGCTCCATAGATCCCGGTGGGGTGGAATTGGATGAATTCCATGTCCTGCAACGGAAGTCCGGCACGTAGTGCCATTGCATTACCATCTCCGGTACAGGTATGTGCGGAGGTGCAAGAAAAGTACGCACGGCCATAACCGCCAGTCGCGATCACTACTTTATGGGCACGGAAGGCATGTAGTGAACCATCTTCTAGATTCCATGCGATGACGCCACGACATATACCCTCGTCATCCATGATTAGGTCGATGGCGAAATATTCGATCATGAATTCGGCGTTATGCTTTAAGGATTGCTGATATAAAGTGTGTAGTATCGCGTGACCAGTACGATCAGCTGCTGCGCAAGTTCTCTGCGCAGTTCCTTCACCAAAATTTGTCGTCATCCCACCGAAAGGGCGTTGGTAAATTTTACCTTCTTCGGTGCGTGAGAACGGTACGCCATAGTGTTCTAGTTCTATGACGGCTGGAATCGCTTCACGGCACATGTACTCTATCGCGTCCTGATCTCCGAGCCAATCTGATCCCTTAACTGTGTCGTACATATGCCAACGCCAGTCGTCCGGTCCCATATTGCCCAGCGCTGCACTCATTCCACCCTGCGCTGCGACAGTGTGACTGCGTGTGGGAAAGACTTTTGTAATGCAGGCCGTTGCTAGTCCCTCAGCGGCCATACCAAACGTCGCTCTTAACCCGGCACCGCCAGCACCAATGACTACGACATCATATTTATGTTCGATAAGCGGGTACGCGTCAGGCATTTATATAGCCTCAAGGGATATTTTTAGAATTGCCACGATGGCGATCAACCCGCACATAGCTATGGCGAGGTTTAAACAAATTCTTGTTGCGAGTTTAAACCACTCACAATGTAGGTAATCTTCGATCACTTCCTGCAATCCAATTTTTACATGATAAAAAAGCGCGATGATGAGGGCTATAAATAAGACGGTAACATGCGGCGCTTTGATCCAAGCGACAGTATCTGCATGGCTTGCGTCCACGATGCAAAGGATACCTGCGACGAACCACACAGATAAGGGTATAAGAGCGATTGCAGTGATTCTTTGGTGCCAAAAACTATGCGTTCCATCTTTTGCGGAGCCGAGGCCACGCACGCGCGCAAGGTCGGATTCAAGACTCATTGGACGCTCCCTTGCGAGAGCACGTAACTCCACGTTAGCGCGGTCATAACAACGGACGCAACGACGACCGTATAACCTGACGCGTAGACTGTTTTAAGTTCAAAACCCATGCCAACATCCCAAAACAGATGTCGGATACCGTTACACAGGTGGAAGTAGAATGAGAATGACCAGCCTATGAGTAGTAATTGCCCAGGTAACGATCCTAGCCATGCGCGCGCCGTCGCATGGGTGCTCTCTCCAGCGGCGACGGAAATTAACCAATATGTGAGAGCCAGTATACCGGCGCTGAGGAATATTCCAGTCGTACGATGGGTGATAGACAGTATAGAAGTCAGCTGAGGACGATAGATTTGCAGGTGCGGTGAAAGTGGTCGACTGCTCATATGTGTATGCTCATTCCAACCGGCCCTGCTGCGATTATGCGCCAGCGCCGTACGTATTTAGTTTGATTCAGACTCGCGCCCGTTTTTAAGCACCGTAATTTCTAAAAATCAATGCAGCGCCCTTTGCGCTCCCAATCGCCGAATCGAGTCGGATCCGGCCCTGTCGGACCGCCGATCTCTTTCTCTTTCGGCTTCGGAGCGACGACATTCTCAGGGGAGTCGTCTGCCTCGTGCATTGTATCAGTGGAATTTAGTTTTCGCTCGGGCACAGTCTTCATTTAAGGTCTACAGTCAATAGGTTGGTTAATATTGTGTCATCGAGGATTGGGGTCAATTGTGTGAGTAGCTTAACAGATGGCACTGTCTGCTTCCCCGACTGATATGCAGTTTGTCTTTTCCAGTACAGGATGATGATTTACTCGTACAACATTTCCCCGCGCGTTTGTCCACGCGCATCAAGCGGGTAGCTAGGCCGTTTTGGCCAAACACGTCGTGATCAAGCACCATAACACAGATAAAGGTGCCTTCCGATGGTTGTTTGCCTTTTCAACGTTGCCGACAATGACGAAAGTAGGGAGTCAATAAGTGTGACCATTAGCGACGAAAGTATCGAATGCGCCAGGCTAACCATAGCTTTCGAAAGGGAGTTAGTTCGACCCTTTGCTGCCAAACGCGATCGCCATCTTTTTTCAGCTCAATCAATGTATTTTGAACAATTGCGGCAAGGGCCAATAGAGGTTGTTGGGTACGGCGAACTTTGGTTGGTGTGTGGGTGACGATTTTGGAAATGCCGTTAATCACAAGGTTGCATTCGGATGCTATTAGTTTCCCGAGTTCAACTCTGGCGTTGCCAGTGCTAACGTCTTCCCAGCTGCAACCAGCAGCCCTTAGACTTTCCGATGGAAGCCGTCGGAGGCCGTGCGCAGCCAGTGGTTTTAAATTCAACAACGAGTAACCGACCTCAATCCAACGACCGAGGTATCGATGGTTTTCAACTTTTACGTTATCGTTATCGTGCAAAATCGCCCTTTGCAATTTATATAATGGCTCAAAAGTGCTATCAAACCAGTTCAATTGCTGTTCGCGATTTACTATATCGTGTCCGTCTATTTCTTCAGAAAGCCCTTGGATCAGAAAATGGAGCGCTTCGTTAATCTGGCCGTCAGCCCCATATTTCTCGAAGTAGGTTTGGGTCAGCTGGTGACGAGGAACGCAGGCGGCTGTGCGTTCGGCTTCAAGGCGCCACCATTCGAGTTTGGCACGAGCGACCCCGAGATCAGAGACTGAAACAGGGATCGTGCACAGCTCGCTTTTCAAGGCGTTTATAACTGCAAGTTGGTCACGTTGAGCTTTTGTCACACCGTATAGTAGTGAGTAATAAAGATCGCTGCCCGGAAGTGGCGCAAAAGAGTCGACTTTAACCATACTTAAGGGACTAGGGCGGAAACAGCCATTCGCCGAGCTCCGTTGGGGTCCTTACTATATTGTCAGCACCCCAGGTTGCAGGTGCGTCGTCAGCGCTAAGATAGCCGTAAAGCGCGGCGACGGTAAGCATTCCCGCGGCATTCCCAGCAACAATATCTCGTTCTGCATCGCCAATATAGACGCAGTTGCCAGGTGACGTATTCAAGCGTTCGGCAGCTAGCAAGAGTTGCGCTGGATGGGGTTTTTTCTCAGGGATGGTGTCGCCGCTGATCACGATGGTAGCCCTTTTAGCTAATTCGAGTTGTTGTAACAGTGGTGTTGTGAGCCAACTTGGTTTATTCGTCACAATTCCCCACTGGATAGAGCGACTCTCCAACTCCCTAAGTATCTCGGCTACACCGACGAAGAGCCGCGTTTCGCGCGCAATGTTATCGCTGTATATCTGCAACAGACCAAGTCTAAATCGCTCAAATTCATCGCTACCCTCAGCGGCGTCGCAGCCTATCCTGCTCAACGCGAAACTACCATGCGATACATGGGGTCTAATCAGCTGAAAATCGAGCACCTCGTTGCCGTCTCGGATCCGCATTTGATTGAGTGCCCAAGCCATATCGGGTGCGGTATCGAGTAATGTTCCATCTAAGTCGAATAGTACCGTCGAGAGCGTTTGGTGCATTCTGAGAGTTTAGTTTTTTACCGTTAAATGAGTGATGAAGTTAACGCTGATATCTTTACATACAGCTGCCTGACGAGTGAGAGGGTTATACTGTATTCCGCGGTACAAGAGTGTTTCCAGTCCAGCTTGTCGTCCCCATTGTGCAAGTTCTGATGGTTTAATGAAGCTAGCGTAGTCGTGGGTTCCACGCGGAAGCAGTCTGAGTAGGTACTCTGCTCCGAATACGGCCATAGCATAAGCTTTTAGGGTACGGTTTATTGTCGAAAAAAAGATACTCCCTGAAGTGCTGAGTCGCCGTGCACACTGCTCGACCATTAGTTTTGGATCAGGTACGTGCTCGAGTAATTCCATGCACGTAATGATGTCAAATTGTTCCTCAGTGTCATCCGTTACCAGGTCTTCAACAGTCACGCATTCGTAACGTATGTCTAGATTCGAATCGTAGGCATGAAGACGCGCGACCTCGATCAGATCTCTATTCGCGTCAATTCCTGTGACCTTGGCGCCAGCGGCCGCTAAGTACTCGCTGAAGATCCCGCCGCCGCAACCGACATCTAAGATGCGAGCGCCTGCGATCTTTGTGCGTTCGGCGATAAAAGCGCCTCGGCAGGGATTGAGATCATGGAGAGGTTTACAGTCGCCGTCGAGATCCCACCAAGTTTCAGCTAGCAGTGCGAATTTTTTGAGTTCATCGGGGTTAATGTTTTTCATAGATATGGCGCAATGTACCCTGATTTATCGCACAGGCAAAAGGATAAATGTCGGCACTATGTTCCCTTCAATATTCAGAAAGCAGCGTTCCTTTTGTTTGTATGCTTGAAAGTGACTGCAGATTTCAGACATCAGTACGATATTAAAGTGCTGTAGAGTATTTTGTTGTAAATGTATCGGCAGGCACTCAATATTCTAAATTAAAATGAATAAGTTTTTGAGGATTCTCTGAAAATGGCCGACCGAGACTAATCATCCCATTTCTGCTAACTGGCATCTCTTCCCGGCGTAGAAATAACTCATTGCTTCCGTGATGAACATAAGTTCCGTTCGTGCTCTGGTCGATGATGAAGAATCTATTGCGACGACGTTCGATAGTAACGTGCTGACGAGAGGCGAGTGTTTCATCGACTGTGAGGTCAGTGGATTCACTGCGACCAACGGTGATCTGGCTGGTGTCAGTGTCCATCAATACGGTAGCATCGCGATAGGTCAACCGCATCCTTGCCGGAACAATGCTTGGCCCGGTAGAGGCACCAATGTACCCGCGCGTCACGTCTTCTTGGTGCCATAGGATTTCAAAGATGCTTATCGTCTCTTTTTTGCCTTTGATTGGTGCTCGGTCAATGAACCGGGCGCTAGAGCGTATGAACGGAGGCATCCTGTCGACCGTACCTTTAGGTGTAACAATTTGTCCGTTTTTCGCCATTGCCATCATTCGGGCAGCAATATTGACTGCATCCCCGAAGACGTCCCCTGATTCTATTATCACAGGGCCATAGTGCAGGCCGATACGGATTGTTAATGATGTATGGTCCGCAGCTGCTTGCTCAGGAAGATCTTCGTCGAGTAGAGCACGCATCTCACAAGCGCTGATTGTCGCTTCTGCAGTGGTCGGGAAAGTGCACATGATTTCGCTGTTAAGTGATTTTATCACCGTGCCATTTCCGCGAGTGATTATGGCGGTTAGAGTATCGAGGCAGTCTGCGACCTTCAGTCGCGCGGCCACTCCGCCGAGTGTCTGGTAAAGTTTGATGCTGGCGCTGATGTCAGCAAATAAGATGGCAATGTTGGTTGTTTTAGCAGCCATCGCTTAAACCCTTTCTACTCAAGCCAGAACAAACATCGTCAAGGTCGGGGTCTTAATAAATTTCCCCCGCGACTTTATTGATATCCGCTTATTGCTACGAGGCGAGATTAATTATACATAATGTATCTGCATGTAGTCCGTATCGGCGATCTGCAAACGCGTTGCTGATTGTTCTGCAGCGGTACCAGCACTTAATTGTTCTAGAGAAATTTGGGGGAGTGGGCTGAACCTAGGTAGTTAGGATAACTGCAGTAATATTGCTGAATAGACATGTGGCTATTGAGTTCGCGCTGTCTCTTGAGGAGTCTTACCGTATTTTTCGATTAATTCAGACGATAGTGTGACCGCTGCATCAAATTCGAGCGGCGATAATAGCTCTGCTGCTCGCTCGGCCGCCGTGGTTGCTTTCGCGTTTCCAAGGTGCGCGGCGACGCTGTACCAACCGTATGCACGTTCTATGTCGCGCGGGACACCATCTCCATTTTTATAGAGATCTCCGAGTCTATATTGCGCGTCGGCAACACCATGTTTGGATGCCTTGCGATACCATTCAGCGGCCATTTCGGTATTTTTATGGACACCCTGTCCAGCGGCATACATCCGTCCAATAAAGTATTGCGCGTAGGCATGATTGGTGGTTTCGGCTAATGGTACGAATATTGATAAAGCGTTTTCATAATTGCCAGCGATGAAAGCAACTACTCCGTCGTTAAAGTCAGCCAAGGAGTTCTGACTTAACAACAATGTAAAAAAGATAGCGCTCACTTTGGATTTCATTTAAATGTTCGGCAGCGACTGTTGTACTGTCACGCATGATAAACCGATCATCAGTGCCTTATAAACTAAATTTAATGGTAAAATTGTCCATCCGAGCATAGTCAAGATTTTGTGATGGTTGCAACAGATGGTAGACAAGAAAACGCGCTTGATAGACACGGCGGTGAGACATGAAGGCTAGAACACTATATGACAAGTTGTGGGATGAACATCTTGTCGAGGAGTTTGATGACGGGACGGCACTGATATATATCGACCGGCACATCATCCATGAAGTCACGACACCGCAAGCGTTTGAGGGTTTACGCTTGGCAGGGCGCAAGCCTTGGCGGGTTGGGGCGACCAAGGCTGTCTCAGATCATAATACGCCGACAGTCGACATTCACGACATCACTGACCCGATTGCCAAGCTTCAACTTGATACTTTGTCGAGAAATTGCAGAGATTACGGCATAACACACTACGACATTGGGGATGTGCGCCGAGGGATTGTTCACGTAACGGGGCCAGAGCAAGGATGGTGTTTACCCGGAATGAGCATCGTATGCGGTGATTCGCATACTGCTACTAATGGTGCGCTTGGCGCGTTGGCATTTGGGATTGGCACCTCAGAAGTAGAACACTGCATTGCCACCCAGTGTTTAGTGCTGCGTAAAGCGAAAAATATGCTTATTCAAGTCAAAGGGGTAATGCCGTTTGGCGTGTCGGCTAAAGATTTGGTTCTCGCGATAATTGGAAAAATAGGGACCGCTGGAGCAACCGGCCACACGATCGAGTATGCCGGCGACGCAATCAGCTCGCTAAGTATAGAAGAGCGGATGACCGTATGTAATATGTCGATAGAGGCCGGTGCGCGTGCAGGTCTGGTTGCCGTCGATGACGCAACCTTGGAATATATTAAAGGTCGACCGTTTAGCCCAAGCAGCGACCATTGGAAGCGGGCATCGTTAGCGTGGCGAAATTTAGTGTCCGATCCAGGCGCTAAGTTTGATCGTGTCGTTGATATCGAGGCGGGCGATATCGAACCGCAGGTTACCTGGGGTACTTCTCCCGAAATGGTTGTTCCGGTTTCCGGGCAAGTGCCCGATCCCGATACCGCAGCAGATGAATCCCAGCGTGTTGGAATGACCAATGCGTTAAATTACATGGATCTTCAGCCCGGGACTCTAATAGAGGATATTGCAATCGACAAAGTTTTCATCGGTTCGTGTACAAATTCGCGTATTGAAGATTTACGTGCTGCGGCGAGTGTCATAAAAGGTCGTCATATGGCAGCCAATGTAAAATTGGCTTTGGTTGTGCCTGGATCTGGCTTGGTAAAAGAACAAGCTGAGCGCGAGGGTCTCGACAAATTGTTTCTAGATGCAGGGTTTGAATGGCGCGAACCAGGATGCTCGATGTGTTTAGGCATGAATCCCGATCAGTTGTCTGAGGGCGAACGGTGTGCATCGACGTCGAATCGAAATTTTGAAGGACGCCAAGGTCGAGGAGGGCGGACACATCTCGTTAGTCCAGCGATGGCCGCCGCCGCTGGGATCGCGGGACACTTCGTCGACGTGCGGGAGGTTTGAAAAGATGGAACCAGTGACAAAAGTGCATGGCATTGTGCTGCCGATTGATCGCCCGAACGTTGACACGGATGCAATCATTCCAAAACAATTTCTAAAATCGATAAAACGTTCGGGTTTTGGAGTTAACTTGTTCGATGAATGGCGCTACTTGGATCGGGGAGAGGCCGATCAGGATTGTTCGGGGCGACCTATAAATAAAGACTTTGTGCTCAATCAACCGCGCTATTATGGTGCAGAGGTTTTGTTGGCAGGTATCAACTTCGGTTGTGGGTCGTCGCGGGAACACGCGCCGTGGGCGTTACGTGACTATGGTATTCGAGCGATAATCGCTCCAAGTTTCGCAGATATTTTTTATAGTAATGCCTGTAAAAACGGACTCGTTCCTGTGATGCTAGCGGAAGATATTGTCGATAAGCTGTTCAGTGAGTGCAGCGCTGAGGAGGGTTATAGCTTAACAGTTGATCTCGAAGCTCAGATCGTAACGACACCCGCCGGAGATAGTTTTCCCTTTGAATTTAACCCGGGATTGCGGCAGCGTCTATTGAATGGCCTTGATGATATTGGTGTTTCCTTAAAATCCGCTGACTCGATCCGAGCATACGAGGCGCGTCGGGCGATCGAGGTGCCTTGGCTCTTCCAAGACTGATTTTGGCTTTATAGGAACAGGGTTCATAGACTACCCAGCTCGTCGGCTGCAATTCGTAGTTTGAACTTTTGGATTTTACCTGTCGACGTCTTCGGCAATTCTCGGAAAATGATAGTTTTTGGTGCTTTGAAGTGAGCGATGTTTTCACGACAATAAGACATTAGCTCTTCAGCAGCTATAACAGGCGAAGATGGCTTTAGACTGACAAACGCGCATGGTGTCTCCCCCCACTTGTTGTCTGGTCGCGCTACGACTGCAGCTTCAAGTACGTCAGGATGTTTGTAGAGTACCTCCTCCACCTCAATTGACGAGATATTTTCTCCGCCGGAAATGATGATGTCTTTTGAGCGATCCTTCAGTTGGATGTAATTCTCTGGGTGCATAACGCCGAGGTCACCTGAGTGAAACCAACCGTCGGCTAGGGCTTCCCGGGTCGCTTTGGGATTTTTTAAGTAGCCGCGCATAACGACATTACCCTTGAACATGATTTCGCCGATCGTCTCGCCGTCCCGCGGCACCGGTTCCATTGTTTCAGGATCGAGGACGTTGAGATCTTCTAAGACATTGTAACGAACGCCTTGTCGGATTCTTTTCTCTGCTAGTTCGGCTGATGTGAGGTCATCCCAACTACTTTGGTGTGCGGTAAATACTGCGGGACCATATACCTCGGTTAGACCATAGGCATGAGTAACTTTAAATCCTTGATCAGCCATGGATTTTAATATTGCCGCTGGCGGAGCCGCACCTGCGGTCATCACGTTAACTGATTGTTTGATGTCGCGGCGGTCTTCATCGCTGGCATTAACGATGAAGTTTAGAACAATAGGTGCACCGCAAAAATGGGTAACGCCGTGAGAGTCTATTGCAGTGTAGATATCGGCAGCGGCGATCCGGCGCAAGCAAACATTAGTGCCGCCTTGCAACGCTATCGACCATGGGTAGCACCACCCGCAACAATGGAACATTGGAAGCGTCCAAAGGTAAACGGGATTTTGCTCCATCGTCCAAGCGAGTACGTTACCAATCGAATTTAGATAGGCTCCACGATGGTGCGTTACAACACCTTTAGGGTTTCCGGTGGTGCCCGAGGTGTAACAGAGTGAGATCGCTTGCCACTCGTCATCCGGGAGCGTCCACGGAAAGTGAGGATCACCGGTCGCGATGAACGCTTCGTATTCAATTTCCCCTAAGGTTTCATGACCCAGTGCCGTGTCGTCGGCAATATCGATCACGATTGGTTCGGCGGTGCATTTTTCTAATGCCGCTTTCACGACCGGTGCAAATTCGGTGTCAGTGATCAAGACTTTCGCCTCGCCATGATCGAGAATAAATGCGATGGCGTCCGCGTCGAGTCGGATATTTATTGGGTTGATCACGGCACCGCACGCAGGTATACCGAATAATGCCTCGTAGAACGCGGGGATATTTGTTGCTATTACAGCAACTGTATCGTTGAGCCCAACGCCGCGTTTGTCTAGCGCGGATGCAAGTTGGCGGCAACGGGTAAATGTTTCGGTCCAGGTAAATTGTCGTTCTCCATGTACGACGGCCAACTGATCGGGGTAGACTGATGCCGCCCGTTGGATGAAGCTCAACGGAGACAGCTGGGTGTGATTAGCCGTTACTTTGTCGAGGTCTTGTTCGTACGGGCTTAAATTTAATGTTGAGTTTTTCATTTAGATCCCTAGCGGAGTTTACTTATTATTCCAGTGAGGTCTGCGTTTTTCGATAAACGCGTCGGCTCCTTCAATGCCATCGTCCGACAAAAGGTTACAGACAAGATCGTTAGATGCGCTGCGGTAGGCAGCGTCGAGAGGTTCTTCCATTTGGCGTTGAAACGAAGCCTTACCAAGGCGAAGGGCGTATTGAGATTTGCGACTAAGCTCTAGCGCCATTTTTTCAACCGCATTATCCAAATCGGATTCTTCAACTGCATAGTTGATCAGTCCAATCGCGGCGGCGCGATCCGCATCGATGAACTCGCCCATCAATAACATCTCTAAAGCGTGTTTTCGCGCCACTGTACGTCCAATTGCAACCGCTGGGGTTGCGCAAAATAATCCATTGTTGATGCCGTTAGTGGCAAAACGTGCTGTCTTGCTTGCGATTGCGAGGTCGCAGCTTGCAACAAGCTGGCATCCAGCAGCAGTCGCGAGGCCTTGAACTTTTGCGATCACCGGCTGCGGCAGGGCGACGATGCTTTGCATTACCGAAGCGCAGTCGGCTAGTAACTTCTCGTAGTATTCTTGCCCATGGTTCGCACGCATTTGCTTCAGGTTATGACCGCTGCAAAACGCCTTACCACGGGCCGCAATTACTACCACCCGGATTTTTGGATCTGCCGCGATATCGCCGAGTGTTTTCAACAGATACCCGAGAACCTCCGCCGAGAGTGTGTTGTATTTTGATGGATCATTCAGCATAAGCTCCGTAATACCACTGTGGTTAGTGTGGATCAGAGGTAACTGGGGTTCCCGATTGATTGTGGCCATTGATCGACTCCATATGTGGCAATTTAGATGATATTTTCAAGGGCTTGGCCCGAAGGTTCAAGTAGACAGTTATTCTTGACCCTAGAATAATCAGCGGGAGTGGCTATCGTTTTCCAGCCGTCTGCTGTGATCCTTATCCCTATTGAGGGGCGATCGGCGATAGAGTAATGCGAACTTCGCCGTGGCTTTTATGTCGCAATTTTTAACGCTGGTAGGAGTAGTTCCATGCATTTCGAGTACAACGACAAAACTCAGCAACTCTTAGCGCAGGTTCGGGAGTTTATGATTGAGCATCTTTATCCCAACGAGGCGGAGATGCTCGCGCAGATCGAGGAGGGCGATCGCTGGGCGCCTTACCCATTGCTAGAGACACTAAAAACGAGAGCCAAAGATGCTGGGCTATGGAATTTGTTTCTCCCGGAAAGTGATCGGGGAGCAGGACTGACTAACCTCGAGTACGCGCCTCTATGTGAAGAAATGGGGCGCTCGTTGCTCGCTCCCGAAGTCTTTAATTGTTCTGCCCCCGACACGGGTAATATGGAAGTTCTCGCCCGTTATGGTACCGAGGAACATAAGAAGCAGTGGCTGACTCCATTGCTTGCCGGCGAGATTCGCTCTGCTTTCGCTATGACTGAGATCGAGGTCGCCTCTTCGGATGCAACCAATATTGAAACGCGGATAGTGCGTGATGGCGATGATTACGTAATAAATGGACGCAAGTGGTGGACTTCAGGCGCTCTTGACTCACGGTGTAAGGTCTTAATCCTGATGGGTAAGACCGATCCTGATAATCCGAACCGATACGAGCAGCAATCTATGGTGTTGGTGCCGATGGATGCGCCTGGTATCAAAATAAAGCGCATGCTTCCAGTATTCGGTTTCGATGACGCGCCTCACGGGCACGCGGAAGTCCATTTCGATAACGTCCGTGTGCCCGTACCGAATATTTTACTTGGCGAAGGTCGCGGCTTTGAGATCGCGCAGGGGCGTCTTGGCCCGGGCCGGATTCACCACTGCATGCGTTTAATAGGAGCAACCGAGCGTGCCTTGGAACGCATGTGTCGGCGGACTAAAGAGAGGGTCGCTTTTGGTAAACCGGTGGCTGACCAAACGGTGACTCAAGAGCGTATTGCGGAGTCTCGTATTATGATTGAACAAGCGCGACTGCTCACTTTAAAAGCGGCATATATGATGGATACGGTAGGCAACAAGGTCGCACGCAAGGAGATCGCGATGATTAAAGTGGTTGTACCAAACATGGCTTGCCAGATTATTGATTGGGCGATCCAAGCGTTTGGCGCAGCCGGGGTGACCACCGACTATGGCCTACCGCATGCCTACGCTAATGCGCGTTTGATTCGGATTGCCGATGGCCCTGACGAAGTGCATCGCAATCAACTTGCTCGTTTGGAACTAAGAGAGTACGACGATACTCTCAGCAAACGTGGCGGAAACGCCTTCGTTCCGCCCTTGGACGAAGACGGTGGGTTTATTGAGAAGCCGTTATTGGTTGTCTAGAAGAAACAAAGGAATCATCTATGCGCGGACTTAAAGGGAAATCGGCGATCGTTACTGGTGGCGGACGGGGTATCGGCGCCGAAATTGCTAAACGATTTGGTGCGGAGGGCGCGCGTGTTGCAATCTATGATATAGACGGTGATAACGGTGCCGCTGTGGCTCGGCAAATTGAGGAGGCTGGTGGGTACGCGCAATCGACACAGTTAGATCTGACTGATTATGGGGCTGTAGCGGTCGCCGTTAAAAAAACCCACCATACGCAGGGGTTAGATATCGTCGTCAATAATGCTGGTTGGGATAAGTTTATCCCGTTCGTAGATACTACACCTGAATTCTGGGACAAGGTCATTGATATCAACTATCGCGCGCCCTTGAATATCTTGCACACGACGCTCCCGTTGCTTATCGCTAATCAAGTGGGTCGTGTTGTGAATATTGCTTCAGACGCGGGCCGAGGTGGTTCGTCCGGAGAAGCCGTCTATTCAGGCTGCAAAGCCGGTTTGATAGCCTTGGCGAAGTCACTAGCACGCGAGCATTCTCGAAACAATATTACCTTCAACGTCGTTTGTCCCGGTGCGACAGATACCCCACTGTTTAGAGGTTTCATGGAGGAAGTAAGTAATCCGGATAAACTACGCGAAGCGTTCCGCCGCGCGGTGCCGATGGGACGGTTAGGAGAAGCCGCAGATATACCCGGCGCAGTGGTATTTTTTGCTAGCGATGACGCGGCGTACATAACCGGTCAGGTGATTAGTGTTTCTGGTGGACTCACCATGGTAGGTTAAGAAAACCCGCAAATTTCCGCGGAGTCAGAAATGAATCACACCCGTCTTTGGACTGACCGATTCGGTTTGCAGGCGGACCTTAATTATTCAGGCCGTCCAGTGCCTATGAAAATCTAGTTACTAACGACGAGATCAATTTAAAATGGATCAGCGCCGTTTTTGATTGCATACAACCTATTGTTGACTTGATTACTACTCCGAGCTGTAATGTTCCTAGCCACTATAATCAGGCAATCCGAGGTTAGAAGGGGGTTTTGATGCTCGACTTTGGGCTATTGCTGCCGTTTAGGAACCCTAAAAAATGGGCGCGGCCCTTTGCCGACATATATGCCGAGCACATTGCGTCCGCTGTCTATGCAGAGGACTTAGGTTACGACACTATATGGACCACCGAGCATCACTTCTCAGAGGACGGTTGGTCACCTAGCTTGCTTACGATTTTATCGGCGATTGCCGCGCGCACGCAGACAATTCGTATAGGTACTTTTGTAATCGTCTTGCCTTTCCACCACCCAGTTCGTGTCGCTGAAGATGCCGCTACTGTCGATATAATTTCAAATGGGCGCCTCGATTTAGGGTTTGGTCAGGGTTATTGGTTAAGCGAGTTCGCGAGTTTTAATATTTCTCGGAAACAGCGAGTGTCTCGGCTGACGGAAGGCATTGAAATAATCAGGCGGTGTTTTGAGGAAGAGAGTTTTTCTTACGATGGTAAATATTGGAAATTAAACAACATAGAACTGAGTCCGCGCCCCATTCAGCAACCAGGACCTCCGCTTTGGGTGGCCGCACAGGCCGAAAATTCTGCTCGCAGAGTGGCACGCTTGGGGCATCATCTTTCAGGTACAGGCGGTGAGGATCTTCAGCAGTACTATGATTCCGAACTGAAGAAGCTTGGGCGCCCTCTTGCGAAGCACTTGATTTCGCAATGTCGCGCCGTCTACATAGCGGAAACCCGAGAACAAGCTTGGGATGACTGTGAAGAACACCTGCATTACATGATGTCGATGTACGACAAACGGTACAAGGAGGCTGATGACATGGAAGCGGGATCCCAAATAATGTCTGCTCCCGTTATCCCGCCGGTAGGTCAGTTAAGACACGATAAAAGCGTGTCCTTTTTTCAAGCGCCACTAATAGTCGGTACTCCGGACGATGCCATCGCTGAGATTAAGCGTTACCAGGATGCAAGTCGCGTGACCCATCTAGTTATGTGGATGCATATGGCAGGGATGCCGGCTGACAAAATAAAGAGTTCGATGGCTTTATTCGCGAAAGAGGTCATGCCATGTTTTCGCTAAGCAACCAATTTACATTAATGGGAGGCGTCCATCGGTAGTGGGCGGGGGAATTTTCGCTGTACCGGATAGAAATTGCTGTCCCTTCCCCGCACTAGATCAGAATGTTTGCCATGCCTGTCACCAGGGTTGTTACGAAAGCAACGCAACAAATAAAAAAAGCCGCATCCCTGCGGCTTTGGTACCACTGCGCAACATTACCTAGCGATGTGTCTGTTTATCGCTTGGAGGGAGAACGTTGCCGCGGTAGTTCGTCGTATATATCAGTGTATGGTGACCTCGCGTAGCTGGGAGTTTGTATCATTGGGGGACGATTGTTCAATCCAGTGGTATTTCAATAGTTTATTTACTGTAGAGGCCAGCATTGGAAGATTATTCGTAATTGTAAGGTCACGAAGAATTCGGAGGTGATCTTCAATTGCCTTTCGGTACCGGCCGTCTTGAGAAGGATCATGAGCGTAACAAGAAAGCAGATATATTAAGGCAGATAACACTCCCTCCATACTCGTCGCATTCGGAAGAGCGCCTGAGTCGCTCATGTCATGAGTCTCCTTTGATCGTCGGGAAATATATCCATTTACCGTGGGGCTTTGGTTAAAGGTTTTCGGAGTGCGTGCTTAAATAATCAGCAACGCCCGAGGGGGTACTTACCATGCCGGGGTCGCCTCTATTCCAACCTGCTGGGCACACTTGTCCGTGCTCCTCAAAGAATTTTAGTGCTTCAATTACCCGTATGAATTCGTCTACATTCCTGCCGATGGGTTCGTCGTTTACTGATTGATGGCGCACTATAAAATTTTTGTCGATCACAAAAGTCCCGCGCATTGCAGTCCCGGCGGCGTAGTATGAGTTGTTTGACGATGCGCGTAACCCGTAATTGTCTAAGATAGTCCCCTCGAGGTCGCTTGCCATAATGAATGATACGGGTCCGATACCCCCGGAATCGATTGGGGTATTCCTCCAAGCGTTGTGTGTGAAGTGCGAATCTCCAGATATCGTCACCACCTCCGTGTTTTCTTCCCGCAGGCTATCCATCCTTTTTTCAAGTGCGATGAGTTCTGAAGGGCAGACGAAAGTGAAGTCGAGCGGGTAAAAAAATAGTAGAGTGTATTTGCCTTCCGCGTGCGCACGCAGATTGAAACTATCTATGATCTCGCCGTCGCCTCGAATGGCGCTACAGGTGAAATCAGGAGCAAATTCTCCTATTAGTGGGCTACTCATCATCGTGGTTGATCCTTTAAAAAACTGAGTTTAAAAATACAGCCCACAAAGCACGCTTCGCTTTCATGTCTACAGGAGAAACATCGTTAAGTGAAAGCTCGTACTTGCGGACTAATCGGGCCAAGGTGTCAGAGCGGATGGATATTTTGATCCGCTGCGCGGTCTTCTCCCGCCGGATTCCGGTAAATGATTTTTTCAAGACTGCTGGACATGTTCTGATGGATTTGTAACTCGTTGATTCAGTAGTCTCGGTTTGTTGCCAAATACCTGGATTGCATGGCACCTTCATATTGGTTTTTTTATTCACGTCGAGATTAGATAGGCGACATAGTAATAAGAATCATTTACATTTGCAAATGATTCTTATTAC
>Ga0310344_10000314_pt1 | contig 38895 bp, 37 predicted proteins | sample HC15DNA20200_MG_FD_203801 | JGI IMG/M metagenome (GOLD analysis project Ga0310344, IMG submission 203801) | Marine microbial communities from station ALOHA, North Pacific Subtropical Gyre - HC15-DNA-20-200_MG | ecosystem: Environmental > Aquatic > Marine > Oceanic | place: Pacific Ocean: North...
ACCTCAATGTGAAGGCGGCGTTCTTCGTGGCGCAGCATTGCGTAAAGGCCATGCTGCGTGATGGCGTGAAGGGCAGCCTGATCCACATCGGCAGCCAGATGGGCCATGTCGGCGGGCCGAACCGCAGTCTCTACTGCGCCAGCAAGTGGGCGCTGGAAGGCATGAACAAGGCCTTCGCGCTCGACCTTGCGCCGCACGGCATCCGCAGCAACACGATCGCGCCGACCTTTATCGAGACGCCGATGACCAGACCGTTCTTCGAAGACGAGGCCTTCCGGGCCAGCGTGCTCCAGAAGATCAAGCTCGGCCGGCTCGGCACCGTGGAAGACCTGATGGGCGCGGCGCTGTTCCTCGCCGGCGATGCCAGCGGAATGACGACAGGCACCAGCCTGCTCGTCGATGGCGGATGGACAGCGGAATAGGATGACGAGGACGGCCCCAAGACCCGTCAGAGCGCATGGGAGAATCGCGCATGTTTGAACCCTTCCCCGGAAATTATGTCTGGAACCTCGGCCTCAACCTCGCGCTGATCTGCGGGGGCAACCATGGCGAACTCGATGAGGTCTGCCGTCCGGTCCGTGAGGCCGCCAAGGCAGGGGCCGATGCCGGCTCGGCGCAACTGTTCGACAGCTGGATTGCCGTCGCCGATCAGGTCGCCCGCAACGCCGAACGGGACGAGGGTGAAGGCTTCCTGCTTTCCGCCGGCGCCAAGTATCTGCGGGCTTCCGGCTATTATCTTGGCGCCGAACGATTGCAAAGCCGCGACTACGCGCCGCGCTGGGCCGCCTATGACAAGGGTCTCGAACTCTACCACAAAGGCAGCGCCCTGAGCGGGTTGCATGTCGACAAGGTCGAAATACCCTACGAGGGATCGAGCTATCCGGCGATATTCGTCCACGATGGCTCGGGCACGCCGCGTCCGACGCTGGTTTCGGTCAACGGACTCGATTCCATGAAGGAACAGGTCAATATGGCCGGGCATGGAGCTGTGAACCTTGCGCGGGGGATGAACACGCTGTTCGTGGACCAGCCGGGGACGGGCGAAGCGATCCGCAAGCGCAACCTGCCTGCGATCTATGACGCAGAACGCTGGGGGAGCCCTGCTTTCGACTATCTGCTGACGCGCGACGATGTGATCCACGCGAAGATCGGCATCTTCGGCCTGTCCTTCGGGGGCTATCACGCGCCGCGCATTGCGGCCAACGATCCGCGTTATGCCCTGTGCGCTGTGATGGGCGCCAACCATGTGTGGGGCGAACGACAGCGTCAGCGTGTCGCTAACGAGGGCGAAAACCCCGTGCCCCATTACTGGGACCATGTGCTGTGGGTGTTCGGGATGGAGGACCGCGAGGCGTTCCTCGACTATGCCGATCAGATCACGCTCAACGGTCAGGTCGAGAAGATCAAGGTTCCGTTCCTGATCACGCACGGAGAGAATGATCGCCAGATCCCGGCCTTCAACGCGCAGCTTTCCTATGATCAGGCGATCAACTGCCCTAAGCGGACCTTGCGCATTTTCACCAAGGCCGATTTCGAGGTCGAGCATTGCGGTGCCGACAACGGGACCGGCATGCGTGACTACATCGCTGACTGGTGTGCAGCCACTTTCGCCGAAATGACGTGATGGCCGAGTTCACCTTCCATCATGGCGGCATCTCGGTCCCTTCGCTGAATGAGGCGATTGCATGGTATGGCCGCGTGCTGGGTTTCGAGGTGGAACGCCGATTTTATATCGAGGCGGCGCGCAGCCGCACGGCCATGTTCAGGAAAGGTCCGCTTCGCTTCGAGATTTTCGAAGTGGAAGGCGCCGCGCCCCTGCCCGAGGAGCGCCGCTCTCCGCAAGCCGACCTCCGCACCCATGGAAACAAGCATCTCGCCTTTCGGGTCCAGGATCTCGACGGGTTCTTGGCCGAGATGGAAGCCAAAGGTGCTGACATCGCGCTTGTCGTGCGCGAGCCTTTCGGCAACGGATGTTTCATTCGTGACTGCGCGGGCAACCTGATCGAATTTGTCGAGGAAGTCGACTGATGGTGTTCGAAATCGCTCGATTAACCATCGATCCACCGCGTGCCGCCGAATTCGAAGCGGCCGTGGCCCAAGCCGAGTCCCTGTTTCGTGCCGATGCCGGCTGCACGGGCTTCGCCCTGCAACGCGTTGAGGAGGAGGCCGGGGGCTATCAACTGGTGGTCGGTTGGACCTCGATCGCGGCGCATAACGATGTATTTCGGGCCACGCAGAACTTTCAGGATTGGCGCGCGCTTGCCGGGCCGTTCTTCACCGAGCCCCCGCAGGTGATCCACACCAGCACGGTAATCGGCACCGTGTCCATCGCCTGAATCTGCTGCAATTCCGCGCCGGTCAACCGTGCAAGGCGGCCGGTGGCGCAGCCTCTGGCCTAACTGACCCGAAACGACGGACGACCAGCGCGAGGATGCCCGATCCTATCACGGCCGTTGCTGCGAATACGATGAAAACGGCTTGCAACCCTCCCGCCTTGTTCGCCACGAAGGTTACTGTCACAGGGCTCAGGAACTGCCCAAAGGCGAAGGCACTTTGCCAAAGGCCCGCCCCGCGCGCGCGAACCTCGAATTTGAGAAAGCTCATCGTCCATACCAACAGAGTTGGCAGCAGCGCGCCCGCACCGACCTGGTTGACGAAGCAACCGATCAGAAAGACCGTCGGCGATGTCGCCTGCCCCATCACCGCGTAGCCCACCGCCAGGGTCGCGAACTCGATCATAAGCAGACGCCGCACCGGCGTTCGTCCCGCGCGCGCATAAACCAGCGTCCCGATCGGTACGCCCACACTCGCGATCGAGGTGAGAAAGCCGACCTGGGCAGGATCGGTGAGGCCAAGAAGTGACAGGGCATTCGAAGACTGGATGGGCACGGTGTAGAAGAATACCGCGCTCACCATCGTGATCGCCAGAACGGTCAGCATTTGCGGCCACGGGAAGCCCGTCCAGCGCAAATTATGGGGTGCGGCCGCCGACTCGGCCATTTCATTGGGTTCACCGCGCGGCTCCCACGTAAAGAGCACGACAAGCGCCATCATCCCGAGAGCGGAAAGATAGGCCCAAAACGGTGCCCGCCAGCCAAAGCTGCCCAGCTGGCCGCCGACATTGAGGAAGACCACCGCCGAAATCGAAGCAAAAGCCGTCTGACCGGCCAGCCATTTGTCACGCGCCACGCCGCGGTAATAGTCGCCGATCATGGTGGTCGACAGCACCATGATAAGAGCCTCGGCGACGCCGACGCCGATCCGGCTGACCAGAATGGACGATAGGTCATGCAGGAAAATCGGAAGGATGCCGATACCGGCGTAAAGCGCAAAGGAAGCCAGCAACAGCCGGCGCCGTCCGAAGTAATCGCCCAAAATTCCCGCAAGTGGGGACAGCAAGGCGATGCAGAGCGCCGGAATGGTCAGGATCATCGGTACCAGGTACTCGTAGCCCGCCACGCCGCTGAACTCCCGCAGCATCTGCGGCAGATTGGGTGCCAGCAGCACGATCGCCATGGCAGCGAGCGTTACGGGCAAAAGCAGCGTAATGCCGGTCATCATGCCGGGCTGCCGCTGTCTGATCATTATGGCGCCTTTCTTCCTTTCCCCAGCCTCAGTCAGAGCAGGGCTGACGGACAAATCTTGTCATATCGCGTGTTCGTCATCTTCGGTGATCTCGGCCAGTTTCCCGGTCACCGGCAGTTTGCCCGACACCGCTTTCCGATAGGGCTCGAAGCTCTCGCGATCGGCATCGAACTGCATTTCCCAAGGAACGTTGGGGCCGCGAAAGATCGCAGGGGCGTTGTTGGCCCACAGCAGCGAACCAAAGCGGAAGTCCCACGCGCGCGGCACCCAATTGTCGTCTATATAATCCGTGTCGGCGTGATATTCGGCTTCGCCACCTTTGCCGGGAATATCGCAATAATAGTAGATCGCGCTGGAAATGCGGTGGCGCGAAATGCCGCCCGAGCTGTTCATGCTCTCGTTCTTCCAGCCCTTTTCGGCCATCAGATTGGCGCCCAGCATAACCTCGTCGATGTCGTCCAGGCCGAAGGCGATATGCATGAACTTGAAGTGATCCGGAGCAATCGGCAGATCGCAGTTCACCCAGAAGATCGAGTGGTGTTCGTAAGTGCCGTCGGCGCGGCCGAAGATGCCAACGCCCTTGCTGTGGTCGACATAGCGGAAACCCAGGTGCCGCTCGTAAAACTCGAAGCTGCCGACATAATCGGGGCTGAAGAAGACCACATGGTTGATGGTCTTGGGGATCGCCTTATGGCGCCAGATGCGGTGCTGGTTGAAGCGGGGGTACGAGCCAGGAGTGTTGACCGGACTGACCACGCTGGTCACTGCGCGCTTGTCCCACACGCGCAGAGCGATGGGCTGGCCATCGGGGCAGGTGGCGCGCACCGTGCCATCGGCGTCGCGCGAAACGGCCACTTCGGTCGCCAGGCTTGCCGCGATCCTTTCGAGATTTTCGGCGGTATCGACACCCCACACGGTAAGCTTGATGCCATTGCCGGCAAAGGGGTCGGGCGAAGGCAGACGCGGATCACCATGCGGAACGACGATCAGGCGGCTGCCAGAAGCGAGGCGAAACACCGCCTCGCGATCCCCGATGCTTTCCACCGGAAGCCCGAAATCAGCCCAGAAGCGTGCGTTCTCGGCTACATCATCGACGCCGAAGACGACGCTCTCCACGCCCAGAATACTCATAAAATTCTCCCTGCGGTTCGGCGCCTTATGTGGGCAGGCCACCGCGCGGGGAAATGCATAAGATCGGATGCCAACTATCGGTTCCGTGAAAGCGCAGGACGTTCACACCGAGTTTGTCCACTCGCTATTTCAGTGTTCGTAGTGCGCTCGCCACCAATTTCTGCAGATCCCCGTCATCCCGAAAACCGGCCTTCGTCGCAGCGGGCGTCGCCAGCGGCGGATAAGCGGCGAACATCGCTTCCAGCGCAGGATCCGGCGCGTAGCTGACCAGATCGGCGGATACGCCACATTGGCGTGCCACTTCCGTCGCCATATCGCCCATGGTTACCCGCAGCGCCGGCAGGGTGACGGCGTAGGATGGCGGCAGAAACGCGGTATCCAGCGTGAGGGCGTGGACGAAATTATCGGCGCAGCACGCGAGCGATTCGGCCCAGATCGTACCGTTGGCGGAAACCGGACAGACGAAGGCTTCTCCGGCCTTGAGCGCATGGAACAGGTTGGACATGAAGGCGCTCTTCATGCCGCTTGGCCCCTTGGGCCGCGCCAGGATGCCCGGCAAGCGCACCGTGACGCCCTCGACGAGACCGCGATTGGCGAACAGCGCGACGGCTTGCTCCATCATCGCCTTGTGCGCGCCATAGATCATCTTCGGGCTGAGCGCCGTCTGGTCATCGACGGATGCGGGCAGGGGGTCGCCAAGCACTGCAATCGAACTGGCATAGACGAACCGCGGGCAATTGCCGAAAGCCGATGCGTCGAGCAGCAGATCATACATGGCGTCTATGTTGATCCGGCGGGAGGCGGCCGGGTCGGCTTCAGCGGCACCGCCGGGTACTGTCGCCAGATGGATAACCCCCGAGACGCCCTTTCCCAGAGCTTGCGCGCGGACCAGTCGGTCGCCCAGGTCGCCCGCCACCACCTTCGCGCCCTCTGGAATGCCATCGACCGTCGTGTCCATGGCCACGACGTTCTTGCCCATCGCGAGCAACCGGCGAACGATCTCCCGTCCGACAAAGCCGCCCGCGCCGGTGATCAGAACAGGTTCGGAAACAGTCATACTGAGCCTTTCTGGATGAGGCCGCAGGACGACCTGACACTGAACACAGGCTGTCCTTGAAGCGGGGCGATCGGACATGACTGAGACCCAAGCCGTGCGAACAGACTTTTTCCGCTTGGTCGTTCCGCTTCGCCCCCTTCCTCCCTTGGCGTGCTTATCGGAAGCTGACTAGCCGCCTGGTCCCGCCCGGTCTCACCGATTGTATGGATAGGCAGGTATCCAATGATCGAATTTGCGTCTCGCGCCGCTCTCGGTACCTCAAGGCGCATGGCACGGGAGAACATCAGTAGCGTCCAAGAGGCGCTGATCGTTGGCGGCGGCATCGGTGGAATGGCTGCGGCCATAGCCCTGGCGGAGCGCGGCGTGAAGGTCGAGATCATCGACCTGGACCCTCAATGGCGAGTCTATGGAGCCGGGATCACGATCACCGGCCCGACTTTGCGGGCCTATCGGCGGCTCGGCCTGCTCGATGCGATCAAGGCGCAAGGTGCGATCACCACGAGGACCCGCCTGTTCAACTACGACGGCTTGCATCTCCATGATCTTGAAGAGCCGATCATCGAAGAAGGCCTGCCCGCAACCGGCGGGATCATGCGCCCTGTGCTCCATCGCATCATGCAGGCACGCGTGAGGCAACTCGAGATTCCGGTGCGCCTCAATCTCACGGTTATCGCTGCCGCCAATAAGGCCGATGGCGTCGATGTTACGTTTTCCGACGGCACGAGCGGTCATTTTGACCTGGTGATCGGTTCGGATAGCGTGTCTTCCAGCATGCGCAGTTTGGCGTTCCCGCACATGGGCCCGGCAATTCCGACGGGGCAGGGCTGCTGGCGCATCTCGATCCGTAAGCCGCCCGGGTTGGAGTTCGGGGAGTTCTATCTCGGCCATGCCAACCCCTGCGGGATCACGCTCTGCGCACCCGATTCAGTCTATATGTGGATGCTGACGGCTCATGAAGAACGCGATCGTTTCATGGATGACGAGGAACTGTTCAGGGAACTGAAGCGCCAACTGGCCGATTTCGGCGGCAACGCCGGCTGGATCCGCGACAACATGACGCGACAGGACTGGATCAATTATCGTCCGCTTGCGGCCGTGCTTCAGCCCAAGCCCTGGTATAGCGGTCATATCGTGCTGCTGGGCGATGCTGTTCATGCGACCACGCCGCACCTCGCTTCCGGTGCCGGCATGGCGGTCGAAAGCGGGGTCGTGCTCGCCGAGGAACTGGCCAGGGCCGACACGGTGGAGGCCGGCTTGCTCGCTTATCAGGAGCGGCGCTATCCACGCTGCAAGGATGTGATCGACAGTTCGGTCGCGGTGGGCCGATTGCAACTGGCGCACGGCGATCCGCGCGAACATGCCCAGATTCTGGAAGGCGCGCTGTCACGGCTCAACCAGCCGTTCTGATCGCGGGGACCATGAAGGGAAGGACGGCCGAGCAGGTCGACGCCTGACGTGCCGGTCATGTTGCTTCTCGCGACGCGCGCGCAACGGTAGAGCTCACCGTTGCGGATGGTGCATCCGATACTCGATCTCGATGGCGCTACGGTCGATGCTTCCCGCCAGCGGCTGCGCGACGCCATCGAATTCCGATTTCGGCTCTGTCCGGGTCGCGACAGCCTGCAACCGGTCGACGACCCATCGCAGCGCCCGGTCACTGCTATTGGCGATGTTCCACTGCACGGCTTCGCGGATCGGCGGGATCGCAAAGGGAACTTCGCGCATGACCAGCGGCATCGACCGCACGAATATCTCCGCCATTCGCCGGTGCATCGTCGCGATGCGATTGGTCCCGACGATCAATCCTGGCAGCGACAGGAACGAGGGGGCGACCACTTCGACCCGGCGCTGTTGCTTGCGCCGGCGCATGAACCAATCCTCGAAGGCGGGAACACGCGCCTTGCCAAAGCGTGCTGAAACGTGCCCGAGGCGGCAATACATTTCTAGCGACATCGGCCCGCTCATCGCCGGATTGTTGCAATCACCGACAACGACATAATCGTCCTCGAAGAGAATCTGGCTCGGGTGATCGGCGGAAATCGCATAGTCGATTGTCAGCAGAAGATCCACGAGGCCACGATCGATCGCTTCGATCGGATTGTCGTCCATCGTCTGGACTTCGAAGCGCATGTGCGGTGCTTCGCTTTCCAGTTCGGCCAACACCCGCGTCAGCAACACCTCGGTCGAATAGTCCGACGCCATGATCCGGATGAGGCGATCCGCGGTTGCCGGGTCGAACGGCGGGGCGACTGCCACCGTGGTGCGGATCTGCTCCAATACCGCGCGCACCGGTTCGGTGAGATCCTCCGCGCGGGCGGTGAGGATCATGTTCCGTCCCTTTACCACCAGCAGTTCATCATCGAAATATTCGCGCAAGCGGCTGAGAGCGCTGGATGTGGCAGACTGGGACAGGCACAGGCGATCTGCGGCACGGCTTACGCTCCGCTCGGTCAGCAAGACATCCAGGGCGACCAACAGATTGAGGTCAAGCCTTCCAAACCGCATTGCCTACTCCCTCGACTTATAAATTATCGCAACTGCTTTGAACTTGAGCATAGCAATATCGCCCCACGTGCAAAACCGCGTACCCGATAAGGGGGAGGGGCTGCATAACCCTGCATCACGACGAAACCGGCGCCAGCGAGTTTGCCGGACGTATCACGTTCGACAAATCTGCCAGCGCCGGTCGCCACGGCAATATCTTCGTTAGCGCCTCAGAAATTACCCGACAGACGCAGGCCATAGGTGCGGGGCGCCGTATAGTGCCCAACCGCTACGCCAATCGGTGAAGCTTGCGGGGCCAGATCCCGGCGCTTGTTCTCGATATTGCGGATGTACCCGGTGAGCGACCAGCCGCCACTGACCGAGCGCAGCGTCAACGACGCATCTGTTGTCCAGTAGGCGGGAATATTCTCGAAGGCGAGATATTCGAACGCACCCCACTGGCGGTCGCGCCAGGCGGTATCGACATTGGCGACCAGTTCCAGCTTGTCGCCAACCGGCACGACCTGCTCGGCCCCGAGGTTCACTGTCCACTTCGGCGAGAAGAGGAGCGGGTTGCCGGAGCAATTGAAGTCCTTGACCGGCGCGCCGCCTGCCGTTCCGCCGGTAAACGTAAACGGACATGCGAAGTTGTCGCGCGGGGCGGCGGTGAAGAGATGCAGGTCGTCGTACTTCGTGCTGAGATATTGGACTTTGGCATTGAGCGTGGTGCTGCGCGCCGGCTTGATCAGCAAGTCTGCGTCGAGGCCTTTGATCGTTGCCCTGCCAGCGTTCTCGCTCGAGTTGATCAGCGTCCCGGACGTATCGACCGTAAAATACGTAATCTGCTGATCGCGATACTTCCAGAGGAAGGCTTCGAGGTTAAGTTGCACCCGGTTGTCAAGAAAACGGTTCTTCGAACCGATCGTGTAGGCGGTGATGTACTCCGGCTTATAACGGGTCTTGCTCTCGGTCATCTGCAAGCCGCCCGCACGGTACCCGGTCTCGACCGTGGCATAGAGCAGGTTTTTATCCGTCACGTCGAACTCTGCCGACGCCTTCCACGTCACGCGCGAAAAGCCCAGGGCGTCGTTCACCGGGTTGTACGTCTTGAGGATCGCGCCGACGCCGTTCTGCAGCGGAAATACCTGATACCCGGCCTGGGCCGTGCTGTTTGGCGCGATCCAGTTGTTGGCCTTGAGCCAGTTCACCGTGTCGGTCTGGTTCAGGAAGTTCGGGTAGTAGGGCATGGCACCGGGATTGGCGCAACCGGCCGCGAACGAAGCCGGAGGCGTGATCAGCGCGGGGGGCGGCCCGCCGCAGAAGGTAATGAAGTTGTTGATCAGGCCGTTGATCGATTTCTTGTCGTGCGTGTAGCGCGCCCCGCCGATCAGGCGGAAGCGGTCCGAAACGTGCGCGGTGAGTTGGCCGAAAGCGGCATAGCTTTCGGTCTTGTGGGAGTAATTGACGATCGGGAGCACGAATTCCTGGTTGTACTGGTTGCTGGCATTGACCTTCTCGTTGAAGTAGAATCCTCCGACGATGTAGTCGATCGCACCCCTGCTTCCGGCCAAGCGCGCCTCGAAGCTGGTTTGGCGGATCTTTTCGTTGGTCATCGCCGTGTTGAACGCGGGACCGTAGAAAAGCGAGTGATCCTCGCTGGAGCGATAGGCCGGGATGATCGTCACCTTGCCGATGCTTGTTTTCCAGTTCAGCTCGGCGTTGACCCCCCAGTAAGTGCTGTTCATCTGCTGTTCGGCGTTCATTGGCTTCAGGAACGCAAAGGCCGGAGAGCCGAGAACGCCGCTGCGGAAGGCGTTGGCCTTCGGGGTGTTGAAGCCTTCGTTCTCGTCCAGGCCCGAGGGGACAAAATCGTATCCTCCGGTGGCATTGGGCACGAAGGCGCCGATGTAAGAACCGCCAGTGCCCTTGCCCCCGACGTGCGTGTAGTCGGCACCAAGGCGCAGGGAAACGTCGCTGGAAGGCTCGATCAGGAACTGGCCGCGCAGCGATCCGCGGCGCAGGGCGTCCGTGCCATCGCGGTTGTAGCCGTCGTGAACGGAATAGGCACCCCCCAGGCGCAGGGCGCTGTGGTCGCTCACGCCGAGATTGACGTGGGCATCGACATCCACCGCGTTGAAGTTGCCGTAGCCCAGATTGAAACCCATTGTGTTCCGGCCGATTTCCGGCCGGGCGGGGATGATGTTAACCGCGCCGCCAGTGGCGTTGCGGCCATAGAGGATGCCCTGCGGGCCCTTGAGCACTTCGATCCGGGCGAGATCGTAGAAGGCCGCGCCGAATACGCCGCCGCCGCGGCCGAGAACCACGCCGTCGTAGCTGGGCGTCACCGCGGGATCGACGTAGCTGCTGGTGGTGATATTGCCCACGCCGCGGACGAAGATCGAGGTGAGGTTGCCACCAGGCGCGGGAAACGAGATTGCCGGCGCCGCTTTGGTAATGTCGAGCGCGTTGGCAATTCCGCGCTGCACCAGGTCGGCCCCGGACACCGCGTCGATTGCGATTGCGGCTTTCTGCAGACTTTCTTCCTTGCGCTGCGCGGTGACGATGATTTCCGTGATGCCGGAGTTGTCGGACGCCGCTGGTGGCGTCTCCTGCGCGAAAGTTGGAGTGGCGACGGCCAAGGCCGTCATCGTGGTAGTGCAGAGAAATGCGTTGCGCATGGAATTTCCTCCCCATTCTGGATTCTGGTTGGGGGTGGAATAGAGGCTGACCGGCCGAAGCTCTTGTCTTTTGTATCGATGCGTTCCTATCCACGATTCGAATGCGTGTGCGGCACACGCGCGGGCTGGACGGGAGTCTCCATCCTTTCCCATGGATGGGTATCCATCGACCGCGCAAACTTCCCCTTAGGTCAGAAGGGCACTAATTTCCTCCCGCACCGGTTCTTCCGGGCGAGCAAGGGAGCGGGCTCTGGCTAATCGTCTGGCAGGCAAGGTCGCAGTCGTCACGGGCGCTGGTAACGGGATCGGCCGGGGCTGTGCGGAAATCTTCGTCGCGGAAGGCGCGACGGTGATCGGCATCGACCTCAAGGGAGCGGAGCGCGTCTGCGACTTGCTGGACGAGGGCGCGACCAATGCCTGCTTCGCCGATATCGGTACGCAGTTCGGCAAGATCGACGTTCTCGTCAATGCAGCGGCCTTTGCCGTGTTCGCGTGGATCGAGGACTTGGTCTATGGAGACTGGAAGAAGACGCTCGCATCCGAGCTCGACATCGTCTTTCTACCCGTCCGGGCGGCTTGGCCATGGCTCAAGGCCAGTGGCGCGGCCAGCGTGATCAATTTCGCCAGCGCGAATGCGTGGAAAGCGCTCGAAGGCTCGCCAGCGCTCGCGCACTGCGCCGGCAAGGGCGGCGTGCTCGCCATGACGCGGCAGCTCGCGATGGAAGGCGCACCGCACAACATCCGCGCCAACACCATCGCTCCAGGTTTCATCCGGACGGAGGCTACGGGACGTCATCTCGACGCGCAACCCGGGTTCCTTGACCTGGTGCTGTCCAAGAACATGCTCAAGCTGATCGGCGAACCTTCGGACATCGGCTGGTGCGCCACCTGGCTCGCCAGCGACGAGGCTCGCTATGTGACCGGCGCCGACATCGCTGTCGATGCCGGCGCCACCGCTTGGTAGGATACGATCCATGACGGATTACCTGATGAACGCCTGGTATCAGGCCGGCTTTACCGAGGAGGTGCCTGCCGGTGGCAAACTCGGCCGTATCATCTGCGAAATCCCGCTTGTCTTCTTCCGGCGGCCGGGGGGACAGCTCACGGCATTGGTCGATCGCTGCGCGCATCGCTTTGCGCCGCTATCGGCCGGACGGGTTGATGGGGGAGCCATCTTTTGCGGATATCACGGTCTCGGCTTTGGCGCAGAGGGCACATGCGTGCACAATCCGCATGGGCCGATCGTTTCCGCACTCAGGCTGCGTTCTTTTCCAGTGGTCGAACGCCATGCCATCATATGGGTCTGGCTTGGCGATCCTGACCGGGCCGAGCCGGCGCTGATACCCGATCTGTCCTATATCGATGAAACGCCGCCGCAGGCGCGCATCGCCGGCTATATGCCAACGGCCGCGAACTATCAGTTGCTGAGCGACAACATTCTGGACCTCAGCCACGCGGACTATCTTCACCCCGACACGCTCGGCGGCATCAACACCACGGCGAAAAGCACCAACCGGCGAGAGGGCGACACGATCGTGGTCGACTGGCTGGCGGAAAACTGCGAACCGCCCCCGGCATTCCGCGTGACTCTGAACGGTGCGCAACGCGCCGATATCTGGACCGAAGTGGTTTGGCAGGCCCCGGCGGTCTTGACGCTGGGCGTGGCAGCGGTTCCGGCCGGACAACCGCGCACCGCGCAGGACGAGAGCTACACGCTGCACAACATGGTCCCCGAAACGGCGACAACGACGCACTATTTCTATTGCTCGACGAGGCGTTTTCGCGTCGATGACGAAGGCTTCAGCCAGTTCCTGCGCGGTGCGTTCGCGCAGGCCTTCACGCAGGAGGACAAGCCCATGCTTGAAAAGCAGCAAGCGCGTATTGGCACGGCCGATTTCTGGTCGCTTGAACCCGTCCTGCTCAAGATCGACGCCGCTTCGACCCGTGCCCGCCGCCTGCTGGGGCAAAGGATCGCAGATGAGAAAACGGAAAGCCGGTGAATCGACAAGGCGGAAGCGCCAGGCGAGCCGAACCGTCGCCGCTTAAGGAGAATACTACGAGGCGTGATATGAGCCGGCCCCGGCCCGCGCCGACTACCCAGGTCTCTCTTCGGTCTGGGCGTTCCTTTATCCCACGAGCAGCAAAGATGGCTCTTCGAGCAAAGCCCGGATTTGTTGGATGAAGCTCGCGGCGTCCCAGCCATCGACCACACGATGATCGAACGACGAGGACAAATTCATCATCTTGGCGATGCCGATCGTCCCTCGAGTGACAACCGGCCGCTCCACTACCTTGTTCACGCCCACGATGGCGACTTCGGGGCTGTTGATAACCGGCGTGGTCGCAATCCCGCCCATGGCGCCAAGACTGGTAATGGTCAGTGTGGAGCCACTGAGGTCTCCAGCAGCGGCGCGCCCGGATCGGGCGAGCTCTGAAAGACGCGAAAGCTCTTCGGCGATCGTCCAGAGATCCTTGTCCTGAGCGTCGCGCAGAACCGTGACGACAAGCCCCTTTGGAGTTTGCGTGGCGATACCGGCCTGGAAGGCGCGGTAGTACCGCACCACACCGGCACTGTCATCGAACAAGGCATTGAGATGGGGGAAGTCTGGCAGTGTCTCGGCAAGGGCGCGAATGAGAAACGGCAGCAGCGTCAGCTTGGCGCGCTTGCCTTCGAACTTGCGATTGAGCGAAGTGCGCATTTGTTCCAGCGCGGTGACATCCACCTCCTCGACATAAGAGAAGTGGGGGATACGGCGCTTGGTGTCCTGCATTCGCTCGGCAATTTTGCGCCGCAGACCGATTACCGGCACCTCGTCGAATTCTTCTGTTCCAGTGACCAATGACGGCTGGACAGTGCGCGGGGGCGGCGCCGAGGCCGCGGTCTGCGCGGGTTCGGACGCCGGAGCCGGTGCGCGCGCGGAATGCGCAATAAACGCGTTGAGATCGACACCGCGAACGCGTCCCTGCGGTCCCGTTCCCGGAACGTGCGCAAGGTCGATTCCCAGGTCTCGCGCGCGTTTCCGAACAGCTGGCGTACTGAGAACGCGGACTGGGAACTCGGGGGAAGGGGCCACGATCGGCGATGAAGCGGTCGAAGAGGGCGTTTGCGGCCGAGGAACGGATTGCGCCGTGTTGGCGGGCAATTCCACCTCTATTCCGCCGCTCGTCTCTAGGACGATCACGACGCTCCCAACCTGCATCATCTCGCCCGGTGCGCCGCGCAGTTCGACGACCTTGCCATCGACTGGCGAGGTGACCTCCACCGTCGCCTTGTCTGTCATGACGTCGATCAGGGGCTGGTCTTCCTCGACCGCATCGCCGACCTTGACATGCCAGCCGACGCATTCGGCTTCCGCGGTTCCTTCGCCGATGTCGGGAAGGCGGAATTCGTAACGGCTCATGGGATCAACGCTCCGTCGCGCGCTTGAGCGCCGCCCCCACCCGCGCGGGGCCTGGAAAATAATGCCATTCCAGCGCGTGCGGATAAGGTGTGTCCCAACCCGCGACCCGTTCGACAGGCGCTTCTAGGTGATAGAAGCAGTGCTGCTGTACCAGCGCCGCCAGTTCGGCGCCGAATCCGCAGGTGAGGGTGGCCTCGTGGATGACGACGCAACATCCTGTTTTTTCGACCGATGCGACGATCGTCTCAAGGTCGAGTGGAACGAGCGTGCGCAGGTCGATCACCTCGGCATCGATCCCGGTTTCTTGAGCGGCCGCGAGGCCGACATGCACCATCGTGCCGTAGGCGAGCACCGTCACCGCGCTCCCCTGCCGAACCACGCGCGCCTTGCCGAGCGGCACGGTATAGTGACCTTCCGGCACGTCGCTGTCGGCATGGCCAGACCAGGATTGGACGGGGCGGTCATGGTGGCCATCGAAGGGGCCATTGTAGAGTCGCTTGGGTTCGAAGAAGAGCACCGGATCGTCATCCTCGATCGCGGCGATCAACAGGCCCTTGGCGTCGTAGGGGTTCGACGGAATGACGGTCTTGAGCCCCGCAACGTGGGTGAAAATGCCTTCGGGCGACTGACTGTGCGTCTGGCCGCCGAAAATCCCGCCGCCATAGGGGGTGCGGACGGTGATCGGCGACCACCATTCCCCCGCTGTTCGATAGCGTAGCCGCGCGGCTTCGGAGATCAGCTGATCGGTGCCGGGATAGATATAGTCGGCAAACTGGATCTCGACGACAGGGCGCATGCCATAGGCGCCCATGCCGACCGCGATAGCCGCGATGCCACCTTCCGAGATGGGAGCATCGAACACGCGTGTCAGGCCATGCTTCTGCTGCAGCTTGTCGGTGGCGCGGAAGACGCCGCCGAAATAGCCGACGTCCTGTCCGAAAATGACGACCTTTGGGTCTGTCGCGAGCGCGACATCCATCGCGGCGTTGATCGCCTGGATCATGTTCATGGTGGGCATGGTCAGTAGGAACTCATTTCCGCCCGCTGGCGCACAAGGTGCGGCGGCATCTCTTTATAGACATCGTCGAACATGCTCGCCGGATCCAGGCGAGCGCCATCGTGCAGCGTGCCTAGCGCTTCGGAAGCCCTGCCTTCGGCCTTCACGTGCTCGGCCAGTTCGGCGCTCAGCGCGGTATGCCGCTCTTCATCCCATTCGCCGATCGCGATGAGATGCGCTTTCAGGCGATCGATCGGATCGCCGAGCGGCCAGGCTTGAGGCTCGTCCTTGGGGCGGTAACGGGTTGGATCGTCGCTGGTGGAGTGCGCATCCTGGCGATAGGTGAACAGCTCGATCACGGTCGCGCCCAAATTGGCCCGCGCACGCTCGGCTGCCCACTGCGTCACCGCATAGACGGCCAGGAAGTCATTGCCGTCCACCCGCAGAGCGGGAAGGCCATAAGCGAGGCCGCGTGCCGCAAAGGTCGTCGCATCGCCACCGGCAATGCCGGCGAACGAGGAGATAGCCCACTGATTATTGACGATATTGAGAATGACTGGCGCGCGATAGACCGAAGCAAAAGTCAGCGCGTAGTGGAAATCGCCCTCGGCCGTCGCGCCATCGCCGACCCACGCCGCCGCCAGCCGCGTGTCATGGCTTGCGGCCGAACCCATCGCCCAACCCACCGCCTGGCTGTATTGCGTGCACAGGTTGCCCGAGATCGAGAAGAAGCCGGCCTCACGACTTGAATAGAAGACCGGCATCTGGCGCCCCTTGAGCCGATCGCCCGTGTTCGAGTAAACTTGGTTCATCATGTCGCGGAGCGGCCAGTCGCGAGCGACAAGCAACCCCTGCTGCCGGTAGGTCGGAAAGCACATGTCCTGCCGGTCGAGGGCGAACGCCGCAGCCACCGCGACGGCCTCCTCCCCGGTCGACTTCATGTAGAAGCTCGATTTGCCCTGACGCTGGACACGCACCATGCGTTCGTCATAGGCGCGCGTCAGCATCATTGCGCGCAGCCCCCGCCGCAGCAGGTCGGGTGACAGGTGCGCGTTCCATTCGCCGCCTGCCTTGCCCTCGTCATCGAGCACCCGGATCAGGCCATAGGCGAGGGCCGTGATCTTGTCCGGCGCAACGTCGATCGGTGGTTTGGGCTGAGGTGCCGTCGAAACCTCGCGGATGTGCGCGACGATGGGCTGATCACCGGGCCGGGCTGCGGGTTCGGGGACATGGAGTGAAAGGGCAGACGCGTTGTGGTTTCGCGATGGCGACATGGTTTCCGTCATCAGCGCTGGACCAGGCTGGCACGCTCAACACAGATCATTTCCTGCATCTTGGCCTGAAGCAGATTGATGCGCGTGCTCTCTTCGACATCAAACTGGAGATCGATGATCAGGAGGTTGCCGATATGTTGGCTGGACAGCATCCTTGGGACGATTCCGAACTGCGCAAGCAATCCCAGGATTTTCGGTAGCGTCTGTGGCTCGGCCTCGGCCTTGACCGCCATAACATTCACTGGAGCCGGAACTTTCACCACCCGAGGTCCAGCCTCGTACGCCGTAGCCACCATAACCATACCAATCCTCCTGGCGACCGGACTATGCCTGCGGACAGGAGAAAATTCCGTCTTTATCTTCGTTGGAAGAGGCCGTAACACGGCAAAATCGTTTCTCGAAAGTCCGTCCCGGAGGAAAAAATGACCGCAGTCCTAGATTCGGCGGACAAGCGCATACTGGCCGCAATGCAACGAGATTCCAACGTTTCGACAGCGGTCCTGGCGGAGAAGGTAGGGTTGTCGGTATCGCCGTGCTGGCGGCGTGTGCAGCGCTTGCGCGACGAGCGCGTGATCCTGCGCGAGGTTGCCTTGCTCGATCGGCGCAAGATCGGCCTCAATACCCAGATTTTCGCGCAAGTTCGCCTGACCGCCCAGGGACGGGAGCGGATAGACGAATTCGCCGAGCGTATCCGGTCTTTTCCGGAGGTACTCGAATGTTACGTGATCATGGGCGCGATCGATTTCCTGCTGCGCGTCGTCGCTTCGGACATCGATGCATATGAGCGCTTCTTCTTCCACAAACTCAGTCGGGTCCCCGGTATCCAGGAAATCAGTTCGATGGTGGCGCTATCCGAAATAAAGGCGACCACCGAACTTCCCATTCCGAGCGAATAGCCAGACGGCTTGAAAAAGGCTGGCGCTACGGAATTTTTCCACGCCGCCTAGGGATAGAAGAGCTTCAATCCCCTGTGGCGGCCAATGAGGCGTTGCACGCAGCTTGTCTCCACCTCGGTGACATAGATGTCCGTGCTGTCGTGTGAAAAGGCGACATTGGTGGGCTTGCTGCCGCGCGTCCTCATACGATCGACGATTTCTCCCGTCGGGGCCATGACCACGACCTCATGCTGGTTGTAAACCGCGCAATAGAGGAATCCGCCCTCGTCGAAGGCCATGCCGTCGGGACCGCGGAATTTGCCTTCGTCCGTCACGCCGTCACCCTCTGGCGCGGCGTCGAGCCCAAGGAGATCGTCGGGATCTATCGGACCTACTGGTCGATCCTGGATCGCGACGATCCCTCGCGGGTGGTTGCTGCCCAGCATCGCCCGCTGCTCGAGGCCGATGCCGAACTGACCAGGCCGATCGAGGACCTGCTCTATCTCCGCGACGTTGTCTTCACGACGGGCCTCGTCGACGGCGACGAGGACGAGAGCAGCCCGGGCCATTATATCGAGGCGTCCGGCGAGGCGGACCTCGCCTGCCGCATTACGCATATTCCCAAGGACCTGTTCGCCTGAGCAGCTGAACGGAGGCTGCCGGCCAATTCAGGGCATTCCAGAGCGGTGCGGAAAGCGTGAGCAACCGCCCTATTATCGGGGACATCTTGATCTCGGGGAGCCTACGCGCTGGTTCTCACTTGCCCGCTAATGCATCTCTTCATGCATCACGGGCGCGGCGGCGGAGCGGGAACCGGGAACTCCGAGCGAGCAAAATCCGCTTGACCCTGACATTGTGTCAAGGTCCACAGACGGGGGCTTCATAGAGCAAACAGGTGAAGCATGGCGCATTGCGAGCACAATCATCAGCATGGCGAAGCAGCGCCGGCACAGGTCAAGGATCCCGTTTGCGGGATGACGGTCGATCCGGCGAAGACCCCGCACCAGGCGACGCATGCCGGCCATGAGTGGCACTTTTGCAGCGACAAGTGCCGGGTGAAGTTCGTGGCCGATCCCGAGCTCTGTCTGAAACCTGCGGCACCGGTCGATGCCCCGGAAGGGACGATCTGGACCTGCCCGATGCACCCCGAAGTCCGGCAGGACCATCCCGGCGCCTGCCCGATCTGCGGGATGGCACTGGAGCCGGAGACGGTATCGCTCGATCATGGGCCGAGCCCCGAACTGGCCGACATGGCCCGGCGGTTCTGGATCGGTCTCGTGCTTGCCCTGCCGGTTTTCCTGTTGGAAATGGGAGGACACCTGTTCCCGGCGATCCACCACCTTCTGCCGATGCGGCTATCGGCATGGATCCAGCTGGTATTGGCAACGCCGGTCGTGCTTTGGGCGGGCTGGCCGTTCTTCGAGCGCGGGTGGGCTTCGCTAAAGTCCCGCCACCTCAATATGTTCACGCTGATCGCGATGGGCACCGGCGTGGCTTGGGCTTACAGCATGGTGGCCGCGCTCGCTCCCGCGCTGTTCCCACCCGCCTTCCGCAATGCCGATGGCAGCGTCGCGGTCTACTTCGAGGCCGCGGCAGTCATCACTGTTCTGGTTCTGCTCGGCCAGGTACTCGAACTGCGCGCCCGCGAACGTACATCGGGCGCCATCAAGGCGCTGCTCGGTCTGGCGCCGAAAACCGCTCGCCGTCTGCTGGCCGACGGCGCCGAGGAAGAAATCGGCCTGGAAGCCGTCAACGTCGGCGACCGGCTGCGCGTACGCCCTGGCGAGAAGGTGCCCGTCGATGGCAGCGTCGAGGACGGGCGGTCGTCGCTCGACGAGTCGATGGTCACCGGCGAGTCCATGCCGGTCACCAAGGCACGGGGCGATGCGGTGATCGGCGGCACGCTCAACCAGACCGGCGCGCTCGTCATCACCGCCACCAAGGTCGGGCGCGACACGATGCTCGCCCGGATCGTCCAGATGGTGGCCGAAGCTCAGCGGACGCGCGCGCCGATCCAGCGCATGGCAGACCGGGTTTCCGGCTGGTTCGTCCCCGTGGTGATCGCCGTCGCTGTCCTGGCCTTCTCCGGGTGGAGCATCTGGGGTCCGGAGCCGCGCTTCGCCTATGGCCTCGTCGCAGGCGTGGCAGTGCTGATCATTGCCTGCCCCTGTGCGCTTGGGCTCGCCACGCCGATGTCGATCATGGTCGGCGTCGGACGCGGCGCGCGGCTCGGTGTGCTGATCAAGAACGCCGAGGCGCTCGAGTACATGGAAAAGGTCGACACGCTCGTCATCGACAAGACCGGGACGCTGACGCAAGGGCACCCGGCAGTCACCGCGATCGTGCCGGCGGCGGGGTTCGGCGAGGACGATGTGCTTCGCCTGGCTGCAGCGGTGGAGCAGTCCTCGGAGCACCCTCTGGCGCTCGCGATCGTCGAGGCCGCCAAGGCTCGCAACATAGCGCTGTCCGCCGTAAACGGGTTTGACTCGCCCACCGGCCGTGGCGCGTTGGGCATCGTCGAGGGGAAGAAGATCGTCCTTGGCAATGCCCGGTTCCTGACGGAACAAGGCATCGATACGGCGCAACTTTCAGCGGCTGCGGATGACCTGCGACGCGAAGGCGCGACCGCGATCTTCGTCGGAATCGATGGGCAGGCCGGCGGCGCCATCGCCATCGCCGATCCGGTCAAACCGACCACCCCCGAAGCGCTCGAAGGCCTGCGTCGCGAAGGCATCCGTGTCGTCATGCTGACCGGCGACAATCGCACGACCGCCGAAGCCGTCGCCCGCAGGCTGGGCATCGAGGAAGTGGAGGCCGATGTCCTGCCCGATCAGAAAAGTGCTGTGGTCGCGCGGCTCAAGGCGGAAGGCCGCGTCGTCGCCATGGCGGGCGACGGGGTCAACGATGCCCCGGCGCTCGCCGCTGCGGACGTTGGCATCGCCATGGGATCGGGCACCGACGTCGCTATCGAAAGCGCAGGTGTAACCCTGCTCAAGGGCGATCTGACCGGCATCGTGCGCGCCCGGCGCCTGAGCCAGGCAACGATGTCGAACATCCGCCAGAACCTGCTGTTCGCCTTCATCTACAACGCGGCCGGCGTGCCGGTTGCGGCTGGCCTGCTCTATCCACTGTTCGGCATCCTGCTCTCGCCGATGATCGCCGCCGCCGCGATGGCTCTGTCTTCGGTCAGCGTCATCACCAATGCCCTGCGGCTGAACCGGCAGGCGCTATGAACATCGGTGCCGCAGCACGCGCCAGCGGGGTGTCGGAACGCATGATCCGCCATTACGAAAAGATCGGCCTGATTCCGCCGGCGGCGCGGCGGGACAGCGGCTACCGCGATTATAGCGATGCCGACGTCCACCGCTTGCACTTCATCGCCAACGCGCGCGATCTCGGTTTTGGCATCGAGGAGATCGGTTCGCTATTGGCGCTTTGGTCCGACCGCAACCGCGCCAGCGGCGAGGTCAAAGCACTGGCCATGGCCCGCGCCGAGGAACTGGGACGCAAGGCTCGCGCGCTGGAAGACATGCGCAGGACCCTGCTTGATCTTGCCAGGGAATGCGCGGGCGGTGAACGACCCGACTGCCCGATCCTCGACAGGCTTGAGGATTGAAGGCCAAGGCGGATCGCCGATCTGTGCTGTCCGTCCGAAACTTACCGCTGCCGGCCTGGTTCTATCGTTGTGCCCGCAACAATGTGAAAGGATCGGCGATGGATGACCAGCAGGGCGGCATGAAAATGGGTTTCGGCCGGTTCGCCGCGATGATCGCAACCTCGACTGTTGTCATGTCCGGCCTGATGTACCTCAATACCTATGCGTTGAGCCACGTCGAGTTCAGCCAGACCCAGGGCTGGATGGCGGTCGTGATGGGCGCGGCAATGGGCCGAGCTGGGCGATGAGAAGATCGGCCATGAGCCGGGCGTGACGGCCATTCCCGTTGGGAAAGGGATGGATGGCAACGAGCCCGTGATGAAGCCGCACCGCGATCTCGTCGGGCCAAAAGGAACCAAGCTGGGTCCAGTATTGTGCGTCGCGCAGCAGGGAGCCGAGCTGGATATGGATCCGCTGCGGATCAATGCCGATGTTTTTGCCCGTCTTCCGGGGCGAACCCGCCCAGGACCAGACATCCCCGCACATCCGCTTGTGCAGCTCGAAGACAAAACCCTCGGTCAGGATATCTGCGCAACCGCAAGCGCCCGATCCGGTACGACGAACGCCGTTACAAGGACCGTTGGCGGGGCGAGGCCATGTTCTGCCGCCTCAAGGACTTCCGCCGCATCGTTACCCGATATGACAAGCTCGCCAGAAACTTCCTCTCAGCCATAAGCCTCGCTGCCGCCGTAGCCTTCTGCCTCTGAACGAGGCTGGACCCTAAGCGGGCTCTTTTGCCAGGCATAGAAACCACCGGGCTGCACGGCGAGGCAGCGGTACATTGTCCGCAAAATAGCCGTCAAACCCGGTCTGGCGCAGGCTAGCCGGGTCTCGCCAAATTGCTTTGAGAATGTGCCGTAACCCACTGGAACCAAGCCGAATCATGAGGACTCGACTGGCTGGGGCGGCAGGATTCGAACCTGCGAATGCCGGTACCAAAAACCGGTGCCTTACCACTTGGCGACGCCCCAGCGGGTCGCGCGCTTATAGCGGGGCGTTTGCGTAAGGGAAGGGGGCGCGTGAACTTCTTCGCGCGCCCCGCGTCCGGGTCGTCTGCGGGTCAGAAACCCTTGACGATGCCTTGCAGTTTTTCAGGCGGCAGCGTGTCGAAATCGCTCGCGTCGTGCCGTTCGGCCAGTCCCTTGGCCGAGTTGACCAGCCGGCCGCGCAGCACGCCGGGGCGCGCGTCGATCTCGCCCACCCAGCGGCCGACGTGCTCGTATTCGTGCATCGACAGGAACGTCGCCGCCTCGCCATAGGCTTCGCCGCGATAGAGGTTGCCGAACCAGGTGTAGGTTGCGATGTCGGCGATGGTGTAATCGTCGCCGGCCAGGAAGCGCGTCTTGGCCAACTGGCGGTTGGCCACGTCGAACAGGCGCTTGGTTTCCATCGCGTAGCGGTTGATCGCGTATTCGATCTTGAACGGCGCGTAGTTGTAGAAATGACCGAATCCACCGCCGATGAACGGGGCGGAGCCGACCTGCCAGAACAGCCACGAGAGGGTTTCCGCGCGTTCCTTGCCCGACGTGGGCAGCAGCACGCCGAACTTTTCGGCCAGGTGCATCAGGATCGCGCCGGATTCGAACACGCGGAACGGCTCCTGGCCGCTGCGGTCGACCAGGGCAGGAATCTTGGAATTGGGGTTGATATCGACGAAGCTGGAGGAGAACTGGTCACCCTCGAAGATCTTGATCAGCCAGGCATCGTATTCGGCGTCGCTGAAGCCCAGCGCCAGCAGTTCCTCCAGCATGATCGTGGCCTTCTGGCCGTTCGGCGTACCCAGCGAATAGACCTGGAAGGGATGCTTGCCGACCGGCAGTTCCTTGTCGTGCGTCGGGCCGGAGATCGGACGGTTCACGCTGGCGAAGGCGCCGCCATTCTCCTTGTCCCAGGTCCAGACTTTAGGCGGAACGTATTCTTCAGACATGGCCGGCTCCTTCGCGGATATTGTTAGGCTTGCTATCATTTGCCCTGCGCCAGCCCCGTCCGCAAGCGCGGATGCACGGAGCGCGGTCGGGTTGCCGCTGAATATGGCGGCACGGCACGGCGACACCAGACCCGAAAGTCCGATGTTTGTCGTTGTCGCGCTGAAACGAGAACTTTCAGAGACGTTCGAGTGCGGGCACCAGTTCGTCGAAATGGTCGATCACGGCATCGGCGCCGAGTTCGCGAGGCGGCAGGTCGTGATAGCCGAAGCCGACCGCGACCACGGGAATCCCCGCCGCGCGCGCCGCGCCGATGTCGAAGGTGGTATCCCCCACGAAGGCGGCGCGGCCGCCGCCACAGCGTTCGACCATGGCGTGCAGCATATCCGGCGCGGGCTTGGCGCGTCCCGGGCCGAGCGTGTCGCCGCCGATCACGGTGGCGAAGCGATCGAGCATCCCGAGTTCCTCGAACAGCCGGACCGCCATCGATTCCTTCTTGTTGGTGGCCACGGCGATCCGGACGCCGCGCGCGTCCAGCGCGTCCAGCATCGCCGCGCCGCCGGGGAACAGACGGGAGTGCCGGGCGATGTTCTCGGCGTAGAAGGCATAGAGCTGGTCTTGCAGCGCGGGCAGGGCGGCCTCGTCCACGCCGCCGCTGGCCTCCAGCGCGCCGCGCAGCATCTGCCCCGCGCCACCGCCGACGAAGCGGCGCACGTCCGCCACCGGAATGGTCGGCCGCCCTGCGATGGCGAGCGCATGGTTGAGCGCGTTCCCCAGGTCGCCCAGCGTATCCAGCAGGGTGCCGTCCAGATCGAAACCGACGATGTCGAAGGGAAATGGTGCCATGGGCGTGGCACGTGGCGGACCGTTCTGGAAAGCGCAAGCATTTGCTGGCAATGACCCGGTATGACCGAACCGAATCCTGCCGCCGCCCCCGCCTCTCCCCTTGCCATCATCGTCCTTGCCGCGGGCAAGGGCACGCGCATGAAAAGCGATCTGCACAAGGTGCTGCACCCCATCGCCGGACGGCCGATGCTGCTGCACTTGCTGGCGAATGCCGATGCGCTGGCGCCGGAACGCTCGGTCGTAGTGGCGGGGCATGGGCGCGAGCAGTTGGAGAAGGCGCTGGGCGATCGCGCGGCCATTGCCGTGCAGGACCCGCAGCTGGGCACTGGCCATGCCGTGCAGCAGGCGGAGGCGGCGCTGTCCGGCTTTTCCGGCGATGTGCTGATCCTTTATGGCGATGTGCCCTTCGTCAGCGCGGAAACCATGCGCGCGATGATCGAACGGTTGCACGGGGGCGATGCGCCCGCGGTGGTCGTGCTGGGGTTCGAGCCGGCCGATACGCTGCAGTACGGGCGCGTGATCGCGCAGGACGGACGCATCGTGAAGATGGTCGAGCACAAGGACGCGAGCGAGGCGGAGCGTGCCTGCCGCGTGTGCAATTCGGGCCTGATGGCGGTGCGCGCGGCGGACCTGTTCGGACTGCTGGCGCGCGTGGGCAACGACAACGCGCAGGGGGAATACTACCTGCCCGATATCGTCAACATCGCCATCGCCGATGGGCGCGCTTGTTCGGTGGTGGTGACCGCCGATGCGGACGAGGTGGCTGGCATCAACAGCCGGGGTGAACTGGCTGAGGCCGAGGCGCGCTGGCAGCAGCGCCGCCGCGCGCGGGCGATGGCCGATGGCGCCACGCTGGTCGCGCCCGAGACGGTATGGTTCGCGTGGGACACCACGATCGGCCGCGACGTGACGATCGAACCGAACGTGTGGTTCGGCCCCGGCGTGACGGTGGCGGACAAGGTGGTGATCCACGGCTTCAGCCATCTCGAAGGCGCGACCGTGGGCGAAGGGGCGCAGATCGGTCCGTTCGCGCGCCTGCGCCCCGGCGCCAATCTCGCCCGGAAGGTCAAGGTCGGCAATTTCGTCGAGGTGAAGAACGCCAATCTGGCCGAAGGGGCCAAGGCCAATCACCTGACCTACCTTGGCGATGCCGACGTGGGGGCGGGGGCCAACATCGGCGCGGGCACGATCACCTGCAATTACGATGGCTATTTCAAGTATCGCACGGTGATCGGCGAACGCGCCTTCATCGGCTCCAATTCGGCACTGATCGCGCCGGTGAAGATCGGTGCGGATGCCATCGTCGCCGCCGGCAGCGCGGTTAGCCGCGATGTGGCCGCGGGTGAACTGCGCATGGTGCGCGCGGAACAGCTGATCAAGCCCGGCTGGGCCGATCGCTTCCACGATGCGATGAAGAAGAAAAAGGCGGAGAAGAAGGGATAGGCCCTCTCCCGATCGCATCACCTCCGGAACGGCAGGAAATCCTGTTGCGATGATATCATGATATGATATCGGTATATCATAATGACTCGCATCCTTGCCGATCTCCCCGATGACGACATCCAGTGGCTCGATGCCCGCGCAGCCGAAGAGGGCAAGTCGCGCGCCTCGGTGCTGCGCGAGGCGGTGGCGAGCTTCAAGGCGCAGAGCCGGGCGTCGCGCCGCAGCGACTGGATCGCGCGGGGCGCGGGGTACTGGAAGGACCGTGCCGATATCGGCGATGCGGTCGATTACCAGCGGACGATCCGCGACGATCGCACGCCCTACGATCAAGTGTGATCTGTGGCCGATCCGTTCTTCGACACCAACATCCTGGTCGATTGGCTGAAGGACAGCCCGCAGGCCGTGGCCGAACTTTCGCGCTACAAGCGGCACCGGATCAGCCGGATCGTCTGGGCTGAAATTCTCGCGGGCGAACCGCTCGAGCAGCGCGATACCATGCAGCAGATCATCGCTCCGTTCGAAGTTGTGGAGATCGATGCGCGTATCGCGGCGACGGCGGCGGATATCCGTCATCGCAGCCGCATGAAGCTGCTCGACGCGCTCATCCTTGCGACCGCGCAAGTCAATGGCGCTATTCTCGTGACACGAAATACCAAGGATTTTCCGGCCAACATGCCGGGCATCCGTGTTCCTTACACCCTCTGTTGAAAGTCGCGTCCCATGTGCGGAATTATCGGAATCGTCGGGAAGGATGAAGTTGCGGACCGGCTCGTCGATGGCCTTCGGCGGATGGAATATCGCGGCTATGACAGCGCCGGCGTCTGCACGGTGCATGACGGGCAGCTTGTCCGCCGTCGCGCGGAAGGCAAGCTCAACAACCTCGTGCTCGAACTGGCGCGCAATCCGGCGCCCGGCACGATCGGCATCGCCCACACCCGCTGGGCCACGCATGGCGCGCCGACCACCAGCAACGCGCACCCCCACGCCACGGGGGAAGTGGCGCTGGTTCACAACGGCATTATCGAGAATTTCCGGCCCTTGCGCGAGGCCTTGATCGCGCGCGGGCGCCGGTTCGAGAGCGAGACCGACACCGAAGTGGTCGCGCATCTGGTGTCCGAACAGGTCGAGGCGGGGGCGTCTCCGCAGGACGCGGTCCGGGCGGTGCTGCCGCAACTGCGCGGCGCCTTCGCGCTGGCCATTGCCTTCCGCCAGCACCCGGACATGCTGATCGGCGCGCGTCTCGGCTCGCCGCTGGTGGTGGGCTATGGCGAGGGCGAGACCTATCTGGGATCCGACGCGCTGGCACTGGCGCCGCTGACGCAGAAGGTGTCCTACCTCGAAGAAGGCGACTGGGTCGTCATCACGCGCGATGGCGCGGAGGTCTTCGACATTGATAACAACCCGGTCAAGCGCACCATCGTTGCGTCCGGCGCGACGGCAGCGGCGATCGAGAAGGGCAATTACCGCCACTTCATGCAGAAGGAGATCTTCGAGCAGCCCATCGTCGTCGCCCAGACGTTGCGCAGCTACCTGCGCCGCGTGGACCAGACCGTTGCGCTGCCGCAGATCGATTTCGACCTCTCGAAGATCAACCGCGTGACCATCGTCGCCTGCGGCACCAGCTATTATGCCGGGATGGTTGCGAAATACTGGTTCGAACGCTTTGCGCGCCTGCCGGTCGACATCGATGTCGCCTCGGAATTCCGCTATCGCGATCCGGTGCTGGAGCCGGGCGGCCTGGCGCTGTTCATCTCGCAATCGGGCGAGACGGCGGACACGCTGGCCGCGCTGCGCCACTGCAAGGCGGCGGGCCAGACGATCGCGGTGGTGGTCAACGTGCCGACCAGTTCGATGGCGCGCGAGGCGGACCTGCTGCTGCCGACCCACGCCGGTCCGGAGATCGGCGTCGCCTCTACCAAGGCGTTCTCGTGCCAGCTTGCAGTGCTGGCGGCGCTGGCGGCGCATCTCGCGGCAAGGCGTGGGATGATTGACCGGGCCGAGGAAGCCGATATCGTCAACCAGTTGGCCGAAGCGCCGGCCGCGCTCAACGCCGCGTTGAGCCATGACGAGGAAATCGCCGCGATGGCGCCGCTGATCGCGCCGGCGCGGGACGTGCTCTATCTGGGGCGTGGCCCGGACTATCCACTGGCGATGGAAGGTGCTCTAAAACTCAAGGAAATCAGCTATATTCACGCCGAAGGCTATGCTTCGGGCGAAATGAAGCACGGCCCGATCGCGCTGATCGACGAAGCGGTGCCGGTGATCGTGCTGGCGCCCAGCGGGCCGCTGTTCGAGAAGACCGTCAGCAACATGCAGGAGGTGCGCGCGCGGGGTGGCAAGATCGTGCTGATATCCGATGCCGATGGGCTTGCCGAGGCGGGCGAGGGCTGCCTTGCCACGATCGAGATGCCGCGTGTCCATCCGCTGATCGCGCCGCTTGTCTATGCGGTGCCGGTGCAGTTGCTGGCCTATCATGTCGCGGTTGCCAAGGGCACCGATGTGGACCAGCCGCGCAATCTCGCGAAGAGCGTGACCGTCGAGTAGGATCGTTTCCCCCGCCGCTCGGTCAACAGGTCGCGCCATGACGCAGCAGGACATCGTGCCGCTTGCGGTAGCCATGGACCTTGTCACTGCCCGCGCGCCAGAACGATCACGATGCTCGGCAATGAACGCATAGCGCGCGTCCCGTTGCCTGCGAGCACTCAGAGACCGAGGAGATCGATTTTCCGGACCATGTCCGCGACGGAGATCGACTTGAGTTTCTTGCCGGCGCTCGATCGATGCATTTTCACGGTGACCTCGGTTATGCCGAGCTCATAGGCGATCTGCTTGTTCAGGAGACCGCGCGCGACGCCCTTCAGCACGTCGGTTTCTCGCGTCGTGAGTTCTTGCGCGAGCTGGCGGACCGAGTCGCGCTCACGCTGCGCGCTGCGGCGCTCGCCGTCACGGCGAAGCGCATCCGTGACCGCATCAAGAAGCTCCTGCTCGCGGAACGGCTTTGACAGGAAGTCCAGCGCGCCCGCCTTCATGGCACGAACCGACGTGGGAACATCGGCATGGCCGGTGATGAAGATGATCGGGATGTCGACGCCCTGGCTCGCCAGCTGCGCCTGCAGTTCGAGACCACTGGAGCCCGGCAGTCGGAGGTCGAGGACGAGGCAGCTCGGGCCGTCGGGCAGGGTGTCGCCCAACATCTCGTTGGTGCTGCCGTATGCAGTCGTCCGCATGCCGACCGACCCGAACATATCCGTGAGGCTGTCCCTGATATCCTGATCGTCGTCCACGATCAGGATCATGGGCTCCTGCGAGGCGCTGCTGGCGGCGGCCGCTCCTGCTTCATTCAACAATGCGGCCTCCCGTCTGAACGTGCCCGAGGATGTCAGTTCGCAGCACGGAATGCCATTTAAGTGGCGGAGACGCGAGGATACTTCGGTATGGGGGCGCGATTTCTGCGAACCGCTCGCATACGGAGTTCGGGCGGGCCCATACCGGGGTAGGGCTGGCTGCCTCGCTCTCAAACCCCAACCTTAGGCGAGAAGGTCCCCCTCTGGTGGCGGATCGGCGAGAAGGGTGAATGGGTATGAAGGCAGCTGTTCTGAACGCCAACGACGGCCGCTTCGACGTCGAGGATGTCCGGATCGATACACCGAAGGGCAGGGAGGTACTGGTCGACGTCAAGGCGTGCGGGCTCTGCCATTCCGATCTTCATCTCGCCGAGGCGAACTATGGTGTGCCACTGCCGGCCGTGCTCGGTCATGAGTTGGCGGGCGTCGTTCGCGAAGTCGGACCGGACGTCCGCGAGCTAAAGGTCGGCGACCATGTGGTCGGATCGCTCGTGCAGTTCTGTGGTCATTGCGTCTCCTGCTTGTCCGGTCGCACGTACCAGTGCGCGAGCATCCCGAGGAGACGATGCGCGCGACGAGCGACGGTCAGCGGCTTACGAGGATGTCGGACGACAAGCCGGTCTACACCGGCTGGGGAACCGCCGCCTTTGCCGAGCAGGCGCTTGTCCATGAGAACCAGCTCGTGAAGATTCCCGAGGCCGTACCCTTCCCGCAGGCCTCGATTTTGGGTTGTGGCGTGATCACGGGCGCGGGAGCGGCGATCAACTCGGCGAACCTCAAGACCGGGGATACCGTCGTCGTGATCGGGGTCGGGGGTGTTGGTCTGAACGCCATCGCCGGAGCGAGGCTTGCCGGCGCTTCGCACATCATCGCGATCGACAACCAGCCCGCGAAGGAACAACTCGCCCGAAAGTTCGGCGCGACCGACTTCGTCAACTCGGGCGAACGGGACGCCGTCGCCGCGGTGAAGGAAATCCTGCCGCGCGGTGCGGACCACGCCTTCGAGGTGATCGGACTGCCCGTGACCACGGAACTTGCGGTTCAACTGGTCCGACCGGGCGGGTCGGCATATCTCGTCGGCCTTCACCGGCCCGGACAGACCTTCCCCGTCGCCGGTCTTGACGTGATCGTGCGCCAGGTCGAGGTGAAGGGCGTTTTCATGGGATCGAGCAACATCAAGCACGACATACCGATGTATGCGGATCTCTACCTGCAGGGCCGGTTCAATCTCGATGATCTCATCTCGCGTGAGGTGAACATCTCCGAGATCAACGAGGCATACGAAGACCTGAAGCACGGCGCGATTGCCCGCTCGGTCATCACCTCGTTCTGACCGGAGGCTTCGACGCAGAACTTCACACGCGTCTCGGCGCAAGCTCGCGGGCTGTCCAAAACGCCCTGCAGGAAATCGGGGGCGCCCGGCAGGACGGGTTCGATTGCGGCGAGATTTGCTGCAACCCGGCACACAAGCAGGTCAGGAACGGCAGCGGATTTTGAAAGCAAGGCGTCTGTAAAACCAGGGCCTAATCATCCGGACGTCGCAAGGCGCGTTCGAGACAGGCGAGCAGGTCGGCTGGATCGAATGGCTTTCTCAGGAAGCTGCTGGCTCCCGCGTCGGTGGCTTGCCGTGCGATGTCCTTGCTTGGAAAAGCCGTGATGAGGACGACGGGTAGATCGGGCTGGGTCCGGCGAATATGCCTGGTGAGTTCAATCCCGCTCATGCCGGGCATCTGGACATCGCTCAAAACGCAGTCGGGCCTGCATTCCTCGTCGTGTACGAAAGCATCGGCGCTCGCGAACGACTTGGTCCGATAGCCGAGGCTGTGCAGGAGGTCCTCTAACGAAAGGCGAACATCCTCATCGTCCTCGATGACGCCAATCAGTGGAGACCCGAGCAACTCATTTCCTTCAACCGTTCGATTGGACCATTGATCTCACCGTCTCGCGTCGGCAAGGCTTACTGCATCATCGGGCTCGTTTTTCCCTCCAGGGGGCATGGAGAACGTGGTCATCACGCAGGTGAGGTCCATGGAGATCCTTCCCGGCCGCCGATCGAGGGGATCGATCGTCATCACGCCGTTACGCCTTCCGACCGGTGATGCGCCGAAGGGAGAACCGGGAGGGTGACCCGGAAGATCGCGCCGGACTGATCCGTTCGGTTCAGTCCGACGATCGTCCCGCCATGGGCTTCGACGATGGTCTTGCAGATGCTCAATCCCAGCCCGAGCCCCTCTGGGCGGGAAGTGTAAAAGCTGTCGAATATCCGGGAGAGGTTCTCGGCGGGCAGGCCCGGGCCATTGTCCCTTATCTCAAGCACGTAGCAGTCGCTGTGGTGATGGCCGGCAACCTGGATCGAAGGCCGGCGCGTCTGACTGTCCTTCAATATCTGGACCGCGTTGAGAAGCAGGTTCACCAGGACCTGCTGGATCTGGATCGGGTCCACCTGAATGTGCTTCTGCAGGTCTGGAATATCGACGGACCAGGTGACCTTTCCCCTCTCCAGTTCGTGCCTGATGAATTGCATCGATTCCCTGACGAGGTCGACTACCGGAACGGTGACGGCCTTCGTTACCCGACGTGCCGCCATCCCGCGGATGCGATCCATCACGTCGCGTGCCCGACCGGCTTGCGAGGAGATGCGGGTTATGGCGTCGAGGGCGGCTGCCACATCGGGAACATCGCGTTCAAGGAACCGGGCCGCCGCCATCGCCGAGATCGAGATGGAACTGAGTGGCTGGCCCAGCTCGTGGGCAACAGATGCCGACATCTCGCCAAGCATGGAGATGCGAGAGAAGTGCGCGAGCTCTTCCCTCAGGCCGTCAAGGGCTGCACGCCTCTTGAGTTCGTCGGTTATGTCGATGAAAGCGGCAAGCCAGACCCCATATGGTCCATTCGGAACCCGCATCACCGCGGCAAAGATCGTGTCGAAGCCCGACCCATCGAGGCGAATGGAGCGAGCCTGCTCGTGATATTCGTGCTTTCCATCGAAATAGGCCGCGGAGACGTTCTTGAGAACCGGACACAGCGGATCGAAGAACCGGTGGGTGGGCGAGCCGATGAACTCGCTTTTATCCGTTCCTCCGAACATCTCGACGGCCGCATCGTTCAGATCCAGGAGGACGGCGCTGGTGAGCGCAGCCACGTCCGCCGGACGTTCGGACAGGTAGGCCTTGAAATCTTCGACGCCGTTCTTGTGCAGTTCGTCCGCCTTGCGCGAACGCTCGCGGGCGTCGACGACGACGAACGCGATGGTTGGGATCTGCATGAAGATCTCATACCAACTCCATCCGGGCTTCTCGAACGGCTCCCGATGGCGCGGCGCGCAATCGTCGTCCTCCGAATTCCGCCTGCTCTTCCCGGAGATCTTCCTGTTGTTCCAAGGCCCCATGCCCGGGCTGGACATGCAGCCAGCGTCGGAGAGCCAACCTGCCCCGTCGATCAGCGCGGGAGCTTTGCACACGGGTGTTGAGGGGTGGGAAGGCACCTGATCTTTCCGGGGCAAACCAATGGCCCCGGAGACGGACATCGCAACGCTCTTGGATTCTCCCCGAGAGGACAAGGGTGGTTCTCCCTGGTATTCGCTTATTTGATCAATATCCCGAGGCCAGTACCCTAGCGACCCATACGATCGCATGTAGTGACACTTCCTTCTGTCCGTCGCAGCACACGCGGAGGAAGGTGGGGTATCGGGTGCTAGGGCGGATTCTTTTCTTTGGCGCCGGCGTTGCGGCATGCGGCTCGTCCGGAGGCGCGCTCGCCCAGGATGCCATTCCGGCCGATGGGGACGAAGGGACACCCGCGATTGTCGTGACCGGGAGCAAGCTCGGGAGCGATCCTCAACGCCAAGCGCGGTCGCTGCAGATACTGAGCTCGGAAGATCTTGCATCGCGGGGGATTCAAGACGTGGCCGGGCTGGCCAAGGTGGTCCCGGGCCTGACATTCACCCGATCGACCTATGGGGTGCCCGTCTATTCCATTCGAGGGATCGGCTACTTCGACAACAGCCTGACCGCTCCACCAGCGGTGGCGATCTACATCGACGAGGCACCGCTTCCGTACTCGGCACTGTCAACCGGAGCCGCGCTGGATCTCACTACCGTCGAGGTGGCAAAGGGGCCGCAGGGAACGCTGTTCGGACAGAATTCCACAGGGGGGGCGATAAACTTCGTGTCTGCCAAGCCGACGGACCGCCTGAGTGTGGGCCTGTCGTCGGACATCGACAGCTTTGGGCAGTTCACCAACGAGGGCTTCGTAAGTGGCCCCATCGCCGCGAATCTCAAGATGCGGCTTTCGGCCAGATATGAACGCGGTGGCGACTGGCAGGAAAACGATCGGACAGGAGAGAAAAGGGGGGGCAAGAACTTGCTGATCACCCGCCTCCTGACCCAATGGAACCCAGCCCACAATCTGGACATCCTGCTGAACATCAACGGGTGGCGGGATCGGTCCGATACCCAGGCTGGTCAGTTGGTGACGCTTAGGGGCGCGAGCCCGCCTCTACCTCAGGGGGTCCAAAGCCATCCTGCGGGCGTGCGCAACAACCGATTGGCCGATTGGTCGGATGATGGCACGTTCGCTCGTGATGCCGATTACTACCAGGCGTACCTCCGGGTGTTCTATCGGCTCGAGAACCTAACCATAACCTCGATCACATCGTGGCAGCACCTGTCGCGTGACGATACGTCGGATTCAGACGGCACGAACTTTCAGCTTCTCCAGTCCCGGACCCCGGGGCGGGTCTCCATATTCTCCCAGGAATTGCGCGCGCGGCTCGCGCAGGGACCGGTGAAGTGGATGGTGGGAGGAAACTTTCAACGGGAACGGGTCAAGGATGAACTGGCTCTCACCATAAAGGACAGCAGCTTTCCGTTCGACGCCATTCAAACCAAGACGAGACATCGCAACCGTAGTTGGGCGGTCTTTGCCAACCTGGACGTCGATGTCACGGACAGGCTGACTCTTGAGGGCGGCGGACGCTATACCGATGAACGCCGAAGGTTTCAGGGGTGTAGCTACGATGGTGGCGATGGCAGCCTTGCGGCCTATGTGGGCCGGGTGGCGACGACGCTTTCGGGAACGACGGTGAACATTCCCGCTGGCGGGTGCGTGTCGCTTTCAGACCGTCTCCTGCCCGCGGTGACCGACACGGAATTCTCTGATCGGAACTGGTCCTGGCGCGCCGGCCTCAAGTGGTCGCTGCGCCCGGCGATGATGCTCTATGCCAACGTGAGCAGAGGTCAGAAGAGTGCGGCATTTCCCACCGTCGCCGGAACGGTTGCAAGCCAGTTCGCGCCTGCGAAGCCGGAATCCGTCATTGCTTATGAAGTCGGTGCGAAGGCCACGGGCTTCGGAGGGCGCGTGCACATATCTGCGGCTGCCTTCCACTACGACTACCGCGACAAGCAGGTGCGCGGAAAGACGATCGATCCCAACATCGGACCGGTCGGCGCGCTCGTGAACATCACCCGATCAAGCGTTTGGGGAGGTGAGGTTACGGTGGACGCCGAGCCGCTCAAGGGGGTCGACCTCGCGGCCGGCATGAATCTGACAAGCAGCTCCATCCTGGGGCCATTTCTCGCCTATGACGCCTATGGCCGGCGCCGCGATCTGGGCGGGGAGCCGTTCCCCCTGACGCCGAAGTGGCAGCTGTTCGGCAATATGGGCTATCGCCGGACCGTTGGCAGCGGTGGCTCGGAGGTGTTCGCCGGCGCGAGTATCAAATACCAGTCGGGGACGAATGCGGACCTTGGAGAAATCGCTGCCCTTTACCTCAACCCGTATGCGATCGTCGATCTGCGGGCGGGCGTGACGGTGAACGGGAGTTGGACCGTTCAGGCCTATGTCACGAACGTCGCGGACCAGAAGTATGGGACGTTCACCAGCACGGTTTCGCCTGACGTCAACGTACGCTTCACCGGTATGCCTCGAACCTTCGGTTTGCGGGCGAGCTACCGTCTCTAGTACTCTCTGCAGACCGCCATTCGGTCCGCGATGCCGATACCTTGGTATATATGGCAAGCTTGGGGAGTGTGGACCATTGTCGGCGAGTAAAACGTGCTGCCGATTTCCGGTATTGGGACTGAAGTTTGTCTGAATTCACGAAACTCGACATCGAGGGTGACGTCTCCGGTCGTGACGTCGCCTATCGCGCGATTTCGGGTTCAGGGCAGGTGGCGCGGCAGAGCACGTTGACGAGCTCGGCGGTGCACATCGAATTCAATAGGAGAACCGCGCCGCAGCCGGTTCTTGAGTGGCTGTACCGGCAACCCGTCGCCACGATGATGTGCCTGCGGAGCGGCTTCTCCGGATACAATCTCAGCGTCGGCGGCTCGGCCGAAAGGAGCTACTCGCCGAGACGGCACAGGTTGTTTTACCTGCCTCCCGGTGCGGATGCCCAGGGTGACTACACCGTCGGAAACACTTGCAGCTACATCGCGGTGTTCTTTCCTGCCGAGCTGGCGGAGAACGCAGCGAGCGATCCGGTGATCGGGTTCGACGATCCGGCGATACGCCATGGCTTGGCCGACCTCACCAACTGGAGCGATGATCCCGGATTTTCCATCATGGCGGAGGGGTGGACGCTTCAAACCGCAGCGCGCCTCCGGCTGCGGAGCCTAAGGACAGCTCAATCACCGGATACCGTGCCCGAGCTCAAGCACGATCGGCTCATCGAGTTCCTGCGATACGGCCATGCCGTCCCCACCCTAGGGGACATGGCGCAGGTGGCGGAGATGTCGCGCACGGAGTTCATGCAGTCGGTCTGGCAGAAAACGAAGCAGACGCCGTTCGAGTATGCCGTGAAAATGCGGATGGAAGCGGCGGCCGCGCTTCTGAACGACAGAAACCTCTCCATCGAGCAGGTCGCGTCGCGCTTCGGTTACGGATCACTGGAAGCATTCTCGCGCGCATTCGTCCGGATCTTTGACATGACCCCGGAGAAGTATCGCGCATACCCAGGGTGACGTCGTGTCGGTTCGGTTGTGTTCGCTCGATCATCTCGATCGCGTCGCGCCACTACCAGGGTATAGGTCGACCTTGCAAAGTGTGGCTGACAGGTTCCGTCGATGGTGATTTCGCGGGAACCGGAAAATCCTGAGTTCTTCAGGCATGTGAATGGTAAGGCGAATGTGTCCATTCGAGCGTCGCCTTCGCTTCGGCTTGAAAAGGTCGATCGTGTCAGCGACGAACCCGTCGTAGCCCGCTACCGTCAGCCCTGCCTTTCGCTCTTCATGTTCGATGCCGGATATCGGCACTTCAGCCTCGATGTGGCCGGTGAGGTCAGCAACGTGTCAAGGCCGCAGCGTAGCGTCTTCGCCTTGCTTCCCGCTGCCGAAGAGGTGCGTGGAGAGTTCCACGCCGTCGCGAACCGCTTCCGCTACAGCATTGCGTATATCGAGATCGACTTTCTCAGCGAGAGTGACCGTGCGCTGTTCGACCGCCCGCTGATAGGGTTCGAGGATACCACCCTGCAGTGGGGGATGTCGGAGCTTGGAGGATGGAGCCATGACCCGACTTTCCCGCTCATGGCCGAAGGGTGGGCCCTGCAGTGCGTGGCACGCTTGCGTGCGAAACTGGGAGATAGGAAACCGGGGGGAGCACGAAGTGGCGGGCTGGCGCCGGCTCGGCTTAAAATGGTCACCGATTATATCGAGCACCGTATCCAGGAGAGCATCACGCTCCACGAGCTTGCCGCCATCGCGGGCCTGAGCATCCGTCAGTTCGCGCGTAGCTTCCAGGCGAGCAAGGGCAAGACACCCGCGCGCTACATCCACGACCGGCGATTGGGGCGGGCTCGCGAGATGTTGGCGATGCCGGGGTTCTCGATGACGGATGTCGCGTACGCCTGCGGCTTCTCCCACGCCCAGCACTTCTCCAACAGCTTCCAGCGTTCAACCGGCATGACGCCGACAGAATTCCGGCAGGCGAATTGGGGGCGATGCGACGCGGTCTGACCGCCTTCCCATTGCGACAGGCGCGCGTCTTCCTCAGGAGTTCTTGGGGGCGGACCCATACCATGTTATGGGATGTTCAGTTCGGCGCGCGATGCGAAATCATGGTCGGGGGTGGAACATGCTGCGACACGACCGCATCGAAGATTGGCTTGGACTTCAAAAAGCGCCTTCCCCGAAGGCGCTTCACAGCATGAGTTGAGTGGCGTTTAGATGGCGGCAGCGATCCCAGCCGGTGCGCGCGGCGATGCGTTCTATCCCACCAGAGCATTCTGGCATCGGGGGTGCCGATCGAGCAGCAAGTCTAGCGGAACTGGCGGTGCCTCCAGATCATGCTGCGCGAGCGTCGCACAACTGAAAGGTCGCTCCGCGATCTTGGCCACCGAGATGCTCGAGCACCAATTCCTGCAGTTCGCTCACGGCCGACGAGGCGGTGTAGCTTACGTCCATGATGCGTTTCAAAAGACGCCGTACACTCGCAACATCCAGTTCGGGCCGATCGAGAAGCTGCTCGATCAGAGAGGACTGGAGCACCGTGGCGCAAACCTTCTGCTGGACGTGATGGGACACTGCGATCAGCCGGTCCATCCCGTTCGCCGTCTCGAGATCGAAGTTCAGGTTCGCTTCGGAGATCGGCGGCAGGGCTATCATTTCCATCGTCGTGGTCTCCTTGTTTCGACTGAATGGATAGCATCCCGCGTGGCGCGCGAATTGCAGAACAAGGACACGACATACGCGAAACGGACAGAAAGCGCGGAGCGGGCCGGCTGGCGATCGCCAACAGGTGTCTGCGGTGACTGACAGCGCAGGCTCATCAAGGTCTTCTGAGGACAGCATCCATAACGCTGGGGGAGGCGACTACTATCGCGACGTCAGCGGAACCGTCTCTCTGGTGCCCAAGGATTCGCCGTCGGTTCGCATCGAATCACTGACACGCCATTCCCGGGAACCGATAAGCTGGCTGCTCCGGCAGCCCCGTGTCGCTCTCTATTGTTGGGATGCGGGCTTTCAGCGCTACTCGCTCGATATCGGAGGCTCGCGGGTCGAGACCGAGCGGGCTTCCGGGAGTCTCACTCTCATCCCTCCGGACCTGAAGGCCTCCGGCGAATTCTATTGCCACCCGACGACGCAGTACCGCGCTGCCTTCATCGACTTGTCCCTGTTCGAGGACAGAGGTCGCTTCACGCTCTCTCAACCGCTTGCCAGTTTCACGGACCAACCCTTGGAGAGGAGCGTGAAGGAACTGTTTGGGTGGCGTGACGATGCGACCTACAACCTGATGGCGGAGGGGTGGGCGCTGCAGGCTGTCGCTCGCATTCGTCGCATAATGGACGGTGTCCACAAGCCGACGATCGTCAAGGGCGGTATCCCGGCGCCCGCGCTCCGGCGAGTCGAGGAATACGTCCACAGCCGGCTTCATGAGATCATCAGTCTCGACGAACTCGCTGGCATCGTCGGGCTGAGCATCCGGCACTTCGCCCGTGCCTTTCAAACCTCAACCGGAAAGACGCCGGCTCGCTTCGTGCAGGAGCGCCGCATATCCCGCGCGAAGGAGATGCTCGCCCGCGAGCACGTTTCGATAACAGAGGTGGCGCTCGCCTGCGGCTTCAGCCACGCGCAGCATTTCTCGACGAGCTTCAGACGCGAAGTTGGAATGACGCCATCGGAATTTCGCCACGCGCATAAGTCGTGAAAGCAAGGTTGAACCGGGGGCCCCTAACCGGTGCCGACCCTGGCGCCAATACCACGGTATGGTTCAACTGAACGGGCCAGGCGTTGTACGATGCTTCGATGACGACGGCTGAGGCCGGCGCAGTGCTTCTTGTCGATTCGATCCGGCATGAGATGGTCGAGTATAAAGGGAGACCGTCTTTTGGTTGAATCGTCACCTCCCAATGGGTCGCCGCCGTTGATAGCGGTCGTCGATGATGACGAGGACGTCTCGTCGGCGCTCGGAAGTCTCATCGAGAGCATGGGCATCGACGCCATGACCTTCGGGTCCGCGGATATCTTTCTTGCTGACCGAGATCGACGGTTCGATCTCGTTATCAGCGATGTGCAGATGCCGGGGACAAGCGGTCTGGAGCTGGCGAAGATACTTCGCAAAGAGGCCGTGCCGCTGATTGTAGCGCGACATCGTCGGTGACTGGTCAGCGACATTGATGGTGATGTGTCAGCGGTGACGTTGGGGATAGTGTCACACGAGGTTGGCCTGGATCAAGAGGCGTTGTCGCGCAGCGATGTCGCTGGC